>ENA-ORSA01002488-ORSA01002488.1-human-gut-metagenome-genome-assembly--contig:-NODE-2488-length-13021-cov-3.943930_pt1 | contig 13021 bp, 8 predicted proteins | sample MGYA00242179_ERZ509142 | MGnify/ENA primary metagenome ERZ509142 (study PRJEB26280, sample SAMEA2338659) | human gut metagenome | biome: human gut; feature: human-associated habitat; material: faeces... | reverse complement strand
GACAACTGTAAGCACAAAGAGTGGTAGAATTATAAAAGTTGTATCCAGAGAAGAATAGAAAAGTACAATAACAACTTTTTTTGATAAAGTTGGTAGATATGATTGGAGATCCATATATGATTAAAATAGCATTTTTCGATATAGATGGAACATTGTTGAAAATGGGATGTAAAGAACCGACAGATAAAACAGTTAAAGCGTTAAATTCTCTTCACCAGAATGGAATTTTGCTTTGTATGGCAACTGGCAGAGGCTATCTTTCAATCCCTAAATTCAAAGATATTACATTTGATGTGCTGCTTACATTTAATGGTTCATATGTAATGGCTGGAGAAAAGATTATTTTCAGAAATCCCCTGAATAATAATGATAAACATCAAATAATTCAAAATCTTAATAAAATGAACAGAGCAGCTGCAATCAGCAATGAGCATTTTATTGTTACTAATGGCACAGATGAGCATCTGGAAGAGTATTTTAAATTTGGAAATGTAACATTGACAATTGCAGATAATTTTGATGAGTTATGTAAAGAAGATATTTATCAGATTATGTGTGCGTGCAGAAAAGAAGAATATGCCCAGATACTGCAAGGAACTGAAAATACTCAGATAACTGCATGGTGGGATAAAGCAGCAGATATAATTCCATTGAATTGTGGTAAGGGAAATGCTGTAAATGCAGTGCTTAATTATTATGGATTATCGAAAGATGAGGCGATTGCTTTTGGTGATGGTAGAAATGATATTGAAATGCTAGAAGCTGTTGGTACAGGAGTGGCCATGGGGAATGCCATTGATGAAGTCAAAGCAAGAGCAGATGTCATATGTAAATCTGTTGAAGAAGACGGAGTGTATCATTACTGTCTGGAGAAAAAACTCATTAAATGCTGATGGACTTATTATACAGCAGGGTTGCAGAGCGTTATATACTCTGCAACCCTGTTAGTCATTTATAGTCTTAATTTTACCACCACTTCTCACGGTAAGAGTATTCACCGCGGTAATTAGAAGCATTATAATCAGGATACTTGAAAGGTGCATATACATCATCCTTAGGTGCATCATCCTGTGTATATATGTACATTGAATCATAATCCCATGTGACAATCTCATCACGGGCATCGCCGTAGAGGTTTACAGCTTCAGCACACATGGTAGGATGTCCATCATCAGGGAATTTAACAACCTGGATACCATTGCCGTCAATCATTCCGCCGCGCTCTATATCAGCATTAAGAAGGATGAAGTCCTGACCGTCACCAGTCCAGTTTACAGGAGTTAAGAGATTACCATTAAGCTCATTCTCCATTTCCCATAACTGATTACCCTCGCTGTCATAGAAATATATAATTCCCTGGTGTCCCCAGAAATTAACAACAACCATTTCATAGCCCGGGCGGTTAGGAAGATAATTAGCAAGACTTACACGCTGTGCATGACCGATGCCGTCCTTCTTAAGAAGCTTTCCGTTAAAATCAGATATCAGGAAGCCTTCCTTTCCGGCAACACAGGCAAAGAATTTAGTGCCTTTGTGTGGTCCTGATTCGAATCTGCCTGGAACAATCTCATCAATATGGTCTTCATTAACAGGCATAGTCCACATTTTATTACCGTGGCAGTCAAGCATGTTATAACCAACTAAAAGTTCATCATGTCCATCTCCGTTAATATCAATTGCAAAAGGAAAATGTCCGGTATTCTTATCACTCTGGAAATGCCACATAACCTCAAGGTCATCGTTAAGTGCATATACTCTGCAATAACGGTCCTTAATGAGAATATCGCGTGGCTTTTCAAGACCACGGAAATTACATATACGCATACCATCAGGATTAATTCTGTCAAATGCGTAGATTTTATCAGGAACACCGATAATAGTTCCGTCCTCTTCTGGTGTAGAGAAAGGTGTTTTGGCACGTTTCTTCACTTCACCTGTTCTGCCATCAAGAATCAGCACTTCAAAATTCTTGGCTGTAATAACCTCATCAAAGCCATCACCGTCAATATCGTATATCTGCATAGGCATATCTGCTGATATAGTTCCAATGTCGTGATTATCAGTAGGTTCACCATGCTGCCATAATATATTGCCATCAAGGTCAAATGCGGTGAGACAGCTGATTGTTCCATAAGCATCACGGTTTACTCTTTTCTGGCACTGAGCCATAACCATCTGATACTCGCCATTGCCAAGCAGATGACCGAAACGAAGCTGTCTTCCGGTGCCGCAGCCTTTGAGGTCAATTTTCTTAAGAAGCTTCATCTTAGGATAATGGGCTTGTGCATCTTCACATTCAGCTTTATAAGCATTTCTTGCAGCATCAATAGAAGCAGCAGTACTTTCAGAAGTAGTAACATTTACAAAACCGAACTGTGTTGGGATAGTTGCAGTAATGGCAACCTTGCCACCCTGCCTTGCATATTCAGTGTCAAGGTCAAAATAAACCTTATCATCAACACTGCATATAACATGGCTGCCTTTAATCTCAGCCTTAAGTACATAAGTATCATCACAGTTGTAATCAAAAGGTACAGAATCGAGTACAGTAACCTCCTCCTTATGACGATACTCAAGTCTTAACTCATGATCTTCAAAAACAAGGACAAGAAGATTAGCAGAGTTCTGACAACAAAAACCAATGCCGGCATTGCCCCATTTGGTAGTAAACATACGCACACTTGCAGTTATAGTATAATCGCGCCAAAATCTGTCACCGCTTGTGAGCATAGGAAATGTGCGGTGTGGCTTGTCATTGCGGATACGCATCTGCTCCATAAAATGTTTTCCATTATATTCAGAAATAATCCAGGAAGCCCCCTGACCGTTATAAGTGTGGTTGCATACTGGGTCATACCATTTACCATAATATCCAGGATAATGGATAAAATGATACTCACCCATTGCCGAATGATTCTTATCATAAGGGAATTCACCAATAGGAAAATCAGAGAAATCTTCATCAAGTAAAATAAAATCTGCCATAATAACCTCCATTTTAAAATAAAAAAATAATTAGTGGCTCTTTCTGTAGCTTCCGGGCGCTTCGCCCATGATTTTTTTAAATGTGCCGCCCATAGTATTACTGTCGGCGAAACCGCATTTGTCAGCAATCTCAGTAATAGAGAGGCTGGTGTTGACTAAAAGGTCTGCTGCTGCGTGCGTTCTTACATTAATAAGATACTCTCTGAACCTGAAGCCTGTAAAAGCCTTAAATTTCTTGGAAAGGCTCGATTCACTCATATTAAAAAGTTCGGCAGTAGCAGCCATAGTTATGTCATTATGATAATTCTCGATAATATATTCAATAACCTTCTGGATAAGTTCATTACCTGTATCCATTTTCGTAATAACATTATCTTCGTACATCTGACAACGCAGAATAAAAAGTATAAGTTCATGAAAATAAGAATGTATGAAAGATAAAGACAGACTATCTACATCATTGTGTTCATAAGAAATCTTCTGGATAATTGATGATATATAATCAAGTCGTCTTTCTGGTATATGGATAACAGGATGTTTATGAAAAATGCTTTCTATATCCAGAGAAGAATCATCAGCAATCCACTTTAATTCATCATTATTAAAATATAGCACATATCTTGTATGGTCACTTCCTGCAAGGTAAGTAGTCATATGGGCTGTATCTGGTGAAATAAGAGCAAGTCCGCCCGGATTTAACATATATATTTCATCACCTACATAAAGGGTGCAGGAACCAGAATATATAAACATCAGCTCCCATCTGTTATGTTCATGAAAATGTTTCATCTTATAAGATGGTGGCACAGTAGCAATATCCGTGAGGAAATTGTCATTAATAAAATGGTACATTGCCGTCTCCTAGGTATATAAATAATATCTTACGAAGCAAAATCACATGTTAATTATAGGTCGTTTATAGAGAAAATGTTACTGATTTTTTACATATTTTTTTGATTTTGGAAGATTTCGTGCTGTTTTTTTGTATATATAAAAATACAATGTGAATATAATGGAAGCATCTTAAGAAGCAGAAACAATTTAATATAAGGAGGAATAATATGATACGAAGAAACAAAATTATTGCTTCTGTTGCCGTCAGTGTTATGACCGGCGTTCTTGTTGCAGGTAACTTAGTTCCATTACAGGGATATTATGCATTTGCACAGGAAACAGGAGTAACAGCTATGAGATATTCAGCAGTAAAAGACATTAACAAAACATTAGAAGGTTACACACCAATCGACATTTCTGATCCGGTTGAATTCGGTGGAACTTACATTAAGTATCAGGGCGAGACAATCCAGTTGTCGGAGACAGCCATATATGTTGATGGTTCGTTATCAGACGAGCTTGCTGCCCAGTACCCATATGTATATAACGACATTACTAAGGCATTGTCAGCAGACGCATTAAAGAATGGAACAGCAGACAATCCAATGACAGTATATGTTGCACCATATGTATACTGGATAGATGATCCGGCAGCAACAGATACAGTACAGAAGACAGAAGGATATTCAGTACCTTATGGAATGGTTGTTAATTCAGATTATCTTACTATCAAAGGTCTTACAGGAAATCCTGATAATGTTGTATTAGCTGGAAACAGAGGACAGTCACATGCTTCTAACGGTAACTATACAATGTTCAGATTCAACTGCAGTGGCGCACTCACAGTTAAGAATATAACAATAGGTAATTATTGTAGTGTTGACCTTGATTATCCACTTATGAGTGAACTTAATCAGGCAAAGAGAACAGATACAATCACTCAGGCACAGCTTGCTGATGTTTCTGGAGACAAGATGTTTGCAGATAACTGTAACTTTATAAGCAGACTTAATCTTGACCCAATAAATGGAGCATCAAGAAGTCTTTATAACAACTGTCATTTTGAAAGTACCGATGATGCTCTTAATGCAAATGCTGTATATGTAGGATGTGATTTTGATTTCTACGGAAACAGACCATTATATTCATCATATGGTACAGGTTCAACATTTTTAGGTTGTACATTTAATTGTAAGATATTAAATGTTGAAGCCGAACCTACACAGTTCTTTACTAAAGAGGGCGGCACAATTACCGCAGTAGACTGTGTATATAACAGTAATTTAAGTGTACCTATATCAATTGGATGGACTAAAACACCATCAACTTCATTAAAATGTTATCAGAGCAACATAATTCATAATGGACAGAGCATCACAATCGGTGGCGAGGGAGCTAAAGAAACCGTTGATATTACAGGCAAGTCGGTACTTGATGCCTACAAGATTGTGTCAGGTGGTAAGACATATTACAATACATACAATCTTTTAAAGGGCAGTGATGACTGGGATCCATTAGGAGTTAAGGATGTAATTAAAGCAGCAGGACAGGACAAAGTTGCAACACAGCTTTCAATAACATCAGATGTTACAGAGATTGAATCTGGAAAAGAAACAGCTTCAATAGGTGGAACGATTAATTATTTTTACGGAGATAATGATACAACACAGAAGATAACATATAGTGTATCAGATGAAGATAAGGCATATGTAAAGTTAACAGATAATGGTGACGGAACATGCAAAGTAGAAGGTACTAATAATGATGATGCAGCTAAGAAGGTCATTATAAATGCATCTACAGAGTCAGGTCTTGAAGCAGCAGTTGGAATTACTGTAAAGCCAAGCAAACTTGATGCACCAGAGTATATCAAGACACCAGTTATTACTAATGACGGACAGGGTAGTCTTAAAGTAGATTACTCACTTGATTTAGGAAGCAGAGAAGACATGTCTGCAATCTCATGGTACAGATGTACAGATGCAGAGGGAAGCAATAAGGTACTTGTAGCAGTAACAAGAAACGATTCACCAGAATATACATATAAGTTAACAGCAGGTGATGTTGGATATTACATCATGGCTAAGGTAGAATCTAAGAATATCAGAAGTGATTATGGAACACCAGTAAATACAGTATATGACAAGGCAATCGGAGTGAGAGATGTAAGAAGCAAGAACCTTTCTACAGATTTCTCTAACTTCCCTAATATAAAGCAGTCAGAAATCAAAGCTGGCTTCTGGACAGTAGATTACAATCGTCCAGCAGATACAGAGAGCTTCGGAAGCTGGCAGGGAGCTGATACAGAAGAGCCTTGGAAATATGGAACAACAGGTAATGGATGTGTAGGGGCAGGATTATATGAAGGCACACAGGGTTCAAGACTTATGTATACACCAGTAGAAGGAACATATGGTGATATGTCACTTAAGCTTGTAGTTGACCCGGCTAAGACAGCAGGTCAGGGATTTGGTAGTGCAGGTCAGTATATGGATGTACTTCTCAAGTTCGATACATCAACACTTACAGGATACGGATTAAGAATAGTAAGAACTAAAGCATCATCTAATGCCGTAACATTTGTACTTGTAAAATATGACAACGGAACAGTAACAGAAATCTCTGATGAGGTTATCGCAAGTTGCTATGCAACAGGTTGTACAATCAGCTTAAAGGTTGAAGGTAATAAGCTCACTGCTCATGTTGAGACACCAACAGAACAGCTGGCAGATCAGGCAGCTAAGGGATATCCACATGTAGTTGACCTTACAGCAGACATTGAAGCGAACAGCTTTGGCGGTGTTGCAATACAGCATACAGGAACAACAGGAGCTGGTGGATGGCAGAATACAACAATGCTTCATAACTTAAATGTTACATGGGAAGGTGAGAACAACCAGAACCCTGAATATGTTGAAGGAAATCCATCAGATAACGAGAATCCGGCAGAGAAACCAGATGATTCAACAGGAACTTCAACAGGAGCAGATACAACAGTTAAGACAGGCGATATGAGCCATGCAGGAATGTATGCCGCATTAACTACAGCAAGCCTTTGTGCATTGCTTGGAATGGCAGCATTATACATGAGAAGAAGAAAAGATATCTAATTTCATAAGAATTTTCTTTACAGGAGCACCCGCAATTATATTGCGGGTGTTTTTGCGTGGTGAATGTGTGACCATATGTGATTGACATTTTAATTATTATACTATAAAGTTTTATAGAACTAACCAGTATAAGATGGAGGATAAAACTTAAAAGCATGAAATATAATATCAGAAAGTATATATTGGCAGGAATTACAGCAATTCTTGCAACGGCTGTTCTGACAGCATGTGGTGGCAGCAAGCCAGAGAAGGACGATACAGTCCAGAGTACACAGGAAATATTTGCAATGGATACATATATGTCGCTTACTGCATATGGCAGCAATTCAGAGGAAGCAGTAAGTAAAGCAGTTCAGGAGATTAACCGTCTTGATGCAATGTTTTCGGTAGGAAATGAGGACAGTGATGTTACTAAGATAAATGAAAATGGAAGCGGTGAAGTATCGGAAGAAACCGCATTTATAATGAACAGGGCAATGCAGGTATCTAAAGAAACTAAAGGAGCTTTCGATATTACGATATACCCGGTCATGGAGTTGTGGGGATTTACAACTAAGAATTACAGAGTGCCAGAGCACAGCGAGATTGCAGAGGTACTTAAGCATGTTTCTTATACAAATGTGGGGATTAACGGGCAGCAGGTGACATTATCAGATGGTGCAAGCATTGATCTTGGCGGAATTGCCAAAGGTTATACTTCCTCAAGGGTGATTCAGATTATGAAGGACTGCGGCATAGAGCACGCAATCATTAATCTTGGAGGCAATGTGCAGGTGCTTGGAAGAAAGAGCGATGGCTCGGACTGGAGGGTTGCCATACAGAATCCTGACAGTGAAAGCAGTTATCTTGGCGTATTAAGCACTGCTGATAAGGCAGTTATAACATCAGGTGGATATGAGAGATATTTTGAGCAGGACGGACAGGTATATCATCATATTATAGACCCACAGACAGGCTATCCATCAGAGAGCGATCTGACATCAGTTACAATTGTATGCTCTGACGGAACAACAGCAGATGCATTATCAACAGCGCTTTTTGTAATGGGGCTTGATGGTGCGAAAGAGCTGTATAGAAGCGGCTCGCTTGATTTTGAGATGATACTTTATGATGGAAGCAAAGTATATGTGTCAGAGGGAATAGCTGACAGTTTTTCAACCAATATGAACACGGAAATAATTACCAGATAACGTTAATGAGAATTATTATTAACAGCCTGTATTGACAAATGCAGGTCCTAAAATATATTCTATAGAACAGTTAGAAAAAACTAATCAAAGATAGATGGAATTACTTTTGTTTAGGACAGCTAACTTAGGATATAAAGACTAGAAGGAGCAGACATGTTATTAGTAATATCACTTATAATCGTATCGTTATTCATATATTTTCTTAAAGATTCACTTAAGAAACACGCGGGTATCTACTATATAGGGGCAGCGGTAATCTCTATTGCAGTATTTCTGATTGGATTCTTACCAATGCCTTTATTCTTAAAGAATAATATATTGGGGATATTTGCAAAGGGTTCGCTTGGAACGGCAATGTTCGTTGCAGTAATGTACGCAGGTGCACTTCCTAAGGGCAGCAAGCTGATTGCACCGCTTATGAAGATAAGAGGTGAATTGTCAATTACAGCGGCAATACTTGTCCTGTGTCATAATTTCACATATGGAATGACATATTTTAAAATGCTTTTTATTAAGCCGGCGGCATTATCAGCAACACAGCTTACAGCAGCAATAATAAGTATTATTCTTATCACAATAATGCTTGTGCTTACAGTAACTTCATTTCAGGCTGTAAGAAAGAAGATGAAGGCTAAGAAATGGAAGCAGTTACAGCGCACAGCATACGTATTCTACGGTCTTATGTATGTACATATAATGCTTATCAATATTCCATATGCAAGACTTGGACTTGGCACTTATATTGCAAATGTTGTTATCTACAGCATAGTCTTCTTAGGATATGCAGCTATGAGAATAGCAAAGGTTGTATCAGTAAAGGCAGCAAGAGCCGGAAAGACATACGGTAAGAAACCTGAGACGGTTATGTATGGACTTGCATTGGTTTTATGTGTAGTTATGACATTTTTATGCTTTGCAGGAAGAAAGACAACTGCTATGGCTTCTGGCGGGGGCGAGGAATGGGAAGAATTCTTTAATGATGAGACAGTTGCAGCGTTGGTTAAAGAGGCAGAGAGCAGCCTTGCAGGTGACGCAGCTTTAACAGCCGAAGGAACGACAGAGTCTGGACAGACTGATAATCAGTCAGATACACAGGCCGACAATTCGGGTTTGGATAATTCAGCCGCAGGTAATACTTCTGGTAAAACATCAGGCAATGATTCGGAAAGCGGTAATCAGGCAGCACAACCAGACAATTCTTCAGATGGTGGCAGCAGTGATTCACAGGGTGGCAATTCTGGCAGTGATACACCGGCTAATACCACATTTAAAGCAGACGGAACTTATATGGGTTCTGCTGTGTGTGATACTTATAATTACAATGTAACGGTTACAATAGTCATATCGGGAGATGTGATTACATCAGTTACAGCAACTTCAGAAGCAGGAGCACAGGACGTACAGTATTTTAATATGGCAAATGCAAAGGTTCCTGCACAGCTTCTTGCAAATCAGAGTACATCAGGCGTTGACAGTGTTTCTGGGGCTACTAAATCAAGCAATGCCATAAAGAAGGCATTTTACTATGCTTATAAATCTGCTAAGAAGTAGAGCAGATTTGTAATAGAAAAAATTATAAGGAGGATTTATGAGAAAGAACATTTTTACTAAGATTGCTGCTGTTGCAGCCGCTACTGTTCTTGCAGTTACAGCACTTCCAGCTCTTGTGTCTGATACACATGCAGCAGATGATGAGTATTCATATGTATATGCTGGACTTACATGGCAGGAATACTGGGCTAACGAGGGCGTATATAACGCAGGAGATGTAACAACATCTAATGAGAAGGATACACATGGTGAGTATGATAAGGGTGCTTTTGATACAGTAACAAGAGCTACAACTAACCATGGTCTTCATAGAGGAAGCTACCAGTGTATGGCAACAATTGATACAGAAGATGGTAAGAAGTATGAGCTTGCCGGCTGGAGCAGCGATGGAAAGCAGATGATACTTACAGATGGTACACAGCTTTCATACAACAGAGGCACAATTACTAATGCAGATGGTTCAACATCTAAAGTTTCTTCTTATGAAGTAACTGGTATTAAGTATGTTCCGGTTAAGGTTAAGACATCTGATCTTGCTGATTTTGAGCAGCATTACAGAGTTGTCAAGAATGGTGAGAAGTTATACGGAGGATTCGGTGAGGTCAAGCTTAGTTCATATGAGTATACAGCTGCAGTTAATGCAGATACTAACGGACTTAAGACAGCAGTTAAGAATGCAGATGGAACATATTCATTCTCTGCAAGACAGACTGGAAGTGGAAAGTCATTTGCAGAGCAGGATATCAGTAAAGCTGCTAACATTACATCTACAGTAAAAGAAGCTACAGGTTCATATGGGGAGTTCTTAAGAGTTGATATTAATGGTGATGGTTATGGCACATTAGGTGCTATGATGCAGGCTGTTAAATGGACATACTATGGAAATGATGCAACAAGAACAAATGTAGTTGCTACATATGGTACTAAATTCGCAGCAGACAATTGGATGCACAAATCAATGGGAATCCAGCTTGGACTTACAGATTCAGCACGCTGCCAGTTACCAGCAGGATATGATGGAACAGGTTACTGGTCACTTACTGTATATGCATTAGGATATACTGATACTACAATTAATTTTGAAGCAACTGATGCTAATATCGTTAAGGTTAAAGCACCTGTAAGTGATACATCAAAGCTTTCAGCAGCTATTGCAGCAGCAGATGCACTTAACGAAGCTGATTACACAGCCGAATCCTGGGCAGCTATGAAGCTTGAGTATGAGGAAGCAGTCGATGCACTTGCAGTTGCAGAATATCAGGCAGATGTTGATGAGGCAACAGAGCATCTTACAGCCGCAATCAATGCATTAGTAAAGGTTGATGCAGGTACACCTTCTGGTTCAGAAGAGTCTGGCAACACAACTGATGCAGGTACATCAGATACATCTGTATCAAATGTTAAGACTGGTGATTCAAACAACATGATGGCTTACATCGCAGCAGCAGTACTTGCTTTAACAGCAGGTGTTGCAGTAACAGGCAGACGTAAGATTAAAAATATCAGATAATTGAATTGATACGCTTAAATCTAATAAAACTATAAACAAGCCAAAGAACCGGGTCGGAGAGAATCCTTTGTGGGATTCACTTCCAATCCGGTTCTTTGTTACCTGTTAATCTTAATATCACCCATATTAACATCAGCGTTTATACTTTTACCGCTGCCGGCGTTATTAGTATAGCTGTGAGAATAAGTAGAATCATTGATCTTGATGTCGCCTAAGTCTACAGAGAGATTAGCACTGTATTTATCAATATCCATACCGCTTATTTTCAGTGAGCCCATATCAACAGAGAGATTAAGAACATCACTGTTGCAATTGGTAAGCTTAATATCACCCATATTAACATCAGCAGTTAAATTCTTAACGGCAGAATTAGCAATCTTAAGAGAACCCATATCAACAGAGAAATCAGCAGAAGAAGCATTTATATCGTTCACAGACATATCACCCATATTAAGGTCAGCCTGAATGGAATTAAGACTGACATTGTCAGGAATTGTAATTGTAAGTGTGCAATCTGAGTTTTTGATATTAGTCATAAGATGTACTTTTACATGCTGTTTAATATTTAATGAAGTTCCAGAAACAGATACAGCAGGCTTAAACTTTTCAGCACCTGTATAGATAACTTCAAGCTTGCTGCCTTTCTTAATCTCAACACTGCCAAGATTCATATCAACAGATATGTCTGACACATTATCATAAGTGGAAGAATTTTCAATATATTTGCCACTGGATGCCATAGTTATGCGTGTAAAAGGAGAAATGTTAAATACATTACCAAGAACGCCAATAATTATGCATATAAGTGTAATAAAATATATAATTGACAGATAAATTCGTTTACTCATAATTACACCTCCCTGGAATCGTCTTTAAGTATACTCTTGAATATGGCGTGTATTACAGCCGCAACAGGCCATATAACCCATGTTAAAGCCCATGCAAATGTGATAAAACTGATTGACAGATATATACATGTAACGGTAGACCAGAAAACAGACATAATAGTTGTTGCAGTATTGTTAATATATCTGACTTCTTTATTCTCCTTCTTAACATAGCTGCCGGCTACATTGTCACCATTAAGGGCAAGTAAAGTCTTACATGAAGTCTCAGCCATTGAACCGAAAATAATAAGGAATACGCCGACACTTACTATACAAATCATTGCTGCACCGCCGATATCGTCAAGTCCCTGTATTGGGATTGCGTCAAAAACAGCAGCAGGGACAAAGCTTATGATACACATAATAATTCCCAGAGTGCGGCACACAATAGAAATGTTGCGAAGCTGTTCCTTCTTATCCTGCACATATCCGACAGTGGCATAATCGATGATACATTCGTGCTTCTTAATATAGTCGTATTTATTCATTAAAGAATTGGTTATTATAAATATGCCAACACCGCAGGCAACTATAATAAACAGAGCAACAGTGCCCATTGTCTGGAGAAAATTATTATGAAATGCACTGCAGGCTGCCGCTGGAACTACTGAGAAAATACATAAGAAAACCCCTAATGCAGTCAGAAATGCATGTCGGCTGCCGGCACTTACAAAGCTTCTGGCTTCATCCTGTGTTAAAGTGCGTCTGTTATCAACAGGAGCAGAAGACTGTCTGTTAAGTCCGAGAGTTTCTGCGAGTTCGTCAAGATTGCCGAATTCTGAGATAACAGTACCTACAGCCTCATTCTCGCTTTTACCTTCGCTGATAAGTTCATTATATTTGTCCTCCATCATGCCCCACAATTCGTCTTTAGCCTTTAAAACCTCAGTAGTTGCGGGGAGATTGGCAAACATAGTTTCAAGATAACTTTTAATAGTATCCATACATTAATTC
>ENA-ORSA01002486-ORSA01002486.1-human-gut-metagenome-genome-assembly--contig:-NODE-2486-length-13023-cov-4.293800_pt1 | contig 13023 bp, 7 predicted proteins | sample MGYA00242179_ERZ509142 | MGnify/ENA primary metagenome ERZ509142 (study PRJEB26280, sample SAMEA2338659) | human gut metagenome | biome: human gut; feature: human-associated habitat; material: faeces... | reverse complement strand
ATAAAGCCTATTATATTCACTGGATTCCGCGTCGGAGCGCGGAATGACGGTTACCGACCGCCTGGATTTATAATAGGGTATATTTGGCTAACGACATCAATCTATAGCCAATAAAAAACATATGCCCACCCAAACAACTGCGAATGAACAGCTTTTCGCAAAACATCGGTTTGTCAACGGTGCTTCACGAGTTCTCCCTCACCTCGCCCGGCTGCGCCCCGAAGTAGTCCTTGAAGCACTTTGAGAAGTAGGAAGGAGACGAGAAACCAACGTCGTAAGATATTTCGGAGACGGTCATCTGCGTGGTCTTCAGCAGGCGTTCGGCCTTCTTCAGGCGCGTGACGCGTATTATTTCGACGGGCGACTGACCCGTAAGCTGTTTCACCTTGCGGTACATCTGCACGCGGCTAAGCCCGAGGGCGGAGCTGATTGTCTCGACACTCAGACTGGAGTCTGACATGCGCTCGCGCACCACGCGGCCGAAGTCGGCCATGAAGCGGCTGTCGGGGTCGGCCTCGTCCCTGGCCTCGTCGTCCGCGCCCGACGCGTAGACGTACTTCAACCGCTTGCGGTTCTCCAAGAGATTTCGCACGCGCGAGAGCAGCACCTTGCTCGAGAAAGGTTTTGTTATGTAAGCGTCGGCACCGCAGTCGTAGCCCTCTGCGCGCTGGTTTTCATGCGCGTTGGATGTCAGCAGGATTACGGGCACATGGCTGGTGGCCGTCTCTGCCTTGACGCGGCGGCACATCTCGAGGCCGTCCATGACGGGCATCATCACGTCGCACACTATGAGGTCGGGCACGGTTTTCAGCGCCATGTCAAGACCTTCCTTGCCGTCGGCTGCCTGGCGCACGTCGTATTCGCCGCCAAGCAGCTGCGCAACGTACTGGCGCACATCTGCGTTGTCATCGACAACGAGGATGAGGGGACAGGAAACTGACGTTCCGTCAGGCTCTGACACCACACCATCGGCACCTGACACCCACCCCAGCCCTCCCGAAGGGAGGGAGCTTGAAAAGCCTCGACGGTTGCCGTCTATATCGTCATCCACATCTTCTATCCACGCCTTTCGCTGCTTTTGCATATCCAGCTCCCTCCCTTCGGGAGGGCTGGGGTGGGTGTCAGGTTGGTTGTTGTGGGTGTCGGGTGCCGTTGGCTGGGTGTTAGCCACCTCCTGCGGCAGCTCAACCTTGAACTCGGAGCCTTCGCCCTCGACGCTCTTCACCGACACGCGGCCGCCGTGAAGCTCGGCGAACGCCTTGACAACGGCAAGCCCCACGCCCGTGCCCGAGCCTCCGCCGCGCACGCGGTAGAACTTGTCGAACACGCGGTTTACCACATCCTTGGGTATGCCCACGCCCGTGTCGGCCACCGTTATTTCCACGTTGCCGCCCCGGCGGACAGCCTCAACCGTCACCGTTCCACCCTTGCGGTTGTATTTCAGGGCGTTGCTTATGAGGTTGTAGCATATTCGCTCCACCTTATAATAATCGGCCTTGACGGTAAGGTCGCCGTCGGCCTTCTGCACTATTGTCACCTCATACGACGCGGCCAGCGGCTTGAAGTCGTCAACCCACAGCCTTACCGCGTCGGCAAGGTTGAACTCCGTCACCGTCAGTTCCATCTTTCCGCCCTGTATCTTGCGCAAATCCAGTATTTCGCCGACCAGCTTAAGCAGCAACGCGGCGTTGCGCCTTACTATGCCGAGCATGTGCCTCTGCCGCCCGGTAAGGTTCTCGTCGTCGAGAATGCGCTCCACAGGGTCGGCGATGAGCGTCAGCGGAGTGCGCAGGTCGTGGCTCATGTCGGTGAAGAAAGCCATCTTCGCCTCCGCAGCCTCGCGCTCCATGCGCCGCCTTACCATAACCATGCGGTAGAAAGCGGCGAACGCCACAATAACAAGTAAAAGGATTATGATGCACAGCAGGAAGTAAACCTTCTGGTGGCTGTACTGCGTAAAGAAGAAGTCAACGCGCCCGTGGAGCTTCTCCAACCGTCCGCTGATGTGGCTCATCTCCTCCGCCTGCATCAGCATAGTCTCCGCGTTGTCCTTCGTTACGAGGGCGGCCTTCATGCTGTTGTCGCGCTCGTATGGCCTGCCTTCAAGTATGTCGAGTGCCAGCCGCATCACAAGGTCGCCGCGCGTAGGGTATATGTACGACGCGTCGAGCACGCCGTCGCGCACCAGCTTGACGCCTCCGTCCTTGCCGGGAAGCGCGTCTATGCCTACAAAGCGCATCCTTCCGGCCAGTCCGAACCGCTTGGCCGCTTGCCACGCGCCGTGCGCCATGCGGTCGTTCTGCCCGAAAACGTAGTCGGGCACGATGCCTTTGGCGAACAGCATGGAAGCTACCGAGTCGCCACTTTGCTGCAACCAGTTGCCGCTTTCGCTGGCCAACAGGCGTATACCTGGATAGTTGCTTATGGCTGATACAAAACCTTTATGGCGCTCGATGGCCGGCGACGAGCCCCCAAGTCCGCGTATTTCAACGACCGTTCCCTTGCCTCCAAGGCGCGTGGCGATGTACTCTCCGATGGTGCGTCCTATCTTTTCGTTGTCCGCTCCGATGAACGCCGTGTACTTGCCTGCGCCCGTCTTGCGGTCGAGAAGGATAACGGGTATGCCGCTGTCGTAGGCCCTGTCGATGGCAGGAGTTACCGTATTAATCTGGTTTGGCGAGACAATCAGCAGGTCAACGCCCTCGTCAGTAAAGGTGTTTATTTGCCTTGTCTGCAACTTGTCGTCGTCATTCGCCGACACGACACGCAGCGTCACGTTGTCGTGAAGGTACGTAGCATCGCGCAACTCGCCGTTAAGCTTCTTGCGCCAGCTGTCCTCGCTGCACTGCGAAACGCCTATAACGTAGGTTTTCTTATTGTTTGAACAAGAAAGGAAAAGGCATAAAAAGAATGTGAGAAACAGCCACGAAGCCCCTCCCAGCCTCCCCGTGAGGGGAGGAGTAAGGATAGCTGTGCAGATGTTTCTCACCTTCTTCATATATGTATAACCTTGATTTACGGGCACGCTCCTCCCCTCGGGGAGGCCGGGAGGGGGCTTATTACTTGTCAAGCCGCCACACGCTGCCGTCCTTGGTGTCGTTCACCTCGAAGCCGGCGGCTGCCAGTTCGTCGCGTATGCGGTCGCTCGTAGCCCAGTCTTTGGCCGCTTTGGCCTTGGCGCGGAGGTCGAGCACCATGTCAACCACCTTGCCAAAGGCTTCCTCGCGCTCCTTGCTTCCGCCTGCGTCGGCCTCTTTCAGTCCGAGAATGTCGAGCGCGAAGAGGCGCATCACGGCTTCAAGCTCGGCGAGGTCGGCGGCCGATATGTCGGCCTTATGGTCGAGTATAATATTAATAAGGTGGCAAGCCTCGAAGAGGTTGCTTATCACAATAGGTGTCTGCATGTCGTCGTTCATCGCGTCGTAGCACTTCTGGCGCAGTGTGGAGACAGCCTCCTTCACCTGCGCGCTGCTCTCGGCGGAGGGCTTGATGCGCTTCAGGTCGGCGATGCCTGTCATCAGGCGTGACAGTCCCTTCTCGCTGGCTTGCAGGGCTTCATCGGAGAAGTCCACCGTGCCGCGGTAGTGGGCGGAGAGTATGAAGAAGCGTATTGTCATGGGCGAGTAGGCCTTTGACAGCAGCTTGTGCTCTCCCTTGAAGAACTGCTCCAGCGTAATGAAGTTGCCGAGGCTCTTGCCCATCTTCTGCCCGTTGATGGTTATCATGTTGTTGTGCATCCAGTATTTCACCATCTGGCTGCCCTGCGAGGCCACGGCCTGCGCTATTTCGCACTCGTGGTGGGGGAAGACGAGGTCCATTCCACCGCCGTGTATGTCGAAATGGTCGCCCAGATACTTCCTGCCCATTGCCGTACACTCGCAGTGCCAGCCCGGGAAACCGTCGCTCCAGGGGCTCGGCCAGCGCATGATGTGCTCCGGCTGTGCCTTCTTCCACAGGGCGAAGTCGGCCTGGTTGCGCTTCTCTCCCACTCCGTCGAGCTGTCGGCTGGCATCCTTCACGTCGTCAAGGTTGCGGCCGGAGAGTATGCCGTAACGGTGGTCTTTGTTGTATTTCTCCGTGTCGAAGTATATGCTTCCGTTGCTCTCGTAGGCGTAACCGTTGTCGAGTATTTGCTTCACCAGCTCCTCCTGCTCGATGATATGCCCCGTGGCGTGCGGCTCTATGCTGGGCGGCAGCACGTTGAGTGCGGCCATGGCGTCGTGATATCGGTTGGTGTAATACTGCGCTATTTCCATCGGCTCAAGCTGTTCCAGGCGCGCCTTCTTCTCTATTTTGTCCTCACCTTCGTCCGCGTCGTGCTCCAAGTGGCCCACGTCGGTGATGTTGCGGACGTACCTTACCTTGTAGCCAAGGTGCTTCAGGTAGCGGAAGAGCACGTCAAACGTTATTGCGGGGCGTGCGTGCCCGAGGTGCGGGTCGCCGTAGACGGTAGGGCCGCAGACGTACATGCCCACGTTGGGGGCGTGCAGCGGCTCAAAGCGTTCCTTACTACGGGTCAGCGTATTGTAGATTAAAAAGTTCTGTTGCATGATGATTTAAATTTTGTTCAAGCTACAAAATTAGCACAAATCAGGCTAAATGCAAAATAAATGGCGAAAAAGTTGTTTTCCAATTGACGGCCTTTTGCGTTCCAAAAGGCCATGAATTGCACGCTAAAAGGCCGCCTTTTACGATGCAAAAGGCGGCCTTTTAGAACGCGCCTGATTATCAGGCAGTTACGAAGACGGCGGCAAAGGCGAATAAAACAACGGCAAAGGCGGTGGCAAAAGGACACCGCACATTGAGCGGAAGCTTACGGAAAAGACGCCAGACAACGGCCGCAGGCGGCAAAATAACACAATTTAAGCCGCGCGGCTTGCCGCCTGTCAGTTTTTTATTTTACCTTTGCAGTCATCTAAAACAGAAAGCAACGACAATGGAAAAGAAACTGAAGACGGCGACGCTCTGCGTCCGCGGAGGATGGAAACCTAAGAACGGCGAGCCCGTGCAGCCGCCAATCGTGCAGAGCACGACTTTCAAATATGACGACAGCGACGAGATGGGGATGCTCTTCGACCTGAAAAAGGAGGGCTACTTCTATACCCGTCTGCAAAACCCTACCAACGACGCGGTGGCCGCCAAGATAGCCGCCCTTGAGGGAGGAGTGGGCGCAACGCTCACGTCATCGGGCCAGGCGGCCAACTTCTACGCCGTGTTCAACATCTGCGAAGCCGGCGACCACATCGTAGCCTCCAACGAAATATACGGCGGCACGTACAACCTCTTCGGCGTGACGATGAAGAAACTCGGCATAGACTGCACCTTCGTCAACCCCGAAGCGACGGAAGAGGAAATACAAGCGGCCTTCCGCCCGAATACGAAAGCCCTCTTCGGCGAGACCATATCCAACCCCGGATGCCGCGTGCTCGACATAGAGAAGTTTGCCAGGATAGCACACAAGAACGGCGTGCCGCTCATCGTTGACAACACGTTCGCCACTCCGGTGAACTGCCGTCCGTTCGAGTGGGGGGCCGACATAGTGGTGCATTCCACCACGAAATACATGGACGGACACGCCACGCAGGTGGGCGGATGCGTAGTTGACAGCGGCAACTTCGACTGGGAAGCGCACGCCGACAAGTTCCCGGGACTTACCACCCCCGACGAGAGCTACCACGGACTGACCTACACCAAGGCCTTCGGCAAGATGGCGTACATGACGAAGCTCGTGGCGCAACTCATGCGCGACCTCGGCTCTATACCGTCGCCCCAAAACGCGTTCCTGCTCAACCTCGGCCTCGAGACGCTGCACCTGCGCGTACGCCAGCACTGCGAGAACGCGCAACGCGTGGCCGAATTCCTGCACGCTGACCCACGCGTGGCGTGGATACGGTACTGCGGACTGAAGGAAGACGTTGACTATGAGCTTGGCCGCAAGTACCTGCCGGCCGGCTCCTGCGGCGTAATGGCCTTCGGACTGAAAGGCGACCGCGACACCGCCGTCAAGTTCATGGACTCGCTGCGGCTGGTACACATCGCAACACACGTGGCCGACGCGCGCTCGTGCGTGCTCCATCCGGCCAGCCATACGCACCGCCAGCTTAGCGACGAACAGTTGCGCGAGGCCGGCATCGCACCCGACCTAATCCGCCTCTCGGTAGGCATCGAGGATGCGGACGACATCATCGACGACCTCAAGCAGGCGCTGGCACAAATTTAAAAGGTGGGAAAGTGAGAGGGTGAGAAGGTGAGAAAATGCTTCGCATTATTATTTGCAAGTTTCTTTTTTCACCTTCTCACCCTCTCACTTTCTCACCTTTTCTTGTCCTATTGTGAATAAAGTACAAAAAGTAAGGACACAGGTCAAATATTCATCGTTTTCCTTTGCGGCTTCATTATAAAACCCTATATTTGCAAAGAAACTATGACACAATGTTAGTCTAACTAATACTTATACTATGGAAGTCGAAAAAATAATGCAAGACCTGGAGCAAAAGCATCCGGGTGAAGCGGAGTACCTGCAGGCCGTAAGGGAAGTGCTGCTGTCCATCAAGGACGTTTACAACCAGCATCCCGAGTTCGAGAAGGCCAAGCTCATCGAACGTCTCGTAGAGCCGGAGCGCGTCGTTACGTTCCGCGTTCCATGGGTTGACGACAAGGGCGAAGTGCATGTCAACATCGGTTATCGCGTCCAGTTCAACAGCGCCATCGGCCCGTACAAGGGCGGTCTGCGCTTCCATCCGTCCGTAAACCTTTCCATCCTGAAGTTCTTAGGCTTCGAGCAGACATTCAAGAACGCGCTCACCACGCTGCCGATGGGCGGCGGCAAGGGCGGCTCTGACTTCTCTCTGCGCGGCCGCAGCGACGCCGAGGTGATGCGTTTCTGCCAGGCTTTCATGACAGAACTGTACCGCCACATCGGTCCCGACGAGGATGTTCCGGCCGGAGACATCGGCGTCGGCGCACGCGAAATAGGCTACTTGTTCGGCATGTACAAAAAGCTCACCCACAAGTGGGGCGGCGTCCTCACGGGCAAAGGCCTCGAGTGGGGCGGCTCAAAGATACGCCCCGAGGCAACGGGCTTCGGCGCTCTCTACTTCGTCAACCAGATGTTGCAGACTCACGGATATGACATCAAGGGCAAGACTGTGGCAATCAGCGGCTTCGGCAACGTGGCCTGGGGTGCCGCAACGAAGGCAACCCAGCTCGGAGCGAAGGTCATCACCATATCAGGACCTGACGGTTACATCTATGACCCGGAAGGAATCAGCGGCGAAAAGATTGACTACATGCTCGAGCTTCGTGCCAGCGGCAACGACGTTTGCCAGCCTTACGCAGACGAATTTCCCGGTTCCAAGTTCATACCGGGCCGCAAGCCGTGGGAGGTCAAGTGCGACATCGCACTGCCGTGCGCAACCCAGAACGAGGTCAGCGGCGAGAATGCGGACATGCTTTTGGCAAACAAGCCGCTCTGCGTAGCCGAAGTTTCCAACATGGGATGCAGCGAAGAGGCCGTTCAGAAGTTCATCGCCGCCAAGCAGCTCTTCGCTCCCGGCAAGGCCGTCAACGCCGGTGGCGTGGCTACATCGGGTCTTGAGATGACGCAGAACGCCATTCGCCTGAGCTGGAGCGAGGCCGAAGTGGACGAGAAACTGCATCAAATCATGCACAACATCCACGAGCAATGCGTCAAATACGGACGCGAAAGCGACGACTACGTGGACTATGTAAAGGGCGCGAACATCGCCGGCTTCATGAAGGTTGCCAACGCGATGATGGCCCAGGGCATAGTATAAACCCGAAGAAAAGAGTGATAGAGAAACTTATTTCCATAATTCTTTTATGCTTGACTGGCTGTACCCTCCTCCCCGCACAGGAGAAGGGTATGGCCAGTTATTATGCTGACCGGCTGCACGGAAGGCGCATGAGCGACGGCACGCGATACCACCGCGACAGCCTGACGTGCGCACATAAACGCTATCCACTGGGCACCATGCTCAAGGTTACTAACATAAAGAACGGCAAGAGCGTAGTGGTGAAGGTGACCGACCGTTGTGGCACGCGCCGCATAATAGACCTGTCGTATGCCGCGGCGAAGCAGCTTGACATGATTAGGGCGGGCGTTGCAATGGTAAGAGTGGAGAAGTACACGCAGCCGTTGGGCGTACCGTTCAAGCCGAGCGACGAAATCGACATACCCGAACTTGACTTTGAAATCACCGAAAAGCCCGACTTCTCAACGCCAATCTGGAAGAAAACCGACGACGAAGACAAGGCGCAGCACGAAATAAAGGCGCAGAACAGGCGCGACCAGAGAGCCTCCAACAGACACAAACACAAGTAATCTTTAACCGCGCAACGCCTTGATTACCAGTAGTTTACCGTCCGACGCAGCAGCGTTGGACTTTTTTTATTTCCCTACTCCACACATACCGTTTTGCAAAATGCCGCCTTTTGCATTGCGAAAGGCGGCATTTTAGCGTGCAATTGACGGCCTTTTGGAATGCGAAAGGTGGCCTTTCAGACATCCATCCCAGCCCTCTTTTGGAAGAGGAGCTTGATTACCGGCTGATATTTGGCTTACATACAACATAAAAACGGCGGCAAGTTGCGCCGCTTTCGGATATTTTCACTATTTTTGCAAATGACATATATGTAGTTCAACAGCAAGCAAATACGCATTAATCATGAGCATCCGCAAGTTTTATTCACACCTCAACGAGCCGTTCGAGCTTGACATCAAGGGCATAATCCTTATCAGCGTGCTTTCCGCCATACCGGTTGCAGCTGCGGCGGCGTTCGACAGTTTCCCTTGGCTTGTCGTGGTTTTCGTGGCCGTAGCGTTCGTAGAAGCCACGCTGTTGTGCCTTTTCCGTGAGCTTAAAACAAGAAAACATACACATTGAAATGAGCGAAAACACACCGCAGCAGTGGAGCAAATTCTACCTGAAGGACGTCACGTTCATGAACCTTATGACGCGGCGCATCTTCAACGTGCTCATCGTTGCCAACCCCTACGACGCCTTCATGCTCGAAGACGACGGGCGGATTGACGAAAAAATCTTCAACGAATACACCGAGCTTGGTATGCGTTATCCGCCCACCTTTACGCAGGTGAGCACCACGGAGGAGGCATCCGAAGTGCTTGCCTCTACGAGTATAGACCTCGTTATATGTATGCCCGGCAACGCGGATAACGACGCCTTCGACGTGGCGCGCGGCATAAAGGCCAAGTTTCCCGACATACCCTGCGTCGTGCTGACGCCATTCTCACACGGCATAACGCGCCGCATGGAGAACGAAGACTTGTCAATCTTCGACTACGTGTTCTGCTGGCTGGGCAACACCAACCTCATCATGTCCATCATAAAGCTCATAGAGGACAAGATGAACATAGAGCACGACATAGCCGAGGCCGGCGTACAGATGATTCTTTTGGTTGAAGACAGCATCCGCTTCTACTCTTCGCTGCTGCCGATGCTCTACGGCTACATCCTCGCACAGAGCCAGCACTTCTCCACCGAGGCGCTTAACCCCCACAGCGCGATGCTCCGCATGAGGGGCAGGCCCAAGGTGGTGCTCGCCCGTACGTACGAGGAGGCGATGGAACTGTACGACCGCTACGCCGACAACACGCTCGGCGTAATATCCGACTGCCGCTTCCCCAAGGGCGGCGAGAAGGACTCCGAGGCCGGCCTCAAGCTGCTCCGCGCCATCAGGGAGCGCAACGAGTACGTGCCGCTAATACTCCAGAGCAGCGAAAGCGAGAACCGCGCCAAGGCCGAGGCGGAGCATTTTCACTTCATAGACAAGAACTCCAAGGCCATGAGCATCGACCTGCGCGACATCATGGAGGAGCACATGGGCTTCGGAGACTTCATCTTCCGCGACCCGAAGACGCACGAGGAAGTGATGCGCGTGCGCACTCTGAAGGAGCTTCAGGACAACATATTCAAGATACCTTACGACTCGATGCTCTACCACATATCGCGCAACCACATGAGCCGGTGGCTCTGCGCCAGGGCAATCTTCCCCGTGTCGGAGTTCCTGAAGAACATAACGTGGCACAAGTTGCAGGACGTTGACCTGCACCGAAGGATAATCTTCGACGCCATTGTGCAGTACCGCCACATGAAAAACATCGGCGTCGTGGCCGTGTTCGACCGCGGCAAGTTCGACCGCTACGCCCACTTCGCACGCATAGGCGACGGCTCGCTCGGCGGCAAAGGCCGCGGACTGGCCTTCCTCGACAGCATAATAAAGAAGCATCCCGAGTTCAACGAGCGCGAAGGAGTAAGCGTGTCAATCCCCAAGACGGTGGTATTGTGCACCGATGTGTTCGACCAGTTCATGGAGAGCAACAAGCTTTACAAAATAGCTTTGAGCGACGCCAGCGACGAGGAGATACTTAAACACTTCCTCCGCGCCCAGCTGCCGGACAAGTATATAGCCGACTTCTTCACCTTCTTCGAGGCTACCGACAGGCCGATTGCCATCCGCTCGTCGAGCCTTTTGGAAGATTCCCACTACCAGCCGTTCGCCGGAATATACTCCACTTACATGATTCCGAACCTCGCCGACAAGTACCAGATGCTGCAAATGCTGGCCGCAGCCATAAAGAGCGTGTACGCGTCGGTGTACTACAAGGACTCTAAGGCGTACATGACGGCCACGAGCAACGTCATCGACCAGGAGAAGATGGCCGTCATCTTGCAGGAAGTCGTGGGCAAGCAGTACGGCGACCGCTACTATCCCAACATATCGGGCGTGCTGCGCTCAATCAACTATTACCCCATAGGCGACGAGACTTCGGAGGAGGGAATAGCCAGCCTTGCGCTCGGACTGGGCAAGTATATCGTGGACGGAGGCCAGACGCTGCGTGTCAGTCCGTACCATCCGACGCAGGTGTTGCAGACCAGCGAGATGGAGATTGCCCTAAGGCAGACGCAGACACAGTTCTATGCGCTCGACATGAAGGACGTTGGCGGCGACTTCAAGGTGGACGACGGATTCAACATCCTGAAGCTGAAAGTGAAGGATGCAGACAAGGACGGTTCGCTCAGCTACACCGCATCGACATACGACCCGTATGACCAGGTGATACGTGACGGCATCTACGAGGGCGGGCGCAAGATTATTTCGTTCTGCGGGGTGCTGCAACAGGGCGTGTTCCCCTTGCCCGAACTGCTGCAAATGTCAATGAAATTCGGCGAGGAGGGGATGCGTAGGCCGGTGGAGATAGAGTTCGCCTGCAACATCAACGCCGACCGCACGGGCGAGCTGTACCTCTTGCAGATGCGCCCGATAGTTGACAGCAAGCAGGTCTTGGATGAGGACTTGGCCGCCATCGACGACTCGGCGTGCCTGCTACGCTCGCACAATTCGCTCGGACACGGCATCAGCGAGGACGTGACCGATGTGGTTTATGTCAAGACGGACGACAACTTCACCGCCTCCAACAACCCCCGCATAGCCGACGAGGTGGAGCGGATTAACCGCAAGTTTGTGACCGAGGGCAAGAACTACGTGCTCGTAGGACCGGGCCGCTGGGGCTCGAGCGACTACTGGCTGGGCATCCCCGTGAAGTGGCCCCACATCAGTGCGGCGCGCGTAATAGTCGAGGCCGGACTGCCAAACTACCGCGTCGACCCGAGCCAGGGCACCCACTTCTTCCAGAACCTGACGAGTTTCGGCGTGGGCTACTTCACCGTAAACACGTATAAAGGCGAGGGAGTGTTCAGGAAAGACGTGCTCGACGCTATGCCGGCCGTGGACGAGACGCAGTACGTGCGCCACGTCCGCTTCGACCGTCCGCTGCGTATAATGATGGACGGGATGAAGCAGGAGGGAGTAGTCCTTCTTCCTTCGGAAGGGGAAAATTAACAAGTAACAATTAAAAATTAAACGTCTTGGACGGTGGAATGTAGCCGCCGTGTAAGTCGTTGATAATCAGTGCCGTTCTAAAAGGCCGTCTTTTGCATTGTAAAAGGCGGCCTTTTAGCGTGCGAAAGACGGTCTTTTGGAAGGCGAAAGGCCGCCTTTGGAATAACCACTCCAACCCTCGCGGAGGGATGGATGTTGATAACCGACGCTTAATCCGCTTCATGTCAGGCACATTTGGCCCATTCGGCTTATCGCCACATTGTGTAAAGACGGATGGCTCGGACGGAGTTTTAACCTTTTTTACGTGGCTTGTGGGGCGGCGGATGGCGTTAAAATGTTAATTTTGTAGTCACATATTATTAATGGAAACGATGGAAAACAAGAAATACGCGGACAAGGACGGGCTTGCCGCTTTTTACCAAGGACAGGTAGACAGGCTGTCGGCCGAGATACGGCAGATGAAGAAAAACAACGTGACGTACATCATGGCGGAGCTCTTTTCGTTCGGCCTGGCAATAGTGGTGGCGGTGGTCTACTGCGTGAGAGACTTGCAGGGGCAGTGGCTCGTGGCCGCGCTGGCTATGCTGGCGGTGTACGCCGTGGTGCGCAAGGCCGACGTGAAGAACAGCCGGAGGATAGACCGCCGCAGGCGTCTGCTTACCGTCTACAGCCGCGAATTGAAGTACCTGGCAGGCGACTACTCCTGCTTCGGCGGCGGAAGCAGGCATAAGGACCCGCAGCACGCCTTCACCTTCGACATGGATGTGTACGGCCACGACTCCCTTTATAACCGCATCAACCGCACGGTTACCACCGGCGGAGGCGACACTCTGGCCCGGTGGCTGGGCAGTCTGCTGAAAAGCAAGGCCGAAGTGGAGCGCAGGCGCGAGGCCATAAACGAGCTTGCAGGGCTGGAGCAGTGGCGTACCGGCTTCCTTGCGTTGGGCGTAAACCCCGACACCGGCGGTGACAGCGACGACGGACGCATTGACTCCAACGAAATACTGCGCGCCGTCGGCGACGTGGCAAGCAGGCGCATAGCCCCCAAGGCGGGGCAGGGGTGGACCAAGGCCGTGGCCGCCGCAGCGATGGTTTGCTTCATTGCGCTCATCGTATTGGCCGTGGCGGGCGTAGTTCCGG
>ENA-ORSA01002474-ORSA01002474.1-human-gut-metagenome-genome-assembly--contig:-NODE-2474-length-13100-cov-9.708394_pt1 | contig 13100 bp, 13 predicted proteins | sample MGYA00242179_ERZ509142 | MGnify/ENA primary metagenome ERZ509142 (study PRJEB26280, sample SAMEA2338659) | human gut metagenome | biome: human gut; feature: human-associated habitat; material: faeces... | reverse complement strand
GAAAGTTAGAACATTGGCAACTTCTCCTTTGGCTTCGGATTGAAGATTCTGCCTTAAACAGGCCTGTTAGTATATATTTTCAGAATGCAAGATTTGTCAAGCAAGTTGTACTTTTGTGGCCACAAAATCCGTTTTGCCCACAAAAGCTATTTGCCGATTGCTGTTGCAACGGAGCGATAAATCGCAGTTCGCGAAGCGAAAAACAGGCATTTTGCACTTCGATTTCTATTGTTTCAATCTCATTTTTTATAGTCACAAAATCGCAAAAGACAAAAATTATGGAACAGCAAACAGGATTGAATAAGGGAGGCCGCCCCAAAACCGTAAAAGGACAAGGCTCGGACAAAGATCATATCCACGCGGCTTACGCTGGCCGAGTGGAAAACGATCATGAAAAGGATAACCGATGTCGGCAAGAAACTGTCGCACTTCCTGCGCGAACTACCGTTGCACGGCAAAATTGTGGCGGCACGGACGCAGGAGGATAGACGGCAAATCAGGATGCTGGAGGGAGGATGCAACAACCTGAACCAACTGGCAAAGACGGCACATCAACAAGGCTTTCCGAGAACCAAAGGAAAAATCACCGACTTGCTGGACGAGTCCAACAAAATCATCGAGAGGATATGATGGGCGACTTGAAGAAACGGGCGAGCTTCGCCAAGCTGGTGAACTACGTGAACAACCCGAAAAAAGCGCGACTTATCGACAACAAGGATGTGCATCTTGATGGCAACGCAGCCATTGCAAGAAGTATGTAAGGACAGGCTGATGACAAGCCGAGGCGCAGGCTGAAAAATCCGACATACCACACTTCGCTGGACTTCGCCCACGAGGACACGCCCAAGCTGACGGATGGACTGATGGCAGAAATCGCCCGTGAGTACATGAAGCGCATGGGAATTGTGGACACTCAATACATTGTATGCCGTCACACCAACAGGGAACACCAGCACTTGCACATCGTGGCCAACAGGGTTGACAATGACGGAAACACCATCAGCGATCGGATCGATGCCATACGCAACGTGGTGGTGTGCAAGGCTCTCACGAGGGAATACGACCTGCATTTCTCCAAAGGCAAGGTGAATGTGAAACGTGACCGTCTGCGCGGCAAGGACAATGTGAAATACCAAATCTATGATGCCGTCAAAGCGGCCTTGCCCCGTTGTAACAGTTGGTCGGAATTGTGCGACAGGCTGGCCAAGCAAGGCATCGGGGGTGAACTTCAAGTTCAACAGGCGTAACGGCAATATAATCGGAGTGTCATTCACGAAAGATGAAATATTGTTCAGCAGCTCACGGAAAGACCGCAGTATGGGCTTTTACAAAATAGACAGGCTGTTGGGTGGAAATATCTGCGACGGCTTGCGTTGGCATGCGACCGTTAACGTTGGCGAGCCAAACCTTGCGACCGCAAGCGTTATCTGTCATGACAGTACATCTGTATCGTGGAATGCTGCGACAATTATTGAACATGGCGAGACATCGGCAAACCCGGAAAGCGACGAATATTTCAATGAAACGGAGGGAAGCATAGTCCGTGTAACTATCGATATGCTCATTGAGTTATATGTTCAGCCGCACCAAGCCAAAGTGTTATCCGGTGGAGGCGGTGGAGGAAACGACAACGGCTGGAACGACAGCGACAAGGAAAAGGACAAGTACAAACCAAGAAAGATTAGAAGATGAAAGACGAAATGCAAAACCTGACAGACCTAATCGGGGAATTGGCGGAGGACATCGAGGAAATCAAGACCACTGTGAAATCAAAGGATACCTCGGACATGGACGAGGCATTGAAAAGGCTGGAAGTGAAGCTGGAGCCGTGCATCTGTTTTTTTTGCGGCAGCACGGCGGACAACATCAATGACATTTTCAGGAGCAAGGAAGCCATCGCCGTCTACCGGAAATCTCTGATTGACGAAGTGGGCGCAAGCCTGCTGGCGAATATGGATGCCAACGAGCAGGACAAACTCAAATGTGGATACCTACAAGGTACGGCATCCTGCTAGACATCCGTAATATGCTGGCCGGACATATAGAAGAGAGCCGACGAATTTCAGGTAATGGACAAAAGAGCCGACCGCTGACATGTACAAAGTAACCACGGTCATGATCAGAGAGCTTTACCCGGAGCTTGCCGTGCCCGTTGGGGCATACGAGAAGCTGGTGGAAACTGTCGGATTGGATTCCACGTTGGCGGTATTCCACAGGCAGCTTGAAAAGATGAAAAGTGAAGAAAGCGAGAAAGGCAATTAAAAATTATAATGAATAATGATGGACCGCTGATGTGGAAGATGTGTAGAAACATCCTCACATTTTATGAAAATGAAATCTTTTGATAATCATTCCAACTATTCAAATAACCACTGTTCTTGTTCAGACATAACTTAATTTTCCCAGTATTGCCAAAGGAATTCTTGCTTATTATAATTTCAAACAGATTATGCAAATCATTTCCATATTCATCGCAAAACACTCCGAAGTATTCAGGTCTGTGAACCATCAGTACGACGTCAGCAAGTTCTTCTATGACGCAAGAACCACGTAAGTCTGACAGTTGAGGTATTTTTCCGTCTACTCCCTCACGGTGTTCCAAATTACGGTTAAGCTCTGATATTGCTATGACTATTATCTGCAATTCGACAGCCAGTTTCTTCAGCAAAAAACAAATTTTGCCAATAGTGTCGTTGGCGTCAAAACCCTCATTATAAGCTATGAACTGAAGATAATCCACATAGACTACTTTTATGTCGTTTTGTCGGACAAACTGTTTGAGGTCGCCTGTGAGTGCATCAATTGTGAGATCTTGATTGAAATACAGGAAAAACGGTGACGCCGTTAATTCGGATAGCGGTGATTTCTCAGCATCGTATTGTGATGATGATGGATTACCTGAAGTGTCGCCAGCAATGGACAATGCCCTTGACAGAAGTTGCTGCTCATTCTGGCAAGTTGAAACATAAGCCACAGGGACACCACCAATGGCCTTTCTAACCGCCATATTAAGTGCAAAAGTCGTCTTACCCATTGCTGGACGGCCACCGATAACGACAAATTCTCCGGGTATGAGTCCTCCGACAATATTGTCTATATCTTTGAAGTCTGTGTTTATTGCAGCTGAGTTAATAACATCTTTATCATTATAATTTCTGTTTATAAATTCTTTTATATGTGCGATTTTATCCATATAATTTACTCAACATCTATAATTGTGTTTCCTTTTATTGAAAGTATGACCTTGTCACCAGTGCATTTGTTCCTAATCTTACATAACAGTTTTGTTGGAAGTTGAGCGGTTTTATTATCATACTTTATAAAACATGCACTTGGCAGTAAATTCGTTATCTCTGCTGTAGTGGCTTTTATTTGCGCGTTGTTCTCAACTTCCTGTTTTACTATATTTACAAGTTTCTTCAGCAAAATTCTCACGCTGTTGAATGTATTGAATTTTAAAAACTTGTAAAGACTGTTTGTCTCATCCTTATCGTCGATAATAATCATACAGCGGTGTTCGCCTTCGTTTCTTACCCTCCGCAGATTTGAATAGTCTATTTTAATCCTGTCGTTTTTGAAAAATGTATTGCAGAAAGCATTGAGTTTGTGCGAGATGGCAATGTCGGCAACTGTTTTTACATCGTTGCTCTTATGGTATTGGTATTTTTCTGCTTCTTGACTTGTGCCTGTCTCTATTGCGTGCTGTAAATCGCCGATGTCAGGATAAGCGGTGAAATAATAGTAGTTGATAATATTTTCAATTTGATAAAAGGCGTTGACGCAGAATACATAAAAGCGGTATTGCTCTTTTTCGGTCAGTTTCAGGGCCGCATTCTCCATCCGCAGGTTATCTATTGTCAGCTGGTCACGCAATCTTTGCTGTCTGATAAAGTCGTATGAAATGCTGTAGTTCGCCCTTATGTCAAGTGCCTCGCGAATAGCCTTAACATCTTTTTGAACGGAGGATGATTCAGACACAACGTTTGCGGAAAACGTCAGATTTAACGCTTTCCGCAACTCTCTGTTAAACTCTTCATCCTGTTTTGAGAGTATTACTATCTTGTTTATGGCTGATTTTAATTTTTCATCCATGACCTATATTTAATAAAACATCCAATTCTTTATTCAGTTCATCCACGTCAACTGGTTCTAACGGAGGAACGGTAATTTTCTTGCTGAGATGGATAAGCCAGAACTGTTTGTCATTTTTGTCGCGGCAGATTGATATTGATAGCAGCTCTTTTCGCGTTTCCTGCTCTGGCTTTATACTATTATTGACCGAGGCGAATACTTTTTTGCCGTCGAGCATGAAGTATGCATAACGGTGTGGCTTGAACTGTTCTCCGTTGTCCGTCATAGTCTGCTCCACTGATGTTTCAGACTCTGTTACAATCACTTCCGTGGCGTTTTTCTTCTCAAAATCCAACAATGGTATGGTCTCCACGTATGTGATTGAGTGGGCGGTGGTTTTCAACGGGTCACGTGTCTCGCAGACAAGTTTCTCAAACTTATCATGCAAACGCTTGTAGACGTTGTCGTCTTCACCCTTGACCATTTTCAGGTACATCAGTTTGCCGTCAAGAATATTCATGAGGTCAGGATTGCCTTTTTTCACATGCCCTTTTTCTTTCTTGTACTTCGGGAAAAACTTGGAATATGCCACACCATAACCGTATCTGTCCCAAATATAAAGTATGTTGCGTATGTCACGCACGTACTTTTGGGTTACGTTCAGTTTGTCGCTTACGATTATGCCGGTAACTTCCTGCCTGCCGCCTATTTTTTGTAAACGGGTCTTCTTCTCATTTATTGTGAAGCCTTGACTTTGTATTATCCGCACCAGCTCTTTACGAAAATCTCCGTCTTTTTGATACACATTGTGCATTGACGAAAATGTTATGTCGTCTGCATAGCGTGTGTAACGCAGTCCAAAACGTTTAGCAAGTCCGGCAAGCCTGCGGTCGAGCGTGTCACAAATCATGTTTGTAATGATTGGAGACGTAGGCGCACCTTGTGGCAACACATAAAAGTCTTTCTTGGTTCCGTCTTCAAGCGTGCGTGTTTCTTTCATCGAGCACATACCTGCCAGCACATTAGCCACAGGTATGGGAAAGTTGAAAGGCTTTAGTTGCAGGCGCTTCCAAATGCGCGGCTGCTCTATGCTTGGGAAAAAGTCTTTTAAGTCAATGTTTAATATATAGTTTTGGCTCTTATGGACATTGGCATTGGTTACGACAGACCGTTGCTCAGTGAAGCCCATTGTATAGTCAGATGGGGAGTAAACGGCTTTGAATATCTCGTTTACATACCGCAACAGCAGCATGAAACTTTGATTCCTCGGTGCAGTTATCTGCCTGTAACCGCCTGATTTCTTCTTTATCTTGAACTGCTTGTAACGATGAAACGTGTGATTGGGGTTACAATAAAAGGCTATATGTTTCATCGTAAATGGATAAAACTTATCAATCTGTCCCATTTCCGCCATTTCATCTTGTTTAAGACGATTGAGCAGAGCAAGAATGTCATCCTTGTCCGCCATGCAGTGTGCCAGTGTTGCTATTTCTGTTTTATCCATTTCGGTTCATACAAATAAAAAGCGGTCTTGACTTATCTGTACTGAAACGTTCTTTTCTTTATGTAATATATAACTATACAAATAAACTATCAAAATCCTAACATCAAACATAATAACACCATAAGTGTATCACGTTAACGATTGGACATTGTTATCTTCAAGCCTAGATGAGCAAGAAGACATCCCGCGAATCTGCTCCCGAAAGAGCAGGGCTTGCGCCACGCAAGACGAAGTTCAAAATGTAGTTTCAGTCGACAGAAATGTCAAAGACCGCTTTGTTTTAATTATTCGATTGCAAAGTTACATCATTACTACGAAATCTTTATTCGTAATAAAGGGTAAATTTGCATTTAAGCCATTTATATTTGCTCAGTCAATATTCCAATAGGCATCAGGCTCTCCGTCCAATGCATCATTTATTTCTTGGTCACTCCATCCCATTACATCTTGAACATAAGTTCCATTATAGTCATCATACGTTTTCCGTTCTCCAAGATATTCATCATTGTAATTATGAGATTTTGCACCTCGTTTAGGCAACGACGGATTAAGGTCGTGGAAATAAACTTCTCTTGCAATTCCATTTTTGACCACTCTCGTAGAATAACGGTTCTTGCCTTTAAACATCCAAACCTCATCATATACACATGGCAAAACTTCCTCTCCATTTTCATTGATGATTCCCCACTTGTTGTCATTGTTGGCGAGATTAGAAGACTGTTTCCCAATCTTCACCCTGCATAATCCTTGTTCAAAGCCTTCAATCCAATCGTACTTACCGAATTTAACGATTTCGTTTCCTTTACTGTCTATTACGCCCCATTTGTAATCAGAGTTCTCAACAACTGTTACCTCACCGTAATTCTTCTCTACAATGTTTTTCATTTTCACCTCTATTATCTGTTTTCTGCTGCAAAGGTAACGACGTATAACGAACTCTATTTTCGTACTTTCAGATATTCTGCTTTCATTTCACATATCCGCTCCCAAATCTTGTCTTGAATCTCAGATGGTTCAAGCACTACAAGTTCTTTGCCAAAAGATGCCAATTCGCGTATCAGCTCGTAATTCTCTTTGCAGTCAATTCGATAGAAGCGGCCACCATTAAGTACGGGATACTTCTCTCTGAGTTCTGATGTTTTCGCATCATTCAGTGTACGTTGTGATTCATGGATAGGCTTTGTGGCAACGTAATCTTTTGACAAATCGCTCACCCAAAAATATATCTCATACAGCGGACTGTCATCAAACAATGTCACACCAACAATGTCTTCAAACCGTTCATTGAGGTCTCCTTCATAGTCAATATATTTGTGTGACGGTAGAGGTACGACATCATCAATACGGTCAAGAGCGTAATTTAAAAGTTTCAGGTCGCTTTCGACTGAACCGAATAAATACCATCGGCGATTATATTCTTTCAGCAAATATGGATATATAACAACCGTCTGACCTTTATCTGGAGTATTGAATTTATGGTAATGTAATTCTATTACTTGGCGTTCGGAAATTGCAGTGAAAAGCTTGCCAAAGATATTCGAACCTTCAAGTGGATTCTTTGTAAAAGATACAATTTTTCTTTCATTATGCTTTACGCCAAGTCCGAGTCTCAGGCCTTCTAATCCTTCTAAATTTGGAAGCCCGTCAAACTGTCCCAACAGCGACAAAGCTTCTTTTAACAGATATTCTTCATCATCAGTAAGAGTTTTGTTGAATATTGAAAAGTTTGGATTGGCGTAGCGAAGGCACATTTTTTTTCTGCCAGTCCTTTCATCTGCGACGTAATAACGTTCGATGTCCACGCCATCAAACGGACCTTTGTATTCAAGATATTCAATGTCTTTTTCTATCGTCCTGCGACCAACACCGTCTGTTTCTGGATTTATTTCGGATAGCTGGTTGTTTACTTCTTCGGTTAAGTCATCAAGTGTATAATTATGGTACCTGTTGGACAATAGTTCGTCCAATATCTTGTACCTTGTCGTTGCGTTTTTGTTTTTCGGCATAATCCTTAATTTTTTAGTCAAGGTGAAGATTTCGTATTACGACAGTACCATCTTTGCCAACCATCATTAGTTTCTTATTGTCAAGTGAGAACGAACATGAAGATACTGATTGCGCCTTGTTTGTATCGGCTATTCCTGCATCAGATAAATCGTCTATGGGCGGCATAATTTGTTCGTCAGGATTATTAACGGCATGGATATACACGCTTGTTGAAGGTTGATGTCCCCAATTAGAATTATCTGAACTATATGAAACATAACCCTGATTGGATAAAGCCATATATTTGCCATCAGGGCTAAATGCGAGAAAATTTCTATTTTCAATTTCTTTTATATCATCATTATTACAAACATTTCCGTATAAAAGTATTGGATGACTATCATAAGCTGCATAAAATCCGTCTTTAGTAAAAGCAGCAGTCCACACTGCATAAGAAGTCGTACTGTTTGCTATTATTTTTTGTTCAATCATGTCGTAAACCAAAAATAATCCACTGACACAATACCCATTTATTTCTGTATTATTTGGATAACGCCCTGCAATTGCAACGTATTGTGAGTTATATGAAAATGCTACATAGTTTAAGAACCACAATACGTGTCCAAGCTCTATTTCGCAATAAATTTCATTTGTATCTGTTTTCCGTATTATTGCATATCCCAACTCTTCAGCAATCTTATCTCTGAAATTATTGACATTAAGCAATTTATCAATTTCTTCATCGTTAAAATAGCTCTTATGAGCATTGATAAATTCCTTGCGTGCTTCTTTCTTTTCGTCCTTCTCTTTATCATTTATGTTCCATCCATAATTATATTTTTCAGCTAAGGCGTTCCATTGTTCTTTTGATATAAATGTATCGTTTATTTTGTCATGATATTTTATATACTTACTCAATGCGCTATCTGCGTACAATTTTCCATCAGGACTGACAAAACCATAATTTATGATAAAATCTTGATTTATATACTCTTTTGTCAACGGATCTATTATCCTTGGACGACGATGGCTGTCATCAACTTTGAACAATGGGCGATATCCGTTGATCTGGAATATAAAATTTAGATTTGGAAAGTCTTGTACTTCATTTGTTTCTGTATTCATCAAAAACATTTTTTTATCTTTTTGGAAAATGATGTTTTCTCCATCATCAGACATTAACACATTACCATAAGATGAAGAATCGAACAAAGATTCCAATATTTCCTCATTCAAGAAACTGTTTTTGAAACCTGATATCCTGCCAAGAAAAACATGGCTGCCTCGGATAGAAATAGCATAATTTTTCTTTTCAGACAAAGCCGTGATATTTTCAGACAGTATGATTTCTTTATTCCATAGCATAACTCCACGATAATACAGATATGATCCACCGCATTTTAAGGTGTTCTCCGCAGGAAATTCAGATAAAGAAGAGTTGAAATATAATTTATTGAACGGTGTATTTTTTTGTGGAGAAAAAGCATACAAGGTATTTGTCACTTTTTCTTCCAGTATTCCATATTTATCAAAATAGGTCCAGTTGAAATCTCCTTGTGCTAAAAGGACAACCTTATCATCACAAACTTCATAAATCTTTTCACTAATACTTTTATTACTATTTTCTACAGAAATAATAGCTCTGCCATTAAAATGATGAACAGTCGCATTTTCACTAAAAATAAGCTGCTTATTCTTTACAACAAATACATGGTTATAAGTCGTAATAAATAAGCAATCGTCTGAAATTTTAGCAGTTGGAAAATTATTGTTTATTTCTAAGCTAAAATCGCAGTCAGGTATTCTTAAGTATGTATTGCTTTCTCTGCGCTTATTAAAATACCGGTTTATAGTATATGAATTATCTTTTGCCAAGTAATAAAGTTGGTTTGACAAGACATAAAATCCTTGTATTTCAGAGCTTGTATACGAAATATCAATACCTCCAAGAAGCTGTGCCTTTTCAGTATTGAAAAAATCAAGTTCATACGCTAGGTCAAAAAGTTTGTCTAATTTGTTCTCTTCGGTATGAATATCGTTTATGTTCACACCTTCACAAGCTGATATAGGATATTCAAAAGGCATATGCCAAGATTGGTCTGATAAAATATCTTTTACTGATATTCTCGTGCAACTTAACAAGTTTTCAAGTTCAATAAAATAATGCCCATTTGTAAATTTTACAAATTTATTATTGTTGTGAATAGTCTTTGTTCTTTCAAAGGAGTCTAATGATATGGCATCAATTTGTTGATTTGCATATATACATAGGATTCTATTTTCTTTACAAACAGAGAAATCTTCGCATTCATATTTTTTCTTGTCAACGATGGTATCAGTAAACCGATAAACATTCAGCTTCGTAGCATTATCTTCATCATCCTTAACTATTAAAATGTTATCTTGCAATAAAATTTCATCTGTAAATGTGATAATAGGAGCTTGTTCTGTTAATGAATATAAAGTATTCTCTTTATATTTATCATTGCTTAATAGAACAACATCCTTATTTACATAAGAAATCTTGTCTGGAGATATGCTTTCGACATATTCTTCACCACTATCACGATTATAAAAATATGTACGGTCTTTCATGACAATAAAGCACCACGGTGTTTCATCAAAGACATAACTATTTTTATGTGTGCTGCCACCAAATTTAATGGCATCTTTTACTTCGATGGTTGTAGGAGCGCATTTTTCATCATCTTCAATTTTTATTTCATAAGTTCCGGAATAGTCAAATTTATAATCTAATGAGAATTCGTTTTTATCTATATCATAGTATGTTGGATGTTTATCTAAAAGACTTTGCGCTTCCGACTTGATAGGGTTTACAACTAACTTTTTATCTTTTAGACCAGTGCATAAAATATTATAAGTCGTATTCAAAAATCCTTTATGCGGATGAACGTTTAACGTAACTTTTTCATAATTCTTCTCTATATTCTTTACCCTATCAGTATTTGGTTTTCGCATGTATATAACAGGTATCCATTTCCCTTTTTCAGCGATATAGACTTCAGCATAGTCTAACTCTTCTGCAGACACGATTTTCCAGTTTACTTTTTTGCTGATGTACCCAATTATTTTACCACAGGTGAAGAAAACATTGTTTGTTTTTGGATTCCTTATAATGTGAACTAAATCTCCCTGCTCTTTCTTAAGTTCTTCTACTGTCTTTTTATTTCTAATTATTGCCATATATTTTTATTTTGGATTCATTGACAAAGTTACAAAACAAATACGAACCCTATATTCGTGATATAACTAAATTTCGCAAATTGTAACATAAATAGGTTACTTTCAGCCAAAACTGTTAGTACCCTATCAACATTGATAGACAAATGATTACTTACCGCCACAGATGTTCACTCTCTCTATCCTTGACAAATCCCATAGCCGTGATATCTATTGACGGGAACTTGGATAATAAGTCTGATATTTTCCTATTAAAGTTGTTGTTTGGAGAAATAGCGGAAAGAAAATATCGGATAATGCACAAGCGGTAGAATACCTTTTTCTTATCCAGCTTGGACGTATCAATCCAAACCTTTGAGGCCTTGCGTGGCTCTGCCGGATTCAACATGAAATCCCTGTTCCACACCCTGGCATGATGACAGCACATATTGCGCAGGTTGGCAAGTACGGTCAGCCACGAAGTGAATACTTGCGGTTTTAGCCCGAAATAGTCGGCAATAAGTTTCCTCAATCTGTTGCTCGCTATGTTGGAGTAGATGTAGTTCAAGTTGCCGAAAGACAAAACCTCTGTTATCATCCATGCGGGAGGATAGTTCTCAATGTAGTTTTGCTTGAAATTCTCAATGTATTCTTCTTTACTTGAAGCCAATTCCTTTTCTATGACTGTCAGCGTTTGCCTGAACTTCTCGATGTTGGCAAAATACTCCGCCTTAGTTATCCAATACTTATCGCCAAGCTCTTGACAGCCCACATTGGCCAACACACTGCGGATAGCCACTTCTATCTTTTCTATCTCGTTGAAAAGAACGATACGCAACTTCTTGTCGAAGCGGTAAAGCGTCATCACCTGTTCAAAGGTTGTACCATCCTTCAAGACCAAGTTGTTTTTCGGACTTTTGTAGAACGGAAAGATATAAGCTGACAGTCTGTGATAACCGATGTTCATCAGATAGCTTTCCGCTTTCCTTTCATTACTGAAGTGCATTCCACGGCTTCTGAGTATCTGAACAATCTGTTTAGGGGTAGAGTATGGCTTTGGAAAACTTGTTTTCATGTACCTATAATAAAAAAAAAAACGACCCGCCGATTTGAGCATTGTTAAGAGGCTTGGCAGGTTCTAATGGTGCAAAGATACAGTTTTCGCCTCAAAGCACAAAATGTTTCGTCAAAATTCTCAGCACCCTTTTTCAAAATTTTTCAAAATACCTTTTCTAAGCACTACCTTTCCTTACCCAACAGCATTAAAACAAGAAATCAAGACAAATGGATTTGAGAGCATATAAACATGATTTTCATACATACAAAAATTAAATACGTTAAATCTCTCCATTTCGGAATGTAGGCAGAACATATAAATCCACTTTTCTACCTTTTTAACAGAAAGATGATTGATAATCAATGAATAATAGATACAATCTATATTTTGTCGCAAAAATACAAATTATTTGCGACAAAGACCAAAGTTTGAACATGTTATAGGGGCTTATTTAGCAATAAAGCGATCTAAAAACAGATAGCTTGTTCCCGTAAAAGAACAGCCATCTGTTTCTTGTTTGGAGGAAAGTGTCATTGTGTCAAAAAGTTCAAAGTGTCATTGACATTTCAGAATTTGCTGTAATGTCCATGCGCCTCTTTGCGTATGAAATCACGTGCGCCTTCTCGCAAGAACCTTTTGACGGTGGATTCTGACAAGCCTATTTTCCTACCGGTGGCAACAGCTTCGGATGTGGTGAATGATTGGGGCAAAAGGGCAAGCAATTCGGTGTGGCGTAAGTCCAACACTCCGACTCCTATTTCAGGAGCTATGCGGTTTTCCATCGCACGGAAATATTCTGTCAACCGGATGGCACGCATAGCACTCTCTTCGTCAATCTCTTTTATTTCAGCTTCTCCACATATACCACGCATAACTTGTATGACAAGACAAAAGCGGATTATGTAAGTCTCCAGTTTGCCACAGAGGCTTTCTCCGTATCGCTTTCAGAATCGGAATAGGCACGACTGTTCACCTCGTTTTTCCAGCTTATCAACCGATGTTTCGCTGACGATGAAAAGGAAAGTTCAATGGAGTTTATTTTCCCCTCTTGTGCAGTAGGCGGCTTTATGCTGTTTACCTTTTGGATGATATGCTCCCATTCCTCCAATACCTCTCCCGGCATGGAAGTTTCGTTCCAGGAAGGCATTGTTGAAATATGAGGATAGACCTTCAAGAAACGGAAAGAAAATCCATTCAGGGAGCGTTTACCACCAAATAACGCGGAAAGCATACCGGGTTGCGTCGAGCCGATAATGGAACAATAAGGCTGTGACAGGAAGATGTACTCATTGTTCGACTTCC
>ENA-ORSA01002469-ORSA01002469.1-human-gut-metagenome-genome-assembly--contig:-NODE-2469-length-13126-cov-2.863132_pt1 | contig 13126 bp, 10 predicted proteins | sample MGYA00242179_ERZ509142 | MGnify/ENA primary metagenome ERZ509142 (study PRJEB26280, sample SAMEA2338659) | human gut metagenome | biome: human gut; feature: human-associated habitat; material: faeces... | reverse complement strand
CAAAAACAGCATGCCGCGGCCCACATAACGCTTGGCAATGGACACCACCAGCCGCAGGTTTGCCTCGGTAAGCTGCTGCTTGGCCAGTTCGTCGCCCTGGCCCATGCGCTTGGCAATTTCAATTTCCTCCGTGGCGGACAACAGCGGCACACGGCCGATTTCCTTTAAGTACATTTTCACCGGGTCGTCGATGTTGATGTTGTCCGGCATATAATCGGAAACAAGCTCCTGCTCGGGAATGACTTCCTCTTCGGCCAGGGCTTTGGCGTCCGGCTCCAATTCATCGGGCAGATGATCCACCACCTTCACCGTGCGCTTTTCCAGCTCGTTTAAAATTTTCTCCAGCTGGCCGGGCTCCATTTCCTCGTCCGTCAGCGTTTTGTTCAGTTCATCATGGGTCAAAACGCCCTTGTGCGCGCCGGTGGCGATGATTTCGTCTACCCGGTCTTTTTTCTGTTCGGTTTTCGCTTGTGCCATCAATGTTTCCCCCTACGAAGAGTTTCTATCTTTTCCTGTGCGGATGTTGTTTTCTTTTTTAAAATTGCGATTTGCGCGTTGTTTTGCCGGATGGTTTGCGCGGCGCCTAGCATCTCTTCCCCGGTGGCCTTGGATAGGCGGCTGTTTTGCAAGAGCAAATTTTCCAGCCGGAGGGTACAAAGATAATCCAGCATCACGTCCGGCGGCTCTATGCCGCCCTGCACAAACATTTCGGCGGCGCGGTTGGCTTCTTCGGCGGTCTGCACCGAGGCCAAAAGCCCGCCGGGCGACAGTTCGCCCTTTTGCAAAAGCTCGTCCGCCTTTTGATACAGCCGGGCCAGCATGGGGTCCGGAATGTCCTCCGGCTGCACCAGCGGCAGCAGGCGCGCTGCGGTTTTCGGGTCCTCCGCCAGGGCCACGAGCAAGCGCTCCTGCACGGCGGTGTCCACCGTTTTTTTCGGCTGTTCGGCCGGGCGCATCGGCTTCCGAGCAGGCCGGGGCGATGCGCCCTGCTCTGCCTGCTGCAAGATGGTCTCGGCAGCAAAGCCGGAAAGCTTGGCAATGTATTTCAAATATCTTTCGCGCTCCACGGGCGACAGCGGCTTTAACAGCGCCGCGGCCTTTTGGGCAAAGGCGGTGCGCCCGTTTTCAGACTGCATATCGCAGGTTTTTTGCAGCGCCTGAATTTTGCATTCCGTCAGCGTTAGGGCGTTTTCCTTCAGCGCGCGGAACGCGGCTGCGCCCTTGCTTTTTAAAAATTCATCCGGGTCCTGCCCGTCCGGCAGCATCAACACGCGCACGGCCACGCCCTCGCGCTCGGCAATATCCAGCCCGCGGAGGGTGGCGTTTTGCCCGGCGGCATCGCCGTCATAGGCAAAATAGACGGTATCGGCAAAGCGGCGCAAAAGGCGCACCTGCTCGGTGGTCAGCGCCGTGCCCAAAGAGGCCACCACGTTGGGAAAGCCGAACGAGGACACGGAAATGCAATCCATATACCCCTCCACCATAAACAGCTCGCGCTCTTTGCCAAACTCCCGGTAAAAATTTAACCCGTAGAGCATGGCGCGCTTGTTGTATACCGGCGTTTCGGCGGTGTTGATATATTTGGGGCCTTCGCCGGCAAACAGCCGGCCGCCAAAGCCCAGCACACGCGATTGCTGATCGATGATGGGAAAGATGAGCTTGTCCCTGAAAAAGTCATATTTTTTATCGCCCTTGACAACCGTAAGCCCCGCTGCGGACAGTTCCGATACGGTATAGCCGCGGGCGATGAGATGGTCCGTCAGCGCCTGCCAGCTTTTCGGCGCATAGCCTAAGCCAAAATGCAGCACCTGCTTTTGCGTAAGCCCCCGCTTTTGCAAATATGCCCTGGCGTGGGCGGCGGCGTCTGTTTTCAGCTGGCTGTGATAAAACAGCGCAGCCTCGCGCAGCGCGCCGTACAGTCGCTGTTTTTTGCGCTTTTTCTCCTGATAGGCTTTGCTGTCCCCCGTTTGCGGCAGGGGCAGGCCGGCCTTTTCCGCCAGATATTCCACGGCCTCCGGAAAGGTCATCTTCTCCATTTTCATGATGAAATGGATGACATTGCCTCCCTCGTGGCAGCCGAAGCAATAGTAAAACTGCTTGTCCGGATCGACGGAAAACGACGGGGTTTTCTCGCTGTGAAACGGGCAGCAGCCCCAATAGCGCCGGCTTTTCTGCTGGAGCGGCACATATTGAGACACGATCTGCACCAGGTCGTTTCTCAGGCGCACTTCGTCTAAAAATTCATCGGAAAAATGCCCGGCCATGTGCCCCTCCTTTCTGCCATGCGGCGCGGTTTTGTGTTAAAAACGGGGCTGTTCCCCGGGGACATACAACTGTAAAAACTGATGCACGGCAAAATTATCCGTCATCCCGGCGATATAATCCATCACGGCGCGCTCGCGCGAAGAAACCTCGGCGATGGCCTCATATTCTGCCGGCAGGCTGTGCGGCGTGTCCAAATAAAAGCGATACAGCGCTTCGATCATCCGCTCCGCCCGCCGGGTTTGTTCGGTTTGGTGCGGCCCTTCGTAGAGGTTTTCAAACAAAAACGACCGCAGATCCGCCATGATTTTCGCCATGGCGGGCGACTGCTGCACCACGCCGTCATGCGAATGTTCAATCACATCCACCACAAGGGTGTTGATGCGGCGGCTGTTGGTATCTCCCAGGGCCTGAAGGCAGTGTTTCGGCAAATCTTCGGCGGTAAGGTCGCCGGCCCAGATGGCGTCTTGCACATCGTGGTTCACATAGGCAATCTTGTCCGCCAGGCGAACCACCGCGCCCTCCGGCGTATGCGGTTTGCAGCGGCTTCGGTGGTTTACAATGCCGTCTTTCACTTCCCAGGTTAAATTGAGCCCCCGCCCGTCGCGCTCTAAAACCTCCACCACGCGCAGGCTCTGTTCGTTATGCGCAAAGCCCAGGCGGCTCAGCCTGTTTAACACCCGTTCGCCGGTATGGCCGAACGGGGTATGCCCCAGATCATGCCCCAGGGCGATGGCCTCTGTTAAATCCTCATTCAAGCGCAGGGCCCGGGCGATGGTGCGCGCAATCTGCACCACCTCCAGCGTATGCGTCATACGCTGGCGAAAGTGGTCGCCGTTGGGCGCGATAAACACCTGGGTTTTGTGTTTGAGCCTGCGAAACGAATTGGAATGCAAAATGCGGTCCCGGTCTCTGGCAAAGCAGGTGCGTACCGGGCAAGGCGCTTCCGGGCGCTTTCGCCCCTTGGAACACTCCGCCCGCGTGGCAAACGGAGACAATATGGCGGCCTGGTCCCGCTCGGTCTGTTCACGAATACAGCGCATGCTTCACCCCCGAACTCTTGTATTTTATAGTTTCTCCATAAAAACGCGAATCCCTCTTTTTTCGCCAAAAAAAGTTTGCAAAAAGGCTTGACTTTTTCATTTCTTTGTTTTTCTGCAAAATTCTCCTTTTTTTATTTGGGAAATGCCCCGGTACGCTGCCCTTGTTCATAAAAAATTTTTTAGCATCGGCCGGGCCGGCTGCACGCTTTGGTTTCGGCAGGTTTCTTCGCCGCAACGCTTTTTAAATAATGCCAAAAAAGCGCGAGTTTACGCCGTTTTTCATCCGTTTTCAAGCTATCTATATTTTGGATAATCGCTATCCAAACGGGGCAAAATAAACGATACTGTAAAATAGGTGATGAAATGGTTTACGAAAATATCCGTGCTTTGCGAGAAAAAAATCATCTTACGCAAACGCAGATTGCACAAAAACTGCATATGGCGCAAAACACCTACTCGCAATATGAAACGGGGCGGATAGAGTGGACCGCGACGCTGCTCGTGCAGCTGGCCACGCTGTACGGCGTGAGCGTGGATTATCTGCTGGGGCGGGAATGAGCCGACGCCGGCGCAGGGATACAGGAGGTTTCTCCTGTTTTTTTATACCGCAAAAGCGGGGACAAATTGAGGATATGTTTGGCCTTTGCGGCCAAGGGGCCGGGTTGCGTTTTAATGGGCCTGGTTGCGCATGCGCCCTTTTTGGGCCGGGATTTGGCTCGGCTTGCTCTGCGCTTTTGGGCCGAACGCATGGGGCGGGCCGGCGGTGGTTTCGTAGGCCTGGTTGCGTATCTTTTTTGGCCCGGCGCTTGGCTCGGCTTACTCTGCGCTTTTGGGGCAAACGCATTGGCCTGGTCGGCGGCGGGTTCAATGGGCGGGGTTGCAGGCTTTGCAAAGGATATTTTTCCTCTGCCGGGGAATAAAAAAACAGCCCGCCGCAAAGCGATGGCAAGGCGCGCCGTGTTTTCGGCGCAAACCCCGGCGTTTTCGCCTTTAGACTTGCTTTTCTCTCGCCTTCCCCCGGCTTTTTGCAAAAAACAAAAACAGACCCCGGCGCAAAAGCGCGGAGGTCTTTGATTTTACGATGGCCGATCGCCTTTTAGGCAAGCGTCAATGGGCAAACCTAGCCTCCTCAAAAAGGCAAATTCACATTTCTTCCGTATAAAATTTATGTTTTCTCAAGGCGGTAAAATCGCTTAAAAGCAAGGGGTTCGCTCTGTTTTCATGCAGCAAAAAAGACCTTGGGGGCTGATTTCTCAAACCCTCAAGGTCCCTTTTTATGCTTGCCTATTTTTCCGTTGGCCGGAAACTTTGCCCCTTAAAAGGCTATCTTATTTTCCCTCTCACAAGCGAGGATCAGAAGCGTTTCTGGCGGATGGCGGCTTGCGCTGCGGCCAGGCGCGCAATGGGCACGCGGAACGGCGAGCAGGAAACATACGTCAAGCCGATGTTATGGCAAAATTCGATGCTCTTGGGATCGCCGCCCTGTTCGCCGCAAATGCCGAGCTTGATGTTGGGGCGCTGTTCGCGGCCCATCTGCACGGCCATCTGCATCAGTTTGCCGACGCCTTTCACGTCCACCGAGGCAAAGGGATCCTGCTCGAAGATTTTAAATTCAAAGTAATCCGGCAGGAACTTACCGACGTCGTCACGCGAGAAGCCGAAGGTCATCTGCGAAAGGTCGTTGGTGCCGAAGGAGAAGAACTCCGCCTCTTTGGCGATTTCGTCCGCCGTGAGGCAGGCACGCGGGATTTCCATCATCGTGCCGATGAGGTACGGAATGCGGTGTACCATGCGGTTGATAACGGATTCTGCCGTGTCTTTCACGATCTTTTTGACAAACGCCAGCTCTTTCACCTCGCCCACCAGCGGGATCATGATTTCCGGCTGAATCATCACGCGCTCTTCTTCGCACACTTCGATGGCCGCTTCCATGATGGCAGTGGTCTGCATGCGGGCGATTTCCGGATAGGTCACAGCCAAACGGCAGCCCCTATGGCCCAGCATGGGGTTGGTTTCGTGCAGCGAAATGGCTTTGTCGTTGAGCTCTTCAAACGACACGCCCATGGATTTTGCCAGCGCGCGGATTTCGTCCTCTTCTTTGGGGATAAATTCATGCAGCGGCGGATCCAGCAGACGGATGGTCACCGGGCGGCCGCCCATGGCCTTATACATGGCTTTAAAGTCCTGCTTTTGCATGGGCAGCAGTTCTTCCAGCGCGGCCTTGCGCTGGCGCTCGTTATCCGAGAGAATCATCCGGCGCATGGAAGCGATGCGCTCTGCATCAAAGAACATATGCTCCGTGCGGCACAGGCCGATGCCTTCCGCGCCGAAATCGCGGGCGGCTTTGGCGTCGCGCGGGGTGTCTGCGTTGGTGCGCACGCCCATGGTGCGGTAATCATCCGCCCATTGCATGATGGTTTCAAAATTGCCGCTGATCTTAGCGGGCACGGTGGGCAGCTGTTCGCCGTAGACGCGGCCGGTGTTGCCGTCCAGGGAGATCCAATCCCCCCGCTTGAAAATGCGGCCTTCATCGGTACGGAAAAAGCCCTCTTCTTCATCCACAAAAATATCGTTGCACCCGGCCACACAGCAGCGCCCCATGCCGCGGCATACCACAGCGGCGTGGCTGGTCATCCCGCCGCGGGCGGTGAGGATGCCCTGGGCTTTGTTCATGCCCTGAATGTCTTCCGGGGAAGTTTCGGTGCGCACGAGAATACATTGCTGGCCGTCTGCCTGGGCTTTTTCCACCTCTTCGGCGGAGAAATACACCCGGCCGGTGGCAGCGCCCGGAGAAGCGGGCAGGCCCACGGCCACAGGGGCAGCCTGGCTCAGCGCTTTTTCGTCAAACGTGGGGTGCAAAATGGTGTTGATCTGCTTGGCGTCGATCATCAGCAACGCGTCGTCGCGGCCGATCTTGCCTTCCTCCACCATATCCACCGCAATTTGCATCGCGGCCTGCATGGTGCGCTTGCCGTTGCGGGTTTGCAGCATATAGAGCTTGCCGCGTTCGATGGTAAATTCGATATCCTGCATATCATGGAAATGCGATTCCAGCTTTTGCGCGATATTCAGCAGGGTTTCATACGCTTCGGGCATATCGTTTTTCAATTGCTCGATTTGCTGCGGCGTGCGGATGCCGGCCACGACGTCTTCGCCCTGGGCATTCATCAGATATTCGCCGTAAAATTTGTTTTCCCCGGTGGAGGGGCTGCGGGTAAAAGCCACGCCTGTGCCGCAGTCGTCGCCCATGTTGCCAAAGACCATAGACTGCACATTGACCGCCGTGCCGATGGAGGACGGAATGTCGTTGAGCTTGCGGTAGATATCGGCGCGCGGGTTGTTCCAGGAGCGGAACACGGCCTCCACGGCGCGCTTTAGCTGCTCTTTGGGGTCCTGCGGGAAGGGCTGGCCGGTGGCCTGCTCATACAGTCCCTGGTAGGTTTTCACCAGTTCGATCAGGCTTTCGGCAGAAAGATCCCGATCAAACTTTACGCCCTGGGTTTGTTTGGCCTGTTCGAGCGCATTTTCAAACGGGCTCATGTTCAGCTCCATCACCACGTTGGCAAACATCTGGATAAAGCGGCGGTAGGAATCGTACGCAAAGCGCGGATTGCCGGTGGCCTTTGCCATGCCCTCGGTCGTTTCGTCGTTCAGGCCGAGGTTGAGCACGGTATCCATCATGCCGGGCATGGAGACGGCCGCGCCGCTGCGCACGGAAACCAACAGCGGGTTTTGCGGATTGCCAAAGGTTTTGCCGGCCTTTTGCTCCAGCGCGGACAGGGCGTCCATGGTCTGCCGGAGAACCTCCTCATCCAGCGTCTTGTCGTTTTCGTAATAGTTGTTGCATGCTTCGGTGGAAATCGTAAACCCCGGCGGTACCGGCAGGCCCAGGCCCGTCATTTCGGCCAGGTTTGCGCCTTTGCCCCCCAGGAGCTGGCGCATGTTTGCGTTTCCTTGTTCAAAGGTAAAAACGTATTGTTTCATTTCCTTTGCCCCCTTTGCTAAAAAATAATATTTTCAAAAACGTGTGCGCCACGTTTTCAATTCAAAGGAAATGGCCGAGCCCGTATTTTTACAATTTGGGCATCAGCGTATGTAAATGCGGCAGCGGTTTTGCCGCCGAGGCCGCGTAGCTGGTTAAAAGATGGGCATAGGCTTCCGCCCCCACAGGCGCGATCTCGGGATACAGCGCCGGGTATTTGGCGGACGGCGTTTGCCACATTTTTTCAAGCGCCAGCCGGCACTGCGCAGACAGCGGCTTTGCCGTGGGCAGATGGCGCGCACATTCCGCGCACACCGCGCCGCCGGATTCGCCGTCGTACCACAAAAGCTGCTGCTCTGTCCCGCAGCATACGCAGCCCTGTACCTCGGGGCACAGGCCTGCAAAATCCAGCAGCTTTGCCAAAAAGAACGCCAGGATACACAGGTGATCCGCCTGTTTTTCGCACAGGCGGGCCAAGGTAAACAACAACAGCGTGAACAGTTTGGCGTTGTCCTCCTCGGGATTGGCAAACGCGCGGGCGGCCTGCACTGCCTGCCCGGCCGCGGCCAGCGCCGTAGGCTCCAGCCGGAGGTTATAAAAAATTTCGCGCACCTGGCAGCTCTTTACATATAGCCTGCCTTTATAGTCCGCCAGTTCGTATTCGCCGTAGACAAAGGGCTGGGCACAGCTCATCAGTTTGCTCTGCGGCTTTCTGCAGCCCCGGGCCGTGGCCGTAACGGTGCCCCGCTCTCTTGTGATGAGCGTTAACACGCGGTCATGGTCTCGATAGTTGACAGCTTGCGCTACAACGGCAAATACGGTTTGTTGCATTCGGCATCCTCCGAATCGCTTTTTTGTTTTGTAAAAAGAAGATAATCCCCCACGCGCCCGGTGCGGACAAACCGCGCCCAAAGGCGGCGGGCGGCCTGGTTTTGTGTTTTCATTGTATGCGCCCTCCGGAATAAACAAACGTGTTTGTTTTCAGCTTGCCCGGGAAAGCGAAAAAACAGTGTACCAATCCATTGCAAAACTGCCAAAAACCGGCAAAGCAAAAAATGATACCAAAAAAAGCGGGGCGTGTTGCACAAAACTGTGCCGCTCCTTTGCAGTAAATAGGAAGAAAACTTTGCATACAGGGCTTATTCGTAGCCCAGCTCGCGCAGGGCGGACGGCGAATTGCGCCAATCTTCCCTGACCTTGACAAAGATCTGCAAAAATACCTTTGTCCCAAAGAAAACTTCCAGTTCCTCTCTTGCGGCCCGGCCGATGTGTTTTAACATCGCGCCCTTTTTGCCGATGATGATGCCCTTATGGCTTTGCCGCTCGCAATAGATCAGCGCGTGAATTTCCACCACGCCGTCCTCGCGTTCCATGAATTTTTCCAGCTCCACCCCAATGCCGTGGGGCACTTCATCCCGAAGCGAATGCAGCAGTTTTTCACGGATGATTTCGCAGCAGAGGAACGATTCCGGCATATCCGAAGTTACGTCGGTCGGAAAATACGCCGGGCCGGGCGCCATTTGCGCCCGCAACAGAGTTAACAATACAGCCAGCCCGCTGCCGGTCTTGGCCGAGACGGGGCAAACGTGTGCGATCCCCTCTTCGGCAGACAGCCGGGCCGACAAAGATTCGATTTGCTCTTGAGGCGCAAGGTCTGTCTTGTTGAGTGCAACGAGCACGGGCACGCCGGCCTTTTGCGCGCGAAACAGCGCCTCTTCATCGCGGCTGCCGATGCCCTTTTGCGCATCGATAACAACAAGCGCCGCGTCTATATCCGTTAAGCTGTGGCGCACGGTGCCTTCCATATAGCGCCCCAGCTTGTTTTTCGGCTTTTGAATGCCGGGCGTATCCAGCACAACCAGCTGATAGCCCGCGCCGTTTACCACGCCCATAATGCGGTTGCGCGTGGTCTGCGGCTTATCCGAAACGATGGCGACCTTTTCCCCCACCATCGCATTGATCAAAGAGGATTTGCCCACGTTGGGGCGGCCGATAATGGCCACAAACCCGGAAACGAAAGTGTCCATCCGGCCTTCTCCTTTTTTGTGTATTTTAGCACGTTTTTTGGAAAATTACAATGCGCTGTCTCTCAAAACGCCGCAGCTGCTTAAAATTTCTTGCGTAAGGTCGTTCATGCGCTTGTCGTCTTCCGGGGTCATATGGTCGTATCCCAAAAGGTGCAGCGTGCCGTGCACGGCCAAAAAGCAGATTTCGCGAAGTACGCTGTGGTTATATTCTTCGGCCTGTTCTACCGCGCGGCGGGTGGAAATGACGATATCGCCCAAAAGCACATAGCCGTTTTCCGGCTGCATCATCACACGCTCGGAAAGGGTACTGAGGTCGCCGGGAACGGCGTTTTCCCATTCAAAATACGGAAAGCTCAACACGTCCGTTTCGCTGTCTATCCCACGGGTTTTTTTGTTGAGCATGCGCATTTTGCGCGGGCCTACCAGGGAAATCTGCACCTGGCAGGGGGCAATGGAGTTTTTCGCGGTGTTCAACGCGGCCCGAACCGTTTTAATGATAATCTGCCGCTGAGGGATGGGCATGCGAACGATGGTTTGCAAATTATCCAATTGCACCTGCTTGTTCATGACCTTGTTTCCTCTCTTTCACGTTTGATCTGCACATCCGGATATTGAATGCGCTGGTGATACATGCCGCGCAGCACCGATTCAAAGGCGCGCGCGATGGTGTTCAAATCCTGGAAGGTAAAATCCACCAGATCCAGCTGGCCGTCATCATAGCGCTGCTGGATGATTTTTTCCATAGTCTGTTTATAGTTGCCCGAAGCGCCGCCTGCGCGGGTGGCGGCCTCGGTGGCGTCTGCCAGCATAATCAGCGCGGCCTCGCGCGAAGTGGGCTTACCGCCGTCATGGCGGAACAAAAGCGGCTCCACATCGGGATTTTGCTGCTTGGCTTTGTTGTAAAAATAATAGATCAGCATGGTGCCGTGGTGCTGGCGCGCGATTTTGGCAATCTCCGGCGCAATGCCGGCTTCCAAAATCATGCGCTCGCCGTCTATGGGGTGGTTGCGAATGAGCCGGGCGCTTTCCAACGGCTTTAATTTATCGTGCGGGTTTGGCATATCCTGCGGCTGGTTTTCCGAATAAAACAGCGGCGCTTTCAATTTACCCACATCGTGATAATAGGCGGCGGCCCTTGTCAACAGCGCATCTGCGCCCACGGCCTCGGCCGCAGCTTCGGCCAGGTTGCCCACCATGATGGAATGATGATAGGTGCCCGGCGCTTCCATGGAAAGCTTATGCAAAAGCGGGTTGGTGGGGTTGCAAAGCTCCATGAGCTTCATCGGCGTTAAGACATGAAACACCTGTTCCCAAATGGGGGTGGAGCCCAAACACACCATGGCCGCCACCATCGCCACCAGCAGCGAAATCAAAACGCCTTCCAAAATCGTCATAAACCCACTGCCCAACAACAGCCCCATGCAGATATACACAAGGCCGCCGGCAGCGCCGCCGGCCAGCCCGCAGCTTAACAGGCGCAGCCTGCTTTTGCAACGGTCCGCCAGATACGCCGAAACCGTGCTGGAGGCCATGCCGCTGAGCAGCATGATAAACGCTCCCTGCGCCGTGGCGCCGCTGATCATGGCCATCACGCCGATTAAAACGCTGGTAAGGTTCCCCAAGATCATGCCCACGCGGGCGCTGACGATCATGCTCATCGTCATCGCGATAAAGCACACCGGCACATAGCGCGGGTTTGTTTTGATGACAAGCAGCGCCGCCAGCAGCACAAAGGCGATGCAGATGCCGCTCATCAGAATGGTTTTTGTATCTATTTCCGGCATAACACGGGTTAATAGATACGTGCCTGCCGCGCCCAGCAACAGGATGCCCAAAATCAGCCCCAAATACAGCGGCACGCTGATGCCGCCGGCAATCATGCCGAGCTGCTGCAAAAGAGCCAGCTGCGCTTGGGACACCTGTTCGCCGGCCTTTACGATGGTCTGCCCTTTTTTGTATACCACGGGCACCACGTCGTTTTCCGCCTTGCGCTTGGCGTCTTCTGTGGCGTCCTCATCATAAAATAAATTGGCTTTCATATAGGTGGTAATGGGCTTGGCGGCCAGTTGCTTGCACACATCCGGCACCGGCAAAGCCTCCAGCTGTTTTTGCACGCCGGAAACGGCCAATGCCACGGCGTCCTCGCCGATGCCGTTTTCAAACGCGGCGTTGGAAGAATCCGTCGCCTGGGTTTTGGCGGCCTGCCATTGTTCGTCGGTAGCGGAAAGCAGGGCCAGCATGGTGGCTTTGTCCACCGATTCCGGCATTTGCTGGTTTAGTTCCTGATAAAACGCATCGGTTAAAATGCTTTCCACCGTTGGCTCTGCACCGGGCTGTTCGCCGGCTTCCCACCGGGCGCTGACCAGATCCAACTGCACAAAGGCTTTGTTGCGCACCTGATCCACTTGGTTGTAATAGGCTTGAATTTGCTCCTGCATGGCCACGGTTTCGGCGCCGTCTTTGGAATAGACGGGCGACACCGCTTCTCTGGCGCGCTTTTTCAAATCGTTTGTGGCAGCGGTATCCTCCACTTCGCGCGGGGCGGTGATGTTCTCCTGATAGACCGAGCCCACCTCCAGCTGATAGCTTTTGGGCGTTACCGCGATGGCGGAAAGCAAAATAACCACGGCCAACACAAGGCCCAGCGCCGTGTTGCGGCTCATGGTTTTTTCCAGCCTGTCCCCCAATGTCATTTCGTTTCCTCCTTGCAGACGCACAACAGGAATGTGCAGCAGCGAATTTCGGGCCTACCCCGTAGTTGAGTATACGCCCAAACCGCGTTTGTTTATACAAAACGCCGGTGAAATGTCTATATTTCTTAAATTATAGCAGAACGGAGCGGCAAAGTCACTGCAAACCCGCAAGACAACGGGCTTTGGGGTGGTTTTCTTTGCATTTGTCTGCTATGCTTGACAGAAAAAAAGCATTTCCTGCTTTCAACGGAGCAAAAAATGAAAGTGATCGATCTAACCCATACGATTGAACCGGGCATGCCGGTGTATCCCGGCACGGAGCCGCCTCGGTTTTTGCCGGCCAACAGCTATGAAAAGGACGGCTTTCGCGAAACGAAATTGCAGATGTATACCCATACCGGCACGCATATGGACCCGCCCGCGCACCTGTATGCCGACCGCCCCACGCTGGACGCGTTTCCGCCGGAACAGTTTATCGGCAAGGCGCTGGTGATTGACTGCACCGACGCCACGCCGAAAAGCGGCATTCCGCTGTCCGCCATTTTGCGCTACGGCGAAAAGGCAGAGCAGGCGGATTTTCTTCTCTTCTCCCTGGGGTGGGACCGGTTTTGGGGCACGGAGGCGTATTTCGGCGATTACCCGTGTTTGACGGACGAGGCGCTTTGCTACATCATGGACGGGCAGTATAAGGGGATCGGGTTTGATGTGATCGGCCTGGATCCCATTGCCGACACCAAGCTGACCCGGCACAACAAGCTGTTTGCGCACAACGACATTGTGAACATCGAAAACCTGAAAAACCTTTCGCTCTGCGGAGAGGACCTTTTCTGGTTCAGCTGTTTTCCGCTGAAATTGGCCCATTGCGACGGCTCCCCCATCCGCGCCGTGGCATGGTTTGAGTGAGGCGACCGCGAGAGAAAAGGCAGGGCGCGCCTTTAGATGAATGAAAAACGCAAGCTTTGCCCTGCACATTCTATACCTTATCTCAACTCCAAAACCTGACGGGAAACGAAAACCCCGATTAGCACCTTCTACCGCCTATCTCAAGCCAAAAAATTTGATGGGAAACGAAAACCCTGCCCAACCGATATCCTCGGCAGCGCGGCGGTGGGCGGCTTG
>ENA-ORSA01002464-ORSA01002464.1-human-gut-metagenome-genome-assembly--contig:-NODE-2464-length-13146-cov-3.123138_pt1 | contig 13146 bp, 10 predicted proteins | sample MGYA00242179_ERZ509142 | MGnify/ENA primary metagenome ERZ509142 (study PRJEB26280, sample SAMEA2338659) | human gut metagenome | biome: human gut; feature: human-associated habitat; material: faeces... | reverse complement strand
AGAGAGATATTAATGAAGCTCTTTGTGACAGTCTTGGAATTGATTATGTTGATATGCGAGAGACAGAAGTAAGTGACGATGTTCTTTCTCTGCTTGATGAGAGTATTATGAGAAAATATACTCTTGTTCCGTTAGGTGATGCACCGGATAATCCGGGTGCTATAAGAGTTGCGATGGCAGATCCTACTAACATACTTGCTATGGATGATATCAACATTGTAACTGGAAAGCAGGTTGTTCCTGTCCTTGCTAATGCTACAGATATTAATGCATTCTTTGATAAAGCATTTGGACAGAAGCAGGCCCAGAGTATCGTTGACCTGTATAAGAAAGAGCAGGGCGAGACTGTAAGGGAAGAGACTAAGGAAGATAAGGCAAGACGAGAAGAGATAGAGAATGCTCCTATCGTTCAGCTCATTAACAGTGTTATTGAGCAGGCTGTACGACAGAGAGCTTCCGATATACATATTGAACCAATGGAGAAGGATATCCGCGTACGATACAGAATTGATGGTAACTTAAGAGAGATTATCCAGTATGATAATACTCTTCTTGGAGCTATCACAACACGTATCAAGATTATGTCAGGAATGGATATCTCTGAGAAGAGAAAGCCACAGGATGGACGTATTACAATTACTGTAGATGGACGTGAGTATGATATCCGAGTATCTAACCTTCCTACAGTATATGGCGAGAAGTGCGTTATGCGAATTGCTTCCAAGGAAGGCTTCAACATTGATAAATCAAAGCTTGGACTTACACCAGCGGATCTTAAGGTATTTGATGATATTTTAAAGAATCCACATGGAATCATCCTTGTAACAGGACCTACAGGTTCTGGTAAGTCTACAACACTTTATACAGCTTTAAGTGAACTTAATACAGAAGATGTTAATATCATAACTGTTGAAGACCCAGTCGAGGCTAACATTGATGGTATCAATCAGGTTCAGGTTAATAACAAAGCCAACCTTACATTTGCAACTGCCTTAAGATCAATCTTACGACAGGATCCGGATATTATCATGATCGGTGAGATCCGAGATGGTGAGACAGCCGAGATTGCGGTACGAGCTTCTATCACAGGTCACCTTGTTGTCAGTACACTGCATACTAACAGCACAGCAAGTTCTGTCGCTCGTCTTGAGGATATGGGTATTGAGTCATACCTGATTGCTGATTCACTTGTTGGTATTATCGCCCAGCGACTTGTAAGAAAGCTGTGCGACTGCAAGATGCCTAAGGAAGCAACTGCATCAGAGAAGCATATGCTTGGACTTAATCCTGATGAACCATATACAATATATGAGCCATGTGGCTGTAAGCTGTGTAATGGAACAGGATACTATGGACGACTCGGTATATATGAGATTATGAAGATAACTCCACCAATTAAGAGACTTATCTCAAAACATGCCGGAGCAGAAGAGATTAAGAACCAGGCTATAAAAGAAGGAATGAATACTCTTAAGATGGCTGCTATCAATGCAGTTAAACAGGGGGTAACAACAATAGCTGAGATGGTAAGGGCTACATATGAGGCAGAGGAAGATGACTCGCAGCCTAATCCTAATGCAGCTAAAGCGTCAGGTTCAGATATAGAACACATTGAACTTGAACAGATTAATTAATAAACAATACAATGGAACAATACAATGGGGGCAAAAATGTTATTTACAATTGAAGAATTACTAACTATAGCGAAAGAAAAGAAAGCGAGTGATGTCCATATGACAGTTGGACTTCCGCCAAGAATCAGAATTAATGGAGAGCTTGTTGATCTTGATTATCCTAAGATGACACCGGCTGACTGTGAAGAACTGATTCTGTCCATAATGGATGAAAGGCAGAAGGAGCTGTTTAAGGACAGGGGCGAACTCGATTTCTCTTTCTCGTCCCCTAATGTAGGAAGATACAGAGTTAACGTATTCAGGCAGAGAGGTTCAGTTGCGTGTGCAATGCGAGTTGTAGGAACAGTTATTCCTAAGCCGGAAAGTCTTGGAGTTCCTAAGTCAGTTATAGAATTATATGCCAAGAAGAGAGGACTTGTTCTTGTAACAGGACCTACAGGTTCCGGTAAATCTACAACACTTGCTTCTCTGATTGACAGAATCAATGACAATCGTAATGCACATGTAATAACACTGGAAGATCCTATTGAGTACCTTCATACTCACAGAAAGGCTATGATTAACCAGAGAGAAATCGGACTTGATACACATTCATATGCAGATGCACTCCGTGCAGCACTGCGAGAAGATCCTGATGTAATTCTTGTAGGAGAGATGCGAGACTTAGAGACTATCTCAACAGCCATAACGGCAGCAGAGACAGGTCATCTTGTATTCTCAACACTGCATACAATTGGTGCGGCTGCAACAATTGACCGTATCATCGATGTATTCCCTCCGCATCAGCAGCAGCAGATAAGAATCCAGCTTGCCGTAGTACTTGAAGCTGTTATATCACAGCAGCTTATCCCTACAGCCGACAAGCAAGGTCGAGTAGCTGCATTTGAAGTAATGCACGGAACAATTCCAATCAAGAACCTTATTCGTGAGGCTAAGACATACCAGATATCAAGTGTCCTCCAGACAGCAAGAAAAGAAGGTATGCTTTCGATGGATGATGCACTGCTTGACCTTTATAACAAAGGCCTTATCAATGCAGAGAATGCAATGGGTTATGCACAGGATGTTAACTATGTTGCTAAGAGAGTTAATCAGTATTATTGATTCTTTAAGGAAAGCTGAAGAATAATGGAATTGTAATTAGATTGAATAATCGAATTAAAAGAGAATTAAAAGATATAAAGCAATGCTGGCACTGATGTGCTGGTGTTGCTTTTTTGCGTTGTGAGGAGCTTGTGGTTGTGGGGAGGCAAGTGTGGCTTGGATGCGTGTCGGATTAGACGTTGAAGCGGCGGGAAAGCAGGCAGAAGTCCAAAAGGAGCAAGAAAGCGTGACGGATTGGACGTTGAAGCTGCGGGAGGCATGGCAGAAGTCCAAAAGGAGCAAGAAACCGTGGTGGATTGGACGTTAAAGCTGCGGGGAAGCAGGCAGAAGTCCAAAGTGGTAGAGTAAATCCTGGCAGATTGTACATAATGTCAAAAAATAAAGGAGATGAGCTGAAATTATAGTGTAATTCCCCACTTTTAGTATGTAGTCATGAATTGCCAAAATGTGGTATATATGTAAGAGAAATTTTATGTCTAATTAATTGTTTGTTAATTTTGATAAAATTATTGTCATAAATTGGACGGTGTGTTATACTAAACGCACAAATTTGATTCTACTTGGAATGGGGAGTGTGATATGGAAACATTTTCATACAAAGCGGTAGACGCTTCGGGAAAAGATGTTAAAGGAGCTGTGGAAGCCGAGAGCAGGGATGAAGCAGCCAGAAAGATAAAGGAACAGGGGTTCACACCTGTGTCAATTGCAAAACAGGGGGCACTTGATAAGGATGTGAATGTGTCTTTTTTAGGTAAAAAGAAGATACCAGCCAGAGACATGAGTGTATTCTGTAGACAGTTTTCAAGTATTCTTAAAGCAGGTGTCAGTGTTATCAATGCTTTGGAGATGCTTTCAGAACAGACAGAGAATAAGAAGTTACAGGAAGCAATTAAGAGAACACAGGACAGCGTAGAGAAAGGTGAGACTCTTTCAGATTCTATGAAACAGAATGAAGAGTTTCCAAGTATCCTTGTAGATATGGTTAAAGCTGGTGAGGCATCAGGAAGTTTGGAGAATTCTCTTACAAGAATGGCTATTCAGTTCGAGAAGGATGCCAAGTTAAAGGGTGTTGTTAAGAAAGCAATGATGTATCCAATAGTTCTTCTATGCGTAATGGTTGGCGTAATTATTGTAATGCTTACATTCGTTATACCAAGCTTTATGACAATGTTTGAGGACCTTGACAGTGAACTGCCTATAACAACAAGAGCAATTGTAGCAATGAGTGACAGTGTTAAGAATTACTGGTTTGTTTATTTGATTGTTGTGGCAGGAATAGTTGTTGGCATTAAATTATATGGCAACACAGATGCTGGAAGACATAATCTGGATAAGTTGAAGCTAAAGATTCCAGTATTTGGCTTGCTGCAGACTAAGTCGGCATGTGCTTCATTTGCAAGAACGATGAGTACATTGTTACAGGCAGGTATGCCTATGATTGATGCACTTGAGATATCGGCATCAACTATGAAGAATGTTTTATTTTATGATGGCTTAGAAAAAGTTAAGAATGGAGTTTCACTTGGACTACCTCTTTCTAACCAGTTAAAGTCCACAGGATTGTTTCCACCAATGGTCGTACATATGGTTGGTATCGGTGAGGAGACAGGTAATGTTGAGGAGATGTTAACTAACTCAGCAGTATATTATGAGGAAGAAGTGGAAGTCCAGACACAGACTCTTACTTCTCTTATGGAACCAATTATTATAGTACTTATGGCGTTAGTAGTAGTAATGCTTATACTTGCAATATACCAGCCAATGATTCAGCTCTATAATACATTGGGTAAGTAATAATTAACATTGTATATATAATCTGATAGTCAGGTCGCTTATGATGTCAGATTTATATAAATATATTTCAAAAGGGAGATATGAAACATGAAAAAGACACAGAAAAAATTAGGTAACAAAGGTTTCTCTTTAGTAGAGCTTATCGTAGTTATTGCCATTATGGCAGTACTTGTTGGTGTGTTAGCTCCAACACTTATCAAGAACATTGAGAAGTCAAGAGTATCAAAGGATAAGCAGAATCTTGATACAGTAAAAGGTGCAATCACAACAGTGTTAGCTGATGAAACATATTATTCAGATCTTAAAAACAATGAGGTTTATATTGCAGCAGATGGTACAGTATCTGTAAAAAATGAATTTACTCCTGCTGACTCAACATTAAAAAAGTTATCTGAAGAATTAATAGATACAATCAGCAAAGAGAAAGTAGAAATGACATCAAAAGATTTAAAAGGTAAAAAGATAACATTTAAAATTGAAGAAGGAAAGGTGTCTGACTATACAGTTTCTGCAAGTTAAGGTAACTCAGGCAACTAATAACTAAGGAACATTAAATCATGCAATACGAAATTTTACTGTACTTCATTATCTTTCTATACGGTACCGTATTCGGAAGTTTTTTGAACGTACTGATTTACAGATTACCATTAAAAGAGAATATAGCTACAGAACATTCGCATTGTATGACATGTGGTGAGAAAATCCAGTGGTATGATCTCATACCACTGGTGAGCTACATAATACTTGGAGGGAAATGTAGACACTGTAAGACAAAGATATCAAAGCAATATCCAATCATTGAAGCGACCAATGGAATTGCTTATGTGATAATCTTTATTGTGAATGGATTTAATCCGTTAAGCATACTTATGTGCTTTGCGTTTTCAATATTTCTTGTTATCTCAGTCATTGACTGGAGAACGTTTGAGATACCATTTTCACTTAATATTGCAATTGGTGTCTTGGCGGTAATAAGAATCATACTTGATTACAAAAACCTATTAGACTATCTAATAGGGTTTTGTATTATAAGTGGATTTATGCTCATATGTCTGTATATCGGACGGGCAATTAAAGGCATTGACGCTTTCGGTGGTGGAGACATCAAGCTGATGGCGTTTGCAGGATTATTCTTAGGATGGAAGTGCATTATCCTGGCATTTCTGATTGGCTGCATCTTGGGTGCAGTCATTCATTCCATCCGTATGAAGGTCACAAAAGCTGAGCATGTACTTGCTTTTGGACCATATCTGTGTGCAGGGCTTACAATAGCCATGCTTTTCGGTACGAATATAATTAACTGGTATCTTTCACTTATGGCGTTCTAAGCATGAGAGAAAGAACAGCGAATTTATATATATATTTATTAACTAGAATGAATAGCTTATTATGTGGGGAGCTGGATAGGAGGATTTTATGGCTGCAGTTAAAGCCAAAGGTAAATTGGTAAGTATCGTTATTAATAACGAGTATATTAAGATATGTGAAATCACTAAAACAGGTAAGAATGTTATAGTTCATAAGACAGTAACAATACCTACTCCTGAAGGATGCTATGAGGATGGCATTCTTGAAAATATACCTAATCTTGCAAGTGCTATTAAAGCAGTAATGGATGAGCACAGATTTGCATCTAAAGATGTTGCATTCTCAGTAAGTTCTCCTAGACTTGCTACTAAGGAAGTTCTTATTCCTAATGTAAAGGGAGATAAAGTCGGTAAGATTGTACAGGCTAATGCAACAGAATATTTCCCAGTTAATATGGATGAGTATATTATCCAGCATACAATTCTTGAAAAAGTAGAAGATTCAGGACAGGACAAGTTAAAGCTCATGGTAGCGGCAGTTCCTTCAGAAGTTGCTGAATCATACTATAATCTTGCTAAGACTATGGGACTCAAGATTGCATTTATCGATTATGTAGGTAACAGTACATATCAGATTATGAAGCAGCAGATTGGACCAGAAGTCAGTCTTGTTATTCAGGTTGAGAACGACAGTACAGTAATCAATATATTCAAAGAAAATGTGTTACAGCTCCAGAGAATGGTTCCATATGGTAAATCAATGCTTGTTAATGCAGTTATGGAAAGATATGAATTAAAATACGATGCTGCTACTGCAAAGCTTCAGAATGAAACACTTCTTCATTCAAGATTTGATGGAGATGAGGTTACAGAGTCATTAAGATATATGGCAAGCAATATCAACCGAGTTATTGACTACTATGTATCACGTAACAGAGTATCAATCCAGAAAGCATATTTAATTGGACATTCAACAACAATCAAGGGCTTTGCAACGCTTCTTTCTAATGAGCTTAATATGCCGATTGAGAAGGTAGAGACTCTTAAGAATATTGCGATGGATAAGAAGGCATATGTTGAGGAGGCAACTCTTACAAGTTATGTAACTAACTTAGGTGCTGTTATTGATCCGGTTGATTTCGTTCCTAAGAGAATGATTGATTCAGGCGTTAAGAAAGAGAATACTAAGACACTTGTTATCGCACTTATTGGTGCTGTAGTTGTAGCGGCAGCACTTGTGCTTGTTCCTCTTGGAAGAGTTGTTGTGCTTAATGCTGAGATTTCTAAGCTTAATAAGAGTATAGACAAGCTTAGTTCAATTAATGATATTGTCAATGAGTATTATGCAGCTAAAGATGAGAATAATGATATTAAAGCATTTGCAGCACTTACAGCTGACAGTGATGATTCATTACAGGATTTTGTGGATTATCTTGAGAAAAACATGCCATCTGATGTTGTTATAAGCAGCTTTAATATTACGTCTGGTGCAGTTTCTATTTCTGGTAAGGCTGGAAGTAAGGCTTCTGTAGCCAAGTTCATACAGCAGTTACAGAAAAGTCCATCAGTTATTAATGTTGATGTGCCTACCATTTCAGAGAGCAAAGATAATGCAGGTTCTGTTGAAGCTACATTCTCTCTGACATGTACATTTGTCGGAACAACATCTGCAGATAATAATGGTACTAGTAATAAAACAAAGTAGGAGGTGGGACAGATGGATAAGTTAAAAGGAATGTTAAAAATCTCAGAAAGAGATAAAAAATTATTACTTATAGTTGCAGCTGCATTGATTGTAGTGCTTGCATATTTCTTTGGATATCAGAATCTGTCTTCACAGGCAGATGATTTGTCGTCAAGTAAATCAAAGCTTGAAGTTACTCAGCGAGATTTGAAAGAAAAGAATAATAATAAAGATAAATATTTAGCTGATACTACTAAGCTTCAGACAGAGAACAGGTCAGTACTTTCAAGATTTGATTCAGGAAGTACACAGCCTAATACTATTAATTTCTTTATTAAGACAGAAGGCGTAACTGGAGTGTGGGTAAAGAGTCTTGCTCTTTCACCAACAACTTCTATATACAGATTCGGACAGATTGCATCAAGCAATGTAAATGGTGGTTCGGCATATTCTTCTAATATGTCAGGATATAAGTCAACAATTAACATTGCTTATGAATCAGACTATAGTCAGTGGAAGCATTTTATAGATTATATTAATACATATTCTAATAAGACTACAATTGATGCACTGACATCATCTTATAATGATGCTACAGGTATTGTTACAGGAACAGTTTCTATATCTTTATATGCTGTTGAAGGCAGTGACCGCAAATTTACTGAACCAACATTTGATGTAAAGACAGGAACAGATAATATTTTCTCAGAGAATTCTGCTAATTAAAGATTATATTTAGGGAGAGGGATATGATAATGTCATATAAGAAACGAAAATTGAATAATCGAGGTTTCTCACTGGTAGAAGTCCTTGTGGCAATTGTTATACTTGCTATCATATCTCTGCCGGTTCTAAGTACATTTTCTAATGCTGCACGTATTAATGCCAGAGCACGAAGAACAGAAAATGCTAATACTGCAATTAATAATATAATAGAGGAAGCAAAGACTATGTCTTTGGAAAATCTTGTTAACAGACAGGGGCAGTATTATTATGCACCTACAACTGATAATAATACGTATGTAGTATCAGATGAGAGAGGTGTAAGCTATTATACAGGTGTTAATGGAGAGAAATACTATATAAAAGCAACATTTGATCCAGGTCCATATACTGATTCGGACAGCACATCAGACAATAAAAAGAATAATATTAATTCTGCAGGACTTTCAGTATACGCTGATATATCTTCGGGTAATAATTTTGTTTTCCGAGATGATAATGGTGATAGTCAGGCATTATCGTGGTTTAAGTCTTATAAAACTGATGCTGCAAGAGACAAGATAACTAAAAAAACTGATGCTGTTGTGAAACTTACATACATTGGAAAAAATAATGGAAAATTAAGATTCAGACAGACTATCGACGTTAAAGTTACATATAGATATGATACAGGTACTATTTACCCGGATTATGTTAAGACAACAACTATGTCAGATTATACATTTGATGCACTTGTCAAAAAGGAAAAAAGGACTGTTATTGAAGATGGCAAAGAAGTGACTAAGGAAGTTGATGTCAATTATATCTCAAGTAAAATTGAGGATAATCTGAAGAGCTTCTATATGTTCTATACTCCTTTTGAGGGTGAAAGTACAACAGAACATTATAATCAGGAAGCTATTACTTCTAAGCTGGTATCTGATAAGATTAATATAACATATGATGTTCCATCAGAGATTACTGGAGAGATAGTGGAATATAGTGATTTGAATGTATATGTATTGGAACAGGAAAAGGTTGTTAAGACAAGCAGTGTATTTGAGAGTATGCATGTTGATAAAGACAAGGTAACTGTATCAAAATGCATTAATGGTGCTGTGGCATCAACTCCATTAACAGACAAAATCCAGGTATATTCTAATATTAAGAACTGGGCATTGAAGAACGATGTTAATAATAAGAATGTCTTATACAGAATGACAGTTCGTGTATGGCAGTGGAAAGATGAATATAATCATACCGATAAACAACCTTCTGCTGACAGTGCTATAGCGACGGTTACAACAACTAAGGAAAACTAATTAATCAGTGAAAGAATGGGGATGGCGTATGAAAAAAGTATCTTTTCGAAGGAAAAAGAATAATGCAGGTTCTACAATCATAATTGTACTTTTGATGACCTCATTTGTGTTGATTCTTGCAACACTGATTACGACTACTACTATGATTAATCTTAGAATGAAGCTGGCTGCCAGTCAGGCGACAAAGTCATTCTATACATCAGAAGAGGCGGTAGATGAGATACAGGCTGCATTGGGTAAGATTTCAGTTAATTGTTTTAACAGAGCTTATGAGGAGCAGCTTACCAGAATATTCAGTTATAATCAGGTTGAGTCTGGAAGCAGTGAAGAATCTGATACCAAGTTAGTGAATATTAATAATAAGAAAGCTAATGAAGATTTACGAGTTAATTATATGAAGTACCTGCTTCTTGAATTAAAGCTTAAAACAGAAGCGGAAACGACTAATATGCCAAGTATTCTGACAACATCTGTAATTGGCAAGTGGGACAAAACTAAAGACAATAATGTTAATGGAACATCTGTAAGCAGCTTATTTGTCAGAGAACTTAACAGTTATATTGAGGATTATGTGACACTTAAGAATGTTGGTACTGCATTGGAAGTTGAATCAATAAGTGTTATTAATATGTCAGTAACTAATGATACAACAACAGGAGCTGGTTCGGAGACATCTGGTTCTACAGCAGCTACGGGACTTCCAGTCTATGCAGTTGAGTTCAAAGATTGTGTTGTTAAATATCTTAATGAGAATGGAGACTATTCATATATAACATTTGACGGCTCACTTGGTCTTCCAGATATATATATTGATTTTAGAGACGAGAATCTTGTCGGTACATTATTCTTTGCTGATTATTCACTTATAGGTAACAGAGGAATATCTCTTAATTCTGGAAGTGCAACTATTAATGGACATGCATATGCAGGAGCAGGACATGGACTCAATGTTACTAATGGAGCCAATCTTACTGTAGGCTCTAATAAATATATGATATGTGGAGGTACATTCAGCATATTCAGAGATAAAACTACAGCAGTTGCTCTTGCTGATACTAAGAAAGGCAGCATAAAGGCGGGTGCATCTAACTTTACATTGGGTAGTGGTGCTGAGTTATGGGCAAAAGAAATAGTTGTAGGCAATAATGGATATATAACAGCTGAAAGTGGTTCTGATATTAATCTCGAAGATGATATTACAATTGAAGGTAATTATTCTAATGTAGAGTTTAATTCCGGAAGTTCATTTTCAGGCTATGGATATGAAGATCCCGATTCTGCTAAAGAATCACCATATAGAAGTAGTGCACTTATTGTTAATGGAGAACATTCAAAGATTATATTCTCATCAGGTCTTAGTAAGCTTGTAGTTGCTGGTAGAGCATATATCAAGTTCGAGAATGAAGTATCTGTAGCAACAGGTGAATCAGTATCAGTTAATACTAATCAGGAAATATATATGATACCTGCTGATCTTATAGTAAGTGGAAAGAATCCATCTACAAGAAAAGAAGGAGATCCTAATGTAAGTCTTAATATTGAAATTAATCAGAGCAATTTCTTTGGATATGACTTGTTAAATAAGACATCTACAGGAGCAGATGACTTTATAGAGACAAGAGATTTAAAGATAAAAGCTAATGAAAGTCTTGGATTTAATGAAGATCAGTCAAGAACGTATTATTATTTCAAGTTTAAGAGCAGAGCAGCAAGAAACACATATGCTAATCTCATATATGGAACAGAAGATGAATTTGTAAGCTACGTTATGGGACTGGATTATTATAAGTCACTTCCAGCTAATGCAAAAACAACATATCTGATTGAAGCTAAAAAGCTTTGGACTAAAATCAGAACATCAGTTGATTCATATGCAAGAGTAAGTGATTCTGCAATTGGAATAGAGAATTCTGATGGAACGATTGTGAGAGTTAACCCATATAGCAGTACTGGAAGCAACTGGTTCTCAGCTAATAAAGATTATGATTTCAAGGGTGAGTTTACTGACAGAGAATGCAGATATAATGTATTCAATAAGATATTAGCACCTCTTGAAAGTGGAACTAAATATACATCTACATCCCAGGCACAGACATATCTGAGTAATAAAGATGATAAGTATGCTCTTATTGATTTGAACAAATATATTGAAGGTGATATTTACGGTAATGTTATTAATAAAAAGGGCTTTGATAAGTTGACAGCATCATCTGCATTCTGTAAGACAGTGGATAGTAAAGTTGTTATTGTATTTAGAAATCTTACTAATCATCCACTTGTTATAAAGAGCGGAAGTGAAACAAAGATTTCCGGATATGAAGTAACTCTTGCAACTACAAAAGGTATTATTGTGACTAATGGTAATGTAAGAGTTGAATGTGATTTCAATGGAATTATATTGTCAGATAAAGATATTGAAATAACTGATGGATGTACATTATCCAATACAACATTTGATGCATCATTTGGTAACGGTTCATTATGGAAATTCGTTGAGGATAATTCAAAAGCAGATGGTGCAGGCAATATAGCTTTAAGAGCAGATAATGGAGAACTTTTTAAGGATATATTCAGATATTGGAATCCTAAAGTTGGCTCAGATGATGATTCATCAATAAAAGTAGGAGACATGACTTATAGAGATATGGTCAGAGTAAGTCAGTGGAGAAAATATGATGATCCGGAGAGATATATTGAGGAGTCATCAAAAGCTTCAGCTACCTGATATAAACTAAGATTATTAATTGGAGTAAAGTTATGAGTGGAAAGAAAAGAAGAGATTCAATAAAACAATTAAATAATCATGGTTTTTCATTATTGGAATTACTTGTTGTTATGGCAATTATCGTAATTGTATCAACTATAACAGCGGTTGGATTGAACGTGCTGGCTGAAGGTAATGCAAAGAAAGCTAACAAAACAATGTATTCTAAGATATCTGAGTTAAGAACAACAACGATGTCAAAATCAGGTGAATGGTATATGGTAATCAGCTGTCAGGATAATACATATAAGTTGGAAACCCACCATGTAGCTAATGGTGAAGATAATATAAAAGATACATCAAAGTTCAGTGCTTCAAGAATAAGCCTGAATTATTATAATGGTGATTCATCGACAGGGTATGATTTAAAAAATAATTCTTTGAAAATTCAGTTTAATAAAAATGATGGTTCATGTAAAAGCGTTACAATCAATGATACAGAAAAATTTATAACAGAGAATCTGGATGCACCACAGTTTGGAAAGATAGTCGCGTCAGTTTCAAGGAATAATACTTACGAATCAAAATTGTGGTATAAAACAGGTCGTGTGACAACGCAGAACTAATTGCTTTTGAGGGAGTGTAGAGGCATGAAAAAGAACAATAAGGGATTTTCATTAGTTGAATTAATGATTGCACTTGCAATATCGGGCATTGTTATGACAGCTTTAGTATTATTGGTAGTACAGTCGGTTAATGGTTATGGCAAACAGACAGCCCTGGCACAGATTCAGAGTGATGTTGATGTGAGTCTTAATCAGATTTCAAAGAATGTATTGGAAGCAGATTTAATAAAACTTATAAAGACAGATGATGGCAATATCAGATGTTATCT
>ENA-ORSA01002443-ORSA01002443.1-human-gut-metagenome-genome-assembly--contig:-NODE-2443-length-13206-cov-4.412364_pt1 | contig 13206 bp, 9 predicted proteins | sample MGYA00242179_ERZ509142 | MGnify/ENA primary metagenome ERZ509142 (study PRJEB26280, sample SAMEA2338659) | human gut metagenome | biome: human gut; feature: human-associated habitat; material: faeces... | reverse complement strand
GCCTGGCCTCCGGCGAACACTCCGCCGGTGAAGTCGATGTTGACATGGCGGAACGTCAGTCCCTGGCTCTTGTGCACGGTGATTGCCCAGGCAAGGCGGATGGGGAACTGTATGTAGCTGCCTATTTCCTCTTCCTCGATTTTCTTTTCTTTCTCGTTGAACTTGTAGCGCATGTTGCTCCACCGCTCTCGGCGCACGTCGTGCTCGTTGCCGTCTTCGGAGACGATGTAGAGCACGCCTTCATCCTCGTCTATTCCCTCGACTACGCCGAGTGTTCCGTTTACCCAACGCTTGTCCATGTCGTTTTTGATGAAGATGATTTGCGCGCCGGGTTTTACTTCCAGTTCCATTGGTGTTGGTAGGCTGCTGTCGGGAAACTCGCCTTTCACCTCGCCGTAGAATGTTACGGCCTCGCCGGGCAGTTGCTTCAGGCGTTGCTCGTTGATGTAGTCCACGGTGTCGCGGCGAGTTGAAAGTGTTATGGCAAGGTTGACGCCGGCAGTGTCAAGCGTTCCGCCTACACGGGTGTTGAGCGTGCGCAGGTCGGCATCGGTGGCGTCGCTGGTGCGTATGTGGTCAAGTATCGATATGAACGCAGGGTCGTTTTGCCGGTAAACCTTGTGCAGCTCAATGCTTACAAGTCGCATTTCGCGCCACACCCTGGCGCCGAAGAAGAACGAGGTGGGATAGTAGGGGTGTAGCATACGCCGTTCGTCCTCCTTTACAACAGGTTCAAGCTGGTATATGTCGCCGACGAGCAGGAGCTGTTTGCCGCCGAACGGCTCGCGCATGTTGCGTGAATACACTCGCAATACCTTGTCAATGAAGTCGATGATGTCTGCCCGCACCATGCTTATTTCGTCTATGACGATAAGCTCCACCTCGCGTATTATTTTGCGTTTTTCGGATGTATATTTCAGTGTCGAGCGCAGGTTGCGTATAGAATAACGCTCGTCGTCTGGCAAAAGAGGGTGGAACGGCAGTTTGAAAAAGCTGTGCAGGGTGGAGCCGCCTGCGTTGATGGCTGCTATTCCCGTGGGTGCCAGTATGACGTGTTTTTTCTTTGTGTTTGCGCAAATGTGGCGCAGGAATGTAGATTTGCCCGTACCTGCTTTTCCCGTAAGGAAAAGCGAGCGACGCGTGTATTGTATTATTTGCAGGGCCTGTTGCAGCTCCGGGTTGTCGAGGTCGAGCACTTCTATAATTAAGGGTTAAGAGTTATTAGATATGAATTAAGAATTAAGAGTTAAGAATTAAGAAAATATGCTTCAATGTATTTGTTTGATAAAACATATTTTCTTAATTCTTAACTCTTAATTCTTAATTATTTATAGGTCTTCAAATCTTATGACTTCTTCATGTGGCTTGTCTGATTTCTTTGGCTCGTCTTTACCTCCAGACGGTTTGGCAGGTGACGGTTTGTCAATGTTTACAGAATTGCCTATGACCATCTTCTCCAATGCGTTCATGGGATGTCCGGCTTTCTCTGCTGCGATAGAGTCGGCTATGGCGGCACTGTCTATGGCTGCCGTGTCTTTCTTGACAGGATAGTAGCTGTCGCACATGTACATGTCGCGTGTAATGTCGTCATCTATCGGCTTATGGAAGCGTCCGTGGTATTTGCGGAAGTCAGGGTCGGCCATGAGCGATTGCAGGAAGTAGCCGCAGATGGGCAACGCGGTGCGGCTGCCTTGTCCTAATGCGCCGGTGCGGAAGTGTATGCTACGATATTCACCGCCAACCCATGCTCCGACAACAATGTTGGGACTTACACCCATGAACCATGCGTCAGAATGGTTGTTTGACGTTCCTGTCTTTCCGCCGAAGTCAGTGTCGCCTGCGACATTGTTGATATATCCCCACAGGCTTTGCGACGTACCGCCAGGCTCGCGCATTCCGCCCATTAGCAATTGCTGCATGAAGAATGCGCTTTTATACGGTATTACCTGTTTCTCTTCAGGTTTGCTTGTATATACTTCGTTCCCGTCTTTGTCAACAATCCTTGTCACAAGCACAGGCTCTATGTGCTTGCCGTCGTTGGCGATGGTGCAATATGCGTTGACCATCTCGAGCAGGTTTACGTCGGAAGAGCCGAGAGCCAATGACGGCTGTTCGTCGAGCGGGCTTTTTATACCCATGTCGTGAGCGGTCTTGGCGATGTTTTTTATCCCCATTTCTTGTCCCAGCCTGACGGCAACCGAATTGATACTTCGTGCAAAGGCTCCTTTCAACGGTATGGAGTCTCCTGAGAAACGTCCGTTGGCATTGGTGGGAGTCCATGTTGTCATGCCATGCTTCTGTTTGTCGTACACTTCCATGCGGATATACTCGTCGCGCCGTTTGTCGCAGGGAGTAAGTCCTTGGTTCATTGCCTCAGTGTAGACGAAGAGTTTGAATGTTGAGCCGGGTTGGCGCATTGCCGTAACTTTGTCGTATTTCCAAGAGTCGAAGTCAATATCTCCCACCCATGCTTTTACTTGTCCTGTTTGAGGTTCCATTGCGACAAACGAGCAGTGCATGAACTTCACCATGTATCGTATGGAGTCCATGGTGCTCATTTCCTTTTCAATGGTACCGCTCTCATAATCAAACAGTTTCACCTTGTGCGGCTTGTTGAGGTAATAGGTTATAGAGTCTGGTTGGTCAGGAAACTTCTGTGCAAGCATCTTGTACGCAGGCTGTTTCTTTGCGATGTCTTCGATAAAACCCGGTATAACCTGATGATTTTCGTCGCGCCAAGGGTCTTGTCCGGCCCAGTGGCGGTCGAAGTTGCGCTGTACTTGGCGCATCTGTTTGCGTGCTGCGTCTTCAGCGAATTTCTGCATACGGGTGTCGATGGTGGTGTATATCTTCAGGCCGCTGCTGTAGAGGTCATAGCCATTTTCCTTGCACCAGTCTTTCAGGTAATTTGCAATGGCTTCACGGAAATATTTAGCCTGTCCGTCGTAGTTGCTTTCTACACTGTAATTCAGCTTTATCGGTATTGCGCTTATAGAGTCGTACTCGGAACGGGAAATGTCTCCGTGGGTAAACATGTTATGCAATACGACATTGCGGCGCTCCAGACTGTTGTCAGGGTGGCTTATCGGGTTGTAGTAAGTTGTAGCTTTAAGCATTCCTACGAGTACGGCTGCTTGTTCGTGTGTTATCTTGGCTGGTGTCGTATTGAAATATGTCTTACATGCGGTTTTTATTCCGTATGCGTTAGAGCCGAAATCAACCGTGTTTGCGTACATCGTCAGTATTTCCTGCTTGTCGTAGAGCAGCTCAAGCTTGGTGGCAATAATCCACTCTTTGCTCTTCATTATAAGCATACGGACACCGGGAATGTAACCTAACAATCCTGTAGAATACTGTGTCCTTACGCGGAACATGTTTTTTGCCAATTGCTGAGTTATTGTAGATGCGCCGCGTGCCTCATGTCCTAAAACAATGTCTTTCAACACTGCGAACATCCCGATAGGGTCTACTCCGCGGTGTTTATAAAAACGCTCGTCTTCAGTATCTATCAGGGCTTTCCAGAACACAGGGTTAACATCCTCGTATTTTATAGGCGTACGGTTTTCGCTGAAATATTTGCCTATAAGTACACCGTCTGCGCTGTATATTTCCGAAGCTTCGCTTGTTGTCGGCTTTTTTATTTGCGAGAAGCCCGGCGACTTGCCGAACAGCCAGAGGAAGTTGATGTCTACCATACCCAAGTAGACGATAAACGCGACTATGAGAGAAAGTATTATTGTTATAGTTTTTTTATACCATTTGCTTCCAACATAAAGATTTTTGTACCAAAGCCAAAAGGCTTTGATTTTTTTTACACATAGACCGATAAGTCTGCCTATGGATGAATTTCTGAATTTTTGGAACATAAGTTGTTATTGTCTGTTTTGTGATGCAAATGTAGTGAAAAAGCTACATTCTAACAGAAAGAGCGAATATAATTTATGATTTCTTCAACATTGTCCGGAGAAAACCATTTGATGTCTTTGTCGCGTTTGAACCATGTAAGTTGTTTGCGGCAATATTTGTGCGTGTTACATTTTATCCTGAATATGGCTTCTTCCAATGTGCAATTGCCGTCGAAATAATCAAAAAGTTCTTTGTAACCTACAGTGTTGAGCGCATTAAACCCTTTGTATGGGTGCATTCGACGGGCTTCGTCAATCAGGCCTGATGCAATCATGTTTTCTACACGTTCGTCGATGCGTCTGTATAGTTCACCGCGTTCCCGGGTTAGTCCGATTTTTATAGTTCTGAAAGGCCGTTCTTTCTTTATATTTGTCCTGAATGAAGTATAAGTTCTGCCTGTAGACAGGCAAATTTCCATAGCGTGTATTATACGCTTGGGATTGTTCTTGTCTACTATAGAATAATATTCGGGGTCGAGTTCTTTTAATTTGTTTTGCATCTCGCTAAGGCCATGTCGCTCATAGTCTTCCTTAACAAGATTTCTTATATGTTCGTTTACCGTAGGAATATCGTCGATGCCGTTACATACGGCATCGACGTACATCATGCTTCCTCCTGACAGGATTACAACATCTTTTTCATGGAAAAGCCTGCCGAGCAGGGTTATTACTTCATTCTCAAACATCGAGGCATTATAATAATCCTTGATGCTGAGATTGCCTATAAAATAATGCTTGACCATGTTTTGCTCGTCATCGGTCGGTGCGGCTGTCCCTATCGGGATTTCCTTGAACATCTGCCTTGAATCGGCATTTATTATCACAGTGTCCAATTGTTTTGCCACATCAATACACAACGCCGTTTTGCCAACCCCTGTCGGCCCGACGATGACAATAAGCGTATTCATGGATTTACCTTATGATGCCTCTCTTCGAATTTTCAACGAAGTCTATGATGTAATTGATATCCTTGCTCTCGGGAATGCACTTACGGATTTCTTCTATACCTTCTTTAAGCACGCCCTTGGAATATAGCAGGCGGTATGCCTCGTGGATGTTGTTGATGAGCTCGTTGTTAAATCCTCGACGGCGAAGTCCGACAAGGTTGATTCCGCAATACTTTGTAGGTTCTTTTCCTGCTATGATAAACGGTGGAATGTCCTGGCTGAAGCGGCATCCTCCTTGTATCATGACATAGCCGCCGATATGGCAGAACTGGTGACAAAGAACTTCAGCACTTATTATCGCATTATCATCAACGGTTACTTCGCCTCCAAACTTGGTAGAGTTCCCTATTATACAACCGCTACCAACCACGCAGTCATGCGCGATGTGCACATTTTCCATCAAAAGATTGTTTGAGCCTACTTTTGTTGTACCTTTGGATGCCGTGCCCCTTGATATGGTAACATATTCGCGTATGCTGTTGTTGTTACCTATCTCGCACGTTGTGTCTTCGCCTTTGAATTTCAGGTCTTGAGGCTTTGTGCTTATGCTTGCGCCTGGCATGATTTCGTTCCCGTTGCCTATGCGTGCGCCGTAATTTATCGTTACGCTATTTTGAAAAACATTATTGTCACCGATTACTGTGTTTTTGTCAATGTAGCAGAACGGGCCGATAATGTTGTTGTCACCAAGTTTTGCTTCAGGATGAATGTATGCAAGCGGACTTATTTGGTTCATAATTTTGTAGTATTAGTATTTAAGGGGCAGATGGTGTAGTCTGCCCCTTATGTTAAAAGGTGTATTACTTGTTTTTTACAATCTGTGCGGTGAAAGTCGCTTCAGACACAACTTTGTCTCCCACAAATACATATCCCTTCATTGACGATACACCGTGGCGTACAGGTGCAAGCAAATCAACTTTGAAGAGTAGCGTATCGCCTGGAACAACTTTCTGGCGGAACTTCACGTCGTCAATTTTCATGAAGTATGTAGACCATCGTTCCGGTTCGTCAACTGTGTTCAGTACGAGCAGACCGCCGCATTGAGCCATTGCCTCAACCTGCAAAACCCCCGGCATAACGGGCTCTTGAGGGAAGTGCCCAGTGAAGAAAGGCTCGTTGCTTGTAACGTTTTTCACACCGACAATGCTGCTTGGTCCAAGGGCAATAACTTTGTCTACCAACTGCATCGGGTAACGGTGGGGTAATAACTCGCGGATGCGGTTGACATCCATTACTGGCGGTTCGTTACAATTGTATATCGGGGCTTGTATTTCGTGTTTGCGTATTTCGCGGCGCATCAGGCGTGCAAACTTGTTGTTGATTGTATGACCCGGTTTTGTCGCTATAATACGTCCCTTTATTGGTTTGCCGATAAGAGCCATGTCGCCTATAATGTCAAGCAGCTTATGGCGGGTGCATTCATTTTCCCATACCAAAGGCTTGTGTTGTATATAGCCGAGCTTTGTTGCGTCAAGGTGTGGCACATTAAGGAAGTCGGCAAGGGCGTCAAGCCTTTCTTGCGTGGTCTGCCTCTCGTATATTACAATAGCATTGTCCATGTCGCCGCCTTTTATCAGGTTCGCCCTTAGCAGAGGCTCAATATCCCTTACAAATACGAATGTACGTGCCGGAGCGATTTCAGTGGCAAAGTCTTCGATATGGTCGAGCGTTGCGAATTGGCTGTTGATGAACTTCGAGTCGAACGAGCACATCGCTGTAAGACTGAACTCGTCGTCTGGCAAAATTGTTATGCACGAGCCGGATTCGGGGTCTTTGACCTCTATTTTATGACGGATGATATAGTAATCCTTTGGGGCGTTCTGTTCCTCTATACCGATTTCCTGTATCTTGTTTATGTATTGTGCTGCGGAGCCGTCAAGGATTGGAAACTCCGGGCCGTTTACCTGTATCAGGCAGTTGTCTATTCCGAGGGCGTACAATGCGGCAAGCGCATGTTCTACTGTTGAAATCCTTACATCGCCTTTGCCTACCACCGTTCCGCGTTGCGTGTCAACTACGTTTTCTGCTATGGCATCGATTGTAGGTTGCCCGTCAAGGTCAATTCTTTGTATTTTATATCCCGTATTGACGGATGCCGGGTTAAACGTGATTGTGAGGTTCAGTCCCGTGTGCAAGCCTTTTCCACATAAGGCAAAGCTGCCTTTAAGTGTATTCTGTTTAGACATTTCCATTATTTTAGGTCTTTTTTTAATTCTTCCACTTGTTTCTGTAATTCACCCAGCTGTTTGTATATTTCAGGTAGTTTGCGTGTCAGAGCAATAGATTTGAAATATGCTTTCGGCTCCATTGGCGGCGTTCCGATAAGTGTAGTGTCTCCTTTGATGTTGCCCGGTACGCCAGACTGCGCTCCAAGGAACGTTTTGTCGCCGATGCTGATGTGGCCTGAGATGCCTACCTGGCCGCCGAACATGCACCATTTACCGATTTTCGTACTTCCGGCAACTCCTACTTGTGCAGACATTACCGTGTTTTCGCCAACTTCTACATTGTGCGCTATCTGTACGAGGTTGTCAAGCTTTACGCCTTTCCGTATTATGGTGGCACCCATTGTCGAGCGGTCAACACACGTGTTTGCGCCAATCTCTACATTGTCTTCAATGACAACAATGCCTATTTGAGGTATTTTGTCGTAGCCTTCGGTGTTCGGTGCAAATCCGAATCCGTCGGCTCCTATCACAGATCCTGCGTGTATTGTTACATTATTGCCAAGCCTGCATTCCTTGTATATCGTAACGTTTGGATAAATAAGACATTCATTGCCGATTTTCGTTCCGTCTTCAATTACGGCGTGCGGATAAATTTGTGAATTGTCGCCTATTTCAACGTTGTCACCGATATATGCGAAAGCGCCAATGTAGCAGTCTTTACCTATTTTTGCACTTTCTGATATGAAAGCCATCGGGCTTACACCTGTTTTCTTGGGAATGTACGATTGGTAAAGTTGCAGTAACTTGGCTACGCATTCGTATGCGTTTTTTACTCTGATTAACGTTGCGCTTACAGGCTGTGTAAGCTCTACATCGTCGTTTATAAGTACGACGCTTGATTTTGTATCGTAAATATAGTGGGTGTATTTGGGGTTTGACAGGAATGAGATAGCTCCCGGCTTTCCCTCTTCTATTTTGGCGAAGGTGTTGATTTTTGCGTTCTCGTCTCCCTCAATCCTTCCGTTTATGAAACTTGCTATTTGTTTTGCCGTAAATTCCATTGCAATGTAATTACATTAATATTTGCGCAATTTTTGCAAAGGTAAATATTTTTATTCAAAAACGTTGATAACATAAGTAATATTTGCGAATTTTTTTGGAAAGCAGGGCGATGTTCATTACTTCTGACGCTTCGGAAATGTCTTTTAGCGTGTTGTCTTTGAATAAGATTGTTATGTGGTCGTCGTTCACGTCGTACATGTCTTTCTGTATAGTGTCTACGCTCATCAGATATCGTGCGTCGTCTTTGCTTATGCCGAATTTTCCTGCGATGGCGGTCTTTATGTCTTCTATTTTATCTTCGTATATAGGTATGTTCGATATTTCCACTTTGAAGAGGTTTCGGTTGAGCAGGTCGGCGGATAGAAGGGACAAGACCTTGTCTTCGTTGTCAATCCAGACTTTCAAGGCGCTCCATATGTCGTTGTCGTCAAGTAGTGCGTAGTTATGCTGCGCCTCATCGTCCGTCTTGAACTTATCGGCGTCGATGTCGTTGTACAGAAAATATTTCAGGCATGGCGTGGCGAAGATGTCCTTGCCTTGGCTTGCCAGATGTTTTGCGCGTAGCAATGCGTTGACGAGCACTTTCTCGCTTGATACCGTAGTCTTGTGCAGGTACACCTGCCAGTACATCAGGCGTCGTGCCATGAGGTAGTTTTCTATTGAATAAAGTCCCTTCGAGTTCACCACGAGGCTGTCGTCGGCCACGTCGAGCATTTTCAGTATGCGTGCACTCCCAATGTTGCCTTCGGTCACTCCGGTAAAGAAACTGTCTCTCCGCAGATAGTCGAGCCTGTCCATGTCGAGCTGGCTACTAATCAGTTGGTGGAGGAATTTCTTAGGGTATTCGTTCTTGAATATTTTTAGTGCGAGGTTCAGCCCGCCTTTCATTTCATGGTTGATTTGCTCCATCATCAGCAGTGATATTTCCTCGTGGCTGATGCCGTTGATGAGTGTATGTTCAAGCACATGTGAGAACGGGCCGTGTCCGATGTCGTGCATCAGGATGGCTGCCTCTACGGCCTCGGCCTCGCTGTCGAATATGAATATTCCTTTTTGCGTCAGCGACGTGATGGCCTCGCTCATCAGGTGAAACGCCCCTATGGAGTGCTGGAAGCGTGTGTGCTGGGCCGACGGGTACACCATCGATGTAAGCCCGAGCTGCTTAATGCGTGTAAGCCGCTGCATTAGCGGATGCTCCACGATGTCCAACAGTAGCCCGTGGGGTATCTTTATGAAACCGAATATTGGGTCGTTTATTATCTTGCTGTCGTTCATTTTGTCTATGCTTCGGTCGTGCCTGCAAATGTAGCAAAATCTATGCAATACGCAAAACGTAACTCTGGATTTAGGACTGGCACGGTTGGCTGTGCTCCAATTCAAGCAGTAGTTTTTTTGCCTCGATGCCGCCTCCGTAGCCCGTCAGTGTGTTGTTGCTCCCTATAACGCGGTGGCATGGCACGAATATGGATATGGCGTTCGCGCCGTTGGCATTGGCTACGGCGCGTACAGCTTTGCCCATGCCAAGGCGTGCAGCCAGTTCTCCATAAGTGCAGGTTTGGCCGTAAGGTATGGACAGTAACTGCCGCCATACGCTCTTTTGAAAGTCTGTTCCTGCGAACAGCAGCGGTATGTCAAACGCTTTACGGCCGTGGTAAAAGTATTCGTCAAGCTGCCTTGCCGCTTCTGTTACAATATCTGACGGACTTGTATCATATTCAGCATCAAGCAGTCCGCGTAGCCTTTTGTCAATTCGTCCCGGGTGTTTCTCCATAACCCAGTTGCACAGGCAAAGTTTGTCGTCCAATGAGCCGAGCAGCAGCTCTCCGCACGGTGACGTGTAGTGTTGTATGTAAATCTTGTTTTTCGTGTAAATCATGGTGTTCAAGCTTGTTTCTGCCTGCCAGGCCTTACGTCTGGCAGCCATATTGCGATTATTCCCAATAACGGCAGCCATGTGCTTACCTTGAAGATGAACTCTATGCTCGTCAAGTCGGCCAGCCATCCGAAGAAAGCCGAGCCTATGCCGCCGAGGCCGAACATCAGGCCGAAGAACACTCCGGCTATCATACCTACCTTGTCGGGCTTGAGGTCGGTGGCGTAAACCACAATGGCTGAGAACGCCGAGGCTATGATAAGTCCCGTCAACACGGACATTATGACGGTGCCGGTCAGGTCGAGGTAGGGCAGGAGCAGGGTGAACGGAGCCGCGCCGAGGATGGAGAACAGTATGACATACTTGCGCCCGTAGCGGTCGCCGAGGAAGCCGCCGAGCAGTGTGCCCGCAGCGAACGCGGCGAGGTAGGCGAACAGGCAGTATTGTGACTCTTGTACCGACACGCCGAACTTGTCGATAAGGAAGAACGTGAAGTAGCTCGTCATGCAGGCGTTGAAGAAGTATTTTGAGAAAATCATCAGCACGAGTATGGCGAGCGCCATGCGTACGGTCTTGGCCGGGAGCGTACATGTTGCAGCCGCGCGTTTGTTTTGTGCGGCCTTGAGCCGTTTCAGCATAAGGCTGTACCAGTAGCCTACGCGTGTGAGCAGGAAGGTGGCCAGCATGGCTGCCATGGCGAACCAGCCTACGGCGTGCTGGCCGTAGGGCATCACTATGAGTGCGGCCAGCAGCGGCCCGATGGCGCTGCCGCCGTTGCCTCCCACCTGGAATATCGACTGCGCCAGGCTTTTCCTGCCTCCCGAGGCTAATTGCGCCACGCGCGACGCCTCTGGATGGAACACCGACGAGCCGCAGCCAATCAACGCCACAGACAGCAGTATGGTGACGAAGCCCGGCGCGAAGGCCAATGCCAGCAGTCCTACAAGCGTGAAGCACATGCCGAGAGCCAGCGAGTATGGCTGCGAGTGACGGTCGGCATAGTTGCCCACGAAGGGCTGGAACACCGACGAGGTCATCTGGAACACAAACGTTATGATGCCTATTTGTGCGAAGGTGAACCCGAATTTGTCTTTAAGCAACGGGTACAGGGCCGGTATTACCGACTGTATCATGTCGTTGAGCAGGTGGCATGTGCCCATGGTAAATAATATCGCGTAGGCCGTACCTTCCGTCAGGTGCGGATGTCCTTTCAGCTTGTCAAGTACGTTGTTAGTCATTTCCCTGTGTATATTTTGCTTTGTGCGGATGTGTTTTGATGTGCAAATTTACGATATTTTTCACAAACGGCAAATACGCATTCGGGCTAATTTGTCTTTTCGTCCGCTGTAGGTGTCTGCAATATGGCAAAGGGCTGCGCATAAACGACGCAGCCCTTGTCTGGATTATGTTACATTCAAATTATCTGTTTGTCAATAAATAGGGTGTAGGAAACTGTTTTGCCGTCTTTTTTCTTGACGGTGTATGTTGTTTTTCCTTTTAGTCCCAAGCCCTTGCGTTGTTCTTCCCACGTTATTTTCTTGACGGGCCGGTTGTTTATGGCTATGATGGTGTCGCCTACCTCTATGCCCGCCTGTTCGGCTATGCCGCCTTTGTATAGGCCGTTGACAATCCAGCCGTCGCAGATGTCAGTGCGGTCAACGTATGCCATATGCGTTGTTGACGACTTGTAGTAAGTGCCCCTGTCGTTGTTGCGTTTCACCCACACGGAAGAGTTTGCCGGGTCTATCACAATGTCGTAGAGCGACCATATCTCGTTGCCTATTATGCCTATGTACGGCCTGTCGAATGACAGTGCGCCTTTTTCATTGAGGGAATAATCTATCACAAGATTTTCAAGCGTATCGGTCATGCAGAACTTCGCAGCCCTTATTGTCACATCGTCAGAACCGCCGCCGATGCCTCCGGCCTGTGTGTAGAAATAGGCTTTTGGCACGTCCGTCAGGTTTAGGGTAGATGCGGTCTCGTTAGTGAGGGTAATAGAGGAGCCAGACCCTAAATCCATTCTGAACCAACCCTCCAATGTGTTTTTGCCGTCAATCTGTAATTTTGCCTTTACATTGATGCGGTTGTCCTCAAACCTGGCGTCAAGCTTTGTATAATTATCAAGTAAGTCAGCTAGTAAAGGCTCTCTCAACTGCCGTATGTAGCTTTCGCTGAAATTGATTTCCAATGGCGTTTTCAGCAGGTGGGTATTGCCCAATATGCCGTCGGTATATCTGCCGAGAATGTCGCGCAGCTTGATTATTGGCGTAATCTTGTTTTGGTATTCCTGTTCTCCGCAGTGTATTTTGACCGGGCTGACGAATATGTCTATTTGTTCCGGCTCGCCGTTTCCTGCGCCGCCCATCCTTGCTTTGCCCTTTTTCCCGAAAGCGTATTGCAGGTTGTTGAGCCTTAGGTAATCTTCGTCAAGATACAGGAAGTCGGCTCCTGTGTCGTAGATGACGGTAACGGGAATGGTGTCGTTCAGTGTCGATTTGAGATACAGATGCCCGTCGAAGATGAACGGGATAGCACCGTCGGGTACTGTCGCAAGGCTTTTCAACGAGAATAAGGCTGTGAACAGACAAATAAGATAAAGTTTTTTCATGGCAAGAGTATTTGTTCTGGTATTTGGCTATATTGCCGTTTGCAAAGATAAGGCAATTCTGCCGGGCGTCAAAATAAAATCGAATTTTACTTCTCTTAATCTACGTTGACAGCAATTCGTCAGAGCTGTGCTTGTATTCTTTTGGGCTGTATGTAGTTGACGTAATGACATATTGTCAACGTAATCGCCGCTTTCAGTGACTTTTGTCTATTTCGTTTTTGTCGGGTAAAAGTGTTGAATTAGGTTGTCGGGCGGCTTGTTGATGGTGCTTGTTGAGGCGTTTGGCCGTCGATAACAGGCTTAAAAGCCGTCTTTTGTCGTGTTAAAGGCCGTCTTTGGCAATGGTAAGAGCCGTTGTTACGGGTAATAAAGGCCGTTCAAACGCATCGTGAGGACGGCCTTTGCCGACAGTAAGGACGGTTCTTATGCCGTTTCATCGCCGTTTTTATTGCACAATTTGGCGTTTTGCCACAGAATGCGTTGGCTCACTGCGAGTTATGATTGCACGCCGCAGAATGGCGTATTTGCGGCCAAGAGTATGCTTGCTTGTGAATAACTCCGCTACGGAACGTCAAAGAAAATCAGTTTGTAAGCAAACGCGCCGTATCTCTTTCACAATGAAAAACCGCCGGCAAGGCTT
>ENA-ORSA01002442-ORSA01002442.1-human-gut-metagenome-genome-assembly--contig:-NODE-2442-length-13212-cov-3.197917_pt1 | contig 13212 bp, 10 predicted proteins | sample MGYA00242179_ERZ509142 | MGnify/ENA primary metagenome ERZ509142 (study PRJEB26280, sample SAMEA2338659) | human gut metagenome | biome: human gut; feature: human-associated habitat; material: faeces... | reverse complement strand
GGTCTTTCATCCACCTATGAGCAAGCTCATGTGGATTTAGACCTTTTGACCCTGGAATCATTAAATGATGTTGAAATATTTGACCGAACCGGTCTGATTAAATGATTTTAGAAATTCACATCTATGATACATCAAATGTGAGCTGGCTCCCGCCTCGGCAGACGGCAAGCAACGAGTTTGTATCAATGGTGGGATTCGATCTCCCAACCGATGAATGTATTATATATCTTTTGTATTTGGATGTCTATAGTAAGTAACTATATTTTTTAACTTTGTGAGATTTTTACAAAACCTTTTTACAAAAACTGACACCCCTCAATTCCATACAATAAAAGCACCCCTGGAACGCCTAGAACTCCGGTTGTTGTCACGCTGATCACATTGCAGCCAACCTTAAGATCCACTCCTGCATTGTCAAAAACCTGATTTAAGAAAAAAACACATGCCATCCCAATAATTATCCGTACCAGAAAACGAGAAATATACTTCATAAAAGCACCCTGTCCTTTTTCTAAATTGTATGAACTCTACTGACAATTCAGTACAGATTGCAGCAAGAAAGTCCTGAATATAAAAAGTATTATAACTGTTCAGTACCTTCACAGTTACGAGCCAAAATGCATTGAAAATCACCTTCAGTGATGGCATTTTGGCTTGCATGTCTCGGGATTTTGGCATATTCATGCCAAAACACCTCGCGGGACAGTGACCACTGAATAGTTACAAAGTATTATACTTTATAATCCAAGAATATCTCCGGTATTCTTATGATATGAAAAGATGCCAGACAAATTGCTTTGTACTTTTTACTTCCACAATTCTCTGGCACCTTCTTATTTTTTCAGATCAGAATTTAAAGATTGCAATTCCGTATGCCGGCAGATCGTATGCAAAAGAGTATTCTCTTCCGTCACATTCACTCTTCACTGCCTTGTATACAACCGGACGCTCCGTTGTATTTCCGCCAAATTCTGCTGCATCTCCATCCAGCACGAGGCGATACTGTTTTCTTTTTGGTACACCGACGCGATAATCCGGTCTTGCTACCGGTGTAAAGTTGATCACAAAGAGCAGATTGCTCTTACCGTCTTTGGAATGACGCACAAAGCTGAAAATGCTTCGGTCGGCATCATCTGCATTGATCCATTCAAATCCGCATGGATCCTGATCTGCATCATAAAGTGCCGGTGTCTTTTTATAGAGATGAAGCAGTGCTTTGACGTAATTCTGCATCTGCTGATGTTTGTCTTCTGCAAGCAGATACCAGTCAAGTTCTCTTGCTTCGCTCCACTCCTGAAGCTGTGCAAACTCCTGTCCCATAAACAACAGTTTTTTGCCCGGATGACCAAGCATGTATGCATAGCCGGCACGTAAGTTTGCAAACTTATCATCGTAGAGTCCCGGCATCTTATTGATCATCGAGCATTTCAGATGAACTACTTCGTCATGTGAGAGTACCAGTATGTATTTTTCTGCATAAGCATACGTCATGGAGAACGTCATTTTATTATGATTCCATTTGCGGAAATACGGATCTAATTTCATATATTCCAGGAAATCGTTCATCCATCCCATGTTCCATTTATGGGAGAATCCAAGTCCGTCCTCTTCCGGTTTTCCGGTAACTTTCGGCCATGCTGTGGATTCCTCTGCGATCATCATTGCTCCATGATTTCTGCCCAGCACAACGCTGTTCAGATGTTTGAAAAACTCGATCGCTTCCAGATTTTTATTTCCGCCGTAAATATTCGGGGTCCACTGACCGTTTTCTCTTCCATAATCCAGATAAAGAATGGATGCCACCGCATCGACACGCAGTCCGTCGATATGGAAATGCTCAACCCAGTAAAGTGCATTGGCGATCAGGAAATTCTTGACTTCGCTCTTGCCAAAATCAAAGACTTTTGTTCCCCATTCCGGATGCTCGCCCTTTTTTGGATCCGCATACTCGTAAACACATCCACCGTCAAATTCTTCCAGTCCGTGTGCATCTCGCGGAAAATGTGCCGGTACCCAGTCAAGGATAACACCGATTTTCTGTTTATGCAGATAATTTACCATATAAGCAAAATCTTCCGGCGTACCATATCTGGAAGTCGGTGCATAATATCCGGTTACCTGATAACCCCAGGAGCCATCAAACGGATGCTCCGCAATCCCCATCAGCTCTACATGCGTATAACCCATTTCCTTCACATATTCTGCAAGTGATTTTGCAAGCTCTCTGTAATTATAGAATCCATCCTCGTCCTCTCCATGCGGATGTTTCTTCCAGGAACCCGGATGTACTTCATAAATAGAAACCGGAAGGCTGTCATTATCTCTCTGCTTTCTTGCTTCCATCCACGCCGCATCACTCCATCTAAGTTTCGTGATATCTGTGATCCTGGATGCGGTTCCCGGACGCTGCTCTGCATAATTTGCAAACGGATCGGCTTTGTAAAGTCCTCTGCCATCTTTTGTTTTGATGAAGAATTTATAGAGCATACCCACTTTTGCTCCGACTACAAAACCTTCATAGATACCGGACGGCTCAAGGCGTGTCATCGGATTTGCCTCTTCTCTCCAGCCGTTAAATTCACCGATCACGCTGACAGTAGCTGCATTCGGTGCCCAGACTGCAAAATAAACACCTTTTTTGCCATTCATCACTGCTTCATGTGCACCCATTTTTTTATAAATATCATAATGCGTTCCCACACTGAACAGATACTGATCCAGTTCTCCGATACGGAAATCTTCCTTTGCTGCAGCCTTTGTTCTCGTTGTTCTTTTCGCTGCTGTTTTTGCTGTTGTTTTTGTTGCTGTTCTCTTTGTTGTATTTGCTGCCGTTTTCCCGGCTGTCTTTCTTACCTTTCTTTCTGCCATAACTACCTCCGACTTTTTCTATACATTTCAACCATAAATTGATATCAGAATCACAAAATGCCATACTGATCCTTTTGAACTGGCATCATTTTTTTCTGAATACTTTACTTTCACATGCATCCAGATGAACCTGGAGTCTGCCATCCACCACCGGCACTGCTTCTTTTGTGAACGCATTTTCATAAGTTCCGTCCACTGGAATCGGGATGCTCATATCCGCCGGATTCTCATCGTTATTCGCTGCCACAACGATGGCATCCTGATCTTTGATTCTTGCATAAGCATACTGTCTGTTTGTCAGTACCAGCTCTCTGTATTTTCCATCTGCCAGAACCGGATTTTCTTTTCTCATCTTTCCAAGTGCCGCAATATGTGCTGTCAGCTCCGGATGCGGATTCTCTTTCTGCATTTTTTCAAGGTCAAGCTGCGGACGCATGGCATCATCTGAGGCACCCTGCTTTCTTCCTTCAATGCCCCACTCGGAGCCATAATAAATAGATGGAATGCCCGGCAGCGTGTAGAGCAGTGTATAAACCTCGCGGATATGATCTTTGTTGTTTAACTTGCTCATCAGACGGTCCACATCGTGGTTATCTACAAAAGAATACAAAGTACGTCCTCTGTAAATACCGCCGTTGTCATCAAACTGACGGCGGATCGTATGGGCGATCTCAAAATAATTATGATCATTGTGTCCCGAATACAGACCCTTGTGAAGCTCATAATTCGTTGTGGAATGAAGCATTTCGTCATTTACCCATCTCGCATAATCGCCGTGGATCACTTCACCCATCAGCCAGAAATCCTCTTTCCACTGACCGGTGCGGTAACGCATTTCTTTCATAAAATCAAACGTCAGACAGTCAGCACAGTCCAGACGGATACCGTCAATGTCAAACTCCGTGATCCAGAAATGAATCACATCAAACAGATAATCACGGACTGCCTGCTCGTAAAGATTTAAATTGACCAGCTCAAAACAGTTTCTCCATGCTTCATAACCAAATCCATCGTTATACGGAGAATTCCAGCCAAAATTCACTCCTTTATACCAGCTGCAGTACGGAGAATGTTCTCTGTTTTTCTGGATATCCTGAAATGCAAAAACTCTCTTCCGGTATGATTGAAAACACCGTCCACAACCACGCGGATCCCATTTTCATGTGCCAGTCTGACAAATTCTTTGAAATCTTCATTATCCCCAAGTCTTCTGTCTACTTTTTTGTAATCTTTTGTATCATAACCATGTGTAGAAGATTCAAACAGCGGTCCGATATAGATCGCTGTAACTCCGATCTCCTTTAAATGGTCGATCCATGGAAACAGCTCCCGCAAGCGATGCACGGTCTCCGGTTCTTTGTTTTCCTTTGGTGCCCCTGTCATACCCAGCGGATACATATGATAAAAAACTGCTTCGTTATACCACTTTCCCATTTGCAAATACCTCCATCTTAACTGTAAATACCGTACATAAACTGCTTTACAAGTGCCCGCTTTTTCTCCTCTGAAATCTGCTGCGGTCTGCCTTCCCGGTCGCATGCCAGCAGAATATAGTGATTGATCAGACCGATAAATCCAATCGCAAACTGCTCTTGCCTTCCGTTCATATTTCCAAGCTCATGCTCCGCCGCATCAAAGAAATGTACGATCTGCGAATAGAACTTTTTCACAAGCGGCTTTACCGCCCGGTACGCTTCATTCTCCTTCGCAGAATAAAACATCGCCATCAGAAGTGCATAGACTTTATAATTTCTCATCGCATAATCTAAAAATGCAGAAGCAATATTGTAAAGCGTCGCTCCGACATCCCCTTCGTAAAAAGATGCCCGCTCCAGTTCTTCATTCAGAACAGTAAAATGTTTCGTCAGCAAAGTCTCCAAAAGACCATATTTGCTGCCAAAATAGTAGTACAACGTAGGTTTTGTAATCCCCGCTTTCTGAGCAATCTCCTGTACGCCAACGGCATCGTAACCCTTGGCATAAAACAGCTCCAGTGCACACTGCAAAATACGTTCTCTATTGTCCATAAATCCTGTCCTTTACTCCTGTTTACGGTTGCTTTCTTCATTATACCGTTCGGTATATAAAGTGTCAAGGAATATCCCGCTAACTTCATAATAAGACAGTCCGGTTTCCCGGCAGATTCTTGCGACTTCTTCGTACTCCGGATAAATCCTTTTCCCATCCGGCAGATCACATACTTTTACTTTCATTTTGCCAAACGGCGTGTCGATCTCTGCCGCTTCTCTTTTTAAGATACTTCGTTCCATGTACATTCTGCGGATGCCGATTGTTGTCGTTCCCTGAAAAATAAGTTTCTCCAGCTTTTCCGCATCTTCTTTTTTGCAGATTACATTTACCTGATATGCCGGGCGATTTTTTTTCATATAAACCGGCGTATAATGAACATCCTTCGCCCCCGCCTGCATCAGACGCTCCATCAGAAATCCGAGTGCCTCGCCGCTGCAGTCATCAATATTTGTCTCCAGTTTACAGATCTCATCTTTTTCCATCCAGCTCTTTTCATTCTCGCTTTCCAGAATCATTGCACGCAGAATACCGGCACAGGCGTATTCTCGTTTTCCTGCACCAAGACCTGTTTTTTCGATGAAAAATGACTCCGGAAGTTTATCAGAAGTACGGATCGCCGCCACGATTGCTGCACCAGTCGGCGTAACCAGCTCACCTTCTATCTGCGTAAGTTTCAGTTTCAGATGATTGGCCTGTACGATATTTGCCACCGCTGGAACCGGAATCGGCAGAATGCCGTGCTGACAGCGGACCGTACCTCTTCCTTCGCAAAGTTCTGTCACAATTACCTGATCGATGTCCAGATTATCCAGGCAGACCGCCACCGAGAGAATATCTACGATCGAATCTACAGCACCGACTTCATGAAAATACACCTGATCTTTTGGCACGCCATGTGCTTTTGCTTCTGCATCCGCCAGAACAGAAAAAATATCCGTCGCTGTTTTTTTCGCACGTTCCGTCAGGCTGCTGCTCTCAATGATCTGCAGAATATCCACAAAACTTCTGTGCTCATGTGCATGATACGTGTGCATACTGTGTGCATCTGTCGCATCGTGATGCTCATGCGTGTGCTCCACATCATAATCGTGTACATCATGCCCATGCATATGCTCCGTACCATGATTATGTGCATGAGTATGACCATGCAGATATTCCATATCATGATCATGGTTTTCATGTTCTTTATCAAGAACCACATCAAAGTCGCACGCATCCAGACCAGATTTTTTTACCCTGGAAATGCGGATATCAAATCCCTGTACCGGAAGGCTTGCAAGAGCTCTTTTCAGAACCTGCTGATCTGCTCCAAGATCCAGAAGGGCTGCCACCGTCATATCTCCGCTGATACCGCTTTCACACTCCAGATATAACGTTTTACCCATTCGCCTTCACCCCCAGTCTGTTGATCTGCGTTGCCATATAACCTGCTCCGTAACCATTGTCAATATTTACCACCGCAATTCCGTTTGCACAGGAATTTATCATCGTCAGAAGTGCAGAAAGTCCGCCAAGATTTGCACCATAACCGACGGAAGTCGGCACAGCGATCACCGGCTTGTCCACCAGCCCGCCAAGTACGCTTGCCAGTGCACCTTCCATACCCGCAACGGCAACAACACAGTTTGCACTCTGAATCGCCTCCAGATTTCCGAGCAGTCTGTGGATGCCGCTCACGCCCACATCATAAACCCTCGTCACTTTCGTTCCAAAATATTCTGCCGTCTGTGCAGCCTCTTCCGCTACGGCAATATCTGCCGTTCCCGCAGTGCAGACTGCGATATTTCCGATATGCTCTTTATCCTTTTTTTCAATTTTTATGATATGGGAAATCGGATCATATTCTACCTGCGGATATTTTTCACGCAATATTTCGTACTGATGCTGTGTTGCCCGCGTTCCGAAAACCTGTCCATCTGCCTTGTATAAATGCTCAAAAATATGAAGCAGATGTTCATCTGCTTTTCCGGCACAGTAGATCACTTCCGCAAAACCGGATCGCACCTTGCGATGCATATCCAGTTTCGCATAGCCCATCTCTTCAAACGGCTCCCTGCGGAGAAATCCTTCCGCTTCTTCCACAGACATCGCCCCGTTTTTTACTTTTTCCAGAATTTCCTGTATTTCCACAAAAACACACCCCGCTTTATACTGTCTTCTCAAGACACACAAGCTGCACGCCCGGAATGCCGTTAAACACGCAAGGCACAATATCCGCCTCCCAGTATCCAAGCCGTGCATACAACTTTCTCGCAGCCTGGTTTTTCGCATTCGTATCCATACGCAGATACGGACAGTTATGTTCCTTTGCATAATCCTCATAAAACTTCACAAACGCACTTCCATATCCTTTTCCGGACTGCCCCGGATCTACGACCAATGTATGCAGAACCATAACCTGTTCCGGCAAAATATCCTGATATTTCCAGTTTGCATCAGCATACTCCGACACCTGAACCTGGTTGATCCTCGCTGCTGCCACAATCCTTCCGTCATCCGTCATAACAAACAGATCGTCATTTTTCACCGCTTCTTTTGCGGTATTTTCCGTCGGATAAACGCCGCGTATCCAGCCGATCACTGCTCTGCCTTCCTCTTCCTCCGTTAAAATATGATCATAAATTGCCGCAACCTGTGCAACATCTTCTTTTGTTCCTCTGCGAATTTCCAGCATTTTCTGTCCTCTCTGTCTACTCAGAAACCAAAATCTTCATAATCCTCTTTCAGGAATCGATGATAAATAATATGGCATCCTTCATCTTTAAAACAATAATAATATGGATCATCCGGTTTGTCTTCAAAACGGATCAGAATATCAAATTCTCCATTGTCCATATTTTCTGCAATAATATTATCAGAATATTTATGAAACAAATTCCAAATATCATCCATCTTGCATCCATGTTTCTGAAGCAACTCGATCAGGCTTTTAATAAATTCATTTTCCTTCATATTATTATGGACGTACTCGCTACCTTCCTCCGGAATGTGGAAGCAAAATCGCTCCGCTTTGTGTGTCGCAACAACCTCTCCCAGCTTCTCTGTGATCACCACCGGAAGGTGGTTCAGACGCTCCTGCATCTGATTTGCATCATCACTCGTACCAAAAAAATGATTCAGAGAGCTGAGCGGATAATACAGGCGAATTTTTTCTTTTCGAAATCCCAGTTTCGCATGGTCTTCTTTGATCACATCAATCAGATTCTTTAACAGTTTTTTGTATCCTTCATTTCCCGGAAACTGATACAGATTTAATCCAACACCGTCCTTATCATAAAAACGCTCCACTTTTCCATTGACTGTGCGGATTGTGATTTCAGCCGTCGCCGAAATCCGACACTCATTGAGATGACCGCCTTTGACATTCATCTTCTCATCGCAGAGATTAATGTGAATATGAAGATAAGTTTTCCCATCCATCGTGGAAACATTTCCCGTCAGAGCCGTGATCTCCATCGGTCCGTTCAGTTCCGTTTTATGATAAACCTGCTCCCCGACATTATACAGACCGATCACCGCATGGTCTGCCGCACCGATACCCTCGATCGTTGCCAGTGTGATCTTTTCCCTGTCGCAAATCTTTGTCAGAGACTCTACGATCTCCTCGCCACGGTCCAGACGAACAACATATGCATCATCAAATTTCATGTATTCCATATCTATATCAGCCTTTCCTTTTTTTGTCCCCATAATACCACGAAAGAAGCAGGGATTGCAAATTTTTATAATCCATTTCATCCACCCATATAAAAATACAGAAGATTATGAAATTTCGTTTTCATAATCTCCTGCATCTTCTCTTTATACTTCCATTCGAATTTGATTATAATGTGCAGCCTACCGGATCTTAATCGTTACAGATTTCTTCTTTCCGCTTCCATCTGTTGCCATTGCGATGATCTTCACTTTCTTTCCTTTTGCATTTTTCTTTGCTTTGACTTTTCCGTTTTTCACCGTAGCAAATTTTTGATTGCTGCTTTTCCAAAAAAGTCTGGTATTGGCCTTCTTTGTGGCTTTTACTTTCGCTTTCAGCTTAATACTCTTTCCTGCCTTGACGGTTTTCTTTCCGGAAATCGTAACTTTTTTCACAACACCTTTCATACCGGTGATTGTATAAACTGCCTTTTTGCCGCTTCCATCTGCTGCCTTTGCAGTGATCGTTACTTTCTTTCCGCCGCTGCCTTTTTTCATTGTGACAATACCATTTGCATTTACGGTGGCAGCTTTCGGATTGCTGGAAGTCCATACCAGTGTTTTGTTTGTCGCATTTGCCGGCGAAATATTTGCCTTCAATGCGATTTTCTTTCCTGCTGCAATCTTATTTGAAATTCCGCTGATCTTAATGCTGCCAATCAGTATACTCTTTGAAGAATCTGTACCCGGTCTTGGATTTGGACTCGGATCTGGTTCCGGATCTGGTTCCGGATCTTGGCTGCCCGGATTTACAATATAAAATGTACTACTCAATAATCCTTCATAATCACCAATTCCATGAACACCGGCCCAGGCTTCGCCAATTTCTACATTATCATCCAGAAAAACTTCGTAATCCACACCTTCTTTCAGGATTTTTCCATCTGCATCTTCTACCGAAACTCTCGGAATCACCGCATTTCCAGTATAACGAAGATCGCCGAATACATACATTCTTCCATCTTCGATATTTTTCTTTGTGTTCTTCTTTTTATAGATAAATGTCCAGGAATCTTCATCGCCTGCCGTTACCGTCATCTGTGCTTTTTCCGGTGTATAACCGCTCACATCCGGTGCATCCAGCGTCTGGGAACTTCCAAACAAAGCACGGACTGTTGATGCTTCTGCCAGATCATCTCCCGCTTCATCTTTGTAATATAATGTATAGTCTTTTTCTTCCGGTATGATTCCTGCTTCATAGGTTGTTTCTACAGAGTCATACTGTACTGCAATCGTCGCATTTTCAGTTGTTTTTTCTTTAAAATAAGCATAATAGCCAGATGTAACTTCTTCACTTGTTCCATCATCCCAGGTAACATTCAGCGTAAGTCCGGTCGTATCGATTTCTTTCTCTGAAGAGCCATACTGCTGTTTATCTGCCGGTGCTGTCACTTCCACAGAAACTGCCCTGCGGATACGTTCCTCTGCCATGATGCCATTTGTTTCTGCATACTGCCATGCCGTACCGTTTTCACTGCACCATAATGTCAGATTTGCATTATCTCCAAATGCAGAATCTCCAATCTCTGTAACGCTGTCCGGCACCTCTACACCTGTCAGAGAATCACAGCCTGCAAATGCATCTGAACCGATTGTTTCCAGCCCATTTCCTGATACAACCATATCAAGTGAACTGCAGTTTTCAAATGCCTGACTGCCGATTTCCGTTACCGTATCCGGCAGGAATACAGCGTGGATTTTATCCTCATTCCGGAATGCCTGCGGATCGATACCCACAACGGTACGTCCATTGATCGTCTCCGGAATGCAGAGCAGATCCTGTGTATCACTCAGTGCCCTTGTCATACGTCTGGAAGCATCTTTTGTCTTTTTTCCATTTAAGCTCACGATCCATACGTGATTGTTTTCATCGGTGCGATACTCGAATTTCGCCGCTTCTGTTCGGTTCATATTTCTTCTGCAGGTTGCGATAAAATTGTCATACCGCATTTTCTGTGAATACAGTCTGATACACTGATCCAGCCATTTTTTCTTATATTTTACAGCTGCATTTTCCCCTGATTTTTCCGCAAGCTCACTGCACTTATTTGCCATCAGAAGAAGCGAAGCTTCATATGCTTCATACGCAAACTGATATTCTTTGCGAAGTTCTTCACCTGCTGTTTTTCCGGTCTTCTGATAATTTTGTGCGATCTCAGAATACTTATCATTCAGTCCGGCACTCAATGAATTACAGAGCGACATACTGTAAGCAATCTGCACCAGCTCATCATAGTCTGCAAGCTTTATTTGTTTGCTGATACGTGAATAGAACAGTTTTCCGACTGTAAGTGCACCGCCGACATCAATGCCGGAAAGCGGATCAAACAACTTTGCCATGTCTGTAACTCCCTTTTTCACAAGGGCTTCCACAATTTCTTCAAAGTACTTATCTACAATAAATTCCTGAATCGCTACTTCCGATGATCCCCAGTATTTCTGCAATTTTCCCTGTAATTTCTTCAATCCTTTATAAGCTGCGGAATCCGGCATTACGCTGTTCAGAAGCTGATTGACCGTTTCCATTTCCAGATTCGCCATAATACAGATTGTTGTGCCAACCTGAACTGCCGAAGTTACAATTCCGACTTTTTTAAAAATACCGTCAATTTTTGACCAGTTTCCTTTTACCTGTTCAAAAATAGCTTTTGCCTGCTCGGTGGTAAGTGCGTCTCCTTTTGCCAGTTTGGCCAGTTCCCACTGTACGCTGGTATCCATTGGCTTCTTTGCCGCTGTAACGAGCTTATAAAATTTAGAAACATCTTTTACTTTACCGCAAACGTTATCCACTACATTTTTTAATGTATCATCCTGTTCATCAATCTGGCGAATCAGTTCAATTGCCACTTCCTCTTCCAACTGATCCTCTTCCCATCGTTTTCCGGTAATTGCTTCCAGAATCTGTTTCGTCGGACGCACGATCACATCACCGGACAATGTCTTAATAATAGAAAACAGCTCATCATTATCCGTACGTGCCGCCAGAACATCCGCAGCCGCATCATACAGCGTTCTGTGCATCGTTTTGTATGCCTGGTTATCTCTCAGATAGTGGTGATATTTTCCAAACAGATCATCCAGACTGTATGGATTTTGTGCATTATCCTCAGATGATTCTGAAAAATCATACAGATAACAGCCATCGTCCTCTTTCATCATCACAAAACCAGACTCCACATAGGTCCATTCGAAATCGTAATTCCCTGACAACAGCTCTTTTCCGGTTTGATCAATAATTTTACAGTTGCTGTACCAGCTTCCCACTTTTGCAATTCCGTTATGCATATTTTCGGCAAGATTAAACTGCTCCGCAATCTGCAGGTTTCCGTCTTTATCACAGTAACCCCAATCGCCGGATTCTCCTGTTCGAACCCGAATCAACCCATCCGAACCATAACCTGAACCATCCACATATTTTTTCAGCAAAACTCCCTTACGACTGTAAACCAGATACTGGTCATAGTTCACAGAATCACTGATCCAGAAAGCAAAATTTCCATTTTTTGTAACCGATACATTACTTCTTCTGTAAAACTCATTCATCTGTGCGATCTTTTGAAAAGAACCATTATAGAATACACCGTTTATCAAAAATACAATATCCGAACCAACAATACTTTCTTTAATGTCATCCCAGCCCAGGCTTTCATCCGGATCCATTTCCGGTTTATCCCATCCGGAAAATGTTTTGTCCAGCATATTAAACAGTGCCGTCTTACCATCCTTTTCCAGAAGAACCACATGGCTGCTGTCATCCCTCGGAATACTTGCAGAACAGTCCAGATTCTTTTCATTCAAAACTACTTTGTTCTCCGCTGTATCATAAATAAGCACATTGATCTCATTTGTTCCATATGGATTATATTGGAGATAAATCAAACCATCCCGCACTTCTTTTATCTCAACCTCGGTATTGTTGTCAAATGAATAAATCTTTTTCCCTTTTGCATCAATCAGACTGCATAATACCGTTGACTCCCTCATCGTTGAACTGTAGTCCGGGTTACCGTCCGCACACTCAAGCTTAATCGCATATCCATCTTCATATCTGCTGTATGAAACATACATATTGTCTGTTTTTCCGGATTGATCTATGTAGTCTTTAAAGTGCTTCTTCCCATCTGCATCATAGGCTACCAGATAGCTTCCATGTTCCGCAATAGCAGAACCGTAAAATTCTTCCATAAAAATCTCACAATCCTGATCATCACAGAAATCGCTGTTGTAAAGCTGTGCTCTTGTGATCAGATTTCCACTTTTTGTCAGATACAGGATATCCATGTTCGTTTCCAGATTATCCGGTACGATACGAAAACATCCATCACCCAGAGCTTTCATATCACCGCCGGAACTGATCTGGTCTGCAAATTTCTCGCCTGTTTTCAGATCCAGTATCATATAGCCACCGTCTTTATCTTTTACCTTTTTTCTGTAGCCACTCAGATCCCATGTTGATTCATATCTGCACACACCATCCCAAAGTCCTTTGGAATCTATAAAACCATATAATTCCCCATCCGAAGTTTCCTGCGTAACCATATAAAGCAGATCATCTAATTCTTCCATTCCATCAGAAAAATGTTGATTATATGCAGCCCTGTCAACTTCATCGTACACTGC
>ENA-ORSA01002433-ORSA01002433.1-human-gut-metagenome-genome-assembly--contig:-NODE-2433-length-13247-cov-4.589145_pt1 | contig 13247 bp, 10 predicted proteins | sample MGYA00242179_ERZ509142 | MGnify/ENA primary metagenome ERZ509142 (study PRJEB26280, sample SAMEA2338659) | human gut metagenome | biome: human gut; feature: human-associated habitat; material: faeces... | reverse complement strand
CTACAAAGGAGCAGAATGTAGAGCGACAAATCTTTGCATTGGAGCCGTATCATATTCCAAAGAAAAATATTTATTGTGATTATCAGTCGGGAAAAGATTTTGAGCGTCCGGCGTATCAGAAATTACTGAAAAAGCTAAAAGCCGGAGATTTGATGATTGTCAAAAGCATTGATCGCCTGGGGCGAAATTATAATGATATTCTGATCCAGTGGCAGTACATAACAAAAGAAATCAAAGCAGATATTTTGGTACTGGATATGGAATTGCTTGATACAAGAAAAAAGTCGGGTAATTTGACCGGAACACTGATTTCAGATTTGGTACTGCAAATCTTTGCCTATGTAGCCCAGACAGAAAGAGAATTTATTTCTCAAAGGCAAATGGAAGGAATCGAAGCAGCGAAACGTAGGGGTAAAAAATTTGGCAGACCGGAAAAAGAAATGCCGGAAGAATTTGAAGAAATTTGCAGGAGATGTGAACAGGGAGAATTATCTACACGGCAGGCAGCAGAAGTGTTGGGAGTCAGTCATACGACATTTTACAGGAGATATAAGAAAATAGTAGATAAAACTGTGTCGAAAGGTAGACGTTTCGGTACATCTGAGTAGTGGCATGAAATTGCAGTAAAAATACTGTTTTTCATGCTTTTCTTGTGCTTTTTCTCCTATATTTGATTGTATCATATATGTTTCTTAACGTCTGAATTATGAAACGGAGGAGAAGGAAAATGGTACAAAAAAGGAAGTTGAAAGGTAAACGCAAAATAGCGAGTACCTTGACATTTTTAGGCGGCTGCTTTGCAGCCACCAATATTTAAGCTTTGCGGATTCCTGCCGGAAGTTTTTCTGACCATGGCAAAAGATTTTCCAAAAAGGAACAATCCCTGTCATCCATGTGTTTCGGCATCTCTTCCAAGAGATGCTGCACATAATCAAAAGGTTTCAGATTATTGGCTTTTGCAGTTTCTACAATACTGTAAATGATTGCGGAAGATTTGGCTCCATGGATCGTATCGATCATCTGCCAGTTCTTCTTTCCGATACAGAAACCACGGATTGCCCTTTCGGATGCATTATTATCGATCGGAACATCTCCATCTGTAAGAAATACCCGGAGATATTTTTCCTGATTCAGTGCATAGCCAACAGCATCACCAAATTTATCCTTCTTGGACACATTTATAGTTTTTAGGTACGCAAAAAACGCATCCACAAGTGGTTTGATAACCGCCTGCCGTTGCTTAAGCCGTTCATCAGAAGAAAGGTCCTTCAGCTTCCCTTCTTCCCGATAGATTGCCTGAATCTGTTTCATCAAAAGAAATGCATTGGATTCCTTTTGATAGGATTTCGAAATCAGCTTTAAGGCTTCATCAAATCTGCGGCGACAGTGCACCCAGCATCCGGCAATGGTCAGTTCTTCCAACTCTTTTTCTAAAGTATGGTAGACCTGGTAACCGTCTGTTACACAGATGCCGTCGTACCCTTTTAGGAATTCCCGTGGATGGGATGCATTTCTCGTCTGCTGGTATTCATACAGGACAATCTGCCGTTTTTGATACAAATGTCCGGAACGGTATACCCACATCCAGCTTTTGCTTCCGGCTTTGCGCCCGTCATGGTTTACAAGCACCGGCGTTTCATCTGCCTGGATGACGTGGTAGAAATACAATTCTTTATGAAGATAATCATAAAGGATTGATAGATATTCCTCTGCCAAACGTATGCACCAGTTTGCCATGTTCTGCCTTGTGATCTGCAGGCCATAACGCTGGAATTCCTGCTCCAATCGATAGAGAGGAACTGCGTTCACATATTTTCCATTGATGATTGCAGCACCCAGAGATGGTGATACCAGACTCCCATGCAGTAACGTCTTTGGATGGTCTGCTTTCACCATGTGTTCATCTGTTTTGCTGGCATACACACCGATGTGATGTTCTTCTACTTCTACCTTCGCAGGTACGAAATGATATTTTCTGGAAATGGCATCCGGTAACTGTTTCCAACCCCTGACACCGAATTCCGCTTCCAATTCCTCCGCGGACAGATAATGGTCGATCCGTCTGACCGGAAGCCCGGAAAGATCTGCTTCTTTCTTTCCCTTACGCTTCGGCTGCTTTGGAGACTTCAGTTCCAGATCCTCAGGCTCTGCCGCATTAAGATCACAGACTGCTTCTGCTTCATTGAAAAAGACAATCGTTCCGTTTACTTCTCGAAAACAGATCTGACTGGTATCTTCCATTTTTTCAGAAGACCTGCCAAAACGGTTCTGCTTACCAAGGATCACCTGTTCCATCAGAAGCTGCATTTTTTCATTCGATGCGTGAAGCTCCTTTGTTAAAGCATTCAACTGTTCCTGCTGTTGTAAAAGAAGCTGGATAAGAAACGACTTATCAACGTTATTTAATTGTTCCTCCGTATAATTGACTGCCATAACCAAACCTCACTTTCCTAAGTGGTATTATAGCAGAATCAACAGTTTTTGGCTATTTTTGCATTCTGTTACCTTCGTTACTTTGACGGTGGATAACAGTCATGAATACCTGAAGATAAAAGCCAGAATTTCAGATATTTATGACTGTTATCCACAATCTGAAAAGTTTTGGAATCCAGAGTATCATAGAAACTCACAGAAAACTTTCAGGATGTGAATAACTTTCAATTTTATATTGCACTGGGTAACCCGGTGTGGATGAAAGTGATTTTATTTTCTATGTTTTGCACAAATCATAAGGAGAATCCAGGATCAGGAACTTCTTCTATGGGATGTCTGGCAACGATTTCCAGACCCTGCATCAACATTCGATACTGGTCTGTGCTGATCTCCAGTGCTTCCTCCTGTGTACGAGGCCATCGGAAGTTCCCATTTTCAATCCGCTTATACAGAAGGAGAAATCCATCACCTTCCCAGATGAGTCCTTTTATCCGGTCCGTACGCTTACCGCAAAATAAGAATAATGTATTCTTATCATAAGGATCGAGCTGGAACTGAAAACGTATGATTCTTGCCAAGCCGTCAATTCCTCTGCGCAGATCCGTAAATCCAGTTGCCAGATACACTTTTTTGAATCCGGTACCATCATTGAGCATTTCTGATCACTCCCAAAAGTGTACTTAGAAAGGAGGCAGAAGCCTGGTCGGTGATTTCCAACGTGAGGTTGCTTCCACTTCTGATTATGGCAGCGATTTTATGCTCTGAGGTCGTATTTACCGGATGGAGTGCAGAGGAAGGAACTTCTACAAAGGCTTGTGTATGCTCCGCAGTTTCTAAGTAAGCTTCACGGACTTTCCGGAGTCTCCAGTAGTAACTCGCTTTTGTAATGTCGTGCAGCTGACACCATTCATCGATTTTCATTCCCTGTGGACGGTTTTGACAGTCTCGGATCAAATCAGCCCATTCATTCAGGCGGGTTTGCTGTGCAACTAAACTTGTGTGAGATTTCATGACTCACCTCCTGTGATAAAGTCTAAAAAGTTGAGTACTAAACTATTTAGACTTTGTAGTGATGAGTCTATTATCTCACATCGGATGATTTTGAACAGGTACTCGCTATTTTGCGTTTACGTTGAAAGTAACAATATTGGCTTTAATGATTCTAGTAATGACTTTAATGGCTTCTCATCATGTACTGGCAGCAGATGCCGGTACAAGAGATGATGCATTAAAATGGGTTTATGCACAAGAAGGAAAATTTCTTGATTATGATGGAGCGTATGGTGCACAATGTGTAGATTTAATTGCATACTATTATAAATATTTAGGACAATCAAAATATGTTAAAGGTAATGGATGTGATTATGTAAGCAATGCGTTACCAGATGGATGGATAAGAATAAAAAATACGGCAGATTTTGTACCGGAGCCGGGAGATATTGCAGTTTGGGGGACTGAGTTAAGTGCGTATGGACATGTTGCAATTATTTTATCGGCGGATGTACATTCATTTGTATCCATGGATCAAAATTGGCCTAGAGGAAGTGCATGTAAAAGAGTAACGCATAATTATAATAAATTTTGGGGAGTGATAAGACCTAATTTTAAGTCGACAACAACAATGAATAATCCTACAATAGTGGGCACATACTGGGGAAATATGACTGATATAACATTTAGACCAGTAGTTATAATTAATAATCCAGAAACAGTTGAAAAGGTAAGGTTTGCAGTATGGACGACAGGGGATCAGAGTGATTTAAAGTGGTATGATGCGAATTATAATGGAATAGGTGGATATTTCAAAGATATTGATTTTGTTGACTTTGCAAATAAGTTATATATATGTCATGTGTATGTATATGGATATAATGGAAGCGTGCAATCGGTTGAAATGGAAAGATTAGATAATTATGATTACTCTAAACCCAGTATAAGGGGTGTATATTGGGGAAATGCGACAGACACAACGTTTAGACCGGTAGTTGCCATATCAAATCCAACGTCAATAAAAAGTGTAAGATTTGCAGTATGGTCAACGTCTGATCAGAGAGATCTAAAGTGGTACGATGCAAATTATAATGGTGCTGGAGATTATTTTAAAGATATTGAATATAGTAGTTTTGTAAGTCAACATTATTTTTGTCATATATATATTTATGGAAATGATGGAAGCACACAGGCTATAGCATTAAATGATTTTGATACATATAATGCAGAAGGAAATTTTGAAACAGCTACAGGTGGGGTTGGCTGTATTTCTATAAGGGGGTGGGCATTTGATCGAAGTAATAAAAATGAAAGTGTTTATATTCATTGTTATGCAAAGGACTCTGCTGGAAAAGCTACGTTAATTGGTATCACATTAGCTAATTTGGAAAGACCAGATGTAAATAATGCATATTCGGTAGGAAATAACCATGGTTTCTCAGAAAAGTTTATTACTTCATTGAGTGGAACATATACGATAGAAGCATCAGCAATGAATATTGGTGGAGGAAAGGATGTTACTTTTTTAGGAACAAAAACAGTTACTATTACTCAACCAACAATTTATTTTGATAGCTGTGGTGGAAACGAATGCGAACCACGAAATGTTATAAATATGGAACACTATGGAGTGCTTCCAAATCCAAGCCGTTCTGGATATATTTTTGATGGTTGGTATACAGAAAAAGAAGATGGAGAAAAAGTTGAGGAAGATGATATTATTATGTTAACGAATGATCAAACATTATATGCTCATTGGACGAAAAAATGTGAGCATATGAATGTTGAAGTCAAAAATAGTAATAAACCTTCCTGCACAGAAGAAGGCTACACAGGAGACACCTACTGCAAAGACTGCGGAACGAAACTTTCATCTGGAAAGACAATTGCCAAAACAGAGCACACCTGGGATTCTGGAAAGATAACGAAAGCCGCAACCTGTACAGAGTCAGGAACCAAAACCTACACTTGTACAAGCTGTAACACAACAAAAACAGAAGAAATTCCAGCAACAGGAAACCACCAGAACACGGAACTTCGAAATGTCAAAGAAGCAACGTGTACAGAGGAAGGCTATACCGGAGACACCTACTGTAAAGACTGCGGAACGAAACTTTCTTCAGGAAAAACAATTGCTAAAACAGATCATACCTGGGATGCAGGAAAAATAGCGAAAGCGGCAACATGCAAGGAGCCAGGAACCAAAACCTACACTTGTACAAGCTGTAACACAACGAAAACAGAAGAAATCCCAGCAACAGGAAATCACCAGAACACAGAACTTCGAAATGTAAAAGAAGCAACGTGTGCCCAGGAAGGTTACACTGGAGACATCTACTGTAAAGATTGCGGAACAAAACTTTCTTCTGGAAAAACAATTGCCAAAACAGAGCACACCTGGGATGCAGGAAAGGTAACGAAAGCCGCAACATGTACAGAGTCAGGAACCAAAACTTACACTTGTACAAGCTGTAACACAACAAAAACAGAAGAAATTCCAGCAACAGGAAACCACCAGAACACGGAACTTCGAAATGTCAAAGAAGCAACGTGTGCCCAGGAAGGTTACACGGGAGACACCTATTGTAAAGACTGCGGAGAAAAACTTTCTTCAGGCGAAACAATCGCCAAAACAGACCACATCTGGGATTCTGGAAGAATAACAAAACCAGCAACGGATACAGAATCTGGAATAAAAACCTACACCTGTATAAACTGCAATACAACAAGAACCGAAGAAATCCCGGCGACAGGTGAACATTTAAATACAGAACTTCGCGGTGCGAAATCTGCAACCTGTTTGGAAGAAGGTTACACCGGGGATACTTATTGTAAAGATTGCGGAACGAAACTTTCATCAGGAACAGTGATCCCGAAGACAGGTCATATCTGGGATGAGGGAGTCGTAACAAAAGCAACGACCTGTGCGGAAAAGGGAATCAGAACTTACACTTGCAGTATATGTGAATCTACAAAGATTGAGGAGATTCCGTCTACCGGTCACGGAATAAAAATCACGAAGTTTGCAAAGGAAGCGACTTATACCCAGGAAGGTTACACAGGAGATATTTATTGTCAGGACTGTGGCACGTTGCTGGAAGAAGGAAAAGTTTTAGCAAAGTTGGAACAGCCAAAACAAACAGTAACGCCGGGCGAAATGATAGGTGATAAAGCGTCAAACGGTGTTTATAAGGTGCTTGCAGATGGACGCAGTGTTGAGTTTGTAAGACAGATTGTTCAGAGCAAAGCTGTAAAAATTCCGGATACTGTTTCGATAAATGGTACAATTTATGCAGTGACCGGTATTTCAGCAAATGCTTTTAAAAACAATCAGTTGCTGAGAACAACAGTGATCGGCAGAAATGTCAGAAGGATTGGAAAACAGGCTTTCTATAATTGTAAGAATCTCAGAACCATCACCATCAGAACAAGTATGCTGACAAAGAAAAATATCGGCACAAAAGCTTTTAAGGGTACATACAAAAAGATCAAAGTAAAAGTACCGGCAAAACAATTCAAAACATATAAAAAGTTCTTTAAATCAAAAGGAATGAGTACAAAAGCAATTTACAAAAAGTAAAGAACAGATCGTGGACAATGCCTTGAACCTCAGGAAGATGAATGTTACTATATTTGCAAAGTATAGAATATTTTTCCTGAGATTCAGGGCATTTTTTGTCAGTAAAGCCGAACAGGAAAATAATGGAAACAGATGACGGATAGTGGATTTAGGTATGATTGGAGGGGGAGCAATTTTGTCAGATTTTATAGAGAAACAGATTGGGTATCAGATAAAAGCTATATCGGAAGGATTAAATGATTCAGCACGGCAGTGCCTGAATATGCTGGAAAAAATCGAGAATTGTCAACAATCCTACAAAGAAGTTCTGAAGGTTTTTTACTGTGCACAAAGAATAACAATTCCGGGACAACCGGTTTCGGATTCGAATACAGAAATTTTAGAAGCAGATTTGCTTGAATTTGAAGAATTTCAGCAGTTGGAGCAATTAAAACAGAAACTTCAGGAACAGATTGATTTATATCAACGTCAGATATGTTTTTTGAATCAAATATCTGAGAAGGATGTCAGGGAAGGAAAAATTTTTCTCAGCAGAACATCACAGCTCTATTGTCAACCGAATTTCCTGTACCGCTATTTACAGGAATTGCGTGATTTTTCCTGTGAAGCAAGAAGTCTGCAATCGGAAGCCCAAAGTCTTGCTTCGCAGGTATTTTACAAACGGATAGATGATGAAGCTATGAGAAGGCAAATGGAACAGTATTCTAAAAAGGTAGATTGGCTGTTAAAAGTGTATTGGGAATGTGAAAAAGATGTAGAGTATATCCTAAATATGTATAGCCAAACCAGCGGTTTGCCATTCTGTGAGCGGAATCTTTTTGAAGATATATGTGATCTCAATGCCCCGGTAGAAGATCCTGGTTTTGCAGAGGATTTCAAAAGTACGATTCCTTCTGAAAGTGTTGCGGTCAGTGATGTTGAAGTTTCCGCCATTGCTCCCAGGCAAATTCAGGCAGAGGAATATGCAATCGTGACGGTCACGCTTTACGCAGAACAGTATCGGAAAATCGTGGATGACATGATCGCACAGTCAAGTGATCCCGTTCAAGAGAAACATGGAAGTCCTATGCAGGCTCAGGATCATGCAAAAATTACGGTTTCAATAAGTGCAGATGGTGTTGATATTGAAGAGGAGCAGCAGGTACAGTACTGGAATCAGAAATATTTGATTTTTGATTTTCCGGTGACTTTAAAGAGTGATTGGAAAAAATCAACGGTGTTATTCAAAGGAGTTCTTTCGATCAACGATGTGCCGGCATCAAAAATCAGCTTTCTGGTGAAGTGTCAGGATAACAAAGTACAGAAGCCGGAAATGAAAAGAAGGGATATTCATTCTGCTTTTGTCTCTTATTCCAGAAAGGATATCAGCCAGGTAGCTTTTGTTATGATGGGAATCCGAAAAGCAAGACCGGATCTGGAAATGTTTTTTGATGTGGAGAGTATGCACAGCGGTGAGGACTGGGAAAAGAGGATCAAAAGAGAAATCGACGAAAAAGATATTCTGTTTCTGTGCTGGTCTGTTCACGCAAGCAAGTCAGTGTGGGTTGACCGGGAATGGCGTTATGCATATGCAAAAAAGGGAGCGGACGGTATTGATCCGATTCCGCTGGAATCGGCACAGAAATGTCCACCGCCAAAGGAATTGGAGAAAAAGCATTTCAATGAAAATCTTCTTTTTGTTGTTGAAAGTAACCGGGAAAGCCGTGCCTTTGGCAAAAGCGGTCAAATTACAGTTCTGGAATGTAAAACGATGGAACTGCACAGATGGTCACAGCAAAATATCATAATCGGACGGGAAAATCAGGAAAGATGTGATCTGAGTCTGGATTCCAGGAACGTGAGTAGGCAGCATCTTCTGTTGGAAGCGAAAGACAGGGATGGAATGTATACGGTAAGAGACTTAGGTTCGACCGGTCATACATATCTTGTTTCTGAGAAACGGGAACAAATACTGGAGCCGGAGTGGGAATATAAAGTTCCGGTGGGAACTGTGTTGAGGCTGGCAAACCGTTATATTATAGTGTTGTGAAATTTATATCAGATGTGAGATGACTCCCCCCTCCTTTTTGTGCTTTTGAGCATGTCATACTTATTACATCGAGAAAAAACAAAACTCAAAGAGAAAAAGGAGGACTTTATGATGAAAAACTATTCTATGGAGCTTGCAAATGGGGTGAAAGCATTTTTGGATGAAGATGACTGGAAGTATTCTTTCGATAAAGAAAAGGGGATGTTTCGTTTCGGGTTGAAGATCAAAAGCAGACTTTCCCAGATTCAGTATATGGTCAGAGTACATGAGAAGCACATCACTTTCTACGGCATTACCCCGGTGAGTCCGGATCATGAAGACGAAAAGATGATGGGACAGATGGCTGAATTTATCTGCAAAGCAAACTATGGTCTGAAAAATGGCTGTTTTGAAATGGATTATAATGACGGAGAAATTCGCTATAAGAGCTATGTTGACTGTGACGGAATCATTCCATCACAGAAAGTGATCGAGAACAGCATTTACTGTATTGCGAATATGTATGAGACTTACGCACCGGGAATCATCGATATTCTTTTCAAAGATGTACCGGCAAAAGAAGCTATTGAAAAGTGTGAGGATGGAAGGAGACGGCTTCGTGAACTGCTGCAGGCAAGAACGGGCAATACGGATGCTCTTCTCGATATTTTGCAGAGAAAGCTTGCAGAAATGGAGGCACCTCGCGTTGATATCGGTGAAGATACGGCAGACGCAGATGACGAGGATCATGATGAGATCGAGTATGATGTGATGGAAGATGACGAGGACTATGCGTTTGAAGATGATGAAGACGATGAGTCTGATGAGGATGAGATGGAAGACGATGAGTTTGATGATGACGAAGGAGGCGAGGATTAAGCAGGTGATTTGGCAGTGAGCAGCAAACCTTCCCATTGACACTGTGGCTGCTATCTCATATAATAACAATAGAAAACAGATTACAAAGAAAGACAGGGCATGGTCTGTTGTCAGGGTACAACAGGCCATGCTTTTTTGAAAGGGAGGTTTTTTATTTATCATGTCCAGTGACTCGACTTCATTGGTTATTATTCTGGTCTGTCTTGTTTTGTCCGCATATTTTTCAGCGACCGAGACAGCCTTTTCCACGATGAGCCATGCACGTATGAAAACAATGGCAGACAAGGGTGACAAATCCGCAGCACTTGCACTTCAGCTGGCAGACAATTACGACACGCTGCTTTCGGCGATCCTGATCGGCAACAACCTGGTCAATATTCTGCTCTCATCTGTGGCGACACTGCTCTTTGTCAAATTTCTGGGTGAGCAGACAGGGGCGAGCGTTGCAACAGCTTCCGTCACGGTTGTCGTGCTGATCTTTGGTGAAATCTCGCCGAAAAGCATTGCCAAAGAATCGCCGGAGAAATTTGCCATGTTTTCCGCACCGTTTATCCGTGCCTTGATGGTGCTTTTAAAACCATTTATCTGGATGTTCGCTCAATGGAAAAAGCTGCTTGTCAAACTGTTCAACAAGCCTTCGGATGACCGTGGGATCACGGACGAGGAGCTGATGACGATCGTGGAAGAAGCAGAGCAGGAAGGCGGGATCGATGCCGATGAAAGTACACTGATCCGCAGTGCGATTGGTTTTATGGATCTTGAGACAAGTGATATTTATACGCCGCGTGTGGACATTGAGAGTATTCCGCTGGATGCGACAAAAGAAGAAATCGCAAAAATGTTTCTGGATACCGGATTTTCAAGGCTTCCGGTCTACGAAGAAGATATCGACCACATCATAGGCATTATCAACCAGAAGGATTTCCACAATTTTATTTATCATACCGACCGACCTCTGAAAGATATCATCCGCCCGGTGTTGTTTATCACGCCGACGATGAAGATCGGTGTCCTGTTGAAAAAGCTTCAGGACAGTAAAACTCACATTGCGATCATTCTGGATGAATTTGGCGGAACGGAAGGTCTGGTTACGATCGAGGATATCATCGAAGAGCTGGTCGGTGATATCTGGGATGAGCATGACCGTGTCATCAAAGAAATCGAAAAAATTTCAGACCGGGAATATCTGATGAGCGGATCGGCAAATATTGATAAAGTATTTGAACTGCTGGATATCGAGAAAGCGGTGGATGTCAATACCTTGAGCGGCTGGATCATGGAAGAGCTGGGACAGATCCCGAAAGAGGGGGACAGTTTTGTAAGTGACGGCGTGAAAGTAGTTGTCCTGAAGATGGATGACCATCGTGTTGATAAAGCAAAAGTTTATCAAAACGTTCAAAATAATGCAGAAAATGAAGGAAATCAGGAAAAATAACAGCAAAAACATTCGAATAATGCAAAAATCTTTCAAAAAACTGCTTGACGGAAAAATGAAATCGCTTATAATGCATAATAGATTCATAAATATAAAGACGCAGACAATGAGCCTGGTATAGGGCAACTATTATTATTCAGAGGGGAAAAAAGTTGTGCTTAAGTATATCGGCGGAATAGAGGCTTATGATTTTTTTATTAATCTGGGAAGTGTGATTGGAAGTATTCTTCTGATCGTTTTATACTACCGTAAAAACAGATCATGGAAGAAAACCGCGGAAGTGTATCTGCTTGCATTTGCGATACTGGAAGTTGGAATGTTTGCAGGAAGGCTGGTACGTGGTCTTTCATATGGGGAAGAGTGGAATATCTTTCATATCATCACACAGCCAAACGGAAATCATTTCATTGGGCGTGTGCTGTTTACAATGTGGGTTTTCCCGGTTTTGTACCGGGCGATTTTCCGAAAGGAGAAAGGGGAGTGGACGGGATATCTGGATCTTCTGTGTGTTTTCCTTGCATTTCAGCATATTTTCAACCGGATCGCCTGCCTGTGTGAAGGATGCTGCATGGGGAAACCTTACAGTGGGATATTTGCATTCTGGTATCGTGCAAACGGGAAGAGTGGTGCAGGGTTCAGTTATCCGGTCTGGCCGGTGCAGATTTTTGAAATTTCAGGCATGGTAATTTTGCTGATATTATTTTTTTCTTTGCACACAAAGAAAAAACATTTTGCAGATGTGTTCAGCATGGGGTTTGCAGTCTGCATTTTTCTTTCAGAATTTATGATGGATCAGACAGGGGTGCTTCTGATTGCCGGACTTAGTGTGATCCAGTATGCTGCCATTGTACTGTTTGTGACCGGTATCTTTATACACCGGTGTTTTAAAAGCAGGCAGAGATGATGGCTGCCGGAAGATCAGTCTTCTTCTATCATATAAAGTTTCATCAGCTTCTGACGCAGTTCATTGTATTTTCTCTGCGGAACAGGAAGCTCAGTCCCGTCTACCAGTGTGATCTGATAACGCTGAATCGAACGGATAAATTCAGGATTTACAAGATAGCTGCGATGGATCGCGATCAGATTGTCTCCGACTTGTTTTTGCAGGTCGGAGATACTGTTTTTTACAAACTTTTCCCCGGATGTCGTCTGTATCACACATTCTTTTCCAAGTGCAGAAACGAACAGAATTTTGGATATTTCAAAAAAAGCAAGCGAGCCGTTTTCAATACAGGCAGAAACACGTCCGCTGTCTGTTCGACGATGAATTTCGTTTATCAGGTAACGGTGAGCCATTTTGCCTATTGTGTTTGGAAAGGCTTCTTCTTTTACGATTTTCAGTTCTCCGATCGGATTGGAGATGTGCATATGGCAGATCTTCGGACCTTCTTTTGTTTTTTCCCAGACAAAGGTACATCTTTGCTGAGCCTGCAGAAAGAAATCTGCACTTTCGTCAGTCACCACACGGTAATTACCGGTTATAACGCAAAGTGATGCATTGCTTTTGGCTAAAAATTCTGCATTGAGCAGATGACATGGCGGGATTTCCTTTGCATTGGTGCGAAAATCAGCTTCCACTACCTCACGGGACAGCATGAACTCATCTTGTCTTGCACCACACCATATTACTTCTTTTGCACAGTAACTGATCACAAACTTATAGTCCTTTTGCCAGTATCGGGTCAGACATTCGTAGGTCAGGTTAAGCATCTCGGTTTCAAATTTTTTCATAGGAACCGTCTCCCTTCATTATTAAATTGTTTTATAATTTTTCTCTTCGGTTCTTTTATAGCATTTTCACTTATCAAAGTCAATTAACATGATTTAACCAGCCATAAAAAACAAAAAAAGCAATTTTCGTTCCGCTATATCTGCTTTTGTTCCATAACAATTGCATTGTGTCTGGATTTTGTTGTAAAATT
>ENA-ORSA01002432-ORSA01002432.1-human-gut-metagenome-genome-assembly--contig:-NODE-2432-length-13251-cov-4.484692_pt1 | contig 13251 bp, 13 predicted proteins | sample MGYA00242179_ERZ509142 | MGnify/ENA primary metagenome ERZ509142 (study PRJEB26280, sample SAMEA2338659) | human gut metagenome | biome: human gut; feature: human-associated habitat; material: faeces... | reverse complement strand
CCAGGAATCGGTGACCATCTGTCCGTCTTCACCGAAGAAATACCAGTCGCCCTTATAGCGGAGCCAGTAAGAGGTTTTGCGGTTGCCTTTATCATCGAGATAGTAGGTACCGTCCTTGAGTTCCAGGAGCCCGGTGGCCTTGGTGCCGTCGTCCTTAATATATTGATATTGATCTTCTGCGGTTTTGTGCCACTCACCTGCCATGGCAGGGAATGCGCTCATCAGAAAACACAGGATGGTTAAGATGAGGGTGAGTCCTGCTTTTTTCTTCATAGTGATCATCCTTTCTCTCTCTGCAAATTTATTATAACAGCCGGATTATAGGCTGACAAGAGGCATGGAGGCATTGTAAGGAAATCGGAGAAATCGTAAGAAAAATGTTATGAACGGCGTTTTTTATAGAAAGAAAGCACCGGGACTGCAGCCCAAAGCAGATGGGAAGCGGCTCCGGTGCCGGTTTGAACGGATGAAATGATGTTTGCGGGTTACTGCTGGATGATTCCGTTTACGTCAACGGTCCAGATTTTATCGTTGGAATCTTTCACATCCTTGAAGCCGTTTCCAAGCTCTGGTCTTGCGGCGGATTTAGAAGAGGAGGATGCTTTCTGGATGGCGCCGTTGGTGCCTACCAGGTAGGATACGCCATCCAGCTGTGCCGGTGCATAGCGCAGGTCCCGGTCTGCATCCAGACGAAGTCCCTGTACATAGACATTGTTGTCGCGGACACCGTGGAAGCCGCGGCCCTTATTGCCACCGTCGGTGTAGAAGAACCAGGTCTGGTTTTCACCGAGATCCTCATCGTAAATGGTCTGCTTGCCGGTCTTCATGACACCGTCATCGCCAAAGTAGTAGTTTGCGGTCTGGCCGTCCTCGGTGATTGCATCCACATCAACCGCCACGCCCATGCGTTGGGCTTTCAGTTTGGCAGTTCTCACAGCCTGATAGAGAAGCGGCGTGCTACCGCACTTTTCGCCATGCACCGAAATATTAAAAATAACAATCATCATTATAAACCTCTCTCAAAATAGTGGATACTACTCTCACTCGTACCCTCGCTCTATGTCTGGCTGTTGCTTAATCAGCCTGTATGAACATCTCGCCGCAGTCGGCGCACATTACCCGCACTTCCTTGGTGCTGCGGATGATGGTGTGACACTTGGGGCATACCCACCGCCGGGTGCTGCTCTTTGCCTTGGTAGGTTTGTTCTCGCCGCCCTCTTTGGGTGTTGTGGGCATCGGTGTTCCTGTTCCTGCAAAGTCTGTCCAGTCCAGCCGCTCGACCATCTGGATGTCTTGCCAGCCCATGAAGATGATGAAGTCTAACAGCTCCTCGGTGGGGCTTGTGATTGTCCAGCCGTATTTCTCGTGATGGTCGATGTGCAAGCCGTGAGATTCGGCAGTTTCCTTAAAACGCTTGTTGTGGTACACGCCCTGATTGCTTGTGTCCTTGATACCATGCTCAAGATTGTACTCGTGTGCCATCTCGTGCAAGAGGGTGGCGGCGGTCTCCTCGATGGGGCGGGAGAGGGTAGCAGACGAGAGGTTTATCTCGTACTTGCTCTCTTGCCCTGCCTGCCAGACTTTGCCGACTGTGATGTGTCCGTAGGCGGATGGGGTCTTTTTCAGGCTGATGATCGGCTCCGGCAACTCGCCGTTGTAGTAGTGCTTGTTAAGCTCGCGGAACATCTTTTCCAGCTGTCCGGCGGCGCGAGAGGTCTTAACGGTCTGTTTCATTTTGTGAACTCCTATTCTCTTTACAAAAAAGAGGGGAGCGGCTATAATAGTCTTGTAAGAACCGCTCCCCAGCGGTCTGGGCTCTGTACAACGTCAACTTTGGTCGGTGGTCGTTGTATGGAGCTCTTTTCAATTTACAGTCAAACGCTGTCCGGTAATGGTCTTGCTGTACTGCTCATACAGGTCGGGAGCAACTGCCTTGATTGCCTTGCTGTCAAGTCGTGTCTGGCTGTAGTCGGACAGCCGGACTTTGTGACAGCCAACTTCCAGATAGGTGGCGTTCCGCTCGGCAAGCGCTGCCTTGATTTCAGATTTCAGCTTTTCCTGTTCAGCCTGCGCCATCTCGATAAGTTGGGCGGCTTCCTTGTACTGCTCGACCATTTCCAGAATCTCATTTGTGGTTTTCATTGTTGATACGCTCCTTTTTGATTGATGGTGTTTCGTTCGTTTTGTGAACTGCTGTTCACTGTCTGTATTATAAGTCGACTGATATCAAAACGCAAGACGGAATGTTGCACAAGAATACCAGTCGACTTATTGCACAAATTGTATAAGTCGACTGATTTGCGGATTGACAGGTGAACAGAGCATATTATATAATTACCTTATATGGCGAAAGGGAGTGTTTCAAAATGTCGAGTGATGCACAAATAAGGGCAAGTGTTGCCCATAACAAAAAGATGGGCAGTATCACAATTAGACCGCCGAAAGAAGTTGACTCCCAAATTCGAGCAGCGGCAAAACAGGCGGGGGAAAGCCTATCGGAGTATATTTTGAAAGCCGTTCAAGCCCGGATGGAACAGGAGCAACCCAACGATTAAACAGGGGGTCTATTTTCACTTTCCCTGCGGTGATCGACCGCCCAGACCGGGGCAGTACATCCCAATATTTCATCCTCACCCCAAAACTCCCTCCGAACAGGGTGGGGATGTATTCCCGCTGGCAGCGTCAATGGTTATCCTCGGATTGATAGGTGGACTGGCATTTTCATGCGCTTGGAAATGAGGTTTATTGGACAATGACTGTGTTATAATGCAGTCTATAATAAATACATCGTCAGGAGGTTTAAATTATGGGACTGTTTTTAGGCCTTGGTTTGCTTGGTGCAGCTTTTGCTATTGATGGTGCAAAGCAAGCGCCGTTTGATAGGGCACTGCGGCGTTTAGATAACGAATGGGGAACCTGCACATCGGAGTAGGCGGTGTGATGCTCTGAAGTATGCAGTGCAGAATGGTTTGTGTTTCGAGGATGAGAAAAAGCCTGTGATTGAGTGGCAGAAACTGAGAGATATTCAATGGAAATACCAACTTTCTAAGCTCTCTTGGCCGAGAGAAGCTGCGATTCGAGACGTATGCCGTCTAGCTGCTCTTGAGCGTGGTTTTGAATACAAAGGCTATCTTCGAAACACATGGACGAGTGGATATATTAGTGATCCAGAAAACATTCACAAGCTTGGGATTATCGGAAACGATAAAAATCCAAAATTTTCAGAACGTAGGGCGTTAATGACCGGACGAATATTATCATTTGAAGCAAACCATTCTGGTGAATTGAAATCTTACAGCGACCTTTTTAATTTTCTTGAAAAAGAAAAATGTACAACACAGGAGTTGTACAATACTTATGCCAGAAAATTTCCAGATACTTTTGAAAATGAGGATTTTGACGATTGTTATTATAATGGACTTCTTGCCGCATTAAATTATAAAAATTGGCTAAATCGTGGGAATGAGCCTCAGCAAATACCAGAACCTAAAAAGATATCTCTTGTCACTGACGATTGATATTTTAAAAAAAGCCCGTCCAGCATAGAACCAGACAAGAAAAAATATTTTTTCAGACCGTTACCAGCAATGGCAACGGTTTTTGTTTAACCGATTTTTTTTTTCAGAAGCAGACCATGATATTGATAGGTGATGCTTGTTTGCAACACAGTTCTTAATTATTGTCAAGAGTGCAGACCGGCGGTGTCCAGAATTAAAAGTGAACGTTCATAAATCAAATTCGTTTCAAGTTGCGACAGGTACAGCAGCCCTCAGATTGAGGAACGAGGTCGATGCAGCACATCATCAACTGTCGTCAGATTGACGGCTGTTCAACTCATGTCAAATTGACACAGGTTGCCCGGAAAATTTCACAAAATGTGAACTGGCGTTCCTTTTTATCGTACCTTTGTCGTGGTATAATCATCTCAGAAGCCCACAAGTGGGCACAGAAAGGATATACAGCACATGGCAGATTACGGATATTTTGGCAAGGGTGCAGAGGGTTACGCCCACTATTCGCAGACCTTCAAGAGCACATTTCCCAGCTCCGGCAGTCGTGGAAGCTATCACAGTACAGTGCATTCCAGCCCATCGACACGAGTGGACACGGCAGAAAATAATTATGCAGAGCCACAGAACAGCACAGATCAGGACAATGTAGTTATCAATTTGCTGTTCTCGCTTGGAATGCTGGGGCTTGCATTGGTGGTTTGGGCAATGATTTATATTGTGCTGTCGTAAGGATGTGTCACAAATCGACACCCTTGTAAGGGGGCTTCAAATGGTATCCCCGGCGGCATGGAACAGAAGTGTACCACCGTGACCTTTCGGATTTTTCCAGAAGCGGAGATCGGTTTATGCCCAAAATGGCAAAAACAACCCCACCGATTGCGTCACCGATTCAATGACCGAAGCGGTATTTTACTCCTACTTTTGTGTCGTTTATGGTCGGTTTTGAGTGGATTTCACCCAGAAATGGGGGAATTTTGGGCGTTTTTCGGGAAAATAGGGTGTCTGGCAGAGCTGGAAAGTGGGGAAACAATATATCTCCACCACAAACACGCCAGATTTTTTTACACTCGAACATTGTTAAATAAATATTAAATTAAAGACACAAAGTAAATGCCCTCACTCCGCAGATGGAGCAAGGGCATTTTTAGTTAAGAATTAGACAGCTATACGGCCTTCAGCCTTGCCGCTGGAAATATAGTGTTCGTAGTATTTTACATTATCATCACCAAAAATAGAGACCAAATCGGGATTGTTTGCTTTGTATGCAGAGAGATTGAACTTGCTGTTCGCTTGACGGCCTTCCTTCATGCCATTGTTGATGAAGTGCTCGAAAAGAGCTTTCTGATTGTCACTGAATGTAGCGGCCAAATCAGGATTGTATTTCATATAGTCCTTGTAGTTATAAACAGAAGCGTACTGGACTAGAGCACCGAGAAAAGGTTTTCCTTGTAGAACATGGTTGTATTTTTCACTATAGAGCTGTTTTTCTGAAACGGTTTGCTTAGAGCCGTCCATAAATTCGACAACGGCTTTATTTACTTTAAAACTACGAATGGTTCCATTATACCATGCACATTCAAAAATAGCTCGTTGATAACTATAAAGATCATTTGTTATTTCTGAATCTGTCAAATAAAGATAATCATTTCCCTGTTTGACAAAGAGATTGTTGTATCTGTCGGCGTAGACAGTATTTTGAATAACGGTTCCATACGTTCCAATACCACTATTAATATAATACTGTGTGTATCTATACGATGATTCGAATGGATTTTCTGAATTTGAATGAGGATTTGAATACAATTTTTCTGTTGTGTCAACTTTGACACTAAAGGGGTCAATTGGACCTGTGGTTTTCCCAGTAACTTGAGAATAACCACGAACAGAGCAACGGACAGCATCACCGACAGCGTTATACGGTGTCATATACCAAGTAATGTACTTGATTGTTTTATTGGAGTTATTGCTGTAGTCAATATCAACAGTTACACCTCCAACAGAATTTGTTCGAAATTCGGTATTTGTGATTTCGAGTACAGGTCTTGAGGCAGCAAAGCATGTGGGGACAAACAAAAAACATAATATACCGGTTAGCAGGGCTGTAAAAAATTTGTGATTCATAATAGCTACCTTCTTATGATTTAATGATTTCCATTGATGTTGTATCAAGCTTTTGGTGCAAATTTGTGATGCTTAACATATTGCTTGGATTAGTTCCACCAGCTTCACAGTATAGATTGTATAAGTTTACAATGCTGTCCTTATAATTTTGGGATAGTTCAAATGATGGCTCTTCAGCACAATTAATCGTGACAAAGACAGGCTCGTCTTTGTTTTTCGAAAGCGCTTCAAAAAAATCAATTGTATCTAAAGTAAGATACAAATAGCAGCTTTCAACATAAACTCCATTTTTATATCGTTCTTTTTCTCCGACTTTTGACTTGATTTTATAAGTTAAATCATTTATCTTAATTGAAGCACCATCCATATTTAACCAACCAGATAGTCTGTCGTATCGTATTTTTAAATCAAAGGTACTAGATGAATTGGAAATAAAGACTTCTGGGTATACAGAAAAAAATTCCTTGTAGTCGGATGATGGTATGCCGAGTTTTTCGTACAATGATGGAACACAAACCTCGGTTCCTTTTTTTGTATAGTTAACCTCAATATCATCTTGTCCATCAAAAACAGATGAATCAAAAGAGCTATTATTAGTAGCAAAACAGGATAACGAAATCCCTGAAAAAATTATGAGTGTAAGTATAAGTATTAAAATCTTCTTTTTCACGGTGATTCCTCCATTTTTTTGTGATCGTGTGTAGAATAGGGCAAATAACTATCACAAAGTTATCACCGTTTCATGCGAGTGTCAAGCTAAAAGTGACAATTTGATGAGATTTAAGTAATAATATTTTAGATAGTGTGCAAAAAGACTTGAAATTTACTTTTCAAGTCACCAGTAGAAGCCCTACAACAGCCTTGCTGACCCGATAAACAAAGAAAAACTTGTAGAACAGCCCAAAATAGCAGGGAAAGATGAAGAAATGATACTTATTTAAAAGGGCGGTTTTATCGGTAAGAAATAAAGATGCAGATGGAAGAGTGTTTTTGACTGGGACAGTGACATTCGGTAGAGAAATAGTAGAGGACGAAGCCTTTTTGACCTGAAAGGATGAGATAGACGGTTACTTGACAAGACCCAAATAGTTGAGAGAAAGCAACCAGAAATTGAAAGTGCACTTATAAAATAATATCGTACTTGCGATAAATTTCAAAATGTAGTATAATGTAATCACACAATCAAAAGTGGCTCGTATGGCTTCAGTGCACAGCAGTCCAGAACGTCTGGCATAGCCTGGAGAACGAAGAGGACCTGCCGGAATAAGCTTCCGCAAGGCTCTTTGCTCCTGAAATAAAACGATAAAAAGCCGCTTTTTGTGCTGTTTAGCACGAAAGGCGGCTTTTGCTTGTTAGGCAGGAAAGTGTAAAAACGTTGTTTTTGCTGTGACATACGGGCACTTTTGGATTGTGACATACTGACCGGTTTTGGAGGGCTGAAAAATGAAGTTGTACGTCACAGTAGAGGAGTTTTTGTATGCCAAGAAGATTGAAAATCAGACGGAGCGAACACTCAGAGGGTATAAAAATGCTCTGAATCTGTTTGCTAACTGGCTTCAAAAGGAATGGACGATTGATGAGTTGGAGAAGATTCGGGTCGTCCACCTGAAACAGTATGTGGCTTATCACCTGAAAATGGGACACAAGGCAACCTATGTGAACGGTATCATCAAGATACTGCGGGCATTCTTCAAATATACGAATGGAGAGGATTACACCGATATTTCCTATGAGAAGGTAGTATGGGTCAGGGAAGAAAAGCCTGTGATCAAGGCGTTCTCTGCACAGGATGCACGGCAACTGCTGGAGTACTACGATAATAAAAGCTACCTATCTTGCCGGAATCGCACCATTATCACAATGTTTCTGGAGACGGGCATCCGGTGCAAAGAATTGATCGATATGCAGCCGGAGGACATCAAGGAAAACTATATTCTTATCCACGGTAAGAATCACAAGGAGCGGCTGGTTCCTATCACACCGTATCTGGGCAAGCAACTGGCAAAGTATCGGGTGCGGATAGAGCGCCAATTTGAACTGAAGTCACCAGATAGCAATTTCTTTTTGAGCGTGAAAGGGAAAAAGCTGACCAACAGCGCAATCGAACGATTGATAAAGATTGCAGGGAAGGGGATACAGGATGCACGAGTATCTCCACACACATTCCGGCACTTCTATGCGCAGACCCAGTTGAAGAACGGCATGGATATCTACACATTGTCCAGATTGCTAGGGCATGAGAAGGTGAGTATCACTCAAATCTATTTACAGAATATGCAGGATGCGCAAATTGTGGAGAATGCAGTCAATAGAAGTGTGATTGCTAGCTTGAAAAAATCATAGTACTCCCGGCGGGTTTTACATCAGCGTGCTCAAGATTCGACCATATTAGACCATTAGACCGCAACACATAGCCCAAGCACACACATCCTTCACTTCCCATCTGCGGCTTTGCTGGTTGCCGGTAGCTCCAAGCGAACGGCAAAACAGCAAGGAGCCGCCAAGTGAGTGAGTAAGCGAGGGAACGGAAAAAAAAGATAAACAAAGATATAATAACGGCATATTTACAAATTATTAAATATTACTATACTTGTATTATATCCTAGTTTGTGCTATAATATAAAAAAGAAGATGTCTGAAAAGATGCAAAACACGCTGGGGAACAAGAGGTTTTACTTACGATGCGAAAAAAATATGATGTAACAGAGGATATGCTAAAGAAGCTCCACGAAGGACAGGAATTTAAGAACTTTACCGAACTGTCAACGTATCTGGGAGTGTTAGACGACAACGGAAAGCCCCTGACAAGTGACAGCCGTAAGCAGTTCATGGAAGAACTTGACAGATTTGTGGAGTATCGGCACGAACCACGGAAACAAAAAATCACTATTGAGAGGATTCGCCCTTCTTTGGAGATTAAATTGCCACGGCCTACTAGCGGCAGGGCTGGAAAGTATAGTCCTTTAATCCAAAAAGTGCTTGCTTTCCAGATTTTGCGGATTCTTGATGAGTGGAAATATGTTAGCGCAACTCTGATTTGCGAAGAAGATGATCTTTTCCTTGCGTGTGGGATGATAAATCAAAACTTTGCTTTTTATGAAAAGCATAGCAAAGAAAAAGATTTGCCAGACCAGTTCCGTTCTCTTTGTCGTTCTAAATTCAGGGAGCATATTTGTAGCGCACTCAATGCTATGCAGCGCAACAAAGAATTGTCGTGGAGCTTAAAGCCTTACAAGGTAGTCGGGCAGCGTCCTGATCGTAAGATTTCGGTTCTGCTCAAAAGCGAGGAAGATACTTTTCATAGATTGGAGGAAGAAGCATTTAATGAGGTTCGGAGGAACAATCAAGAAAAATATAAAAGCAGACAAGAGATGTTTTCGTCGGGTAAGGGGAAAATATATCACGACACCCTTAATGAGCTGGTTATGAAAGAGTTTGCAACGCCAGAAGAGCGTGAAAAAGATATCCATGTGAGAATTTGGAATTTTTACCGGATTAGAGTTACTCCGAAAAATGCAGAACGCTTGTATATTCGGGTGAACGCAGTTCCCGACCCAGTGCCAGAGTTTTATATTCCAGACCCTGCACCATTCCGAGAATTTAATGAGCTGTCTAAGAAAATTTATATCTACGTCAAAACATCGACGAAGATAAAAGGAAAAAAGACGACCGCTCAAAGAAATCCGAATAAAAAGCCGGCCCCGAAAGAATGGGGTGGTGGTGTAAATAAGATGCTCCCGGATTTCTATTATTTCAGGAAGAGCCTGACGCAAGAACAAATTGATAAGTTTGCGGATGCTATGATTAAGCAGCCAAAGCCAGTTGTAAAGAAAGACGATGATGACGGTCTGGATTTACCGCATTTGAATTTTGCACTTATCTATAATTTTGCGCCGGATGATGATGAAGAAGTAGCAGCAGAGGTGCAAGCTATGGCTAAACCGGTGGATTCCTCACCCAAAGAGCCAGAAAAACCGGCAGAGAGTGTCAGTGCAGTGGAGCAACCGGAAGACAATGTTGATATCAGCAGCAACGCAGACTGTCAAAAGGAGATTGATTTTTTGAAGCGGGTTGCACTGTATCATAACCACCAGAGGAATATCCAGAATAACAAGCCGAAAGATACACCGGAAGAAATCGATATTTCTTCAATTATTGACGAAATCTAACGGTAAAAATGCTCGCCAGCGTCTTGATTGATGCCCGGCGAGTATTTTTTTTGCGCAAAAAAGTGCACTTAAAACGGCTCTTTTAAAAAAATCTGGGTAAAGCAAAAGCCCAACCGTGGGGTGGTCAGGCTTTCAGGATAACTTATATTATTAACCGGCAGTAGCCAGATTGCTTCTTGTAAGGATTCGGCGCACAGCTTCACCGACAAGCTCGGCACGATCTTCACCGTTGAGAACCCTCTCGGTAATGTCGTGGGCTTCATCCAGCCACTCCCGGCAGTCAATATCCGGTAGGGCGTTCTTCAGGGCACGGAATACAGGGCTGTATTTAGCATTATACGCCTTGGTACACCATTCCAAATTGTCCGCAGCATTGTTCTTGGGGTTCAAATCTCGGTGGTTTACATCGGTTTTTTTCAGTGGGTCGTTATTTTCCACGAATAGTGTAGCAATCAGACGGTGTAGGTTGATGGAATGCGTTTTACCGAAAATATCAGTCAGCCGAACAACAATGTAGTGGTTTTTCTCTCCACAGTCCCCTGGGACAAGAGGTGTCAGCTTTGGCTTTTTGGATGCCTTTTTGGTGAACACATATCCGTCAGCCGTTACAAAATATGCTCCATCATACTTAGCACCGTCAAATTCCATCAAATCCTTTGCCTTACTAATGGTTCGGTAGATGTAGTAGGTCTTCATGGTTTCGTCTGGCATACGTTCCACGACTTCCTTACCATTCTTGTCATGGTAAATACCATCGAAATGATAGGCAATGAGCCAAACACCCCAAGCCCGGATGGGTTCCCCAGTCAGTGCGTTGCTCTTTCCAATGGTAGTCATCCAATAGAGCTTGTCTGTGTCTACTACAACACTGTCACCGAAATAAAGGTGATTTTCCTTCTGGGTGACTGGCAGCGTCACATTGCGCAGCAACCATGTTCCGTCCGCTTCATCGCCATTGTAAGGAATTTCCTTGATGGAAATTTTCTTATTGTCGAAAATATCATGGAGGGTGTGCAGATCATCCTTCCCAACTCGATACTGTGCAGCTTCAGCCGCTCTCTCGAACCTCATACTACGGTCGAAAATTGCCTTGACAGCCTGTTCCATTGCAGCACCCCCAATCAGTTATCCCACGAACTAGCATCATGCTCGTTGAACACACGCTCCGATAGGGTTTCACCATAGTCTCCGATCAGGTCATGGATAGTGGTCACAACACGTTCCATGTGTTCCAGCGGTTCAAGGTTGCCGGTCTGGTAGGCGGTGGCCGTGCAGGAGTTCAAGTAGTCAACAAGAGCTTCCTGTGCCATCCGCTCCTCGTTCTGGTAGATTCCGAGTGTCTTGTACGCAGCTACAGATACCATTGCAGGGGTGCGCTTCTCGCCAACACTAATAATAATGTCGGATACGTTCTTGTGCAGGGCGTTGACACGCTCCCTGTCCACGTTGTCACAGTGCGGCAGGGGAGCAACACTCAGAGCGTAGCTGTGGATTGCCTGAAGCTGTGCATCGGTGGCGTAGTCCAGACACTCGGTCAGCGTCAGCATCATAGCGGCTCGTTCATCCTCGGTCAGTTCAAAGGTGTCATCTTCAAAATTTCTCATGCTCTCGTTATTCCTCTCGTTCTGGGCGGTCAACTGCATCTCGGTATCGCAGCTATCGCAAATCAGTTCTGCATCATCTGTCGCACAATAGACGGTCTTGCCACACTCAGGGCAGACGTAGGTGTGCATCCCAGAAGGTGCCTCGGTCGGGGTCTTGCCAGTAATATCCATTTATAAACTCTCCTCTCATAAATGGTCGGTGGGGCACTCGCAGCTCCCCGGTGGTTGCTCATTTTGCGGTCATTTATTATAAGAGTGGCAGAGCCACCAACACGACCAGCTTGCCGCCAGTCGTTATGTCGTGTGCGTCTGGGTGCTGTCACCACCCGGCGGTGCATCGGCTGTCCGGTGCGTTGGCATGGTCATTATAATGTCGATTGTTGCAGAAGTCAATAGGAAAATACAAATTCTTTTGTTAATATTTTATGACTTGCTGTTTTTGGCTGAGTGCCGGTTTTTGTTGTACCAGTGCTGGTTTTTTCACGAATCCAGCACTCGTTTCCGGCACTCGATTTGAAAATCCACTTTTGAATTTAGCACAAACTACGATGCTTGAAATGTACTTTTGTTGCTGAGCTGCTTTGCCGTTTTTTCAAACAAGGATATCATACTGGTATTGATATTTAAGCTGCCATAAATTTTCATTTTCCAGCACTCAAAAGAAAAGCTCCACCCCACATAGGATGGAGCTTTGAAACTTAAACAAGTAAAATCTTGGAGGTCTTGCCATTAGGTTACGGCGTATTTTCAGCTTGTGTTGCCAGCTTATCCTGAACTAGCTTGACGTACTTCTTCAGCGTGTTCCGGCTGATCTTGTGCTTCTCCATTAATGTGACTTGTTTGATGGAGCGGTCTTTCAAGTAAGCCAGAATATCGATGCGCAGTTCATCGGTCATCTTGTCAAGCTGACCGGGTTTCCTTCCTTGCTTCTTACCGCTGTTCTTGATGCCGTCTGTAATGCGCTTTATAAGAATCTGGCGTTCCTGTTCTGCGCGGTCAAGCTCCACGATGAGCAACAGCTTGACGGTGCTTTCCAGACTGGTCTTTGCTACAAGATTCTGTTTTTCCGCAACATCGAGAAGCTGCTTGATGTAGGGGGTACTAACTGTTGTGTTGTCAAGGAAGATAAGCTCAACATTTTTGTTCAGCAGAGCCATATATTTTGCAAGACCGTTTTCGGCTTCTCTGGTAAATCGACTAATGTCCTTAAAGACGATGGTATCACCGGAGTGGACAGCTTTTTCTAGTTTTTTCCATTCTGGGCGGTCAAAGTTTTTTCCGCTTGCATCGTCCTTGAAATTAGCAAGATATTCTATTTCATTGTCTTTGGCATACTTTTCCAGTGCGGCAGATTGACGGTTGAACTTTTGCATACCACGTTCCTCTTTGGTGCTGATACGCATATAGCTCCAGTAGTTACCCATGATTAAATGCCCTCCAAAACAATCAAAGAAACATATGTTATTTTTCACTTTTATTATAGCGTCAATTTTCCCTGAAGCTGATAATATTTTGACGTTATCGCAAGAAAACTACAATTGAATAATATTTTGACAGTTGCGATGCGGTCAACATCAAAATTTATTATTAGATGCCCATCAGAGCGGTTCTGATAACACACAAGATGGTTTTGATGTTTTCTTGTGCTCTTCTTTTTTTGCAAAAACGACTGAAACGCTCTCACAGGACTTCATTCGCGCCTTTAATCAGTCAGACCCAACAAATAGTCAGTAGACACTTGGAACAGCACAGCTAGAGCGATGATACTACCGCAGTTGGGTTGTGCTTGTCCCGTCTCCCTTAATTAAAGATATTGTTGGGTAAAAAAGAAAGGTCAGTCGATTT
>ENA-ORSA01002431-ORSA01002431.1-human-gut-metagenome-genome-assembly--contig:-NODE-2431-length-13252-cov-42.138895_pt1 | contig 13252 bp, 15 predicted proteins | sample MGYA00242179_ERZ509142 | MGnify/ENA primary metagenome ERZ509142 (study PRJEB26280, sample SAMEA2338659) | human gut metagenome | biome: human gut; feature: human-associated habitat; material: faeces... | reverse complement strand
TTCGGATTTTTGTTCGTTCCAATGATGAAGCCGCCGTAAAACGGTGCTTTTGATACTCGGAAAAGTCGCCGGAGAAAACAATCGGATTTTTGTTCTGAAACAGCGTAAGATTATTTTTCAACGCACTCTGGCGCGACCCGAATATGCCCGCGTCCCTGTTTATTTCACCGACTATCCTGAAATCTATGGTGATATCAGAATCCTGCGTCAGCTTGCGCCCGGTGTCGATGTACTGAGTGCCCGAGGACTGGATATATTCCAATGCCGTGTAACCGTCAGGCAGTCCGCTCTGCGCTTGTGCCCTTTGCCATATAAATCTGCGCCTGCTCAAGTGCCCTCACCGACCTTCTGCGCCGCCAGGATTTTGTCTTTGAAGCTGAGCTCCCACGTTTCGCCGTTTTTAAAATCGGGCGCAGTGCCAATATACTTTGTGCCTGTCGGCAGAGTGACGGTGACATTACCGCTCGCCGCGAAGTTCAGGCGCATCCAGCACTCGAAGTTGCCTGTAGGATATGTCAGTGTTAAGGTCGTGACATCGGTGAGGCGATACTCGGTGTTGTCGGCAAGGGCTATATTTGAGCCTGTGGAGACTTTTGTCGAGACTGCCTGCGGGGTATAACCGAGCGCGGAGATAACGCCGTTTTTTGTGACGGATATATCGGAACCATTATATTGCAGTTTTCCGTTTGAATCGGAGAGCTTGTCAAGAACGTCTTTATTAGTGTGAGTATGCCCAGACTTTTTTACAAGCTCGTCGAGTGCCTCTCCGACTGTCGACATGTTCGGTAATGCGTCATTTGAATAACTAATAAAATCCGCACCGATTTGACCAACTATGAATTGCCATCTAGCTTGGTTTTCTCCGACCTTCTGTACAAATGAAAGTATAGCTTGACCAAGCAGAAATGTGGCAAAATAATAGTTGCTACCGTTAAAGCCTTGAACAATAGGTATATCCCAAGATAGATTGTTGTCTGTATCAGTGGCTATCACAACAACTCTTTTTTCGTCGGCAACTGCTGCGTCAATTTGCTCAACTGTTGTGCTGCAAGACGTGACCGTATACTTACCATTGTCGTCGCTTGTGACCGTCATTTTGATTATGAAGTCGGATGCGCCGCCACCTATAACCTTGCCATCGTACAGCAGCGTGCCGGTATCATCGGCGGTCAACAGGTCAATGACCGACTTGTTATCATGGCCGTGCCGTGCGGCGGTGTTAAGAGCTATCTCGGCAGCGAGGCTGTGCGAGAGCCGCTCTGTGCCGTCCGGGATTGACACCTTTGCAGAGCCTGTTATCATAGGCGCATAGCCGACTATCTCGCCGTCCGCAAAGGCGACAAGCTGCGCTGCCATGTTGCCCGGTTCGGGCACAACATCGCTTGTAATTTTAACCGCCACATAGCCGTCCACAGGAGTCAACAGCCCGGTTTGCAGATACTCGCCGACCGTCGACTCAAAGTAGACTCTGTAGCTGTCCGCGCCCTCGAGCTCGGCGGGAACGGGTAGCGACAACTCCGTGAAGTTGTTCTCCGCTCGATATCCAACGTCATAACCGCGCGGGTGAGCATAATCAATCGTTATCGTAGTTGTCCGCATCGTCTACCGCCTCCTCTTCCTGCAACATTTCATTGAGCATCTCTATTTTACCGAGCTGTTTGATAAGCTCGGTACGGACATATTCCAGTCGACTCGTCAGCTGTTTTGTCTCCTGTTCAAGCTGCCTTGCCGTTTCTCTGGCTGTACCGAGTTTTTTTCCGAGTTCAGTTTTTATCATATTAGACTTACCTCCTTACGCAAGTTTTTTGTAAATACCGTTGCCGTTAAACTCCGCATACAAACCGGTGTTGTCAACAAACAGTCGTCCAGTGTACCCGCCACCGGATTTAAGTTCAAGGCTCATGCCCGCTCCACCGCTACCGCTTGAGTAGATGTTGATTCGCGCCGGGATTGTGCCTTTTGAGTTATTAGCAAGCTGCATAAACGCTTTTGCTTCGTTTGTCGCACCTATTTCCGCACTTATATCCGTTGACCTGAATGGGGCGTGAGATATAAAACCTATACTTTCGCCGTTACTGTCAACAGTCATTATCTCGTTGACCTCGACACACTGTCTAAACCGCGCTCTTGCCTTTTCGATAAGCGCATAATCGGTCTGCCAATGTATTATTCCGGTTTTGTTCTCGTCGCTTTCGCCGAATCTAAAGCCTTTTGTGTTTATCCCATCAATGCTTGGCAACGGCGACGCAAATGTCGCGTAATAGTAGTTGTCCACCATTGCGTCAGTAACAGTCAAATAATTGTAATTTGTACCCGTCGCCATATTTGTGGCGTAGTACATTTGCAGATATCCGCCCGACAAGTCGGTTTTAAATGCATCGCTCTCTATCGACAGGCTACCGCCGTCAAGGTTTATATCGCCGCCGGTGATGTTGATATCAGAGGATTCGATGTGACCGGTGTCCAAGTTAAAGGAAAACTTCCCGGTCGGCGACGAGAGGATGTCCGTTGTGATATAACTTGCGGATATCTTGTTTGCGGCAATGCTTCGGATAACCGCATCACCGTCTTTTGATACACCGTACTCCCAGTTCGGGGATCCGTTGTTCCAGCCGTTATTAGTCCAGGCATAACCGCCGGCATTGCGGCAGTAGATGGTGTTGCTCCCCTCAAGCGTAGGCTTGTCATGGTAATAGGTTATAACCGCGCCATTGCTGTCTGCTTTCCGCGTGACATATAAGCCCATACTATTCGCGATGGTCTCATTCAGCGCGAGGGTCGCCTGCTCAAAGTCGTTGATTTGCGCCGCCTGCTGTGCGCGGGTCTGCTCGAGTACCGCCTGCTGCTTCGGTGTAAACGCGCCCATTGTGGCATATCCCGACTGCGTTGCCGTTTCGCCCTTGCCCTCGAGCTTAGTACAGCGGTTTTGTGACTGCCACTTGACATTTGTCAGCACGACCTTTTTCGTCCCCTGCGCCGTCTCAAACTTCATAATATCAAGCGGTCTAAGGTGCGGAAACGAGTGCGTAGTGCAGGACATCGGAGTGTATGTAAGACTGCACCGTGCGGTTTTAAGCTCCGTTGCCAGTGTGCTGAGATTCATATCACTCTGCGCAAGAAGATTGCCCTCAATGTTAAAGGCATAGTCCTTTGTGCCTGCGAGGTATTCAGTCTTGTTCTCGTCGTTTCCGACGATACGCACACCGGAAAACACGATGCTGTTTTCGGCGAAATCGGTATTGCCGGAAGTAAAACGGTCCGAAGCTTTTATCACCGTGTGCTTGGCATTTGTCGCATACCACCCGCCTGTCAGCTTGCCGTCATAGTCAATATACAAGCTCACGCCCATGAGCTCCGCAGCCCAGACAAGCACCTGACGATAGGTCAGGTTGTCCGCCTCCGGGCGTTTCGGTATCGACACACCCCGATGCAAAGTGTTCGTCGGAAGCTTCTGCGACACCCCGCACTTTGTGCAGGCATCGGCGACTATCTGATACAGCGTTGCAGGATAGGCAAGCTCAGTATCATAGGCTCGGTTGAACTTCGCCATGCGGTCATAAGCCGTTATTTTAATACTCCTGAGCTTGCGGGGAGGACTGTCCACCGTATAATAGCCAATAGGCACGGTCTCCGTTGTCGAGCCCGTGGAAAAGCTCGTGGTAACATACAGCTGTGCGCCCTCGAACACCTTATCGTCAAACGTGCCGTCGGTATTCTCAAGAGTAAAACTCAGCTCTGACATACACGCCGAGCCCAAATCAAGCTTGCCGCCCGTGACACTCGACCAGTCCACCGTTACCGCGCCGATAATGTCTTTGTCGGTGATATTAAATGCCGTGCCTTTGGTAGGCGTACAGAGGATATTGACAGACTGCACCACATCCTCTCGCAGAGCCGCAAGCCCGGCAGAAGTTATTGGATACATAACATCACCCCTTTCGCGCCACGATTTTAAAGGTCACATTGTCAACAACATTCAGACTGCTGTTGTACAGCGGCGCACTTCTGTTGCCGACATAAAACTCTTTTGTCACATATCCGCCTTCGAGCATATTTAAGTATTTGACCGTTATATACTCCGGATTGAACATTTTCAGAATCTTGCTCGCGTTCGCTATGGACAACCCGGAAAATTTAAGCGTTACCGCGTCGGTCTGTCCTATGCGCTTTTTGTGCATGACGACATCTTCGGTACGCCCCGCGTCGCTGGCCGAAGCGTCCTCGAGTTCCCATTTATATCCGTCCTCCGAGTCAGGATATACCGGCATAGTTACGCCATCCACGGTAGCTATCGGATTGTCGCCGGGATTAAAAGCGGTTGCCACTGCTGTTCCACCTTCTTTCTTGACATAAAAAATGAAATATGATAAATTAAAAAGAAAAAGGAGAAAAATAATATGGATAATGTTCTTTTTGGACTTGGTCTTTTGTCTGCGATAGGCGTAATCGCCTTTTTAGTAATTGCAGTTGTGCGGATTTTCAAGAAGAAACCCCGCAAGAATTTTGTCGTTGCAGCTTTGATTTGCTTTGTTGCATCTAATGTGTTTATTTTTTGTGGGGCGCAAACCAACTACAACAACATGACCCCCGAAGAGAGATCTGAATATGATTCAAAGCTTGCCGCCGAATCACAACTTAAAGAAGAAAAGAAAGCAAGCAAAGATAAAAGCAAGGACAAAAACAAGACGAGCGAGCCGCCGATGACAGAAGCCGCTGCGTCGCAAAATATTGGCGACGTCTCAGTCCAAGCACTTAAGCTCTATGCTGACCTCTCGGATGAACAGGCTCAAAAAGTTATAAACGACTTTAAAAAAGTGGGAATTTCCACTCCGATTTACTTTGAATCATTATCATCAAACTCGACAGATAAAAGCTTTAAGTTTTCGAACGATAAGATATCCGGAACGCTTGTCGTTTCCAATGGAAAGACGAGTTACATTTCGAGCGGCGGAGTCGAGCTGTTCAACTCCAAAAAAGGCGGAGCCCTCGCAAACATTGAAGATTACTATCTCAGTTCCTACGAGTCAAATTATTACAAGGGCATGGCAGAACAACATGTTAAGCAATACCTCAAGACTCCATCAGCCGCGTCGTTCCCCAACCTCACGGATACAAGCGCATGGATTGTATCACGCTATAAAGACACCGTTACGGTCAGCGCATGGGCTGACTCACAAAACTCCTATGGTGCACTGTTGCGCAGCGATTTTGTAATTCAAATGTCCTACGCTTCACAGGGAACAAGTCTTACATATGCGGAAATTGAAGATAAAGTTCTCTACGGTTCCTTTGTTTCATATTGAAAGCAGCCCCTCTGAAAGGGGCTGCTTTTTATATGTCGCATGGAATAACTGTTCTTCCGCTCTTTTGATTATATCTCTGAACGGCGGTTACTATAGCCTCTCCTTTTATCGTACCGTCAGGAAGTACGACCTGTATATGCCAGTCGCCGCCATCACTGCCGCGGCTTTCTTCTTTGACGACCTTTCGCAGCAAACTCTCCGGCGTTTCGATATTCGTGCCGTTTTTCTGGTCGCCGAGCATCGCAATAAACTCTCTGTTCGGCGGAATTACCGCACCCGTTGCAAGCTTTGGAATTTGAGGTATCGATATATCGCGCAGATCAGCAAATGGCGACAAGCCGAGTATATTTGCATTTCTCAGCTTATCGATTGACTTGTTTATGGCATTAAACGGTATTGCAACAACTTTGTTTATACCCCCGATTATTGCATTAACAACAGTTTTAAATGCTGCAGTTATGCCCTCTTTGATGCCGTCAAAAATTTTTCCGCCTACACTGAAAACATTTTTAACTGCTGTCCACGCTTGTGTAAATTTATCCTTAAACCAATTTACAACAGGGGAAAAAGCCGTTTTAACACCCTCCCAGGCGTCCTTCGCCTTTGATTTCAAGCTTTCCCACATTCCGTCGAAGAAGTTGGAAACTGGGTCAATTACGGTTTCTTTAAACCATGATCCCACTTTGTCCCAAGCCGCTTTTACAATTTCCCAACAACCCTTTGCTATAACGCCGATATCGTAGAAAACATCGTCGAATGTCTGTTTTACGCTACCGAACAAAGTTCCAAACCATTCAGTAGCAGGAGAAAAGACATCTTTGATTTTATCCCATGTTTTTGAAAACGTTTCTTTTATCGGTTCGGAGACATTACTCTTGAACCATTCGCCCAAAGACGCCCATTTTTCTTTTATCCAGTCATACGCCTTTTTAGCAGCCGCTTTCACTTCGTCCCAATAGACTATCAGCAAAACCACCGCCGCAATTGCCACAGCTACCGCGGCAACCACAGCAACACCTACAGCAGTCGCAGCTCCGGCACTTGCGCCAAGCGCGGTACCTAATGCAGTAAAAACACCTTTGATGCTCGCGCCTATTGTAGACAGCTTGCTCACGAACTTTAAAGACTTAAAAGCGGAAACAATTCCCCCGAGGTCTTTTATCTTTTTGAAAAGCTTGGCACCTTCAAAAATAAGCAGGAACGAACCTATTGCAGTACCGGCTCCGATAAACGCCGGTTCCCATTTTTCAAGCTCTTCTCTGACCTTCTTGAATTTCTGCTTCAGCTCTTCGGCACGCTCCGCAAGCTTCGGGTCAATAACACTGTCAGCATTGGAAAATGGGCTCTTAAAATTGTTTCCCCCGCTCGATACCGTTGTGCTGCTTCCGCCGCTGCCGCTATCAGATCCGGTATCCGGCGTTCCTAGACGATTGATTTCATCGATGCCGAGCAAAGCGTTCTTATAATCCTTCGCCTTTTTCGCCGCACTGCCGAGGTTTGTGGACACTTGCTGTGTGCTATTGGCAAGCTTGGCGGTGTTTGACGATGTCTGACTCGTTGCACTCGACGTGCCGAACAATATAGCCATAACTTGCCCGGCTTTTTCGGCGAGGGCAGTCAATCTTTCAAGCAACGCCGTGACCTGCGGAATACACTGCTGCAAAGCCGGCGCAAACATTGACCCGAGCGCGCTCGACAACATTTTTGTCTGAGCTTTCAAAGCGGCCTGCGCTCCTGCGAGGGTGTTCGCATATTTCGCGGCATCTCCGGTCTGGAATGCCGTCTCCCGCATGATGCCTTGTGTCGTGGCTATGCGCTTTTCTGCGTCGGTCAGCGTTGCTGCAGTCTTGCCTATCGATGCCGCATATTCATCCCATATAACGGACAGGTTTTTTGTAACGCCGGCGTTGTCGACAAGAATGCTGTTTTCGTTTTTGATACCTTCGGCCGCGCTCTTGATGGCTTCGCCCATCGTCATACTGCCCTGACGGTTAAACGCTGCCGAGTCTTTCAGGTTAGTCAGTATGGACTGTGTCTGCTCGTCGGAATACCCTGCCGCCGCGAGTCTCTTATACGCGGTGTAAGCGTCCATCATCGGGATAAGGCCGTCTTTAGTGTACGATTTGAGCCACGCTTTCGCGGCGTTCAGGTCTTTTCCCTGCGCAGTTAATATGCTCGACAAGCCCATCTGCGCGGCTTCGTTTTCCGCGTATGCGTCCGTCAGCTTCTTGACTTCGCTCACTACTTTTTGTATAGCCGCAACGGCAGCGGCCGTTTTTAAGCCTGTAAAAAGCTTTCCGACACCCGCTCCCGTGCGCGTTGCCTGCTGTTCAAGCGACCCCAGCCTCTTGTTCGCCTTATCAATCTTGGCGTTAAAGTCCTTGGTGTTTGCTGTAATCAGCACTTGCAGTTCTTCAACTGTCATTTTTTCTCACCTGCCCTGTGCCTTGCGGCGTTTTTTGATTTGGCATAAGCGGACATCCGAGCTTTGATTACCATCCACCCGGTTTGCTGCATGCCGAAAGCTGACGGGAACGCCTTTTCAAGCGTAGGATATTTTTTCGGGTCGTTAAACGCGAAAGAATTAAGCCGCCCGAGATTCCATATCAGCTGTAACTGCCATTTACGCCGCTCATTTTCCGCCTTTTGCCTTGTGGATATAAGGTCCTCAACCTCTCCGGCCGACATGTTCCAGAATTCGTCCGGGGTTATCCCGACCGCAAAAGCGCGAGGTTTGAGATCCGCGACCCATTCGGTCGCCGAGGAGAAGATTACTCTATCTCCTGCTCCTCGTCCTCCCGCTCCATGTCCGCTATCTGTTCCGGTGTAAAAAAACCGGACACCTTCATAATGCCGAGGAATGTGTCCGCTCTGTCCTCGAGGGTAAAGCCCTCGGCTTCAAGCGCATCGATGAGCTCATATGTCTTGGGGAGCGTCATATTCGCCTGGTATTTCTGCAGCGCGCCCCAGAGGGTCACTGCAAAGACCTTGGTGTATGCCAGCTTGTCAAGAGCTTCAAGCAGGCTGCAGCCTATACGGTCTTCCACTTCGATTTTTGTCGCCGTCGTGAGCTTGAGCTTGTACTCCTTCTCGCCGGCGGTCAATCTATAAAAAGGTGCATTACACGCAGTAAGCATAGTTGTTGTCTCCTTATTTTAAATTTTCGGCGGAGTTTCCCCCGCCGATGTGTTCTTTAGCCGCCGGACGAGGTATATTCCTCTATATCCGACGATGGAGTGATTTTTGCAGTAAAGGTCAGCGCCTCTGCGACGCCCTTTCCGGGCATCGAAAGTGATACTCTGCCTGTCCATGTGAAACCGGAACCGTCCGGGAACAGCAGAATAAAGATCTTGTCTGCATCCTTAGCTCCCTTGAGGGTCGCCCAGTTCGTGCCGGTCTTCATCCCCTCATAGCCGAAAGTAAACGCCATATCCCCGGGGTCGGAAAGCCCGGGCTTATACTTTCTCTGCGTGTCCTTCATCGTGGTCACGTCGATTTTGTCCGATTCGCCGAGCATATCGGGAAAATCAAGCAGACCGGGAACTTCAGCTGCCGCTTCTGCGCTCGCGCCCATTTTCAGAATCACGCCTATAGAAGTCTGATAATCTTCCATTTGTACTTACCTCCTTATTAACTGCGGTAAAACCGCTTCGTGTTGTTGTCGTAGACTCCGTTATAAAGCAGGACGGTGCGGTATAACACCGTACCGTCCTCCTGTTCGTCCTCAAGGTGGTTAGGACTGCCGCGAAGCAGACCGAGGCGGAGCATTGCATCGTCAACTTGTCTCTCGACCTCGTTTCTGCCCTCCGGCGTCGCCATCCACACCTGGATCTGCACGGCGATCCGGGAAAAATGGTCCGGACGCGAAGAGGATGGCATTTTAACGGAGTTATCCATCTGCTTTATCAAACCGTGCCGTTCAAAACTCTGCGGATATTCCGCAGACCATTTCACGCCCGGTACAGCGAGTGAAAGCACATCATAAGTCACCTGTTCGATATCAACCATTTTTCTGACCGCCTTTACGATTTATTTCCTGTTGTATCGCGCGCTTATAGCACTCGAGTATTGCTTCGCGATTGTTTATAAGCGCAGGATAGAGATACGGCTGCGCCTTTTGTCCGCTTATCATTCGCCAGCCGACAGCAGGGATTTTGCCGCGCCACTTGTCCGCCTTGTAATGGATCCCGCCCGGGAGCTCATAAGGATATGTGCCGTTACCTTTAGGACCCGTGCCGAATTCCACATAGGCGGCGTATTCAACATTGGTCAATACGCTGCCGATATGCTTGCTGCCCTCGCGCTTGTAGTCGGTATGCAGCGACGCGCGCAAGTTGCCGTTATCTACTGGACACAACTCTTTTGCGCTGTTGTTGACTATTCGCGCCGCTTCGCGCGTACCGTTTGATATGGCGGTATCAGCGCCGCCGAGCTTTGCGAGCTTTTTTGCCAGCTCGCCGAGGCCCTTAACCTCAATGCTCATGGCTCACCGCCTTGCAAAGATACAGCGTGTGGCTGTCGTGCGGCTGGATCTCGGTGATTCGGTAATAAGCGCCACCGTATTTCACATAGTCGCCCTTCTCGACAGCGAGCGTATCGGATGTTGAAAAGGTGGCGTCTTTGTTGCACTGCAGCCCCCATTCCTGCGCCTGCATAGCGTCGGTAACGAGTCGGATGTTGACAGTAAAAGAGCCCGCAGGTGTTTCTGCGGGCTTCACTGTTTCGCTGCCGAGCGTTCCCGTCTGTTTGACGGCTTTATAATGCTCGACTGCTTTGTCTTGAAATACGGCGCGCTGTGCGCGTCTGAAGGCGTCGGGGATCTTCACCAGAAAAGCCTCCTCCACTCGTTGAGCATCACCTTTTCGCTGTCGCTCAGTTCCGCCGTTGTGGCGAGGTCTGAGTCGCTGTGCTTAAAGCTCACGCTCTGGTCGCCGTCCGTTATGCTTGCAACGGTCTTCGCCGCATCGGTAGAGCCCGGCTGCTGCGTGCGGTAACGCTGCGCGGCTATCTCTGCCACAAGCAGATCAAGACCGGGGACAAGCTCACGCCGCTTGGTATATCGCAACACCTTTGACTCGACGCTGTCCAGCAGATACCGGGCAGCCGGCAGCGACATTTCCTTACCCAACATCACGCGCATCCGGGCTATGAGGTCGGCCTTGTTCTGCTCTGTCATATCAGCCCACCAGCCTTGCGGTCATGTCGCTGTCAAGGGTCTTGACGCCGTACAGGATATCAAAGCTGACGCGGTCGGTCTTGTGCTTGATGTCGTAGTCATATACGACTCTGATAGCAAGACCGTTCCTGCTCGAGGCAATAGCCGCATTATTCGCGCCCATAGGCAGCTCAAGCTGACGGGTAACGAGTGCAAGGCCGTTGCGGTGGAATGCAAGGGAATGAGTCGTTTTGACGAGATACACCGTTACCGCCTCGCCCGAGGCAATAGTGCGGTGGATAGGCTGATCTATCGCGACCTCAGCGACCGCGCCGCTTGCGGCAGTTGCATCGGCGGCAAATCTGTAAAGATAGCCGTCGAGGATAAAGCCGTCGCCCTTTTTAAAGGTGCCGGTCGCCGCAGTGACATCCGAGAGTGCGACCTTGGTCTCGCCTGCGGTGCAGGAGACTTTTGCAGCGGTCGCAGTGCCCGCAGTTGCTGCGAGGGTATCGGGGGCATTCTGCGACATATAGGTGTCAAGACCATAGATAGAGCCGAGCTCTGCTGAGCGCAGGGCGTCGGAATTGCCTGCATATGCGACCTTTGAGAGGTTTTCCGTGGTCAGATAGCGATACTTGTGCGTCGGGTTGACGAGCAGTCTGCGCTGCTGTATCGGTACGCCCTTGAGGTCAAATGCCTTGGCAATGTTGGCAACGTCCTTGAGGTCGGCCGCGTTCGCGGTGCCGCTCACGGTGTTGCCGGCGTTTGCGATGCCTTCGGCGATAATATCGCTGTCAATGGCCTGGGATATGGCCTGCACCGCAGGAGATATGATCTGCTCAGAAAATGACTTGATGTCGAGGGTCATTTCCTTGGAAGTGACCGGAACGGTGACATCACGGAAATGGTCAAGGGTCACCTTGACGCTGCCCTCGTTCACGTTCTGGTCTACGGTCTCGCCGACGAAGTTCTTCGCGGAAAACTTCGCGGGCTTGCGGATGGTGATAGTATCACCGACATGTGCGAACTCCTTGGAATAGTCCTTGTGGACAAGGTCGGCAGCAACGAGATTGTTCTCGAGCACCATAAGAGCCTCGTTCGCGACTATCTGAGGAGTCAGGAATTTGTTTGACATTTGTTAAATCCTCCGTTTTTACTGATTTTTGCGCCAATTCACATAATCGGCATAGTTCTCGGGGGCTTCGCCCGGTTCGGGGTCTCCGCCGCCGTGGTCGGGGTCTCCGCCCCTCTGTCTGGTTTCGACTTTGTCAAAGAGATAGGCGTCGCTTTCCCTGATTGCTTTGAGCTGATCGTCAAAGCCCTCGAGCTTGCCGTCTTTGTCGAGCTTCACGCTGCCGGGCGTTATCAAGGCTTTTATCGCTCTTGCGTTCTTGCCCTCGGCGGCTGTAATAGCGGCATCGATAGCGGAGTCAAGCTTCATGGCGGCGATATCGCTGTCATACTTAGCCTTAGCCTGCTTGTTCTCGTTCTGCAGCTGTGTAATCGTTGCCTGCAGCCCGGCGGTATCAACCTTTTTGAGCTCTTCAAGCTGACCGTCCCGCTCTGCTATCTGACCCTCAAGGTTCTTGACCTTATCGGACTCGGCGCGAAAATCCGCTTTTGAAACAAAGTTCTTGCCGATATAGCTCGCTATCTTCTTGTCGATGTCCTCGGTGTGTGCGTCGCCTAAAATGTCTTTAAGCCAGTCCATGTCTGTCCTTTCCCGCGCTCCCTTTTTACTTGGCCAGTCCCAATATTGCGCGACACCATTTTGCTCCGGGTGGCGGATAAATTTGGATATAAAAACAACGCTTTGCATTTGACTGCAAAACGCTGTAATTATTATGTTGTGATATGACAAAACCGCCTCGCTTTCGCTTGGCGGCTTGTTATTTATTATTGATCCTCTTCGTCAAGAGTATCTTTTCCGAAAGCTTTTATATAGCTCTCGGTGAGGTCTTTTATGATAATCGGGGCTTCTTCTTCGTTCAGTATTCCGTCGAGGCGACCTTTGAGCAAATCCTCATAGTAGAGATAGAGCTCATCGCTCATAGCTTCGCTGAGATCGTTGTTGTCCACTTCCCACTTTATCAGCGGAAGTACCGCGTTAAGACGTTCGGCTTCTTCAAGGATATCCTGATCGAATTCTGTGAGATATGAGTTTTCGAGCAAATCTCCCGTTTTCGGCTGTATACCCGTGCTTAAACGGTCTTCGAGAATTTCTGTTGCTCCCTGATAATCAAGCTCGTACTTCATCTTTTTCTCATCCTTTCTTTCCAAACATTGCCTTCGACCCTTTTGTTTGAGATAACATTCACTTCAACATCCGGGTATAGTTCTTTAAATTGCTGCATTACCCCTTTGCAACTATCGCACATTCCACGTTCGGAAAGCATACATATCTTTTTAAAAGGGTTTGTTTCATACAAATCGGCAAAGAACTCGAAGAGCTTCGCCTCAGTGTCATTGTAGGTTTCTTTCCTCATCGTTCCATCCATTTTGGGAACATCAATGTATTTAAAACGTCGAGCCTCTTTAAGTAAAACTAATTTTCCAGTTCCTTTGTACCCACCGATACTTGCTTTTCCGGATATGGCACTGTGTGCATAGTACATATTGTCAAAATCATCATCGATATATGCACCGGCAACGTTTCCGCTTCTTTTGTATTTGCTCGTGAACTGGAGTCTTTTTTCATAAATAACCTTTTTATCAAACCGTAAGATTTCATCAGTAGATAAATTGCCTGAATCTATCTTGTATTGATTCACAAAGCGGTATTGCCTTTTAAGCG
>ENA-ORSA01002428-ORSA01002428.1-human-gut-metagenome-genome-assembly--contig:-NODE-2428-length-13277-cov-2.354334_pt1 | contig 13277 bp, 7 predicted proteins | sample MGYA00242179_ERZ509142 | MGnify/ENA primary metagenome ERZ509142 (study PRJEB26280, sample SAMEA2338659) | human gut metagenome | biome: human gut; feature: human-associated habitat; material: faeces... | reverse complement strand
AATATCCATCTGTCCAAAAGGTATGTTCTTTCCAGAATTGTTTTCGTAAATATTGGGGATATCTTTTCCATATATGGTATGTTGTATAGCTCTTCATCAGGTTTACAATCTTACTAATAGACATTGTTGGTTCTGTCTCTATCATATAGTGAATGTGGCCTTTATCTGTTTCCATATATCTGATAATAACACTGTGCCTTTGACATATCTCATATGAAAACTGCTTTATATCATCTGATATCTGTCTCGAAACCAGTAATTTCTTCCTATATTTGCAGACGAAAATAATGTGATATTGTAATAAGTATTTGTGTCTGTTTTTAGATTTCCAGGTTCCCATGCCATGAGTATACTATAATTTCTGATTTTTGGCTACCTTAACCCACCGTCTAAAGCCAGTGGGATTGCGGTAGCCTTATTTTAAGTCATACTTATCTGAAATCCGGCAGTCGATTCCGGGCTTCTTTACTAATATTTACTTATTTTTATCTGATATGTCTTTTCTTTCTGAAAAACCATAATATCATGCTCGATGCTGCCATCAGACCTGCGAAGATCCACATTTCCATCCAGGATGCATCACCTGTTTTGGCTGCCGTCACAGCGTTTTCATTATCCGGTGTATTATCTGATGAAAATCCTGAATGGTCGTTTCCGGTTGTTTTATCAAAGTTCTCGGTATCCACACGTTTTTCTGTCTGCACCTGTGCTTCTTTCGTCAGTTCCACCTTGTATTTCTGGACATTTGCAACTGCTTTGACTTTAATCTTTTGATTTTTCGGTTTCTGATAACCTTTTGGCACTTTCTCGACCTGAATGGTATACCAGGATGGGATTACTTTTTCTTTCAAAGCAGTAAGTGTCACATGTTTCCAGATTTTCTTTCCTTTTTCATTAACCACACTGATCTTTACCCCTTCCAGTGGTGTCTGCGTCTTTTTGTCAACGGCTTCGATTTTAATCACTGTCGGACGGATCTCTACCTCAAAATCCTGTATTTCTGACGTATCTTCTCTTACCGTGATCTTCGTCTGTGCCGGAAGTACATAGCCATCCGGTACACGGTCTGTTTTCACCTGATAACTGCCAGACGGAACACGTGTATAGGCTTCCGGAAGTTCCAGTGACCGCTCCTCAAACAGATCTCTGATATGTACATAAATCCCAGACCGGATCGTTCTTGTCTGCTTCTTTTCTGCTGCTGAAGACAATGCATAGCCGGTAATCCGGATACAGATTGGTTCCACCAGAACTTCAAATTTCTGTACTTCCGCTGTATCTTTCACCTCAATGTCTGTCACATCCGGATGTACATAACCTTTCGGAATTTCATCCACTACGATCTTATAGTGCCCGATCGCCACTTTTTTAAAGATTTCTGCCTGTTCTGTTCCGGACTCCCAGATGCCGTCCCGTTCCATCGGACTGTTTTCTTTCAGGAGCGTCTCGCCCTGCGGCGTCTCCAGGTGAGCTTTTACATTTCCAAGCGGAACTTTTTTATCTCCGTCTTTTTCAAAGACAGTGATATGAACTTCCGTCGGCGGGTCCTGCATTTCCAGTTTCTGTCCCTGATAAGTGCCATCTTCCTCTTTATGATCTTCCATCTGAAATACCTGTTCTGCTGCTGTTGCATAGCCAGGTGCCGGTGAAAGTTCCCGTAAGGTATAGGTTTTTCCGATTTCCAGCCCTTCCACGCAATGCTCTTCTTTCTCTGTGATCCAGCTTTCGATACAGGTATTTTCCTGATAAATGGCCAGTTTTGCTCCTTCTAACAGTTCTTTTGTATCGGATGCCGTCTTCTTCACAAACACTTTTGTGATCTGATTTTCAAAGATAGCCTGGAATTTCTGTACTGCCATCCCTTCTTCTTTCCAGGATGCATCAATCTCTTCTGTCTGTGCTGTCCGGATATAGCCATCCGGTGCCGCAATCTCACGGACTTCATACTTTCCAAGTGGCAGGTCGCTGACAAACAACAAGTTTCCTTCTTTATCACTTTTCTGTGTTTCCAGTAAAGTTCCTTTTTCCAGAAGAACTTCTCCTTTTGCTGTTTTGATATCCTCTGCTGCATACAGTCCGAAAACTGCACCTTCCAGCATTTTCTGTGGATTTTCTTTATCGCATTTTGTCACCCGGATCTCCACTTTCTGGCGTTCGTTGTATACCGGGACCTCTGCTTCTGTGACATCTGCTTCACTTCCATCTGAGGTTTCTGCCAGCACAAACGAAACCTTATCTTTTTTCTTCTGATATCCTTCCGGGATATTTATCTCTTCCAGCTCGTATGTTCCAAGATACATCTGTTCAAACACCAGGCTTCCATCCTGATCAGTATCTCCTTCTGCTTTCGCAGTCTTCTGACTTCGTACCAGATACGGAACAACCTCTCCCGCTTTGCAGATCAGACCGGTCACGCCATCCGGGTGATACAGATCTTCCTTCGCTTTTACTGTAAAGCTTACACCTTTTACGCTTCCTGTTTGATAACCAAACCAGGTTTTTATCTGGTTCCATAATCCCTGTACAATTCCAAGCTTTCTGGATACTTCGTTTAAGATCTCTCCTGTCTTTGAAATTTTCACCTTTCCGGTCATGAAAGCATTTTCCAGATTGAAAACTACTTCTTCCGGCATCTGCTCCATCGTTTCCTCTGTGTACTGCTGTGAAACAGAAAAAGTAACCTCCTGTTTCTGCTCCTGTTTCAGAATATCTTTCATGGAATCCGGGATCAGGATTTCTTTTTTATAGCCTTTTCTCGGAAGAACTTCCACGATGCGGTACGTTTTTTCCGGATTCAGCCCCAGGATCAGACAGCCCTTTCCTTCCGTATTTTCTGTGCTGACTGCATGCAGAATTTTTCCATCTTCATCGAGGATCTGAAGTTTCGCACCTGCCAACTCTTTTTTCGTGAGATCATCTCTCAGAAACAGTCTTACTTTTACTGCCACATTTTCGATCTCGCTCTTCATACGGATGATAAAAATGTGATCCTGGTCTTTATACGGTTCAAAATCAAAAATCCGCTCCGTATCAGATCGATAATATCCATCCGGTGCTTTTGTTTCTTTTACTGCATAGGTGCCAGGCGGCAGATCTGTTTGAAAAACGGCTCTTCCGCTCTGATCTGAAATGGCACGCTCTATCTCCGTTCCTGCCGGCAGCACAACACTTCCGTTTGCGTCCGTAATATCTTTTTTCGCATAAAGTGTGAATTCTGCTCCTTCCGGCCTGTTTTCTTTCTCTCCGTCCACACATTTCTTAAAGACACCGGTCCTTCCTTTCCACTCTTCTCCGATGATCGTTCCCGGCTCTTCCGGTACCGTCGGAGACACCTCCGGGCCATCCGGTTCCTGCCCGATATCAATCTTCTGTCTTTCGTTGAAAAAGGTTTCTGTTGCGGTAATTTCCAGATCTGCACTGTCTTTCCACAACAGTTCTGTGTTTCGTTTTGCATCTTTCTGCTTTCGCGTGTAGCCGGACGGAGCTTTTGTCTCTCTGATCTCATACCTTCCAAGCGGCAGATCCGAAAGAACCGCTTTTCCCTGTTCATCGGTTATCACATGGGCAATGGTCGTTCCCATCAGATAAAGGTCTTTGCTGTAACCGTCCGGATGCGGAATCGTTTCTGCTGCCACAAGGTCATATTCTGCCCCTTTTAACCCTTTTGTCTCATAGACTATCTTCTGCAGTTTCTGATCTTTGATCTCCGCTTCCGGCACTTCTCCTTCTTTTCGGATCTCCAGTTTTCCGGAAATGGAACGGTTAAACAGGCTGACAACCTGTACACATTCTTTGTCTTCCAGCCGAATCTCTGCCTGATTTTCCTGACACCGAAATACCTTACTTGCGATTCCCTCAAAGAAACGATTTCCCTGTTCGTATCCTTCTTTTACATGCGGGGACTTATAACCTTCTTTTTCCAGAATCTGCCAGTTATATCCTTCTCTTGCCTTTGTCTCCCTGATCTGATAAGTTTCTCCGACTTTCAGCCCCCGGATCAGCACATTGTTGCCATGTATACTGACTGCTTCCTGCACAATCTCACTCTTCGAATCCACGATACTGTATTTTACTCCATCCAGCTCCGTTTCTGTATCATAGTCCATGATATTAATCTGAAGCATTGTTTTATAATTTTCAAACGTGCGTACATACGATTTGATTGTAGCATCATGCGGTGTGTCTGTTTTGGCATTTGATTTCTTGTCATTTTCTGTCCTGTTTGCCATATTATCTTCGGATCTGCCATCTTCTGCTGCATTTTTGCTGTCATCTTCAGCTGTAAAGGAAATTTCTTCTGTGTTATCAGACTGATAATATCCATCCGGTGCTTTTTCTTCTCTGACATAATAGTGTGCCATCGGAAGATCCAGGCCAAAGGCCGCATCCATAATACCGTTTTCCGCTTCTTTTGTCTCTGCGATCGCCAATCTGGTATCTTTCTTTACCAGGATGCTTTTCTGATCAGCTGCCAAAATATCTTCTGCCGCATAAAGCCCAAACTTTGCTCCTGCAAGTTTTTCTTTTGTTTCTGCATCTTTCTTTTCAATCTGGATCTGTGCTCTCTGTCTTGGAATTTCATACAGTTCACTCTGATACCGGATTGGAACTTCCTGTCCGGCATATCGGATCTCAAATGTTCTTACCGCCTGATTTTCCCCGGAAAGTGCATAGCCTTTGGCTGCTTTTATCTGTTCCAGCGTATAAGTGCCGAGCGGAAGTCCATACCATTCCCAGCCGGCTGCTTTTATTTTTTCAGTCCATGCTTTTCCATTTTCATCGGTAGTGAGTGTGGTCACAACACTTCCTTTTGCAAAAAGTAAAGTCTGTCCTCCCTTTCCTTCACCGGAAAAGATATCTTCTGCTGCCCGCACGACAAAGACATTGCCGGCAAGCGGCTTACAGGTATAGGCAAATCCCTTTTTCAGATCGTATCCGGTCAGTACTTCTCCCTCCGCATAAATGCTCAGTTTGCCGACTGCCGCCTCGTTTTCCTGAACCGCTTCCGTCACAAAGGCTCCTGCCAGTCTGTCATACGTTGTCTTTGCCTCATCCGAACCGATCTGCACCCGCACCCGGTAATCTTTAGAAGCAATGTCTGCCTGTTCCCAGGTTCCGACCGCTTCTTCTGTGATTTTCAGTGCATGGACCGCTTCCATACCCGGCAGCTTTTTTGCCGAAGCTTCAAAGAAATACTGTCCGTTTCTTTTGCGGTATCTTCCTTCTGCTCCCTGGCGTACATAACCTTCCGGTGCCTGCACTTCTTCTAAAATATAAAGTCCCTGCGGCAGTGTTGTGGTCGTGGAGACATAAGTGCCGAGCACTCTGCCGTCGCTGTCCTTTCGCTCTGCGGTCACATAAGGATTTTCATAAGATCCCAGCATCTCTCCGTTTGTATAGGCAACGACAAGATTTCCAAAGCGATTGATATAATCGACTTTTTCCTCACTGGTCTTATCTTCCATATACCAGTTAAAGTAGGCTCCTTCGACATCATGGATCACATACTTTGCTCCCGGTTTCGCTACCGTTTCCCCGGTTGTTTTGTCTTTCTTTATGATTTTAAGATAACTGGTCTGCGGCTGATCCCAGATGGCAGATCCCATCTGCAATGTCCCTTTGCCGTCGCCGTCCACCAGTCCGTCTTTTTCATCCGAATCGACGTTCAGCACTTTCGGTGCCGCCGCCACCTTTCCTTCTGGAACGGTCGTCTCGACCAGTAGATATTTGCCATATGGAAGTGCCCGGATATTCAGAACTCCGTTTTCATCGGAAAACTGCTCCTTAAGACGCTGCATCTTACCTGCCTCATCATAATAAGCTGCCGTTTCCAGGGCTTTCATTTTCTGATATTGAAGCGTATCTTTATCCCGATACTGATCGATTACTTCCTGGATCAGGACTGCATCTTCCAGCTGTGCACTGCCCTTTTTCAGATGTCCTTTTTCTTCCAGCTCTTTTACACTGTACACAGAGAATCCGGCACCTCTCATCCATTCCAGATCCGTCTCTTTATTGTCTCCGGTCAGTTTAAAGCAAGTAAATGGCTGAGATTTGATGCGTTCTTTACTGAACACTTCTTTTTTGATCACAAGAATATCCTGTCCTTCATAGGCACAGTCCACCGTATAAACTGCGGCATCGGCAAGGTATCCTTCCGAAGCTTTGATTTCTTTTACATAGTACGTTCCAAGTGGCAGTCCTGTAAAACAAAGTCTGCCCTCTGTATCCGTCTCTTTTCGCATGACTTCTGCATTCTTCTCATAGAGAATCTCTCCATCGCCATCTGCCGATGTAATCGCTTCTTTTGCATAGATGCCGTACACGGCTCCTTTTAAAGATGCCATCTGCTGTGGCCTGGAAAGTCCGCTCTGTGCATCCACTTTCTGAACCGTAACTTCTGCTGTTACTTCCTGGTTCAGAAAAACGGCTTCTGATTCGCTTCCAGGTTTCGGGAATGTGTAAAGCTGTGTTTTATCATCCTGATAAATCCACTGAAACTCATAACGTGCTTTTTTCACCTGTTTATAGTAATGTTCCGGTGCCTGGATTTCTTTTACATAATAGCGGTAACCGCATGGAACATCCGCATCAAAAAGACAGCTTCCGTCTTTTTTACTGTACGCCAGAGCAAGCAGCGTATCTTTTGCTGCGATCCTGTTTCCATCCGACAGAATGTTTTCTCCCGCATACAATCCAAACCGTGCTCCTGCAAGTCCCTTCTGTGTGTTCTCGGAGCGTTTGAAAACCGTCACCTGCATCTTTGGGCGTTCATTTTCAAAGACCTGCTCTTCGCTTACATATTCCCGGATTTCCGGTCCGCGGTAGGAAAGTGTCACTGTTCTGGTATTTCCTGCTGCCGTATCTTTTCGCACATAGCCCTGAGGTGCCTCGGTTTCTGTCACATGATACCTGCCAAGATACAACTTCCTGCTGACTGCCGTACCATCTTTTCCGGTTACCAGCTGCTGTGCCACTGCACCCTTTTTCAGAGCCAGTGTCACTCCGTCGGCCTTATAGATATCTTCTGCCGCTGTAATCTCGTATTTTGCTCCGGCAAGCGGCTGCTTTTCATAGAGAAATATCACACCCTCCGCCGAATCTCTGGCTTCTGTTAAGACCTCGCCGATTTTTTTCACCGCGATCGATGCCATCTGCGGTGTATTGACAAATCCCGTCTGCTTCCCGTTGTTGGTCAGCTCCAGGCTCTGTCCTGCATTCTGGGCAGTGACGCGAAAATCATAGAATTTCAGCCCTTTTTCTTTCTCACCGTCCACATAATCTCCAAAATAGTTTTTCGGCGGCTGTGTTTCCTGAAGTCGAAATTTTCCTTCGTTCTTTTTCTGATAGTAAAGTTTACCGCTGACTGCCTCTCCGTTTATGGCTGTTACAAGATCCGTTTGAGCTGCATACGGCACATAATTTTGCTGTTCCTGATTCCATTCGTATACCGCAAATCTCGCATCCGACAGTGCTTTTCCTGTCTCCAGATCCTTTTTCTGAATCTGCACGGTGATCCACAGCGGTTCATTGAAACAGGCGTTGTCACCGTGATACGTGATTTTTTTTCTTTCAAACGGTGAGATAACAAATTCCTTCTCCCATCCGCTCTTTGTGTAGCCTTCCGGCGACTGTTCTTCTATGATCTTGAATTTTCCCTTGTTCTCATCTGTATAAGAAAGTATTTCTGCACTTTCATACACACCATCTGCTTCATTTTTCAGCTGAAACAGAGGTGTTGCTGCATATCTGCTGCCGTTCCATTCGTATACGGCAAAGACGGCCCCCGGAAGTTTTTCTTTTGTTTTGCCATCTCTCTTTTCCACCGAAACGGAAGATTTCACCGGTGCAATATTTGTCACTACGGTTTGTGATCGAACCGTGTTGCCGTCAGAAGAGGCAGATGCCTGATTTTTGATCCTTGCCATTTTCTTTGCCGGATCCCAGCGTTTTTCAAGACCGGCATCCTTTTTCACGCCGACCGTGATCTGAAAATCATACGTATGGCCGTAAAAACTGGTATTTTTGATATCACTGCATCGAGCCACAAACGCATTTGTTTTCTGTATCGTCCAGAACTTTTCTGCATTTGCCCCGTTTTCGTTTGTCACAGTGACATTTTTAATCTCCAGAAAATCATCCAACTGATCGGAAATGCTCAGATCATGGTAACAGGTTTCTTCATTTTCGATTGGAACCATCGTGCGAAGCGTATAGGTGTATGTTTCTTCTCTGGTGGAAAGGCGGTTTTCGGACGTCATCTTTTCGTCACTGTCCGAAACATATTTTTCGATATGCGGATGGGCATTTGGAAACATTTTGTAAGCTTTTGCCACAAGCCCGCCGGACGGTGTCGTAGAGGTTCCAAGATTGTTTTCCGGCCTGACAAATGTAAAAACCGCTGTCGCCGCCTTTCCCGAAATCAGTACCGACAGCATAAAGCCGGTATCACTTCCGCTCTGGTTCAGACCGGACGTGTCAAAGTAATAATTTTTGCCCTTCACCGTTGCTGCTTTCAGATTTTCCAGTGCTGCTCTTTTCACATAAACATTTCCAAAACCATTTTCATCAGGATTCCCTGATAAAGATCGATATCCTGAAATGTAATATAACCTTTGACATCGATCGCATTTCCATTATCTGAGCGGAAAAACTCCATTTTGGTCTCTGCCCACTCTACTTTACAGGTCTCAATCCCCGGCCGATCCGTCACAAAACGGAAAAATGCTCCGTCCCGCAGTTCGAAATCAACCAGTGTCACTTTGATGTCCACCCATTTTCCCTGATAATACATCCCTTTCCGGTACCAGGCATAATACTTATTCTTGTCTTTTGCCGTAAGTGTCTTGCAGTCCTCCCTGCCATCCAGCGGTCCGCCTTCGGCTGTAAAAACATCACTGCCAAGGTTCGTCTCACATTTGGCAGTCCTTCGAATGTAGCCTTCGTATCCATCCGGCAGTTGTGTTTTTACATTTCCAACTTTCACACCGGATGCTTTATCCAGCGTCACCGCACTGGAACGCACCGTCAGATAAATGCTGTCTGATGCAGCTCTCGCCTCGTTCTTCGCACTTTGCTTTTTCACTTTCGGATTTTTTTCGGTTTCTTCCTCTCCGGACACTTTTCGGTTCTGCCGCTCTGTCTGTGAAATTTTCATCGAATCCATCACCTTTTCCGTCTGATCCGAACTGCCCTGAACCGTATTTTCTTTCGATTCCTGTTTCCTTTGCGATTCTAGATTCTCCTGACTGCCTGGATCTTTTTTTGTCTCCGGATTTTTCTGTTCTTCGGACTCCTGTTTTATCTCCGGATTTTTCTTCGATGCAGACTCTGACTCCAGACCTTCCTCCCGCTTTTGTTCGGTCTGCTTTTGTTTTTCCGTCTGCATCTGCTGTTCGGTCTGTCTTTGCGGCATTTCGCTCTGAGCACTCTTCGCTTCTGTTGCTTTCTCACTGCTCATTGTCTGTCTCTTTCCCGCAAAACTGCTCTTTTGCATCCCGGATGCATAGACGGACATCGGCGACGTCAGAAGACAAAGTATCGCCAGAAAGCCTGCCAGTATCCTTTTCCATTTGTCTGTGTTCATCCAAATTCTTCTCCTTTCTTTTCCTGCATGCAGAGATTTCCTGAGATTTAAGAATATCTCTGGCATCGTTACTGCGAGGTGCACGCCATACATCGTTTTTCATACAAACCACCTCTTTTGATTCAAGTCAAACGTCATATCGAGAAGCATTGCGAAATATACTGGTAAAAACAAAAAAGGAAACACCGATGTCCAAACCTAAAATTGTCGTCCTGCACATGAGAGAATTGATCTACACTGCCATTTTTATCTTTTTAATCCTGGTACTTCTGATCCTGCTTTTTCTGATGTTCCGGCCACACGATGCATCAAATACACCGGATACAGAAACAAAAACAACGTTTTCTTCTTCCGCTGATGCAGATTCCGTCGGATATCAGCCCGGAGTCTATACGGCTTCCCTGATTCTGAACAACCATTATGCGGATATTGAAGTTACGTTAAATACGGATCAGATTGATTCTATTCGCCTTGTAAATCTTGGGGATTCGGTCACTACTGCCTTTCCGCTCGTAGAACCTTCTTTGGATGAACTGTCCGAACAGATCTGTCAGAAACAGTCCTTAGATGGGATCACTTGCTCCCGTGAGAATAAATATACTTCTGAATTATTATTTCAGGCAATCAAAAACTCTCTGGCAAAAGCACAAAGGTAGGTGCTGTCACAGGCACCCCCTTTTGCTTTCCCTCTTTCGTTGCTCTCTGTATAGAAGTATACATAAAGATTGCTTTTCTGTCAAATATTATTTTATATTTTAACTTAATATTTATGTGATTTATAACTTTTCAAGCTCTCTCTGCCACAGACGCACGCAGGCATCGCTTGGCATACGCAGATCTCCTCTCGGCGATACTGCGACGGATCCGACCTTCGGACCGTCCGGCAGGCAGGAACGCTTGAACTGCTGTGCAAAAAATCTCCAGTAGAAGGTTTTCAGCCACTTCAGGATTGTTGTATCATCGTAAACACCGGCAAACGCAAGTTTCGCCACACGGTAAATTTTCAGCGGCTCGTACGTCACACGCAGCATATAGTACAAGAAGAAATCGTGGAGCTCGTACGGTCCGACAAGATCCTCTGTCTTCTGGGAAATGACACCGTCTTTCGGCGGAAGCAGTTCCGGGCTGACCGGCGTATCAAGCACATCCAGAAGAATATCAGAAAGAGCTTTATCCCCGCAGGTATCCGCATAATACTGCACCAGATGGCGCACCAGCGTTTTCGGTACAGAAGCATTGACGGCATACATCGACATATGATCGCCGTTGTACGTTGCCCACCCAAGTGCCAGTTCGGAAAGATCTCCCGTCCCAATGACCATGCCGCCGGACTGGTTTGCCAGGTCCATCAGAATCTGCGTTCTCTCACGCGCCTGTCCGTTTTCATACGTCACATCGTGCTTTTCCGGATCCTGTCCGATATCACGAAAATGAAGATTGACTGCCTCTTTGATATCGACCTCTTTTAAGGTTGCGCCAAGGCATCTCGTCAGCTCGCAGGCATTCTGATACGTACGGTCCGTCGTTCCAAAGCACGGCATCGTCACAGACAGAATCTGCTTTCTCGGAATCCCGAGCAGATCAAATGCTCTTGCCGTTACGAGCAGCGCCAGCGTCGAATCAAGTCCGCCGGAAATACCGATGACTGCGCTCTGGCAATGGGTATGCGCCAGACGTTTTTTCAGTCCCATAGCCTGGATATTTAAAATTTCATCGCATCGCTGATCGCGGTTATGCTTGTCCGACGGTACGAACGGTCGCGGATCGAAGTAACGGGTCAGCTTTGTCTCTTCTATTGCCAAGGAGAATCGAACGACCTGATACCCATCGGTTCTCTGCTCCGGATACGTGGTCATCCTTCTGCGCTCACTTGTCAGACGATCCACATCAAGATCTGCGCAAATGATCTGATTCTCAAATCGTTTTGCCTCGGCAAGAATGGTTCCGTTTTCAGCAATCAGATGCTGTCCTCCAAAGACAAGATCTGTCGTCGACTCGCCCTCGCCTGCTGTCGCGTATATATAGCCGCAGATCAGACGCGCCGACTGTGCGCTCACAAGGCTTCTCCGATAACTGTCTTTTCCAACCATTTCATCACTGGCAGAAAGATTTACGACCACTGTCGCACCGGCCAGCGCATGCGCCACACTCGGCGGATTTGGAGTCCAGCTCTGCCGCAACTTTAAGACGCGGCATTTTTTCACACTGGAAGAGCAGATTCATGCCAAACGGAACCTCTTTTCCAAAAAATTCCGTTGTTGTCACCGCTTCTTTTCCCGGCGTAAAATGACGCAGCTCATAAAATTCATTATAGTTCGGCAGATACTTTTTCGGTACAACACCGAGAAGCTCTCCGTGACAAAGCACAGCGGCTACATTGAACAGCTTTCCACCCTGTTCCCACGGCAGTCCGACAAAAATCAGCGCATCGGTCTCTTTCGTGCCATCGGCAATTTCTTTTAATCCTTCTTTCGCCGCATCAATCATCTGACTCTGCCAGAATAAGTCACTACAGGTGTAGCCGGTGAGAGCCAGCTCCGGGAGTACCATCACTTTCGCGCCCGCAGCCTCCATCTTATGAATGGTTTCCAGAATGACTCTCGTATTTTCTCTGACATCTGCTACCACTACCGCACAGGAAGCGGCGGCAACTTTTACGAATCCCTGTTTCATCTCTTTCTTCCTCCACTATCTGGTTCCTTTTTACGGATTTTCTGCGAACAGAAACTCTCACAGTCTCTGTTTCGCCTGAAACAGTACTGTTATTTGCTCTTACGCAATAATTCCTTCAGATCCTCTGTGGAAAATTCATAAGCGCTGTTGCAGAAATGGCATTTCAGCTCCACCGGTTTTCCTTCCTGAATCATCTCGTTCAGTTCCTTTCTTCCAACCGCGATCAGTGCTTTCGATACCCGCTCCCGGCTGCAGTTGCAGTAGAACTGGGTTGGCACGGTATCGTTGATTACAAGATCCATATCTCCAAGCAGCTTTTCAAGAATCTGCTCTGGCGTCAGCCCTTCATCAAGAAACGCGGTGACAGAATTAACTTCTGCCAGACGCTGTTCCAGCTTTTCAATCACTTTCTCATCGCAGAACGGCATCAGCTGAATGATAAAACCACCTGCCTGGCGAACGGTGTTGTCTTTGTTCATCAGCACGCCGAGTCCAACGCTGGACGGAACCTGCTCGCTCGTTGCAAAGTAATACGTCAGATCCTCTGCGATTTCACTGGTCTGCAGAGCGCACTGGCCGACATACGGCTCTTTTAACCCAAGATCCTTGATGACATCCATAAAGCCGACACCGACAGCGCCTGCCACATCCAGTTTTCCTTTTTTATTAGCCGGAATCACGACATCCGGGTTTCCAACATAGCCTTTTACGTTTCCTTTGGAATCTGCCGTCACAGTAATTCCATTCAATGGTCCCCCTGCGTGAATGCGGAGAGTCAAAAGATCCTTGTCTCCCTTCATCATGACGCCCATCATTGCACCTGCAGTCAGAAGGCGGCCAAGTGCTGCAGTTGCCACCGGGCTGGTGTTGTGGTCTGCGCGTGCAGTTTCTACTGTTTCCCTCGTTGTCGCCGCAAACGCGCGAATCTGTCCGTCTGCCGCTGTTGCTCTTACAATATAATCCATGTTTCTCTCCTATTTCTCACTTTTTCCTTTTTCTCTTGCTACGACATAAATAC
>ENA-ORSA01002425-ORSA01002425.1-human-gut-metagenome-genome-assembly--contig:-NODE-2425-length-13285-cov-12.877098_pt1 | contig 13285 bp, 12 predicted proteins | sample MGYA00242179_ERZ509142 | MGnify/ENA primary metagenome ERZ509142 (study PRJEB26280, sample SAMEA2338659) | human gut metagenome | biome: human gut; feature: human-associated habitat; material: faeces... | reverse complement strand
GGCTGGGCAGCAGCTTGTGCATGTTGAACAGCAGCATATCCAGTGCCTGCTGGTTGACCGCACTGCCGCAGAAGACGGGGGTGATGAGGCCGTCCTTGACGCCCTTGCGCATTCCCTCGACGATCTCCTCGGTGGTGAAAGGCTCACCGCCGAAGAATTTCTCCATCAGTTCATCGTCGGTCTCGGCGATGGCCTCGCTCATGGCCTCGATCAGGCCCTGGAAGCGGTGGCCGATGTCGGGCAGATCCACCTGAATCTGTTTGCCGCCCTCATACTTGAAGGCCTTCTGGCTGAACAGATTGATGTACACCGGGGTGCCGTCGTCGAGCTTGGCCGGGACGACGCAGGGGCAGATCGTGGAGCCGAACCGGATCTTCATGTCTTCCAGGATCTTGAAGTAGTTCGCGTTTTCCAGGTCGCACTTGGAAACAAAGACCATGGTAGCCTTGCCGTTCTTGCGGGCCAGCTGGAAGGCCTTCTCGGCACCAACGGTCACGCCGCTGCGGCCGGAGACGCACACCAGCACGCTCTCCGCAGCCCGGATGCCCTCATACTCACCGGCCTCAAAATCGAACAGGCCCGGTGCATCAATGAAGTTGTACTTGATGCCCTCGTACTCCACGGGGACGACCGACGCCGACAGGCTGGCCTTGCGCTTTGCTTCCTCAGGGTCAAAGTCCGAAATCGTGGTGCCGTCTTCGACCCGGCCCATACGCTCCGCTGCGCCCGAAAAATAGACCAATGCCTCAGTCAGCGTCGTTTTGCCGCTGCCGGCATGGCCTGCAATCAAGATATTACGGATGTTGTTGCTTGCGTATTTCATATCGGTTTTTCCCTCTTTCCGCCGCACGGAGCGTTCTCTCCGTTTTTGTGGCATATTTTACAAAGATAATACCACACTTCAGACGATTTTCAAATAGATTGCTTGAAAATTTTGCTCCTTGACCCGCCAAACTTGCCGCCCTGCTTTTGTGCATTTTGACCGTCCGGCTCGAAAATCGACTGGAAACCGCGCAGAAAGTTCTCGTAAGCAGAGGGCCGCCCGCTCACTCCCGCCGTGCGCATCGACCGGTACATAGTCGTTCGGCTGCGTACTGGTTCGCCAATAAGCCCGGCGCAGCGGATAAGGAACTCCGGGAGCTGGAAGCGTTCTGCTTCCTCTCCGGCTCCTACGGTGGCTACCTTTCCCAGCGTATCTGCCTGATGCGCAAAAAGCAGAAGAACGAGAGCGGCATTGGCTGGAAACTGCAATATTTCTGGCACCGGCTCTTTCCGCCCTTTGCTATTTTGTGTATGCGCTACCCCAAGCTGAAAACGGCCCCCTGGCTGCTGCCCTATTTCTGGCTCTGCCGCCTGTTCGATTTCAGCTATTGGAAAAACAACTTCCACCGCGAGATGGCGACCCTGCAGCAGGTGGAACAGGAGAAAACGTGACGGTCAGTCCGGGTACTCGATGAGGTGGTGCATCGCGCCGAAATCCCCGAATGGCACTTCGGCTGCAGGTTCCATCCCAAGGTGCTGATCTCTTTCGCACTTCGACTTCGCGTCGGTGTCCAGCACGACCGGGATGCCGAGGCGGTTCCCCTCCGCAAAGACGATATCCATAACCTTGTGCATAAGCTCTGCTCTTGGTACGGCTCGGTCACACAGACCCTGCCGACATAGACGCAGGGCTTTTTCTGTTCTTTTGAGTTCCCCTCGTCAACTTTTATTTTTATTATATCATCATTGTTCTTGTATAGAAGACAGTTGTTCCAGACTTCCGCAGTCGGGGCAAACAAAAAGAAGCCCGCTGCAACCATACAGCGGGCTTCGGGAAAGGATCTTATTTTGCGTAATCGACAGCGCGGCTCTCGCGGATGACGTTGACCTTGATCTGGCCAGGGTAATCCAGCGTGTCCTCGATCTTCTTTGCGATCTGGCGGGCCAGCAGGATGACCTGATCGTCGCTGATGACATCGGGCTTGACCATGATGCGCACTTCGCGGCCTGCCTGAACGGCAAAGGCCTGCTCGACGCCCTCGAAGCTGGAAGAGATCTCCTCCAGATTCTCCAGACGCTTGACGTAGCTCTCCACGTTCTCACGGCGGGCACCGGGGCGGGCGGCGCTGATGGCGTCGCAGGCCTGGATGATGAAGGCCAGCGGGGTCTTCGGCTCCACATCGCCGTGGTGGGCCTCGATGGCGTGGATGACCTGGGTGTTCTCCTTGTACTTGCGGCAGATGTCCACACCGATCTGCACATGGCTGCCCTCGATCTCGTGGTCGAGCGCCTTGCCGATATCATGCAGCAGACCGGCACGGCGGGCCAGCGTGACGTTCACGCCCATCTCGCCTGCCAGCAGGCCGGCCAGCCAAGCCACCTCCATGCTGTGGGTCAGAGCGTTCTGGCCGAAGCTGGTGCGGTACTTCAGGCGGCCGATGAGCTTAATGAGGTCGGGGTGCAGGCCGTGGATGCCAAGCTCCATCACGGCCTTCTCACCCTCGCGCTTCATCTGCAGTTCCAGATCGTGGCGGCACTTCTCCACCGTTTCCTCGATGCGGGCGGGGTGGATGCGGCCGTCGCCGATCAGGCGTTCCAGAGTCATGCGGGCCACTTCGCGGCGGGTCTGGTCGAAGGAGGACAGGGTGATGGCCTCCGGGGTATCGTCGATGATGAGGTCCACGCCGGTGGCCGTTTCCAGCGCACGGATGTTGCGGCCCTCGCGGCCGATGATGCGGCCCTTCATCTCATCGCTGGGCAGCGGCACCACGCTGACGGTGGTCTCGCTGCAATGGTCGGCTGCACAGCGGGCAATGGCCTGCCCGATGAGGTTGCGGGCCAGATTGTCGCAGTTCTCCTTCAGGTCGGTCTCGTAGGCTGCCACACGGACGGCCTTTTCGTGGGTCAGTTCCTCGTCCACCTTGTGCAGCAGCACTTCGCGGGCGTCTTCCTGGCTCAGACCGGCCAGCGTTTCCAGCCGCTCCATCTCCTTGGCGCGGATGGCGTCCACCTCCGCCAGATGGGCGTCGGCTTCCTCGTTCTTCTTCTTCAGCTCTTCTTCTTTTTTCTCCAGAGCTTCGGTCTTGCGGTCCAGAGCTGTTTCCTTCTGGTCGATGCGGTTCTCCTGACGGGTGATCTCAGCGCGGCGCTGCTTGATCTCCTTGTCGGCTTCCGCCTTCTGGGCATCCACCTCCGCTTTCAGGCGGAAGGCCTCGTCCTTTGCTTCCAGAACAGCTTCTTTTCGTTTTTGGTCTGCGGTCTTGATCGCTTCGTTCACCAGCCGGGTCGCCTCGGCTTCGGCGCTGCCGATCTGGGCCTCGGCGGTCTTTTTACGGTTGTTGTAACCAATAAAATAACCCCCGCCGATGCCGGCAGCAGCTGCGATCACGGCCACGATCAAAACCAATGCGATCGTGGGCATCGTGTTCACTCTCCTTAACGTTAAAGTTCAAATTCAACGAAATGCTGGAGACGCTGCCAGGCAAGGCGTGGGCAACAAGACAAAATCAAGCTCTCAACACAAAAGAAGCCGAACCGGAACACACCACCGGAAAGACCCTTCGGGTGCGCGTTCTGCACTTCTTTTTTATTTACAAGGTTTTCATATAAAAACGGGCAGATGAAGCCCCATTGAAATTTGGTTGCGGAATACCCCTGCACACAGCGTCATGGATTCCATACTACTTCTTATATTACGAAACATTTGAAGCAATGTCAAGGGAAGCGGGCGCAATTTTGAAAATTTACTCCAGATACATCCGCCGCAGCCGCATCAGGCGGGCCGGGGTCAGGCCGTATTCGGCTTCGAGGTAGGCCTCGGCGCTGCCGCATTTTTCCCGGATGGCGGAGAGCACCAGGTCCACCGATTCGGGGTGCACCCCTGCGATGCCCTGATAAAACTTCTTCTGTTCCGGGCGGGCGGCGATCTCGTCGGCATGTTCGGCCCAGATCTTTTCCAGCTCCGGGCGGCGGCATTCGTTCGTCCGGACAAAATCCTGACGGATCGTCTCGTCCGAAGCGCCCAGCGCCAGCAGGATCAGCATAGCCGCCACGCCGGTGCGGTCCTTGCCGCCGGAGCAGTGGAAGAGCACCGGCGTCTCGCCCACTTCCAGAGCACGGAACAGCTCCTTGTAGGCCTTGTTGCCGAAAAGCATCTGCCGGTACATGGCATCGGCCATCCGGCGGCCTTCGTCCGGCATGCCTTCCAGCAGGCGCTCGCGGTCCTCCGGCGAGAAATCCACTTCCTTGCCGTCGTCCAGGCAGAGCCCGCAGATGCGCACCATCCGGGCACCGTCCGGCACATAATCCGGCATCTTCTCGGCCTCCTGCTCGCTGCGCAGGTCGAGGATGAGGCGCAGCCCCAGCGAATCCAGCAGCTTCCGGTCGGCGTCGCTCGTCAGCAGACCGGTGGGGATGCCCCGGTAGATCTGCCCCCAGCGGACGTGTTTGCCCTCATCGGCCGGGTAGCCGCCCAGCTCCCGGAAGTTGTTCCCGCCCGCAAAGGGCAGCTGGGTGCCGGGCGCGGGGTGGGGCGCAGGCTTTTCCACCGCCGTGCTGGACAGCACCGGGCGGCTGTAGAACGGCTTGGCCGGGCGGCCCCGCCGGGGCGGCAGCGATGCCGTACCGCCCAGTACCTCCATCAGGTAGCTGCGCAGCAGGTCCAGATAGGCCGAGTTGCGGTCCCGCCGCTGCACCATCGAGACGCAGAGCGGCGGCATATCCTCGATGAGCACATCGCGCACCCGGTCCAGCTCCCGCCGTGCCCCCGGCTCGTACCGGGTCAGGCAGGTGCACAGCTGCTCCTGCACCAGATAATAGGCCTGATAGAAGCTGGGGCCGATCTCGGCGTCGGGCGCAAAACCCGCCTTGGCGCAGGCGTCCCACAGGGGCGCAAACAGGTCCTGCCGCAGACTTGGCAGCAGCACCCGCTGCCCCCGCAGCGCTGCCAGCGGCACCCGCTCCTTTTCCCAGAAGGGGTGGCCGCGCGGCACCAGCAGGCAGGCGGGGTCTGCCCGCAGGGTCGTGCGGGCCAGCACCTGCGCCGCGCAGCCCAGGTCCATGACCAGCCCCGCGTCCAGCTCGCCCTGCTCTACTCCGTCGGCCACGGCATCGTTGTCCAGCAGGCGGAACCGCATCTCGATGTGCGGGTACTGCTGACGGAACTTGTCCAGCTGGGTCTCCAGACCGGGCAGATAGTCCGGCACCAGCGAGACGCTGATGCCGATGCGCACCGGCTGGGCGGACTGGATCTCGGCATGGAGGGCCGCCTGCATCTGCTGGAACTGCTCCACCACCGGGGCCGCATGGCGCTGCAGACTCAGCCCCCGCTCGGTGAGCGAGAGCTTGTGATGGGCGCTGATGAACAGCGGCCCGCAGAGTTCGGCTTCCAGCGCGGTGATGCTCTGCCGCAGCGCCTGCCGCGACAAAAACAGCCGCTGGGCCGCGCGGGTGTAGTTCATCTCCTCGCACAGGACCAGAAAATAATGCAGCTGGCGGATATCCATGGGGCTCCTCCTGAAACAGTGGTTGGTACATAAAGAATACCGCCTTTTGCGCGGAATGTAAAGCCGGACGGCGAAAAAAGTGCCGAATGATTGACAGCACCCGCCCGCCGGGTGTAGACTCAGCATAGCAAACGCATTTCACATCTCAGATGAAGAAAGAAGGAGTATCCCATGAAAGTGATCGCTACAGAAAAGGCCCCCGGCGCCATCGGCCCCTACTCGCAGGGCTTTCTCACCAACGGTTTTGTTTACACCTCCGGCCAGATCCCGGTGAACCCCGCCGACGGCACCATCCCCGAAGGCATCGCCGCACAGGCGGAGCAGAGCTGCAAGAACGTCGGCGCCATTCTGGAAGCTGGCGGCAGCGGCTTTGACAAGGTGGTCAAGACCACCTGCTTCCTGGCCGACATCGCGGATTTTGCGGCCTTCAACGAGGTTTACGCCAAGTTCTTCACCTCCAAGCCCGCCCGCAGCTGTGTTGCCGTCAAGGGCCTGCCCAAGGGCGTCCTGTGCGAGGTCGAGGCCATCGCAGAGGCGTGATTCGCCGTCCGTACCCGGTTCCGGGTGCTGCATGAAGCTGCAAAAAAAGCCAGAACTGCGCTGCCGTTTGGCAGACCAGTTCTGGCTTTTGTTATTTTATGATCGGGCCGGACGCGCTGCCCTGACGTGTGGCGCGTCGGTTACTTCAAAAACTTGTGCACAGCACGGGCGACGATGCCGCCCAGGATGCCGGACACCAGGAACTCGGCCACGCCCTGCACACCGACCAGCAGGACGACGAACATGAACGGGTTGGCCGCGCCCTTGACGGACACGAGGTTCTGGACATAGTCGCAGCCGTAGAAGGCCAGCACGATGTAACCCATGAAGAACAGGGTGTTCAGAGCCGGGGCGCACATGGCGCTGAGGATGTAGCTCCAGGTGCCGGGCTTGTCCAGCTTCTTCAGGCCGTTGAAGATGAGGCCGACGCACAGGCCCATCAGCACACGCATCCCCACGCAGAGGATGAAGGTGTTGACCGGGCTGACCTGGAACAGGGCACCGGTCATGGCCGAAGCGCCGGTGATGGCGTCATAGAAGCTCACCGCGCCGAACACGCCGCCCAGGATGGCACCCGCAGCTGGGCCCATGGTGATGGCACCCACGGCGATGGGAAGGGTCAAAAAGCTCATGTAAAGCGGGCCCATGGGCACGCTGCCCAGGCCGATGGCCTTCATGACCAGCTCGATGGCGACCAGCAGTGCCAGCCGGGTGAGAGTACGAAGATCGTTGTTTTTCATTCTGTTTTCCTCCTGCTGCCGTTCCGCCCTTACGTCGGATACGGCGCAAACCTGCCCGCTCTATGCGGGATAAATTTTGTTTATACGGACTTCAGACACGCTTGTCAGGGCATTGTCCGTGGTCAGAACTTGAGTCCTGCTGACCGCCGGGCCACGGTCAGCACCTTGCTGACGGCCACAGAGGTATCCAGCATCCGGCTGCAAAGCTCCTGGTCGCCGCCCTCGATGGCGCGGGCGAACGCATGGAACTCGGCCGCCTGCCGGGGGCGGCCGCCGTTGAGGTTGTAGTGCTCTTCCTTGCCCTCATTGGGGTGGAAGGTCACACCGCCGCACCAATTGGCGGTGGATTTCTGCAAAATATAGCCTTTCGTGCCCTGGATGACATACCGGGCCGGTGCGCCGCAGTCCTTGGCGGCGATGCTCACCGCGCGGAAGCTGTTATACTCCATGGTCAGGATGCCGCTGGTGTCGATGCCGCGTTCGATGTTGGCGGTGTAGTGCACCTGATTCGGCTCACCGAACAGGCCCACGATGTAGCTGATGTTGTAGACGTTCAGATCCATCAGCGCACCGCCCGCACGGGCCGGGTCAAAGGAGACCGGCGTCTCCCCGGCGCAGAACGCATCGTACCGGCTGGAATACTGGCTGAAGTTGCACTGCACCAGCTTCACTTTGCCCACGCGGGGCAGCAGTTCGCGGATCTTGTTGTAATTTTCCAGATACTGGGTGGTCATGGCCTCGAACAGGAAGACCTTCCTGCGGCGGGCCAGATTCGCCAGCTCCTCTGCCTGCAAGGCATTGATGGCCATTGGCTTTTCCACGATGACGTGCTTCCCCGCCTCGATGGCCACCTTGGCATAGCGGGCGTGCTGGTTGTTCGGCACGGCCAGATAGACCACGTCCACGTCCTGTAACAACTCAAAATAGTTGGTGGTATGCTGGGGGATGCCGTACTGTTCGCACAGTTCCCCCGCCGCCTCTGCGCTGCGCTGGGTGCTGCAGATGCACTGCACCGTAAAAGGCGAGTCCGCCCCGGTCAGCCACGGCAAAAATTCCCGCACGATCATGCCCGTGCCCAGAATCCCTAATTTCATTCTCTTCTCCATCCTGTCTGTCGTCAGCCTGCTTTGGCCTCATCCTCGCGGCGCTCCCGGCGCTGCGGGTGGGGTCGGCGGGCGCGGCGGAAGTTCTGGTTCCGCTTTTTGCCGCCGCCTGCGTGGTGCTGCGGCGCGTTCATCTGGTACAGCAGCGCCAGACCCTTCATCAGCAGTTCGGGGTCGTAGGTCAGCGGGTGGCGGCAGAGTGGGGTGACGTATTTGGCCAGACCGCCGGTCACGACCAGCGTTGCCGGGCGGCCCAGTTCTTCTTCGATGCGCTGGGCGATACCGTCCAGCAGCACCGCCGTGCCCAGCACCGAGCCGGACAGCATACAGCTCTCAGTGTTCACACCGATGGCGCTCTTCGGGGAGCCGAGACGCACCTGCGGCAGCTGGGCGCAGCGCTCCCCCAGAGCCCGCAGCCCGGTGGACAGGCCGGGGCAGATGACGCCGCCCCGGAACACCCGGTCCTCATCCACCACATTGAAGGTGGTGGCCGTGCCCAGATCCACCGTGATGACCGGCAGCGGGAATTTTGCCGCCGCATAGGCAGCATCGACCAGACGGTCCTTGCCCACGGTATGGGGGTCGGGCACACCCATGGTCAGGCCGGTGCGGATGTCCGGCGATACGATGACCGGCTTTTTGCCGGTGTAATGGCGGGCGCACTCGGCCAGCGACCCCGTGATCTGGGGCACAACGCTGGTCAGCACCGCGCCCTCAAAGCGCATGGGGCGCTCCGGGTGGCGGCGGTGCGAAAACACCTTTTCCATCTCGGCGCGGTACTCCGCCGCCGTGCGGGTGCGCACCGTATCCATGTGGGCCACAAAGCATACACGTCCGTCCTTGATGCCCCCCAGGGCGACGGTGGTGTTGCCTATATCAATGGCTAAGATCATATTTGGGAAACCTTTCTGAAGATACGTACAACCTCTCAGTCTGCTTCGCGATGACTGAGAGGTTCCTTTCACTCTAAGTCAAGGGTTATTTTACCGCATTTTGCCTTCCGATACAAGTGCTGCAAAAAGATTTTATTGTGCTGGCGGCAATTTTGCATTATACTAAGGGGAGCAAACCAGAGATTTGGGAGGTTTTTGGATGGATCTGAACGGAAAATGCGTCCTTTTGGGCGTCACCGGCGGCATTGCCGCCTATAAAATGGCGAATGTCGCCAGCGCACTGCGCAAGCTGGGGGCCGACGTCGAGGTCATCATGACCCGGAACGCCACCCAGTTCATCACCCCCATCACGTTCGAAACGCTCACCGGCCACAAGTGCATGGTGGACACCTTCGACCGGGATTTCAAGTTCGAGGTCACTCATATCGCGCTGGCCAAAAAGGCCGACGTCATCCTCGTTGCACCGGCCACGGCCAACGTCATCGCCAAGATGGCCCACGGCATTGCCGACGACATGCTGACCACGACCGTCCTCGCGGCCAAATGCCCGAAGCTGGTCTCCCCTGCCATGAACACCGGGATGCTGGAAAACCCCATCACCCAGGACAACATCGCCACGCTGGAGCGCTACGGCTTCACCGTCATCCCGTCCGAGAGCGGTATGCTGGCCTGCAAGGATGTGGGCAGCGGCCGCCTGCCGAAGGAAGATGTCCTCATTGAGTACATCCTCCACGCCATTGCCCGCCCGAAGGACCTGGCCGGGCTGCGCATCGCCGTGACGGCCGGCCCCACCCAGGAGCCGCTGGACCCTGTGCGCTACCTGACCAACCACTCCACCGGCAAGATGGGCTATGCCGTGGCCCGCGCCGCCGCGATGCGTGGCGCAGACGTCACCCTCATCCACGGCCCCACGGCCCTGCCGCCGGTCCGGTTCACCGAGGACGTGCCCATCACTACCGCACAGGACATGTACGACGCCGTGACCAGCCGCTTTGACGCGATGGACATCCTCGTCATGGCCGCTGCCGTAGCCGACTACCGCCCCGCCACCGTCGCCGACGACAAGATCAAGAAAAAGGACGGCGACCTGTCCATCCCGGTGGAGCGCACCGCCGACATCCTCGGCACCATCGGCCCCCGGAAGACCCGGCAGTTCCTCTGCGGCTTCTCGATGGAGACCCGCGACATGCTGGAAAACTCCTCGGCCAAGCTGACCCGGAAGAACCTCGACATGGTGGTCGCCAACAACCTGAAGGTGGCCGGTGCCGGTTTCGGCGTGGACACCAACGTCGTCACCTTCATCACCCCAGACGGTGCCCGCGAACTGCCCCTCATGAGCAAATCGGACGTCGCCGACGCCATTCTGGACGAGATCCTGAAGCGGCGGAACGGGTGAACAGACGGTTCCGCATCCCACAAAAAAGCTCCCTGCCGCACATTTTGTGTCCGGCAGGGAGCTTTGGTTTTATTGGTCACCGGATGCGGCGGCTTCAGTCCTTTGCCACCATCATCTTGCTGGCCTTATAGATATCGCCGCAGCCGAGGGTGATGACGAGGTCACCTTCGCGGGCATTGTCCTTGACCCACTGCGCTGCAGCTTCCAGGCTGTCCACCAGGACTGCGTTCGGGATCTGGGCGGCCAGCTTGGCGCTGGTGATGGAGGGGTCGTTCGGCTCACGGCTGCCCATGATGGGGGTCAGCACTGTGATGTCGGGGATCTTGAAGACATCCACGAAGTCGTTGAACAGCATCTTGGTCCGGCTGTATGTAAACGGCTGGTGGACAGCGATGAGGCGCTTGTAGCCCATCTCGCGGGCCGTGGTCAGGGTCGCACGGATCTCGGTAGGGTGGTGTGCGTAGTCGTCCACGACCACTGCACCGTTGCACTCACCGTACAGCTCAAAGCGGCGGCCTGCCCCCTTGAAGTTCAGGGCTGCATCGGCGCACTGCTCTACGGTCAGGCCCACAAAGCGGCAGACGGCGCACATGGCCAGCGCGTTGTATACGTTGTGACGGCCGGGCACCGCCAGACGGATGTGGCCGGTGACCTTGCCCCACTCCTGGAGGTCGAACTCAAAGAAGCCGGGCTTGTACTCCTGCACATTGATGGCGCGGTAGTCACCGTCGTTGTCGATGCCAAAGGTGCGGACGCGGCGGTCCAGGGTGTACATGACATCCATGGTGTTCTTATCGTCGGCGTTGGCGAAGATCATGAACTGGGTCATCAGGGCGAAACGCTTGAACGCGAACTTCAGCTCGCCCATGCTGCCGTAATAGTCCAGATGGTCGTTGTCGATGTTCAGCACGACCGACAGATACGGGGTCAGCTTGAGGAAGGTCTCGGAATACTCGCAGGCCTCGATGACGATGTCGTCGCCCTTGCCGGCCTTGCCGTAGCCGCCGATGAGGGGCAGCTTGCCGCCGATGACGGCAGAGGGGTCGCGGCCTGCCAGCTCCAGCGCCGTGGTGATCATGGACGTGGTGGTCGTCTTGCCGTGGGTGCCGGAAACGCAGATGCTGTCCTTATACAGGCGGCTGACGTAGCCCAGCAGGACGCTGCGCTCCACGGTGGGGATGCCGTAGGAAGCCGCCGCATTCAGCTCCACATTGTCCTTCGAGATGGCAGCCGAGTAGACCACGAGGTCGGTGCCGATGACGTTGTCGGCACTGTGGCCCAGCGAGACCTTGACGCCCATCTCCCGCTCGTACTGGATGATGCTTCCGTCCAGCACATCGCTGCCGGAGATCACATAGCCCTTGGCGTTGAGGATCTGGATCAGCGGATACATGCCGCTGCCGCCGCAGCCAATGAAGTGGATCTTCTTCACATGATCAAGCAGATGCTTGGTATAGTCGGTAACAAACATAATAAGGCAACCTCCAAATAAACATAAAACGGCCGCAGCGCAGACCGATCTCATTTTGATCCATCGTGTGGTACTACTTATTATATAATTTTTGGCGGACAAAATAAACAGTTCCGAGCGAATTTTCGGAAAGAACCATAAAAAACCGGTTTATTTTGTGACAACTGTACACAAATGCCAGCCTTTTTCCGCCAGAATCAGCGATTCACAAAAGATTCACATTTCATTTTTGTGATCGCCTAACAAACTTTAAGCTTTTGTGCTATGATAATTCAGGATTTTGAAGAAACCAACGCGCTGCGGCCCGGCCCGGCGAACAGAAGAGGAGTATCGAACATGAAGATCAAGATCACTGCGGACAGCACCTGTGACCTGTCCGAAACGCTGCTGCGGCAGTGGAACATCTCGCTCATCCCCATGCACATCCTGATGGGCGAAGAAAGCCTGCTGGACGGCGTTACCGTCCGCCCCGCCGATGTGTTCACCCATGTGCAGAACGGCGGCAAGATGCCGAAATCCGCTGCCCCGAACCTCGTGGAGTACACGGATTTCTTTGCGCCCTTTGCGAAAGACTATGATGCCGTCGTCCACATCTGTGTCGGGTCCAAGTTCTCGTCCTGCTGCCAGAACGCAAAACTCGCCGCGCAGGAGTTCGGGAACGTCTCGGTCGTGGATAGCGAGAACATCTGCACCGGGCAGGGCTATCTCGTCCTGCGGGCAGCCAAGCTCGCGGCGGACGGCCTGCCGCCCCGGAACATCTGTATGCGGCTGCAAGCCCTTGCCAAGAAGGTCGATCTCAGCTTCGTGCTCAACCAGTTGGACTACATGGCCAAGAGTGGCCGCTGCTCCGGTGTGCTGGCCTTCGGGGCCAACATTCTGGGCATCAAGCCCAGTCTGGCCGTCATCGACGGCGAGCTGAAGGTGGTCAAGAAGTACCGCGGTCAGCTTCCCATCTGCGTGGGCAAATACATCACCGAGAAGCTGGCTGACCGAGACGACATCGATACCAGTGTCGTCTTCCTCTCCTCCTGCCAGCCCAAACCCGGCTGTTTGGAGGCCGTCAAGGCCGGGCTTGCACAGTACGGCAAGTTCGAGCAGATCATCGAGACGGACATCGGTACCACCATCGGCGGCTACTCCGGCCCCGGCACCATCGGTATCGTTTTTGCCACAAAGTAAATCGCACCGCACAAAAGCACCCCACCGGCAGCAGGCGCTGCAGATGGGGTGCTGTTTGCTGTTACGGGTGGATGGAGGTGCGGACGAGGGCGCGCTTCAGGCGGGCCTGGGCCAGCTCATAGTCGCGCTTGTCCAGATTCTTCTGTGCCAGAAGCTCCTCGGCGCGCTTTTTGGAGGCCTCGGCGCGGGCCTGGTCGATCTCCTCGGCCCACTCCCAGGTGGTGGCGACCAGCCGGACAGTTCCGTCCAACACGGTGAGCATCCCGCCCATGCAGGCAGCACGGCGGCGCTGGCCCTCCGCGTCCACGATGTGGGCCTCGCCCATGCCCAGCGCGGTGCAATAGTCGCCGTGCTTGGCCAGAATGGCAAGGTCACCGTCGATGGCGCGGCAGACCACCCGCTCGGCCTGCCCGTCAAAGGCACAGCCGTCCGGCGTGACCACCGTCAGATGAAAGGTCGTCATGGTTTACCCTTTCT
>ENA-ORSA01002423-ORSA01002423.1-human-gut-metagenome-genome-assembly--contig:-NODE-2423-length-13296-cov-4.676308_pt1 | contig 13296 bp, 6 predicted proteins | sample MGYA00242179_ERZ509142 | MGnify/ENA primary metagenome ERZ509142 (study PRJEB26280, sample SAMEA2338659) | human gut metagenome | biome: human gut; feature: human-associated habitat; material: faeces... | reverse complement strand
TGATGAAAGAATGTTTGCTGGCATCCACTTGGGTAGGAAGTGAATCCCATGTCATGTGCGTACCTTTCAATACCAATGAAAGAAGCTGTTGCGAATTACACTCCACGCTTTCATTGCCAACTCGTACATATGCGGTACGTGTCCCATCCTGATAATAGTAATAAGGTGTAAGCGTTCCTGCCTTTACTTTCACTTCAAGCAAGGTATGCCCTTCGTGTTCTATCGGAATAAGTTGAACTTCCGGCACAGGGTCAAGTCGTGCCTTTATCATTTCACTGATAAAATCAGCATCGGCTTGTGGATTCTCCAACCCTACAATTACGCCGTCATCATTCACTCCATAAAACAAACTGCCACCGTCCGTATTGGCAAATGCCGACACGGATTTAAGCCATGACTTTACTTTCTTACGTTCCAGCATTTCTTTGAAATCGTAAGCCGAACATTCCGCTATCAATGTATTGTTATGAATTTGCATTATTCCCTTATTATTCGTATAATATTTTAATTCTTATCACAAAGGTAATGATAATGTGATAAATTTCAAACGTTTTAGCTTACAAAGAAAGCACCAAATCCGCCAACAGTACAGCCGTTTCCGGTTCGTCCTTTGGTGCATCTTTCGGTTTCCATGCCACGACGAACCGTACAGATGCGGATTTCACCTTGTAACCTCTTTGTTCCCATTCGGATAATGTATCCTGCATTTTTGATGATAACTTAGCTATGGGTTTATCAGTCAATGAACTATACAAAAAGAAATTACTGTGAGTCAAGGAGTCTCCTCCTCTCAATGCCAAGATTTCTTGTTTTCGTTCTTTGAAGAATCCCAAATTGACATCTTTGTGAGAGAGTTGCAGTACAATTTCTTCAGGCATGTCATATTGTCGCTGATCCATGAGATATCGGTCTGCACTCAAATGATTGAAACAATCACTGTTTGTATGTATGAACAGCCTGTTTTTCGCACGGGTTATTCCTACGTAATATCGACGCATCAGATGGGCATCCTTTACATAATTGTCGGATATGAGCATATACACATCGTCAAACTCTCTGCCTTTGGCCTTGTGAATAGTTGATACCACAACGTCGGCTCTTGATGTGTCGCAAAAGTCTTCCACTGACGACTCAAATACAAACTCCTTGAAGTCACTGAAATATTTTGTTTTGTTGGTTTGTTCAAACAGTTCCACACACCGCTTCACATACATCAAGCTTAGACTCCTGTCATAAGTAGAGAAGGTGTTATGCTTGGCTTCTTCCCACAGCTCTTCCGTGATTAACGGTGTTTTTATCCGCTTGTTTATATACCTCAGGAAATATCTCATTTCGGCCATATTCCAAAAACGTAGGCCGTCCATTGATTGTATCAGTTTACTGTTTATGCCATGTTTCCGCAAAAGAGCCATCAGGATAACGGCCTCTTCATTTGTTTGGGTCAGTACACAAGAAGTTCCTTTATCCCTATGTTGAAGCAAGTTTTCGACGAGCGGCTGATACATATATTCCGATTGATAGCGTATCACTTCAACCCAACCCTTTTCTTTTCTCATGGAGATAATTGGTGTACTTTTTATCCTTTTATGTATATTTTTCAAGAATCCGTTGGCAAAATCCACCGGCTGGCGCGCACTGCGGTAATTTTCGGTCATTTCGACAAACGTGCTTCCGCTTTCTTGTGCCAGTCGGTACATATAACCGGAATCGGAACCGCGGAATTCATAGATGTTCTGGTCATCGTCTCCCACTGCTATCACACGCATCTCCTCATAATTAGCTATTAAAGCCTTTACAAGCGCATGCTCTTCAGCTCCCATATCCTGAGCCTCATCTATGACTAACACCGTCTTGCCAATCTTATTGGGTTCCACTTCTCCTTGACATATCATCTCGGCTGCATTTGAAACGACATTTCTTGATTCTTCAAGATTTCCTATCCGTCCCAATAGGTCGAAACAATAGGAGTGGAATGTTTTTATTTCGACAAAGTGGGCGGCGTTGCCTATCAACTCCATGAGCCTTTGTTTGAATTCCGTAGCGGCTGCCCTTGAAAAGGTCAGCATCAGGAGCTGTTCGTGTTTCACATCTTCAAGTAGCAGAAGTGAGGCCAGTTTGTGGACCAATACACGTGTCTTTCCACTACCTGGGCCGGCTGCGACTACAATGCAACGTGAACCCTTATCGGAAATAATATCCATTTGCCGTTTGGATAATTGTCCGAACAATTGTTTGTACTTCTGTGGTGTCAAGTTACGTTGTATCTCGTTTGCTCTGTCTCCTTTGAAATATTTTATGACAAACTTTCTGTAGTCCATTTGGAAATAGTCCTGAACATATTGCAAGGCCGCATGATAATCTCTTACCATCAGATTGGCATATTCGCCTACAATATGCACTTGCTGGATTTTCAACTTGTAGAATTCGTTGAGCATCCGATAGTCGTCTTGCTTGTATCTCGACTTGTTGTCCTTTATTCTTTGGATATTCATGGCATTATAAAGTACCAAAAATCCGCCTTCAAGTTTTAGTGAACCGATTTTCGACAAATACAGAAGTGCTTCTTCCACGTCTTCTAATTGAATGTCATCAAGTCCGCCAAAAAGGGATTGGGAATTTGATTTTATTCGGTTCAGAAGCTCTACTACGGAGAACTGGATGGCTTTGTCGAGTGCATTCTTTTTTTCTGCATCAAAAGCTAATTTGTATAGCCATTCCACGGCAAAGCGACTTATTTCCAATCGTTTCTCAAATCGCCTGATGGTGGATTCTAGGTCTGCCTGACGACTTATCTCCATGTTACGAGCCGCATCTTCTTTTTTACGCGTATATCCCTTGACGGTGAGGAAATAGAGTAGTGTCCGGATATCTTTTTCTTTGGATGTATTGATGCCATCGTTCACTGCATTTTCATTCAGTTGCTTGCATGATATTCGTAAAGCTCCGTCGGGAATATGATTAAGGATGTATTGTTCAAGTTTTGCAAAGCGTTCGAGGAGGATTTGTGACTTTCGTTCCGAATCACCTGCATCCTGCAAATAGGCAGATATATCTTTACTGTCTGCCAATATACCTTCCTGTCGCATGCGCTCCACTACAGATATAACATCTCTTTTGCTTAGTCCCAAAATGTCTGCCAGATAATCGATTCGTGATTCTGCTTCCGAATCTTGAGCCTTGGCGATATGTTTTTGAGAAATCAATGACTTGATGATACGGACTGCCTTTTCTATTTCATCGCTGCCAAAAAGTAGTGATGCTGCTATGCGTTCTCTTGCTTCGTCCATATTCTTTACCGTTATTCCCGTGGCATATACATGAGGTACATTGTTTCCTCTTACCAAGTATCCGCTTTGTTCCAAAGCTGCTAATGCTGTCCGTACACGGGTCTCAATGTCAGATACCGAATCATCCCATCCTGCTTGCCGGGCAATTTCCAACGCAGAACAGTTGACTTTCATACGGTGTTTGGTAAGGTCTTTGACGGCTTTCCATACCTGTTGTATTTCACTAATGCTAAGTTTCGTTTGGTTTAGCAATATAAAATGCTTGTCCAAATCATTGTCACTGTAAAGCACATAACAACGTGCGCTAAGACCAGGATCACGACCTGCCCTGCCAGCTTCCTGTACATAATTCTCCAGCGAATCGGAAATATCATAATGCACTACAAGACCGACATCTTTCTTATCGACTCCCATACCAAATGCAGACGTGGCCACGATGATGTGTGCCTGATCGTTCATAAAAGCATCTTGGTTGGCAATTTTTTCATCGGCTTCCATTTTCCCATTGAAAGGGAGTGCCTTGTAACCGTCACGAGTCAGTTTTGCAGCCAGTTCCTTTGTTCGTTTGGTGCGTGACACGTAAACAATTGTCGGACAATCAGCTTCTGCTACAAGTTCTCTCAGTTTTAAATATTTGTCATTGTCATTCTCTACATGTATGACGGAATAGTGTAGATTTGTTCTTGAGGCTGTTGATGCGAATAATTCCAAGTTCAAATCCAAAGTCTGCTTGAAATAGTCACAGATGTCTTGGATTACTTTCTGTTTTGCCGTGGCCGTGAAACAGGATACAGGTATCGGGGTTTTGCATTTTTTCTTTTGCTGGTATTTTTGGATGAATTTGCCAATGTAGAGATAGTCAACTCTGAAATCCTGCCCCCATGAAGAAAAGCAGTGCGCTTCGTCTATCACAAACCTTACAACGTGGCGCGCCATCAATATTTTCTCGATTGTTTTTGAACGGAGCATTTCGGGAGAGATATACAACAACGAGGCTTCTCCGTCTTGTACTCTTTGTATTGACAGAGATCTTGTGATGGGGTCTAACATCCCATTTATGGTTACGGCATCCGTGATGCCTCTGTCGGCAAGGTTGTCTACCTGGTCTTTCATCAAAGACTGCAAGGGGGAGATGACAACCGTAAGCCCGTGCACGGAGTGTCCCGCCATGAGTGCAGGCAGTTGGAAGGTAAGTGATTTACCACCGCCGGTAGGAAATATTGCCAGCAGCGATTTCCCTTTTACCGCAGCTTGGGCAGCACGTTCTTGCAGTGGCTCGCCTTCGTATGTCCGGAAGCGCTCATATCCGAAAAATGTTTTTAGGTTATGGAGCACATCCAATTGCGTATGGCAGTAGTCGCAGCCTTCTTTGCAAGTAGTGTGTCGCAGAAGTTTTATGATAAATTCCACTTCCGGATAATTATAAAGTACCCATCCGGGAGTGATGGAGCGGTAATCGGTGGTGTCAATCAGAGCCAATGCGTATGCCAATCCACATGGATATTGGTTGATGAGCATGTCAAGATCGGCATGTTGGCAAATCTTTCCGGCATAAAGTTCTTTAATAAGTTCAGGTATTCCTTTATGGATATACTCCGCACTTACCATACTGAGAAATCCTTCAAATTCCTTCTTGTCCTTCAGCAGCGATGCAAATAGTATACGCTTTTCTTTCGGTAATGAATGCCAGCATGCTATTTCATCCAACAATAAGTCTTTTGCTTTCTTGCAATCGTTCACCGGATTGTTCATTTGTTCGCTCATCAGTTTGTCATCTTTCACAAGCCTGTGGTAAGGGTGTTCAGGGAACAGTAAAGGCGAAACATAAAGTGTATCAACTAAAATCCAGCGGCATATTTTGTCCGTAAACAGGTATTTAGCATCATGGTGAACGATATTGTGTCCGCAGATGTAGTCTACATCGTTTAAGAAAATGAATAGTTCTTCTTTTGAGGTTTTATGAAATGTCGTGTTATCATGCTTGAGGGCTCCTATATCATGGATTCTATGGTCTTTCAAGCCTATTTCAACATCTACTATGGCATAATTGTGGGCACTACATGGTACAGAGGTGGTTTTATTGCCGATGATATTGTTTCTATCCTCGGTTTTCTTGATTCCTATGAGTTTGCTCCATATTGACATATCTCAATATAATAAATAGTTTTACAACTTGAATTTGTTATGTATCTGCATCGTTTTCTTATTGTTGTTTGGGTATAACATCCCAATATCATATACAAAGGTAAGGATAAAACCGAAGAATCTGTTAAAAACATCGCTTTCTTTTGATTTTTATGCGTTTACATCTCTTTATTTATGAATAAAAATCGTACTTTTGCAGTCAAGAGCTGTGGTTGCTTATGGATGCTTATTTTCGGATTTGCGATATAATTGCAACACGTGTACGCAAGTTGCTCATACAGAGATACTGTTGATTTTGAGGAAGTGAAGTAAGTTGCAATAGGTGATTTTATAGAAAAAAAGAGGCGTGCAATCCATTAAGTTGCACGCCTCTTGTGTTTTTGAATTTCAAGTCAATCTTATATACTTATTTTTCAGTTTGAGGATTAATGACAATGCGCCAATAGCCACCAAAGTCCGCACCTTCACGAGATAAGATACCCATAGACCGCAATTTTGCAATTTGTTTTTCTACGGCACGAGAACTTATACCAATCTTGTAAGCCATAGTTTCGGCTGACATAGAAGAATCGGAAATGACGAAATCGATAATTTTCTGTGCTGTCTTTCCTGTGTTTTTAGGGGCATCTGTGCCCTCTCCGAACCTTGTCTCCGAACTTTTGTCGTTTACACCGAACATTTTAGCATTTACACCGAACTTTTCGACCGAACTTTCTTCGTTTGCAGGATACTTTTTGAGGGGACTGTTTACCCTTTCGACCACTTCTTCTACGGGTATTCTTTCGTTCTTTCCCCAATTCAGATTATAGAATGTAGTGAAGAAAGAAGATGCTTCCGTATTGGCAAAAGCCGACACGGATTTAAGCCATGACTTCACTTTCTTACGTCCCAACATTTCCTTGAAATCATAAGCTGAACATTCCGTTATCAATGTATTGTTGCGTATCTGCATCGTTTTCTTTTTGTTGTTCGGGTATAACTCTCTAATATAGTTTACAAAGGTAAGGATAAAACCGAGGAATTGGTTAACCCCCTCGTTCCCTTTTGATCTTCATGCATTTACATTACGTAGTTTATAACAGTTATTTTATCTTTTCTTTATAACACTATTCACTACCCGTATAGAGGAAACCAGTTTATTGGTGGAAGTAAATACGTCCACATTCCACACATGGGATGAACGCCCTTTATGAACGATGGTTGCCACTGCCCTTACGGTATCTCCTTCGTGTGCAGAAGAAATATGATTTCCGCTGACTTGCATTCCCACGACAATCTCATCAGATTCGCAGATAATCATGGAGCCGAGCCCGGCAACGGTTTCTGCCAAGGCAAGGGTGGCACCGCCATGCAGAATGCCGAAGGGTTGGCGGGTACGGTAGTCGACCGGCATGGTTGCTTCTACGCGCTCATCCGAAGCGTATGTGTATTGAATGCCCAAGTTTCCCATCAATGCGTGTCGTGCCCGTTCGTTCAGTAAATCAAGAGGCACCTCTGCTGCACGCACTTCTGCCAATATTAGTTTTTCTACGGCCAGGGCCACTCCATCTTCTTCATTCGATGCAGTCACATAGTCTGCACAGACCTTTACAGAATCTTGTGAATGTCCCATAGCTACCCCCATGCCGGCCAATTGGAGCATGGTCACATCGCATACGCCATCTCCAACGGCAATGACTTCTTCCCGTGTTACTCCCAAATGCTCTAATAGGGCGCCTAACGTATTCGCTTTATTGACTCCGCAGGGCACCACCTCTAAAAAGTAAGGCTCGGAACGGAAAGCATCCAGAGTACCTGCCAGGCGTTTTTCCCAATGTTGTTCCAGCCCTATCAGAGCTTTTTCCTTATCACTCACCAGCATGCACTTGCAAGGCGCGAAGTCTATGGCAGTAGAGAATTCATCTTCCCTGATTATCTTCAAATTGTTTAGCAGGGCTTCATTCTTTATATATTCATTGTCCGGACTATCCGTAATGAGGGTATCATCGTGGTAGGTGAAGATGGCAAAGCCGTTCTTGCGGGCTTTCTTTTCCAGATAAGGCAGCATTTCCGGATTGATGCGTCGTTCAAACAATATTTCTCCGTTCTGTGCTTTTATTATCTGGCAACCATTATAGGAGAGAACAAACCCTCCATAATTGCCGAGTTCGAGGGTTTTGGCCAGTGGCATCAGTCCATAAGTCGGCCTACCGGATGCCAAAACTATGCGCACTCCCATTTGCTGGACCTTTAGCAGAGCAGCTAATGTCCTTTTACTAATTTCTCTTTCATCATTGAGTAGCGTTCCATCTACATCAAGAACCAATAACTTATATTTCATGGCAACTCGATTTTGGGGTTATTATGTTACAAAGTTAAAAAAATGACTGTTAAAACGGTAATATTCGTTTTATTGTTTACTGAAACTTCTTTTATTTATCCTATCTTTGTCCACGTTTTGTTCCGCGTTCTCTATCCGGAGAAGCGGATGAAAAGGGAATCGGGTGAAAGTCCCGAACAGTCCCGCTGCTGTGAGTTCCATGCTCGGTGTATCATACTTGTGCCACTGTTCTTCGGAAAGAACGGGAAGGCGATGTACCGGGAACGAGTCAGAAGACCTGCAAAACAAAGTCGAAAAATTGTCCATTCGAGGAAAGTGGGCAGTGCGCAAATGGTTTAAGATAATCTTCATTTATTCTATGTCAGGAAGGACTAAGGTATTACTGGTCTGTGCTGTTTCATTGGGTGCAAGTATACTCCGGCTCTCTGCCCAGGAGGTGGGGGGAGATACGATTACGGGGAAAGTGCATCAGATAGAGAAAGTGACAGTGACAGCACGCAGGTCGCCCAATAAAGTGACTTCTGCCGTACCCATACAGACAATGTCACGGCAGGATATCAGCCAGCTGGGAATACAGAATATGGCAGATGCTGTACGCCGTTTTGCCGGAGCCAATGTAAAGGACTATGGAGGCATTGGAGGACTGAAAACGGTTTCCATACGCAATATGGGAGCAGCCCATACAGCTGTCAGTTATGACGGGGTGGCGGTGAGCAATTGTCAGGCAGGGCAGATAGATATCGGGCGTTTTTCGCTGGACAATGTTTCCATGCTTTCGCTCGCCATCGGGCAGTCGGAGGACTTGTTACAGTCCGCCCGCTTGTATGCGTCGGCCGGTGTGCTGGGCATAGAGACGGAAAAACCTCATTTTGATGACGGGCGCAATGCCGCTTTTCAGGCACGGGTGCGCGGAGGGTCGTTCGGCATGGTCAGCCCCTCGCTGCGCTGGTGGCAGAAACTGGGCTGCCGTACACGCGTGGCGGTAGATGCCGGTTATATGAGGGCGGACGGTAATTACCCTTTCACGCTGGTCAATGGGAAATACGTGACGGAAGAGAAACGTAACAACTCCGGCATCTATTCCTGGCAGGGCGAAGCTACCTTTTATCATACTTTCAAGGATGACAGCGAACTGGATGTGAAGGGTTACTACTTCTATTCCCGCCGGGGACTTCCAGGGGCGGTTACGCTCTATAATCCCCTTTCCGATGAAACGCTTTGGGATGAGAATACTTTTGTGCAGGCACGTTATAGGAAGCATTTTTCGCCCCGGTGGAGTTTGCAGGCACAGGCAAAGTATAATCATGGCTGGAACAAATATAAGGATGAGGGCAAGGAATATACCGACGGATATTATCGGGAAAATCACCGGCAAGACGAATATTATATTTCCGCGACCGTTCTCTACCGTCCTTTGGAAGCTTTGACCCTTTCGTTGGCGCAGGATGGGGTGATAAACAAGTTGCGCAACAGTTTGCCGGAATGTCCTTTCCCTACAAGATATACTTCCATCAGTGCCTTCAATGCACGCTACCGGCAAGGATGGCTCACGGCCACGGCTTCGCTGGTGCATACTGCCACTTCGGAGCATGCCGAGAAAGGTACGGTCCCCGATGACTTCCATCGCTTTGCCCCCTCTTTATCAGTCAGTATGCAGCCTTGGCAGGACGAGTCGCTGTATTTCCGGTTGATGTATAAGAGTACGTTCCGTCTGCCCACTTTCAACGACCTCTATTACTACCGGCTGGGCAACCGTAATCTGCGACCCGAGAAGGCAGACGAATATAATGTCGGTATCACATGGAGCAAATCCGGATTGTCTGTGTTCGACTATATCTCCGTTACGCTCGACGGTTACTATAATGATGTGACGGATAAGATTGTGGCTTTTCCCACCACCTATGCGTGGAAGATGGCGAACTACGGCAAGGTGCATGCCGCAGGTGTGGATGCCATTTTGGCGGCAACCGTTCCATTGACGGAGAAAATAAGACTGATTATGTCGGGCGGATATACATGGCAAAAGGCCATTGACCTGACCGATTCCGACGCGAAGAACTATAAGGACCAATTGCCTTATACTCCTCTTCATAGCGGAAACGCGTCCGCCATTGTAGAAACGCCGTGGGTGAATGTAGGCTACTCGGCGGTAGGAGTGGGAAAGCGTTACTATTTGTCGCAGAACATTCCGGAGAATGAGATTGAGGGCTATCTGGAGCATACGATGAGCCTCTCTCATGAGTTTGCTTTGGGCGGTTGCCGGCTTCTGTTGCAGGCCGAGATTATAAATCTGACCGATGAACAGTATGACGTGATAAAATATTATCCTATGCCGGGTCGTTCGTGGCGGTTGACGGGTACTTTCAAGTTTTGAATAATCTATTTATGAACAACAAAAACTAATTATAAACAATAACAACTGTAATTATGAAAGTAAGAAGTTTATTATTCGGTATGCTCTGCATGCTTGCTTTGGGTGCCTCTTTGGCATCTTGTAGTGACGACGATGACGATTCTCTGGATGACGGCGGGTCGAAGGTGACACTGCCGCAGGCGCGTGTCTATATTCTGAACGAGGGTGGTTGGGGAGCTAATAACGCAAGACTTGCCTTTTATGCACCCAATAAGGATGCGGATTTCATCAGTGATATTTACCAGACTCAAAACAACGCCAAGTTGGGTGACCTTGGTCAGAGTATGATTGAGTATGAAGATGAAATATATATAGCTGTAAGTGGTTCCAATTATCTGACTAAGCTGAATGCTGCGGGTGTGGAGTTGAAACGTGTTTCGTTTGTAGACGACAACAACCTCAGTGCAGGCATTCGTTATATCGATGCTGAGGATGGATATATCTATGCTTCCTTCTACGGAGGAGCTGTAGCTAAAATCAATGCGAAAACGTTGGAGGTAGTGGATAAATTGACCGGACTTGGCGACAATCTGGAAGGTGTGGCAATCTGCGAGGATATGCTTTATGTGGCGAATAGCTGTACTGCTGATTGGAGCACTTATCACAATGACGTAAAGGTGATAGATTTGCGTACTTTCAAGTTGAAAGAGACGTTGACGGTAGGTTTGAACCCCAATGCTTTGGTTGAAGAGGATGATAAGGTTTTTTTGATTTCATGGGGTAATTATGTTGATATTGGCTATTCATTACAGATGATAGACCCTGCTGCCAACAATAAGGTGACGGAATTAGGCAGTGCCACCCGTATGTGTGCTACTGATGATATTCTCTATTTGACTTATTCAAATTACACCAATCCTACCGCTTCTTTTTTTACTTATAATATAAAGACTGGAAAGATGGATGAAGCTTCTTTCTTGAAGGATATACCGGAAAAGTTGAAAACTTCTACGATTTATATGTTGGAAGTAAATGATAATAACGGTGATTTCTATATTGGTACTTCTGAATATACCACGAACGGCACCATTTATCGTTTCAAGAAAGACGGTACCTTTATAGAGCAGTTCGATGCAGGAGGTATGAATCCTAATTCTGCTATCTTCTTCAATTAATATCAATGAAAAGAAATAGTTTACTTATCTGTCTGTTCGCAGTCTTGTTTCTTTCCTCCTGTGGGGGAAGGAGCAAGACTGCCTCTGCTTTGGCCAACGGTGACACCATTCCCTTACGTTATGCAGAGAATCTTACCTTAATGTCCTATCCCGGCTATACCCTTGCCACCTTGCGCAATCCTTGGGATACGTTGCACACGCTACATACCTATATACTGGTCCCGAAAGACCGCGAACTCCCGGCACATCTTCCGGCAGGTACTGTGGTACGTACCCCACTCTCCAAATCAGTCATCTACTCTTCCGTCCACTGCGGACTGATGGATAATCTGGGTGTGTTTGGTAGCATCGGCGGTGTCTGTGACTTGAAGTACATCAAACTACCCGCCGTGCACGAAGCCTGCCGCCGGGGTGCCATCGCCGATTGTGGCGACGGTATGAATCCCGATATGGAGCGCATCATCGACCTGCATCCCGATGCCATCCTTCTGTCTCCGTTCGAGAACAGTGGCGGTTATGGCCGTATCGAGAAACTGGATATTCCCATCATCGAATGTGCCGACTACATGGAAACCTCCGCTTTGGGACGTGCCGAGTGGATGCGTTTCTACGGACTGCTCTTCGGGGTTGCGCCACAAGCCGACAACCTTTTTGCTGAAGTGGACAGTTGTTACCAACGCCTCAAGATGCGTGCGCAACTTTCATCCACCTCGTTCTCCGTTGTCAGTGAGTTGAAAAGCGGCTCGGCATGGTACGTGCCGGGAGGGCGTAGCACCATAGGAAGGCTTTTTCAGGATGCTTGCGGGCGTTACGCTTTTGCCGACGATACCCACAGCGGCTCTGTTCCTCTGGCTTTCGAGACCGTTTTCGACAAGGCGGGCGATGCCGACGTCTGGCTGGTGAAGTACAACCGTGACCGCGACATGAGCTATGCTGATTTGGAGGCGGATTATATCGGCTACACCGGTTTCAAGGCTTTCAAGACCCGGAATGTCTATGGTTGTAATACGGTGAAAGTTCCTTTCTACGAGGAGACTCCGTTCCGTCCCGATTATTTGTTATCCGACCTGATACAGATTCTGCATCCCGAAATAGGAGATTTGGGAGGCTTGCGCTATTTTTGCAGACTGAAGGAGTGATGAACACAGAGATACGGAACTTTTGTGAAAGTAATAGAAAACTCTGTGCCTCCGTGTCTCTGTGTGCTAAATAATGTAACTATGAGTAAAGGCTGGAAATATGGTATCGGGTTGGGAGTAGTAATCTTATTGCTTTTTGCGGGCAATCTGCTGGTAGGGTCGGTTTCGATTCCGCCTGCCGATGTTTTCCGTATCCTGCTCGGTGGAGAGGGGGAGAAGGCAAGCTGGAGCTTCATCCTTTGGGAATCCCGTTTGCCCCAAGCGCTGACGGCGCTGCTTTGCGGTGGCGCATTGGCTGTCTGCGGACTGATGTTGCAGACGGCTTTCAAGAATCCGCTGGCAGGACCATCCATTCTGGGCATCAACGCCGGGGCAAGTCTGGGAGTGGCCTTCGTCATGCTGCTGTTTGGCGGTAGCATCACGGCAGGGGCGTTCAGTCTGTCCGGCTTCTTCTCCGTGCTGCTTGGCGCATTTATCGGAGCCATGCTGATTATGGTACTTATCCTTTTCTTTTCCACGCTGATAAAGAGCAATATCATGCTGCTGATAACGGGTATCATGATAGGCTACATCGCTTCTTCGGCCATTGCCCTGCTGAACTTCTTTGCTACGGCAGAGGGGGTGCAGTCCTATATGATATGGGGGCTGGGCAACTTCGGTGGAGTTTCCCTACAGCAGATGCCGGCCTTTGCGCTGGTCACCATTGTGGGACTGTTCGGCTCATTATTGTTGATAAAGCCCCTGAACGCCTTGTTGCTGGGAGAGCGCTATGCCGAAAATCTAGGTGTCAATATCCGCCGTGTGCGCAACTGGCTTTTGATTATCACCGGGCTCTTGACGGCTGTCACCACCGCTTTCTGTGGTCCGGTCGCCTTTA
>ENA-ORSA01002421-ORSA01002421.1-human-gut-metagenome-genome-assembly--contig:-NODE-2421-length-13307-cov-4.404769_pt1 | contig 13307 bp, 9 predicted proteins | sample MGYA00242179_ERZ509142 | MGnify/ENA primary metagenome ERZ509142 (study PRJEB26280, sample SAMEA2338659) | human gut metagenome | biome: human gut; feature: human-associated habitat; material: faeces... | reverse complement strand
AATGCAGGTTTTTCAATTTCTTTGAGTAATTTTGCATTTGCTGTTGGACTCTACAAAGTAATAAAAAATGTAAAACAATTGCATTTTCTTGCCGAAATATTTGGAAGTGTAAGAAAATGTCACTATCTTTATGGCAGAAAACAAAGAAACATAACATAAGTTGTCAGCGGTCTCGCACAGAATGGAAAGAAATGTCAGAACAACTCTGATATATTAGACAACTGATGAACGTGTGATGTACTTTCGAGTAACGGGGAGCCGGCGAAAGATGGTAAATGTTTGATGTCATGGAAGATGTTTTTTCACTAAGATGAGAGGGAAAGAATAAAGACAAGTTGTTGATATGGATGTTTTAATTAATGGTTAAGCGGACTTCCTGTTACTGAACTAAGTCAAAAGAGGATGCGTCATGGCGCGAAGCATGGCGCACCCTCTTCTTTTTGCGCCGGAGTGCAGGCGCGTTACATCGTGAAAGATTATGACACGTAGATACCAAAAGAAAATAAGCCGCGGCCTGGTTATGCCGCTTCAGCATTTCATCCGGAGGGAAAAGTCGGCCGGAGTGGTGCTCGGCCTTAGCATCGTCATTGCCATGCTGCTGGCCAACTCGCCGTGGAGCGAGGCGTATTTCCACCTGTTCGAGCATAAGCTCGGCTTCGTGTTCAACGGCGAGCCGTACCTTTACTACTCGCTGCACCACTGGATTAACGACGGACTGATGTCGATGTTCTTCTTCGTTGTGGGGCTTGAGCTAAAGCGCGAGTTCATCGGCGGCGAGCTGGCCGACCCTCGCAACACCATCCTTCCGATAGGTGCCGCCGTGGCAGGGATGCTCGTCCCCGCGCTAATCTACACCGTGTTGAATGCCGGAACGCCGTCGGCAGGAGGCTGGGGCATACCTATGGCTACCGACATCGCGTTCTCCCTGGCGGTAATCTACGCCCTTGGCGACCGCGTTCCGCTGGCCGCCAAGGTGTTCTTGACGACCCTCGCCATCGTTGACGACCTCGGGGCGGTGGTCGTTATAGCGTTGTTCTATACGTCTGAAATCTCCGTCGTCAACATAGCTGTCGGCCTTGCGTTCCTCCTTGTGATGTTCGCCGCCAACAGGATGGGCGTAAAGAACGTAGTGTTCTACGGCCTTCTGGGCATCGGCGGAGTGTGGGTCGCCTTCCTAATGTCGGGCATCCACGCCACCATTGCCGCCGTTCTGGCCGCCTTCGTGATACCTGCCGACGCCCGTCTGCCCGAGCCTTTGTACATCAAGCGGGCGGCAAACAACCTGCGGCGGTTCGCCAGCATAAAGCCCAACAACGTCTCGACGCTCGAGCATGAGCAGGTGGAAGTAATCGCGGACATGATGAACGACACGCGCGACGCTATCCCTCCGTCGCAGCGTCTGGAGCACGCCATGCACCCGTTCGTGTCGTTCGTCGTAATGCCTGTGTTCGCATTGGCAAACGCCGGGGTGTCTTTCGCCGGGCTGGATGTGCAGACCGTCTTCTCAACCAACGTCGCCTGGGGCGTAGCCTTGGGGCTTTTGCTCGGCAAACCGCTCGGCATCATGCTCTCCACTTACATCCTCGTGCGCCTCGGAGTGGCGAAGAAGACCGGGGCGTTGACCCTCCGCCGCGTCGCAGGTCTTGGCTTCCTGGCCTCCATCGGGTTCACGATGTCGATGTTCATATCCACCCTTGCCTTCACCGACGACACGATGTTGCTGCAAGCCAAGCTGGGTATCTTCGCCGCGTCAATCATCGGCGGCATCATAGGTTACCGTTTGTTGAAATGATAAAAGATAAAATCCGGAAGCCCGGACACGGGCTTCCGGATTATTGCATCAGGCCTCCTTCCACATAGAACATCAGGTTTCCGATGCTGTCATTACGCTTTTTGCCGTCTTTCAGGACATCAGGAATGGTGAAAACACCTTCATCCGTCATCCTGTCCATCAGCTCCCACATCACTTCATGGTACAGGGCTACTGTGGCTACGGCCTCTTCTTTGATGCCGAATTGTAATGGCATAGAGCCGCAATAGCCTTTTAACGCCGTGCTGATGTTCTCCGTCAGGCGGTTGACTGTCTTGTGGAAAGCGTCGTCTTGACGCTTAATTATCGGAAACAAGGTGTTGCCCTGCGCATCAACCATACCGTATTTCGCCAGCTTTTTGACAAGAGCCGGGTCGTTAATCTTGCCGTTCCGCCTTATTTCATTGGCGCATTCGTCCATTGTGTCGGGGCTTGGCGCGATGTCGCTGTCGGTGTATGTCAGGCACAGGTCTTGCTTGCCGTAGCCGTTTGTGCCGTATTTCGTGCCCTGCCTCGGCTCGTATAGAATCCAGTAACAGCCGCTCCAGGTGGCGTGTCGGCCTGCATCGTCGAACAGGAGGAGCTTCGTCCACATCCTGCCGTCAAGCAAATAAGAGAACATAAGGGACAAAGTGTTGGCCTGCCAGCCCATGTCTTTTATGGTGTTTGCCAGCGTGATGAAGTCTTGTTTGTTCTTTCCGTAGATGTCATCTGCCACCGTTTTGCTGAAAAGACGCAGCGAGTCGGTCTGCCGCTTGTCAAGTATAGGTATGGCCGTATGCCATTTTCCGCCTGTCTTTTCGATAATTCCGCCGACCTCGAGCAGCATCAGCTGGCTGTCGGAACACGGTATTCCTTTGCCGCGGAGTTCACCGGCGGTCTGCGGAGTGCGCAGGTTGTAGGTTATTTCCCAGTTGTTGTCGGCGGTCACATAGTCGATAGGCTGGTGGCCGCTCAAGGCTACAAACTGCGTGGCTTCCCACTTTTCGTATGGCCGCAGCTGCTCTTGTGCGGCTGAATTGGTTGCCGTCCATAGTGTGATACATAATGCGGCGGCGGTGAAAATGCGCTTTAATATAATCATTCTCATTGTCAAAAATGAAGCGGCGGACAAGTAAATGTATTCCATTTGCCTGTCCGCCGCCTGTCTGTTCATTACTTGTTACTGCTTACTTATATGCTTGTAACTCGTCTGCTTGTCTGCTAATAAAGTCATTTGCACGTCGGAGTCCACGGCTTCAGCTGCTTGAAGAAGTCGTTTCCCTTGTCGTCCACGAGGATGAAAGCAGGGAAGTCAACCACGTTAATCTTCCAAATTGCCTCCATGCCAAGTTCGGGATACTCGACGCATTCTATGCTCTTGATGCTGTTCATGGAAAGAACTGCGGCCGGACCGCCGATGCTTCCGAGGTAGAAACCGCCGTGTTTCTTGCACGCGTCGGTAACAACCTGGGTACGGTTGCCCTTCGCTATCATCACCATCGAGCCTCCGTGGTCTTGGAACTCGTCAACATACGGGTCCATGCGGTTGGCCGTTGTCGGGCCCATTGAGCCGCAAGGCATTCCTTCGGGGGTCTTTGCGGGACCTGCGTAGAGCACGGGATGGTCCTTGAAATACTGCGGCAGGGCTTCGCCTGCGTCCAAACGAGCCTTCAGTTTGGCGTGAGCTATGTCGCGCGCCACGATTATTGTGCCGTTGAGGCTTACTCGTGTAGACACCGGGTATTGCGAAAGTATTTTGCAGATTTCGCTCATCGGCTGGTTCAGGTCAATGCGAACGGCGTCGCCCTCGCCTGCGTTGCGCAGCTCTTCGGGTATGAGCTGGCCGGGATTGTCGTCCAGTTTCTCAATCCAAACGCCGTCCTTGTTGATTTTGGCCTTGATGTTTCGGTCGGCGGAGCAGCTTACTCCCAGGCCGATTGGGCATGAAGCGCCGTGGCGCGGCAGACGGATTACGCGTATGTCGTGTGCGAAATACTTGCCGCCGAACTGCGCTCCGAGGCCTATTTTGTGCGCTTCGTCGAGCAGTTGCTTCTCAAGCTCGATGTCGCGGAAGGCGCGTCCCGTCTCGTCTCCCGTCGTGGGGAGGTTGTCATAATAGTGGGTTGAAGCCAGTTTGACGGTCAGCAGGTTCTTCTCGGCCGACGTTCCGCCGATTACGAAAGCAATATGATAAGGAGGACAAGCCGCTGTTCCGAGCGTCTTCATCTTCTCAACGAGGAACGGAACGAGCGTTCCGGGGTTCTGTATTCTTGCCTTTGTCTCCTGGTAGAAGTATGTCTTGTTGGCCGAGCCGCCGCCCTTTACCACGCAGAGGAACTTGTATTCCTCGCCTTCCGTGGCCTCGATGTCGATTTGTGCGGGCAGGTTGCAGCGCGTGTTCACCTCCTCGTACATCGAGAGGGGCGCGTTCTGCGAGTAGCGCAGGTTCTCTTCCGTGTACGTCTTGTACACGCCTTTCGACAGAGCTTCCTCGTCGCAGAAGCCCGTCCATACCTGTTGTCCCTTCTCGCCGTGTATGATTGCCGTGCCAGTGTCTTGGCAGAAAGGCAGCTTTCCCTTGCAAGCCACCTCGGCGTTGCGCAGGAACGTGAGTGCCACATACTTGTCGTTGTCGCTCGCCTCGGGGTCTGTCAGGATTTTAGCCACCTGCTCGTTGTGCGAGCGGCGCAGCAGGAAGTTGACGTCCCTGAAGGCCGCGTTGGCCAGCATCGTCAACGCTTCGGGACTTACTTTCAGGATTTCCTTGCCCTCAAATTCGCTTACCGACACGCCGTCTTTTGTCAAGAGATAGTATTCCGTGTCGTCTTTGCCCATCTGGAACATGGGGGCGTACTTGAATTCCGGTGTTGCCATAATGTTTTGTTTATATGTTTTTACTGTTGCAAAGTTATGCAATTTTATCGAGAAAACAGGTTTCAAGGCAGCAAAACTTGCGCCAACTCGGAGCTATCACAATCATTTCAGGCCGTCGTTCACTTCCTTTCATTGACTATGCTGCTTATTCTTTCAGCCCATACGGCTTGTTTTGCGGCGATATTGCGGCGCATTTGGGCGAAGTGTGCGTCGACGGCGGCTTTGTTGCTTGCCCTCGCTTCCTCGGCCACTTCCCTCATTATTTGCGCCAGCATCTCGTCGGTTGGTTCGTTGTCGGGGCTGAAACGGTATTTGTTCAATTCTTGTTCAGACATGGTTCTGCCATCTTGTTCGTACTTGCAAATATACTCTTTTTGCGTAAAAGGAGGAAATATAATGGCCTTTTCTTGTCTAATTTTAACGTAATAGAAGATGTTTCTGTAACCCGTTGACAGTCAACGCCTTTCCAATATGCCGTCTTTCGCCTCCTGAAAGACGGTCTTTTACAACGCAAAAGGTGGCCTTTCGCATTGCAAAAGGCCACCTTTTGGAAAATTAAAAATTAACAATGAAAAATTAAAAATCTGTCATTGGGTGAAGACATGGCGTCAATAGCCGAAGATTTCTTCGGTCGTAAGCCTCTTGATGGGGCCGATTTTCTCCAACGCTTCCATGTCAAGCTGCTTCTCGTCGCCGAGGATTATGTAGCGGTAAGGCTTCTTCGCCATCGTCTCCTGCTCGAATTTCACAACGTCGTCCATCGTCAGCGAGGGCACGGCTTCGTACACTTTCTTGCTCAAGTCGTAGTCGATGCCGAGCTGCTTTGCCTGGTTATAGGCGGAGATGATGCCCATTTTAGTTACACGGCGCGTTGCGATGTATTTCATGAGCGACTGTTTTGCAAGCTCGAACGCCTTTTCCGACTGTGGGATTGTGTCCAATATGCTGTTGAAAGTGCGGATGCAGTCCATCATCTTGTCGTTCTGCGAGATGATGTAAGTGTATGCGCATTCAGGGTCATTCTTGTAGCTTGGCGTCGAATAGTTGGCATATGCGCTGTACGCAAGGCCGCGCGTCTCACGCAATTCCTGGAATACCACGGTGTTCATGCCGCCCCCGTAATACTGGTTGAACAGCTCGATGACAGGCTGATGGTCGGGATTCCACTGCCGTCCTTCGTTATGATACTGCACCATGTATATGTTCTTCGCGTCATACGGGGCTATGTAGACCTCGTTCTGCGGTGTCTGTTGTAGGGTGTAGTGCCGTCCCTCGGGCGCATCTGCAAGCGTCTTGGCCGTCTTGTGCAGACGGTCTACGGTGGCGGTAAGCTCGTCCAGCTCCATCGGACCGTAGTAAAGCACGCTGTGCTTGTAGCCAGTCATGGCCTTGATTTTGTCAACGAGGCCCTGTGGGTTCATCTCTTTCAGCTCCTTTGACGACGGGATGTTGCGCGCCATGTTGTATTCGCCGCACATTCCGTACCTTTGCAGGCGGCTGAAGTTGGCCCTTTGGTCGAGTTTGTCGTCCGCACGCGACTTCTCAACTACGCCCACATATTTATTATAAGCAGCCGTATCTACCTGCGCGTTGGCCAAGAAGTCCTCCATAAGGGCCATTGCCTCCGGCATGTTCTCTGCCAGTCCGTTGAGGTATATGCTTGCCATCCTCGTGCCTACGCTTATCCCGTAGTTGCAAGCCAGCCCGTAGAACTTCTGCTTCAGCTGCTCCGCCGTGAGCTTGTCAGTGCCGAGATAGGTGAAATAATTTGCCGCGTAAGGCAGCCACTTGTCGCTCTCCTCGCCGAACTCGAAGTAGTAATTCATCGAGAAACGTCCGTTCTCGGTGTTCTTAACGTACAATACGGGCAGGCCGTTCTTCGTCGTCGCCTTCGTCAAGTCTTTGTCAAAGTCAAGGAACTTGGGCTGTATTGGCTCAACCTTGGAGTTCACTATCTCCGTAACGAACGCGCTTTGGAGTTCCCGGTTGGCAGGAATTGCCGTTATTTCGGGCTTGTCTATCTTCTTCAGTGTAGTGTCGTTGCCTATGCGTTTGTACACAGCCACGTAGTTGTCGATGAAGTGCCGGCGGGCAAAGTCCATGATTTGCTGCTTCGTCATGCCCGACATGCGGTCCAGCTGGCCTACGATGTCGCTCCACTTGCTGCCGTCGATGAATGCGAAGGCCATGTTGTAAGCCCTGCTGCTGTTGCTCTCGATGGCCGTGTAGTATTGTAGCTTCTTGTTGTTCACCACTGCTTTGAGCAGTTCCTCGCTGAAGTCGCCGCGTTTCAGCTTGTCTATTTCGCCGAGCATCAGTGCTTTCACTTCGTCAAGAGTCTGTCCCTGCTTGGGGAAACCGGCCACGATGAAGCCCGAATATTCCGCCAACGGCATGGTGAACGCTCCTCCGCCGAGCCACTTCATCTGCTGGTCGAGGTCAAGGTCGAACAGTCCGGCCTTGCCGTTCGACAGCATGTCGGCTATCACGTCGAGCGTGTCGGTAAGGAAGGGGGTTGTCTTGTCAAGCTTCCATCCCATGTAGATGTTTTCCGCTTCCTGGCCTACCACGGTGGTGTCCGTGGGTGCCGTGCGGTCGGGTATTGGCGCGTATTGCGGCTGCGAGAGGTTGGGGTTAGGCTGCCAAGAGCCGAAATACTTGTCGATTACGGCCATTACGGCGTCCGGGTCGAAGTCGCCAGCCATGCAGATGGCAATGTTGTTGGGCACGTAATACCGCTTAAAGTAGTTCTTTATGTTTACGATTGACGGGTTCTTCAGGTGCTCCTGCGTGCCGATAACGGTCTGCGTGCCATACGGATGGCCGGGGTACAGCTTGGCCATGAGCGCGTTGAAGAGCTTGTTGCTGTCGTCGGCAAGCCCCATGTTGTACTCCTCGTACACGGCTTCAAGCTCCGTGTGGAAGCCGCGGATTACCATGTTCTGGAAGCGGTCGGCCTGGATGCGCGCCCAGTTTTCCACTTCGTTGGCCGGTATGTCCTCGGTGTAGAGGGTGTTGTCGTAGGTTGTCGAGGCGTTTGTCCCCACCGCTCCGATAGACGACATCAGCTTGTCATATTCGTTGGGGATGAAATATTTGGCCGCGATTTGCGACAGGCTGTCTATGCCGTGGTAGTAAGCGCGCCGCTGGAGCGAGTCCTTTATGGTGCGGTACACCTCGAAACGGTTTTGTATTGAGTCGAGAAGCGGGGCTTCGGCGGCTGCGTCCGTGGTACCGAACTGCCGTGTACCCTTGAACATTATGTGCTCAAGATAGTGCGCCAGACCTGTCGTCTCGGGTGGGTCGTTGCGGCTTCCCGTGCGCACGGCGATGATGGTCTGTATGCGCGGTTTCTCGTTGTTGACCGACAAGTACACCGTAAGGCCGTTGTCAAGGGTGTATATGCGTGTCTTCATCAGGTCGCCGGGAACGGTCTGATACTTGTATTCCTTTGCCTGTAAGGGCAGCACAAGTGCAAGCAGGAATGCAAAAAGCGCTTTTCTTAGTTTGTTCATATATTATGTGTATTTGGTAGTTAAAGAAGTTTTTATTGGGAGTTAAAGTAGTTAAAGGATTTTTTCGCTTCGCTCAAGGAAACTCTCGCTCACTGCGTTTGCTAAGGAGTTAAAGACAAATGCTTTGCCACTTGTATCTTGTTTCTTGTCGACTTGTTCCTCGTCTGCTCGTCCCTTGTCCCTCGTCTGCTCGTCAACTTGTCCCTTACCCGAGCTGGGCGAGGAACTTGTCGAGCGTCGCGCGGTCAACGTCGCCTAACGAATATTCCTTCTCGGCGTCCTCACGTATCATGTTGAGCCATGCCTCGTGCGCGGCCATGCCGCGTCCGCGGAAGTATTCGAAGTCGTCTTCCGTAAGCTCATCCTTGCCGAGCCATCCCTTCATCAGGTTCAAGGTGAAAGCCCATTGGTAGTCGCCGTAGCGGTCGTTGTAGGCTTCGAACATCCTGATTACCGACCCTATGCCGTCAATCATGCCGTATCTTATTTTCTCTACAAGGCGTTCTTCCTCTTCGGCAGGTATCAGCAGGCCGCCAAGGTCGCACCATTCGCCGGTGCCGGAAGCGGCTGCCGGTGTGCTGTCTTCATGCCGTGCGAGCATCTCTCCGACATACATTTCAACGGCCATTGCGTACAGTTTCATGCCCTTTTCTAACGCATTGGCAGTCAGTGTGTTACCATCGGCCGTGCAAAAGGCCGTCTTTTGGCCTGCGTTTTGCCGCATATTGGCGAGCAATTTGCGGCCTTTTACAACCTCATTGACCGTCAACGGGCTAAGCCAGTCATAATTGATTATACTCTTGCGGCTGCCCTTTATGCGGACGTCGCGCCGCGGCCACTTGTTTATGTCGCGGTAAAGCCCTACGGTGGCGATGTTGCGTCCGGGCACGATGTGCGTCTCGCGGCCTTCGCCTATGACGTAAGAGAAGGGCAGGGCGGTGGTGTCGGGATGGTTCTGTATCTTGCCCATGCACACCGAGAACGGCCCAATCTTTGCCGGATGGACTATGTGCGAGCCGCTGGCTGTCTTCACTCCGCGGCTTAGCGTGCCGTAATGTATAGGACCCATCTTGTACGCATGGTTGCTGAAATTGGTGCCCGAACCGGCGTTGTAGAACGATGTCATGCAGCCGATGAGCAGCGTGCTCTTGTGGTGTGACGCCGAGAAGGGGCCGCAGAAGGCGGCGCACGCCTCGCCGTTTGCCATGTACGAGTTTGCGAAAAACAGGCTGCTCTCCGCCGTGAAGCCGTTGGTTATCTGGCAAGCCTCGCCTACGTAGCAGTTGAACAGCTTTGCACTGTTCAGCACCGACGAGCCGTCGGCTATGATGGAGTTCTCGCAGATTACGCCCGAACCTATGTAAACGCTGTCTTCGGCCTCGGCTGCCAGGGTGCAGTCGCTAAGGCGGCACGCCCCGTTCACCTCGCAGTTGTCGGAGATGTTGGTGTTGGTTATTTCCGTGGTGTTGATTATGCGCACGAAGTCGCCTACCGTTCCGGTGCCCGTAAGGCGGCTGTTCACGTCGCTCTTTGCCATCGCCTTCAGCGCGGCTGACAGCTCCTTGTCCTCCGGACGGCTCACCATCAGCGCGGCAAGGTTACTTGTAAGGCCTCGGAAGAGCACCACGTTGCCGCTTCCGGCCTCGTTAAGCACGGATATGGTGTTGCCTTCGCCGAAGGTGGCTTCGGCCGTTGTCTCCATTGTACACACGTTGCGTATGCAGCACTCTTCACCTATTATATAATTGTTGATGTAGTTCCCGATGTTCTCTATTAGGCAGTTGTCGCCTATGGTGGCGTTGCGCAGCGTGGCGTTGCGCACACCTGAATGCACATAGAAGCCCTGCGTCACCTCTATGCTCTTCTCGAACACGCCGAGGTTGACCGTTCCGCAGAACCTAACATCCTTTATATGCGACGGGTTGAAGTCGTCAGCCACATTGACGCATGTCCAGTCTTCGGCCGTACATCCGTTCTCTTCGAGGGTTATAATCTCGTCGTCGGTAAGCTGTCTGTAATCGTACATGGTCGTTATTGTTAATTGATAATTGATAGTTGGGAATGGAAAATTATGACAACCTTTGTCAATCGGCTTTTGCTCGATGGCAAGTGTAATCATAATTATCCATTCTGCATTCTCAATTTTCCATTAAAAGTAATCATAATTCACCATTTTCAATTCTCCGTTTCAACGTCTGTGGGGTAGAGGAAGTCGTTGTACGGGTACTTCTGTACGTGCAGCTGGCGCACCTGTTTATACAGAGTGTCGCGCAGCTCGTCGATGTTCGTCCTGTTCCTTGCCGATATGAAGAGGCAGTTGTCGCCCTGTTTCGCCATCCATGTGCGCTTCAGTTCGTCGAGCGTTACGTTCTCCTTGGTGGCCGGGGTGAGGTCGTCGGGCTCTTTGTCAACCCATGTGTAGGCGTCTATTTTGTTGAAGATGAGCATCGAGGGCTTGTCCGCGCAGCCGAGGTCTTTCAGCGTGTTGTTCACCACTTTGATTTGTTCCTCGAAGTCGGGGTGCGATATGTCAACGACGTGTACCAGCAGGTCGGCCTCGCGCACCTCGTCGAGCGTCGACTTGAACGAGTCTACCAGGTCGGTGGGCAGCTTGCGGATGAAGCCCACGGTGTCTGCAAGGAGGAACGGCAGGTTCTCGATTACGACTTTCCTGACGGTTGTGTCGAGCGTGGCGAAGAGCTTGTTTTCGGCGAAGACTTCGCTCTTTGCGAGCAGGTTCATCAGCGTTGACTTGCCCACGTTGGTGTAGCCTACGAGGGCGACGCGTATCAGCCTTCCGCGGTTCTTGCGCTGGGTGGTCTTCTGCTTGTCTATCTCGGCCAGGCGTTGCTTCAAGAGCGACATGCGGTTGAGGATTATTCGGCGGTCCATTTCGAGCTGAGTCTCGCCCGGACCGCGCAGTCCCACGGAGCCTTTTCCGCCTCCCGAGCCGCTTCCTCCGCCCTGTCGTTCAAGGTGGGTCCAGAGCCTTTGCAGGCGCGGCAGCATGTAGCGGTACTGCGCCAGCTCAACTTGTGTCTTGGCGTTGGCCGTCTGTGCGCGCATGGCGAATATGTCGAGGATGAGCGATGTGCGGTCGAGTATTTTCACCTTCAGCTCGTTCTCGATGTTGCGTATCTGCTTGGCCGACAGCTCGTCGTCGAAAATTACCATTCCTATTTCCCTTTCGGCTTCCTCCTCGGCGCGTATGTATTGCTTTATTTCCTCGAGCTTTCCCTTGCCCACATACGTGGTCTGGTTAGGCCCGGCCACCTTCTGCGTGAAGCGTTTTACGGTCACGGCTCCGGCTGTGTCGGCCAGAAACTCCAGCTCGTCAAGGTATTCCTTGGTCTTGGCTTCGTCCTGTTCCTGTGTGATTAGTCCCACGAGCACGGCCGTTTCGGCCTTGGCTTCGGATATTACAAATTCTTTCATCAGCGTGTCTGCGTATGTAATGTAGTATAATGCAAAGGCAATGCCGGCGAGCGGAAAGGAAGCTTGCTTCCAGTTTCCCGAGCGCAGCTTGCTTTATGCAAAGGCAATGCCAGCGAGAGGAAAGGAAGCTTGCTTCCAGTTTCCCGAGCGCAGCTTGCTTTATGCAAAGTTACATAATTCATGCAAAACGGCAAAGAAAAACACCGTATAACGCCAACGTTTTACCACCTTTTTACCATTGGTTTTGCCGTTTGCGGCCTTTCGCGCTGCAAAAGGCCGCAAACGGCAATGTAAAAGGCCGCCTTTTACACGCTAAAAGGCGGCCTTTTGCAAACGCGTTGACTGTCAACGCGTTGCAGGGTTGTCAAATCATTCTGCCTGAAACAATCTATTTTATGCAACTAACACCTGTCGTCAGTCAATGTCGATGACGTTGAAGTCAGTGTCGAAGGTTATCTCCACGTAGTTCGACAGCTTCACTTCGTATTCGTCATCGTCGCGTTCTATCTCGAGTATGCGGCAGTCGGGATAGTTGCCCCGTATGTACCGGGCTATCGCCTGGGGCACGAGCGACGACGGTACGGCCGACCGCTTGCACTTCACTTCGGTCCAGCGGCCGCGCCCGTCGAACTCTATTTTCTCGCCGTTGGTGAATATCACGGTGTATTCCTTGCTGAACAACTCGATCTCCACCTTAGCCAAGGCCACCTTGCGGCCGGGAAAGTGCGCCTTGACGGTAGCCAGGGCGGCTTTGGGCAGGCGGTCGGCCGGTATGGCCTTCTCGTCGCCCGTGCTTGCCGAGGCCGGCGTTTGGGCGAGCAGGGCCAGCGCGGCCAGCAGTGATATTATGATGGTTCTCATTGTCGTTGTAGGGTATTAAGCCCCCGGCGCGGTGCGTGCGCCAAGGGGGCTTGGGGTTGTCAGTCGTCGATGTCTACTACCTGGAAGTTCCTGTTGAACGTCACCTCGAGGCGGTTTGACAGCTTCACTTCATACTGGTTGTCGTCTTTCTCGATTTCAAGGATTTTCGTTCCGGGGTAGGTTGACTTCACATACTGTGTGATTTTTGCCGGTACGAGGGCCGCCGGTACTGAAGACATCTTGCAGTTTATCTCCGTCCAGTTGCCGCGGCGGTCGAACTCCACCTTCTCGCCGTTGTTGAACACTACGTCGTAGCTCTTCTCGAAGAGGCCGGTCTCCATCTTGGCCAGGGCCACCTTCTTGGCCTTGAAGTGCTTTTTGATTACCTGCTGTGCCGTAGCGGGCAGCTGGCTTACGCTTATGGGCTTGTCGTTGTCGGCCATGGCCGTTGTCGAGAACGCTACTATGCTTACCAATGCGATTACTGCTGATTTGATGATGCGTTTCATAATCTTCTGTTTTTTAGGGTTATTACTCATGTTGTTTCTTTTTCTGTTGCAAAGATTATGTTTCTTTCTGAAAAGAATCTGAAATGCCGCAGACATTCTTTCATATTAACATTGTTTAAGAAACGGCGCGTTTTCCTGCACCATCGTCTGCACAGCTTGCGGTTGTATGCGGGCGGTCTGCCGGGCTTTGCCGGGTCGGTCAGTGGCTTATCGTTTTCTGAAAGGAGGTTAATCTGCAAATCTGTTGAATGAAATAAAAGCTCTATTAATGAAAACACCCTGCTTTAATCCAGGCAGTCGGTATCCGTCATTCCGCGCTTC
>ENA-ORSA01002418-ORSA01002418.1-human-gut-metagenome-genome-assembly--contig:-NODE-2418-length-13318-cov-13.910804_pt1 | contig 13318 bp, 9 predicted proteins | sample MGYA00242179_ERZ509142 | MGnify/ENA primary metagenome ERZ509142 (study PRJEB26280, sample SAMEA2338659) | human gut metagenome | biome: human gut; feature: human-associated habitat; material: faeces... | reverse complement strand
GTACCCCAAGGGCATTTGTTCCGCTGCGCTCCACTGCAGGACGCCGTCCCCTACAGGGTTTGGCGGTCATGCGGGCGGACGGAGTCGTCCGCCTCTACACATGGAAAAAGACCGCCGACGGCGGTCTTTTTTGATTCAGTTCATCTGCTTGCGGCGGCTCAGGTTCACGGTGCCGTCGGTCATGGCGTTCAGGGAATCCAGGCTCTTGCCCGTACCCTCGGCCACGCAGGAGATAGCGCCCTCGGCCACCACGGTATGGATGCCCGTGCGCGCCTCGATCAGCCGGTCGAAGCCGTCCACCAGACTGCCGCCGCCGGTCATGACGATGCCGTTGTTGGAGATGTCCGCCACCAGCTCCGGCGGAGTGCGCTCCAGTACGCCGTGTACCGCCTCCAGAATGCGCTCCACCGGCTCCTCGAAGGCCTCCAGCATCTCCGTGGAGCTAACGTTGATGACCTTGGGCAGACCGGTGACAAGGCAGCGGCCCTTGATCTCGATGGTGGTCTCCTGCTCCTTGGGGAACACGCAGCCGATCTGCATCTTCATCAGCTCGGCGGTGCGCTCGCCCACCAGCACGTTGTGCTTGCGGCGCATATACTTGACGATAGCCTCGTTGAACTGGTCGCCGGCCACCTTGATGGACGCGCTCTCCACCACGCCGCTCAGGGAGATCACGGCGATGTCGCTGGTACCGCCGCCGATATCCACCACCATGTGGCCGTCGGGCTTGGAGATGTCGATGCCCGCGCCGATGGCAGCGGCCACAGGCTCCTCGATGAGATACACCCGGCGGGCGCCTGCCTGAATACCGGCGTCCACCACGGCGCGCTCCTCCACCTCGGTGATGCCGGAGGGCACGCAGATGATGACACGGGGCTTGAACAGCTGGAAGCCGCCCACCACCTTGTGCAGGAACTCGCGGAGCATACGCTCGGTCATGTCGTAGTCGGAGATGACGCCCTCGCGCAGCGGGCGGATGGCCACGATGTTGCCGGGGGTACGACCCAGCATGGCCTGCGCCTCGGCGCCCACCTTGAGAAGCTTGCCTGTATTTTTGTCGATAGCCACCACAGACGGCTCGTTGAGCACAACGCCCTTCCCCTTCACATACACCAGTACGGAGGCGGTACCCAGATCAATACCGATATCCTTTGCAATAGAACACATAATGCTGCACCTCTGCTTTATCTTTTGTTTCGGGCGCGGTGCGCCCGCTGTCGTCCAGCTTCCATTATACCGGCACATACCGCGTTTTGCAACAGCGGAAATGAAATTCGCGCCATTTTCTGTATTCTGCACGGCTGCGCCGCGCTTCATACCTCACTTGTCCCGCACCATGGCCAGCGTCAGGCACACCACGTCCGCCGCGCCCGCTTCCCGCAGTATCCGGACGCACTCGCTGAGGGTGGCGCCGGTGGTGAGGATATCGTCGATCAGCAAAAATCGCTTGCCCCGGATGGCCGCAGGCTCCACCGCTTCGTACACGTTCAGCACATTGGCGCGGCGCGCCGCCGGATCGTCAAGGCCGGACTGGGGCGGATTGTCCGTGATCTTGCGCAGCGTCTCCTGCGGCTCCACGTGCCAGTCCACGCACAGGCTGGCGCACAGCATCCGCGCCTGATCGAAGCCCCGCTTCTTCAGGCGTTTTTTGCTCACCGGCACCCATGTGACGGCGTCGAACCGATCCGAGTACACCTCCGCCGCCTTCTCCGCCATCAGGGAGCCGAAGCAGTTGAGGTTCTCCACCCGGTTCTTGAACTTGAAGTCCAATATGGCCTTACGCACGTTGTCCTCGTAGTACAGCGGCGCGGCGCACTCGCCGAAGCTGCCGGTGCGCAGCTTATCGCACCGGGGCAGCTCCGTTTTGCATCTGCTGCACAGCAGCTCCCTGCCGGTCATCCGACCGCAGAAGGGGCACTTGCGGGGAAAGAAGAAATCCAGCAGCCGCTTCTGCGTCTTGTCCAGCGATTCGTTGACGGTCATGTCAGTCCCTCCTTCAGTCGGCGGCGCAGGCCGCTGTACCGGCGCTGCTGCCTGTCGTTGGCGGCCATCTCCCCCGGCACCGTGTCGTCGCCCACCAGGATCAGCAGCCTGCGGGCACGGGTGATGGCCGTGTACAGCACGCCCCGCACCATCAGCGTAGGCGCGGCGGGCGCGGCCGTCAGGATCACCGCCGGATACTCGCTGCCCTGTGATTTATGTACCGTGATGGCGTAGGCCATGTCCAGCTGCGCCAGCATATCGGCGGTGTAGGTGGCGGTGCGGTCGTCAAAGCGGATGACGATCAGCTCCCCGGAGGGGTCGATATCCTGTATCACGCCCACGTCACCGTTGAAAATGCCGCTGCCGGCGGTGCCGTCGTCCTTCTCCCAGATCACGTCGTAGTTGTTGCGGGTCTGCATGACCCGGTCGCCCATCCGGAACGTTACATCGCCCCACTGCTTCTGCCGCCTTCCGGCAGCCGGCGGGTTCAGCGCCGCCTGCAAAGCCCGGTTCAGCGCCGCGGTGCCGCAGGCGCCCTTCCGGGTGGGCGAGAGCACCTGTATCTGCTCGGTGGGGATGCCCATGTTCCTTGGCAGGCGCTCCCGGCACAGCTCCACCACCGTCTGCACCAGCCTGTCCGGTGAGCGGCGGCACAGGAAGAAGAAGTCCCCCTGCCCGTTGTCCAGACGGGGCGGCTCCCCCTGATTGACGGCGTGGGCGTTGCGGATGATGGCGGACTGCTCCGCCTGACGGAACACCTGCGTCAGCGATACCGCCGGGATCACGCCGCTGCGCAGCATATCGCCCAACACGTTGCCCGGCCCCACCGACGGCAGCTGATCCGGGTCGCCCACCAGCACCAACCGGCAGCCCGGCCGCAGCGCCTCCAGCAGGGAGCGCATCAGCTCGATGTCCACCATGCTTACCTCGTCCACGATGACGGCGTGAGCCTCCAGCGGGTCGTTGGCATTTTTGCGGAACACGGTCTGTCCGGTCATCTCGTTGTAGCTCATGCCCAGCGCCCGGTGGATGGTCTGGGCGTCCGCGCCCGTCACCTCGCCCAGACGCTTGGCCGCCCGTCCGGTGGGCGCCAGCAGCGCCACGTCCAGCCCCATCCGCTCATACAGCGCCACGATGCCCCGCAGGGAGGTGGTCTTGCCGGTGCCGGGGCCGCCGGTCAGCAGCAGGATGCCGCCCTGCGCCGCCAGCAGCACCGCCTGCCGCTGCATGGGTGCGTAGGACACGCCCTGCTCCCGCTCGATGGCGTCGATGGTCTTTTCCGCCCGGGGCAGCGTCTCCACCGGGGTGGTGACCAGCGACACCAGCCGCTGCGCCACGAATGTCTCCGCCTGATAGAGCCGGGGCAGATAGCAGCCCCGCACCCCGGCGATATCCTGCTGGACGACGGCAAAGCCCTCGATGAGCTTGTCCAGCATCACCTCCAGCTGCTCCGGCTCCACGCCGATGAGCTGGGAGGTGGCCGCCAGCAGCTTGTTCCGGGGCAGGAACACATGGCCGTTGCCGGCGTTATGCTCCAGCTCGTAGGTCAGCGCCGCCCGCAGGCGGCAGGGATCGTCCCCGCCGAAGCCCATGCTGATGGCGATGCCGTCTGTCACGGCGAATTTCACGCCGTACTGGGCGCGGCTGAGGATATAGGGATCGTCCCGCAGGCACTGCATGGCCGTGTCGCCGTAGGTGCGCTGCAGGGGCATGGCCAGATACACCGGCAGGTCGTACCGCGCCAGGAACTCCATGATCTGCCGCAGACCCGTCAGCGCCCGGAACGCCTCGGACAGCTCCTGCGCCCTTTTCGCCGTGATGCCCTTGATGCACTTCAACCTCTCCGGCTCCTGCCGCAGCACATCCAGCGTGTCGTCGCCGAAGCGCTCCACCAGCCGCTGCGCCGTGGCGGGGCCGATGCCCTTGATGATGCCGGAGGACAGGTAGGCCACCATGTCCTCCTGACTGCGGGGCAGGCGGCGCTCCACGCTCTCGGCGGTAAGCTGGGCGCCGTGCACCGGGTGCATCGTCCACACGCCGGTGACGGTCATACCCTCGCCGGCGGCGGCGCAGGGTATGCACCCCACCACCGTGATGGGCTCCTCCTCGCCCTCCACCGCCAGCAGCAGCACCGTATAGCCGTTTTCCTCGTTGTGGAAGATCACCGCATCCACGGTGCCCTCCACCGTTACACGCTCGCCCACAGGCTCACCTCCCCGGTCATTTTTCCGTATACAGCGACGCCAGCTCCTCCGGCGTCACCAGCTTCACATTGTCGCCCGCCAGCAGGGATACCGCCCGGCGTCCCGCCTCGTCAAGGCCGCAGTCCACCAGCAGCACCGGCAGCCGCCGGTTCTGCGCCAGTATCCGCAGCGCCGCGTCCAGTCCGGCGGCATCGCCGGACACTCTCATCACATAGACCGCGTCCACCGGGCTTTCCCGGTACAGCAGCACCGATGCCGCCAGCCACAGAAGTGCCGTTACGCCTATGGCCGCCAGCGCCGCCACCACGCCGTCCTGCATCAGCTCCATGACACCGCCTCCCCCCTGCTCCATTGTATGAAGCGGGGCGCGGCGGGTTACTTCAGGTATTTTTTCAGGTACTGTCCCGTGTAGGACGCGTCGCAGGCGGCGATCTCCTCCGGTGTGCCGCAGGCCACCACCGTTCCGCCGCCGACGCCGCCCTCCGGCCCCAGGTCGATGATATAGTCGGCGCACTTGATCACGTCCAGATTGTGCTCGATGACCAGCACCGTGTTGCCGCCGTCGGTGAGCCGCTGCAAAACCTCCAGCAGCTTGCGCACATCGTCGGCGTGCAGGCCGGTGGTGGGCTCATCCAGAATATATACCGTGCGCCCGGTGGCGCGGCGGCTCAGCTCTGTTGCCAGCTTCACCCGCTGGGCTTCGCCGCCGGACAGGGTGGTGCTGGGCTGTCCCAGCTTCACATAGCCCAGTCCCACGTCCCGCAGGGTGGTCAGCTTGTCGCAGATATTGGGCACGGCGGAGAAGAACTCCAGCGCCTCGTCCACGGTCATGTCCAGCACGTCGGCGATGTTCTTCCCCTTGTAGCGCACCTCCAGCGTCTCGCGGTTATAGCGCTTGCCGCGGCACACCTCGCAGGGAACGTATACGTCCGCCAGAAAGTGCATCTCGATCTTCAGCATACCGTCGCCGCCGCAGGCCTCGCACCGTCCGCCCTTGGTGTTGAAGGAAAATCGCCCGGCGTTGTAGCCCCGCGCCTTGGCGTCCGGCGTGGAGGCAAACAGGTCGCGGATCAGGTTGAACAGGTTCGTATAGGTGGCCGGGTTGGAGCGGGGTGTCCGCCCGATGGGGCTCTGGTCGATGGCGATGACCTTGTCCAGCTGCTCCATGCCCTCGATGGCGTCGTGCTTGCCGGGACGCACCTTCATGCGGTTCAGCGCCGCACCCAGCGACTTATACAGCACCTCGTTCACCAGCGAGGATTTGCCGCTGCCGCTGACGCCGGTGACGCAGGTAAACGTCCCCAGCGGGATGGACACGTCGATGTTCTTCAGATTGTTCTCCCGCGCGCCCCGCACCGTCAGCCATTTGCCGTTTCCCCGGCGGCGCTGTGCCGGCAGGGGGATGGTGCGCTTGCCGCTGAGGTACTGCCCCGTCAGGCTGTCGGGGTTGGCCATGACCTCCTCCGGCGTGCCGCAGGCCACCACCTGGCCGCCCAGCGCGCCCGCGCCGGGGCCGATGTCGATGAGATAGTCCGCCGCGCGCATGGTGTCCTCGTCGTGCTCCACCACGATCAGGGTGTTGCCCAGATCACGGAGCCTCTGCAGCGTGGCCAGCAGCTTGTCGTTGTCCCGCTGGTGCAGGCCGATGGACGGCTCGTCCAGAATATACAGCACCCCCATGAGGCTGCTGCCGATCTGGGTGGCCAGCCGGATGCGCTGGCTCTCGCCGCCGGACAGGGTGCCCGACGCACGGGACAGGGTCAGGTAGCTCAGTCCCACGGACTGCAAAAAGCCCAGACGGGCGTGGATCTCCTTCAGGATCTGCGCGGCGATGATCTGCTGGTTGCCGGTGAGCGCCAGCCCGTCGAAAAAGGACAGCGCCTCGTCCACCGGCAGGGTGGTGGCGTCGTAGATGGACTTTCCGCCCACCGTCACCGCCAGCGCCTCCGGCCGCAGCCGCTGTCCCCGGCAGGCCGGGCAGGGGCAGGGCGTCATCAGCCCCTCGATCTCCTTCTTGCTGGCGTCGGACTGTGTCTCCTGATAGCGGCGCTCCAGATTGTGGCATATCCCCTCGAAGGCCTGATACAGCACGCCCTTGCCCCGGGGCTGGTCGTAGTGCAGCTCCAGCTTTTCGCCGCCGGTGCCGTAGAGGATGACGTTCTTCACCTCGTCGCTCAGCGTCCCGTAGGGCTGGGTCAGGGAGAAGCGGTACTTCTTGCTGAGGGCTTCGAAGTACATGCGGCTGATGCCGTCGGAGCGGATGGACGCCCAGCCGGTGGCGGTGATGGCGCCGTCCAGAATGGACTTGGACTCGTCCGGCACGATCAGCGCCGGGTCAGCCTTCAGCTGCACGCCCAGACCGGTGCAGGTGGGGCAGGCCCCGAAGGGACTGTTGAAGGAGAACAGCCGGGGCGTCAGCTCCTCGATGGAGATGCCGCAGTCCTCGCAGGCGTAGTTCTGGGAGAAGGTGATGTCCTGCTCCTCCCGCAGCAGGTTCACGGTCACAAGGCCGCCGGCCAGGTTGGACGCCGTCTCCACTGAGTCCGTCAGACGGCCGGTGATGTCCGGGCGCACGATCAGGCGATCCACCACGATGTCGATGTGGTGCTTGAGGTTCTTTTCCAGTGAGATGTCCTCGGACAGCTCGTACAGGTTTCCGTCTACCCGGGCGCGGACAAAGCCGCTGCGCCGCGCATCCTCCAGCACCTTGGCGTGCTCGCCCTTGCGTCCCCGCACCACCGGCGCCATGATCTGGATACGGGTGCCCTCCGGCAGCGCCATGATCTGGTCGATGATCTGATCCACCGTCTGGCGGCGTATCTCCCGGCCGCATTTGGGGCAGTGGGGCACGCCCACCCGCGCCCACAGCAGGCGCAGGTAATCATAGATCTCCGTCACCGTGCCCACGGTGGAGCGGGGATTCTTGCTGGTGGTCTTCTGGTCGATGGAGATGGCCGGGGACAGTCCCTCGATATAGTCCACGTCCGGCTTGTCCATCTGTCCTAAAAACATACGGGCGTAGGAGCTAAGGCTCTCCACATACCGCCGCTGCCCCTCGGCATAGATGGTGTCGAAGGCCAGGGAGCTTTTGCCGCTGCCGGAAAGCCCCGTCAGCACCACCAGCTTATCACGTGGGATGGCAACGTCGATGTTCTTCAGGTTGTTCTCCCGTGCGCCCTTGATGAAAATTTCAGTCTGCATGGTATGCCTCGTTTCTGCAACATATTGTCGCAGATAAGTGTAGTGAAATCATTTTTTAATGTCAATAGTCAACGGAATGCGGATTCCCACGCCGGTGTGCGCACCGGCTCGGAATGATAGGGGGCGGATCACACGATCACATCCGCTGTCTTTGCCCGCAGGAGGGCGATAAGCGCGTTGGGGTCGCACTCCACCTGATGACCGATCTTTCCGGCGGAGACGCACACCGTGCCGTACAGCAGTGCCGTCTCGTGGAACACCGTGGGGAACTGCTTCTTCATGCCCACCGGGGAGCAGCCGCCGTGGACGTAGCCCGTCAGGGGCAGCAGTTCCTTCTGGGGCAGCATGGCCACGGACTTCTCCCCCACGGCCTTGGCCGCCTTTTTCAGGTCGAGGTTCTCCGCCACGGGGATGTCGAACACATAGTATGCCCCGGACGCACCCCTTGTCACCAGCGTTTTGAACACCTGCTCCGGCGGCTGCCCCAGCGTCTGCGCCACGGACACGCCGTCGATAGGGCCCTCCGGGTCGTAGCTGTGGGCGGTGTAGGGTATCTTCTTCTGTTCCAGCGTCCGCATGACGTTGGTCTTTTCCTCTTTGCTCTTTGCCATGGTATCACTCCTTTACGGCGGTCTTGCCGCCCTCCCGCGCCAACAGAATGACGCAGCCGAACACGCAGGCCACGCCCAGCACCGTCCACACGGTCAGCGCTTCCTTGAATACAAACACACCCACCAGCGTCTCCACCACCGGCTCGATGTTGGTGATGATGGACGCCCGGCCGCTCTCCACGCCCTCAAGTCCCTTCGTATAGAAGATGTAGGGCAGCACCGTGGCTACGATCACCACACCGCACGTGCCCACGATGCCCTGCGCGCCGGAAAAGGCCAGCGGCAGCGTCTTGAAGTCTGCGAAAAAGATCGAACCAAGCCCTGCCACCAGAAACGTCCAGTAGATCATGGTGTAGCTCTCGTACCGCGCCAGCCCGTAGTGGGCGAACACGGTGTAGCTGGCATAGCACAGTCCGGACAGCACGCCCAGACCGATGCCCGTCCACGAAGCTGTCGTATCGCCCCCCAGCACGCCGCTGACCATGACACAGCCCAGCAGCGACACCGCCAGCGCGATGACCTTGCGCTTTGTCAGTGGCGTTTTCCACAGGACGGCGCTGAATATGACCACAAAGGAGGGCGCCAGATACAGCAGCACCGCCGCCACCGACAGGGAGCACATGGTCTGGCATTTGAAATACACTATGCTCAGCAGCAGAATGCTGATCAGCCCGGAGCCAAGAAAGATGGGCAAGTGCTTCCACTTGATGCGGAACACCTGCCGGTGGAACAGGCCGAACACCACCGTCAGCACCAGCAGCGTACCGAAGTTCCGGATAAACACCCGGTTGCCCAGCGACACGCCCGCGCCGGTGAGCAGGCGGTTGGAAAACCCGATAAAGCCCCAGCACACGGCGCTGAGGATGACGTAGATATAGGAAATGTACTTTTTCATAGACTCGTTCTCGGTTCGTTTTATTTCTCGCCCCGCAGCTCGATGATCTGGTCACGCAGCAGGGCGGCGTATTCGAATTCCAGCATACGGCTGGCCTCCTTCATCTCTTTTTCCAGCCGGGCGATCGTCTCCGCCCGCTCCCGGTCGGAGAGCTTCTTCTTGCTGAGCTTGGACGCTTCCTCGGCGCTGCGGCTGATCTCCACCATCTCCCGCACGTCCTTGCGGATGGTCTGGGGCACGATGCCGTGCGCCTTATTGAAGTCGTCCTGTAATTTCCGCCGCCGCTCCGTCTCGTCCATGGCGGCGCGCATGGAGGGCGTGACGGTGTCGGCGTACAGGATCACCAAGCCCTCGGCGTTGCGGGCGGCGCGGCCGATGGTCTGGATCAGGCTGGTTTCGCTGCGGAGGAAGCCCTCCTTGTCCGCGTCCAGTATGGCCACCAGGCTGACCTCCGGCAGGTCAAGACCCTCCCGCAGCAGGTTGATGCCCACCAGCACGTCGAACTCGCCCAGCCGCAGGTCGCGGATGATCTCCATGCGCTCCAGCGCCGACACGTCGGCGTGCATGTACCGCACACGGATGCCAAGTCCCCGGAAGTGCGCCGTCAGATCCTCCGCCATCTTCTTCGTCAGCGTCGTCACCAGCACACGCTCGTTTTTCTGCTCCCGCTTGTGGATCTCCTCCACCAGGTCGTCGATCTGTCCCACCACGGGACGTACCTCCACGCGGGGATCCAGCAGACCCGTGGGGCGGATCACCTGCTCCACGATCTGGTCGGCCTCCTGCTTTTCGAAGTCGCCCGGCGTAGCGGACACATACACTGCCTGGGAGAACCGCTCCTCGAACTCCTCGAATTTCAGCGGCCGGTTGTCAAAGGCACAGGGCAGGCGGAAGCCGTAGTCCACCAGGCTCTGCTTGCGGGCGTGGTCGCCGTTGTACATGGCGCGCACCTGCGGCAGCGTCACGTGGCTCTCGTCCACGAACAGCACGAAATCCTCCGGGAAGAAGTCCAGCAGCGTCATGGGCGCGCTGCCCACCGGACGCTGGGAGATGACGCGGGAATAGTTCTCGATGCCGGAGCAGTAGCCCAGCGTGCGCATCATCTCCACGTCGTAGCGGGTGCGCTGGTCGATGCGCTGGGCTTCCACCAGCTTGCCGTTGTCCTCGAACCACTTCTTCCGCTCGGCCAGCTCACGCTCGATCTCCACCGCCGCCCGCTCCAGCTTGTCCTTGGGCGTGACGTAGTGGCTGGCGGGGTACACCGCCACATGGTTCAGCTGCTTCATGGCCGCGCCGGTGACGGGATGGAACTCCGTGATGCGCTCGATCTCGTCGCCGAAAAACTCCACCCGGATGGCTCTGTCCTTGTAATAGGCCGGGTACAGCTCCACCGTGTCGCCCCGCACCCGGAACATGTTCCGCTGGAAGGCCACGTCGTTGCGCTCGTACCGATCCTCCACCAGCCGCCGCAGCAGCTCGTCCCGCTCCATGGTCATGCCGGTGCGCAGGGAGATCATCATGCGGGCGAAGTCGTCCGGCTCGCCCAGACCGTAGATGCAGCTGACGGAGGACACCACGATCACGTCCCGCCGCTCCAGCAGCGCGCAGGTGGCGCTGAGCCGCAGCCGGTCGATCTCCTCGTTGGTGGAGGCGTCCTTTTCGATGTATGTATCCGTATGGGGGATATACGCCTCCGGCTGGTAATAGTCGTAGTAGGAGACGAAATACTCCACGGCGTTGTGGGGGAAAAACTCCCGGAACTCCTCGCACAGCTGCGCCGCCAGCGTCTTGTTGTGCGCCAGCACCAGCGTGGGGCGGTTCACCCGCTCGATGACCTTGGCCATGGTGTACGTCTTGCCGCTGCCGGTGACGCCCTTGAGCACCTGCGCCCGCAGGCCGTTCTCGATGCCCTGTGCCAGCTTGTCGATGGCCTGGGGCTGGTCGCCCGCAGGCTCGTATTCGGAAACTACCTTGAAATCAGGCATACGCCCCTCCTTCTGTATCGCGCTACATCAGCTTGCTCTCCGCCATGGAGACAAAATCGTTGTCCGCCACCACGATGTGGTCGATCAGGCGGATGCCCAGCGGCTCCAGCGCCTCCATGACCTGCCGCGTCACCATCCGATCCTCCGCGGAGGGCAGCGCCACGCCGCTGGGATGGTTGTGCGCCAGAATGATGCCGCTGGCGCCGGCGTACAGGGCGTTCTCCACCACCTGCCGCACATAGACCGGCGACGCGCCCACGCTGCCCTTGCTGATGCAGCGGCAGCTGAGCAGCTTTCCCTTGCCGTCCAGACAGACCTGATAGAGCAGCTCTTTCTTCTCGCCCGCCAGCAGCTCCATGAAGTATACGCCGGTGCGCTCGGTGGAGTTCAGCACCGTCTGGGGCATGGCGGAACACCGGGCGCGCAGCGCCATGTCGCCGGCCAGACGCAGCAGCACGGCAGCGTTCTCGCCCACGCCGTCCACCGTCATCAGCTCGTCCGCCGAGGCGCGCAGCACCCCCTGCATGGAGCCGAACTGCCGCACCAGCCGGTGCGCCGTCTCGTTGGTATCCTGCCGCGGTATGGCGAAAAACAGCAGCAGCTCCAGCAGCTGATGGTCGTCCATTCCCTCGGCGCCTGCCGCCAGATAGCGCCGCTTGCAGCGCTGCCTGTGTCCATCGTGCAAGCCCATGCCGACTCCTCCTTCGTGTATGGTCAAGGCCGGCAGCTCTCCTGCCTGAGCCGCAAAATCTCAATGGTATAGTATATCACATATTCTCTGTTCCCACAAGCGGTTTTGCCTTACATTTCCCGCGGTGCAAAAAGCCCGCTGCATTTTATGCAGCGGGCTGTGTCGAAAAAGACTGTCATTTTTAGGGGGCGGCATCCCGTAGGAAGCAAGTGCCCTTGGGGTACTCCTCCTGAATTCATATCCGGATATCCCCGTCCGAGGACTGCGCCTGATGCAGCAGCGGGGCGCAGGCATCCAGAAACTGCCGCACCTGCTGCGGGCACCGGCCGATATACCGCTGCGGCTCCATCAGGGCTTCCAGCTCCTTCCGGCTCAGGCTGAAGGCGGTATCGCCCGCCAGCCGATCCAGCAGGTCGCAGGGCAGCCCCTCCTTCATGCGCGCCGTCGCCGCCATGGAGTGGCGGCGGATGATCTCGTGCAGCTGCTGGCGGTCGCCGCCGCGCTTCACCGCCTCCATCATGATATCCTCGGTGGCCAGAAACGGCAGATACTCCCGCAGCGTCCGCTCCACGACCGCCTCGTTGACCCGCAGCCCCGCCGTCACGTTCTGGCACAGGCGCAGCACCGCGTCCGCGCACAGAAAGCCCTCCGGCATGGAAATACGGCGGTTGGCGGAATCGTCCAGCGTCCGTTCCAGCCACTGCACGCTGGCGGTCATGGGCGCGTTCATGGCATCGGCCATCAGATAGCGGCTCAGGGAGCATATCCGTTCGCACCGCATGGGATTGCGCTTGTAGGCCATAGCGGACGAGCCGATCTGCTCCTCCTCGAACGGCTCCTCCAGCTGGCGGTCGTGCTGCAAAAGCCGGATGTCGTTGGCCATGCGATAAGCGCTTTGAGCGATACCGCTGAGACAGCCGAGAATACGGCTGTCCACCTTTCGGGGATAGGTCTGCCCGCACACCGGGAAGCAGTCGGAAAAGCCGAACTCCGCCGCGATACGGCGGTTCATCTCGTCGATCTTTTCCTCGTCGCCGTCGAACAGCTCCATGAAGCTGGCTTCGGTGCCGGTGGTGCCCCGGCAGCCCAGGAAGCGCAGCGTGGACAGCAGGTGATCCAGCTCCTCCACGTCCGCCAGAAAGTCCTGCATCCAGAGGGTGGCGCGCTTGCCCACGGTCACAGGCTGCGCCGGCTGGTAGTGGGTATAGCCCAGCGTGGGCGTGGCGGCGTATTTCTCCGCAAAGGCCGCCAGATTCCCCAGCACCGCCAGCAGCTGCGTCCGCAGATAGACAAGGCCGTCCCGGTACAGGATCAGATCGGCGTTGTCGGTCACATAGCAGCTGGTGGCGCCCAGATGGATGATGCCCGCCGCCGACGGCGCGGCCTTGCCGTAGGCGTACACATGCGCCATCACATCATGGCGTACCTGGCGCTCCCGCCGGGCGGCCTCCTCGTAGTCAATATCGGTGATGTGAGCCTCCAGCTGTGACACCTGCTCCACGGTGATGGGCAGTCCCAGCTGGTGCTGGGCGCGTGCCAGCGCCGCCCACAGCCGCCGCCACGTCTGATAGCGGCTGTCGTCGGAAAACAGGTGCAGCATGTACTCCGAGGCGTAGCGAGATGCCAGCGGAGAGTTATACATATCGTGTGACACGGCTTCCTCCCTGCTCATCGAACGATCAGGCTTTCCCGCTCGGCACCCACGGAGACATACCCGATATGGCAGCCGATGGCCTGCTCCACATACT
>ENA-ORSA01002415-ORSA01002415.1-human-gut-metagenome-genome-assembly--contig:-NODE-2415-length-13339-cov-3.407332_pt1 | contig 13339 bp, 10 predicted proteins | sample MGYA00242179_ERZ509142 | MGnify/ENA primary metagenome ERZ509142 (study PRJEB26280, sample SAMEA2338659) | human gut metagenome | biome: human gut; feature: human-associated habitat; material: faeces... | reverse complement strand
GGCTGTTGCCCCCCCCCACGTAAAAGGGATAGCGGCCGCTGCTGCCGTAGTTGCGGAAGGTACGGAATTTCTCCGCCAGCCCGTCGTCATCCGTCAGGATGCAGCGGACGACCTCCTCAAACGAAGCGGTTTTACTCTTGCAGAGAACGCTCATGAGCGCGACCTCAATCGTGCTGCGGTTAAAGGTTTCAAGCTCCAGATCATAGAACTTCTGGGTCCGGTCTTTGTTCGCAAAGAACTTTATGTAGTGCTGGATCACCGGCTTATACCGCTCGTCGATGCCGAGATCAAGGGCGAGCAGCGAGGCACGGTCTGCGAAAAACTCCTTGGAGTACCGGATGGTGTCTGCGAGGTGGTTATCCCGAACGGCAGGCTTCGCAAAGGGCGCATAGACAAGATAATTCGTGGTTCTGTCTACGCACTCCAGAAAGTATTTCGTATAGAACTGGTTGTCCGGCGCAAGGTGCAGCACCTTGGCATTTTCCAGCTCCAGCGTGTCAATATCCTCGGCAAACTCCGCATTGTCGTCATACCAGAAGACCAGCTTCCGCACGTCCCCGGTAAACTCCGCGTTGAGCTTATCTGCGATTTGTTTTAAGTTCAGTTCTGCCATGTTTAGTCTCCAACTTGGTTTTCTTCGTTACTTCTCAAAAAAACGGCCATTTCCTCTGTGGCCTGCTTATACCAACCATTCATGAAGGATGTCATCTCGGGTTTTAAGCCTTTGCCCCGAAGATAGTTGCTAAAAGGAGGAAGTGTCGACTCTTCAAAGTATTCTTTTAACAACGAAAATATATCTATCCCTTTTTCAACTACACTCATCAACATTTCGTACTCTTCAACATTAAAGTTGAAATAGTATTTAACTCTGGCGCAGCCTTTTTTCTTCTCTATTTCCTTGATAATTCCCTCGTAGTAATATGGATTTGCATTTATGCTATCCATAGAAACTGCAACAACATATATTTCTTCAATCTCTGAAAACTTTTCTCCTGGTTGAATTGCCTTTTGAGCAAAGCTGTCGGCTTCAAGGATAGGGCAGATAAAGAGTTTTTGATTATTTTTCTCAACATCTTTATTGCATGCCATTACTTTACTTAGTACGGAGAACCCTTTTGCTTCAACTGCAAGCAGTTTGTTTTCTTTTTGCAGATATGCATCAGATGATTTCGCCTCATGTCCGCGCTTACCAATCAAAAACTCATCAATATAGGTGTAAGTTGTTTGAGCGGCTTCCCTCGTTAGATCTTGAATATATCTTTCATATAAGCGACCATAGAACGCCATTGCACGACTATCCTCGGTTGAATAGCAGTCCCTTATCAACCAATACAATTTTTCAAAAAAGGCATTCGACAGCGTATAATCGCTAATTGAGAGATAGTTTCCTTTGCCATCGAGTAAAAATGGCGCTCTCTGAAATCCCTCGAAATTCCATTCTTCGTTTTCGGTATGTACAGCCCATTCATGCAAATCTTCTGGCTTGGCCGACAATGATGATAGTGTTTTAAGGAGCAAATCACAATTGACGCTGCTTTTATATATCGCTTTAATATTGCGCCATACAGAAAAATAGTTAAGCCGGTTGTTGCTGGAATCATAAGGTTGTAGCTCCCATAATAGAAACGCCATGTATTGAGTAATCGACACTCCGTATTTTTCCAAAAAAGCAGCTGGATAGTCACGGTATTCGCCTTGCACATCAGCAGCAAAGTTTGTTTTATCTTTACATAGATTCCCAAGCATGTAATACATACGCAAAATGCGCCCGGCGACACTCGGCTGGTTATTCAAATGATAAGTTGAGTAGAGAAAGTGCCCTTCATCAAACTCCGCCTTGTTTTTTTCTTCAACCTTATCAGCGACAACTAATTGGAGACGGATTATCTGCGCATAATCTTCTTTAGTGATTGAGTAGTCCGTTTTAGAAAGAGTGCTATAATCGCCATAAATAAGGATTTTCTTGAGAAAAATCAGGAACATTTGTAAGGAAATAATATGCCAGTCTTTTCGGTATACCGGATTTGAAGGAAGCCCATTCACCAGTCTTTCATCAATCCCAAGGATTTCCTTTTTAATTGCCATTTCAAACGGTATCGAAATCTCACAGTAGAAAGACCGGATAGGATTCAGCTTCACATTTCTGATTCCAATGAGCTCAGCAATAATCGACAGCGTTTTGTGCATATTTATTTTTCCAATCTCTTCAATCAGATTGGGGGCGGGTTCTCCAAAAACATCAGAATATCCAAGCAAGAGTTGTATTCCGGTAGCGTCGACTTTATACATAGCCCATTTCCTCCTGGCCTATATCTTTTTATTTAATCGCCGTCAAAATCTCTATCTTCTTCCCGTCCTGTCCGGTTTGCACCTTTTCATAGTTCACCTTTACGCCGTCATCGAGGTCGATGTCGATGCGGGAGAGGGCGAGGTGGGCGATTTTGGCGTCGTAGTCCTTGGACTCTTTGAGCTGCTTGGTCAGCTTGTCCTTGCGCTTCTGTGCGGCGGAGACCTCGCGGGCGTTACTGCTGTTGTCGATGGTGTCCTGCATCCGGGCGATCTCGCTCTCGTAGACGCGCTGGACACGGTGCAGGTACTCCACACGGACGTTGCCGGTGGTGTCGGCGTTCCAGCGGTGCATGTAGACCAACGCCTTAAAGCCGTTCTGCTTGCCGCTGTCGAACATCCAGTAGATTGGGCGTTTCTGATAGGTCTTGATGTGATCCTTGATGAAGTCGTTCAGGAAATAATTGCGGATGACCTCACGGCTGGTGCTGCCCTTGCCCGCAAGGGCGTTTGCGACGAAGTCCAGATTTTCTTCCAGCGTATCGCTGCCATAGACAGTGCGGACAAACTCCACAAAACGCCCCACAATATCGTCTTTGAAGTATTCCTCATCGGTGACGGGGATGCAGTTGTCTTCATCCGGCAGGAATGTCTTGTATTTGCTGCCATCCCATTCGCCGCCCGCATAGGCAAGCCCCTCCACATCCAGAGAATACCGTCCAAACATACAGCCCACGGCATAGGAGATGAGGGAGACAATCTCATCACGCATCGTGCGCACATAGCCAGAACCCTTCATGGATTCCGGCACATCGTCTTTGCTGTCAAACACCCGATGCACGGTCACATCCTTGTCCGCCACCTCCGGCGTCAATTCGTCCTGCAAACCGTAAATGTCAATGAAAATGCGGTTGAGTTCTTCTTCGTTCTTTTTAAGCTGCTGGAAGCGCTCTTCGCACTCGGCTTGCCAAGCAGCATATTTCTCGGAAATCAGTCTTCCCATATCAATTCTTCCTCCTACAACTTAAATACTGATCTTGCGTATTGAGTTGTAATTCACGCAAGTTTCCCGCAAGTTGGTTCTAAGTTCGTTCCAAGATAGTACCAAGTTAGTGCTAAGTGTTGTGCCATCATCCAGAAGCTCTTGTACAGTTTCTAAATATGGCATAGCGTTTCTCCTTCGTTTAGTTGCGCTGATTGAAGTGGGATTATAAAAGTCATTGGAAACTTAGTAAGGTTGTGGTTGCTGTTTAATCTTATCTTCAGGAATCCATTTTTCAACCCGAACCGTATAGTCATCCGGGCAATAAAGCATATAATTGTAACCTTGCCGAACCTTTGAATAGCAATACTCCCATATATACCACAGCGCAGAATAGATGTATCTTTCCTCAAAGCTCCTATCTCCTGCATCCCGTTCAAAAAACACTCGATCCATAGGTATCCTGCATAGCGCAACAAACGTATGGCTAATTGATCTGAAATCATTTACAAGTCCAGCATTAAGCAAATAATCCAAATCCTGCAAGATTTCAGGCGCACGCGAATACAGGTTGAATCCTGGCTGTGCTGAATTGACTATATCATATAGAAACTGGAAACCGTTAATACAAAAATCTTCGCAAAGGCGTTTTTGAAATCTGGCAGGATTAAAGTATGTATTTCTGCTTTCACGCCAAGCAACCTTTTTTCCGTGATATAGTAGCTCCACACTATTCTGGTGTGATTTATCAAAGGATATGCTATGGTCTTTAAGAAAGTCCGAAAAGGGATTCGTCGTTCTTAGCACATCTATAAGTGGAAGCAAGCACATATTGCTGTCGGTGTCCAATTTTCTTGCGATATGGCACAAATACACTTCGCCTAACTGTTCTTTTCTATTATCAGCAATATATCTATAGCCAGCCGGATCACCTAACCTGAAATCAATTCCTTCAATATCCTGCAACAACGTCTTCCTGTCTTTTCCCAAATAGAGCGCCGTATCTGTAATCAGATGATCCAGAGTATCTACTCGAACAATCATGTGCTTCCCTCACACCAGCGGATTCCGTTTGAAATCCCACGATATTTCATAGGAATCCCAATCTTCTCGTGATATTGCAATGCAGTTTTTTGCGATTACGGTATTAGTATTAACTACATCTGGATGAACCGGGATTTGCTTTATATCGCCTGCTTGGAAGTGAATTGTTGGTGCAATTAATTTCAAAATTTCTTTTACTACTTCACTGTTAAGCAATGATAATAACGTTATTTTTTCTTCATGTGAAAATACTATTGCAGGACTTACATCATCAAAGAACACTTCATCGTTGTCATACCTAAATGATGCTAACCCAGTGGATATTCCTGACCATACAAAATGCGGTTTGCCATAATACTGAGACGCGCCCATTCCGGCCTTGGGGTTATTTTTTAAGTCTTTTCCGTTATCTTCCCAGAAGACTACGTATTCCGAATTGCCATACCAACGTCGAAACCCTCCACCTTTAGAATACTTGTTCCAACGAGTAGGAATTTTCGAATAATCGACTTCTTCCCATAATCGCAAATACTTGTCATTGTTGCCAGTAAATCCACCTTTGCATATTTTTGTTGCAAATTTCTCCAATTTTTCAAATTGAAATATATTGCAAATCTGTCTGCTCACCCAATACGCCACCGGAGAACCGGGGATTTTGGAGAAGTTGGACTGGTCTGCCGCATAGCGATTCTCGCCAGCAAGGAACATATTCTCTTTCCCTTGCTGAGAAGTCGGCTCAATCAGGCGGCAATATTCGCCCTTGTAGTCTGCAATATGGCTCTTGCGAACGACAAACGATGTGGTCTGTACCACTTCGCCGCCGATCTCTTCAAACGCCCTTGCGCCAAGATGCGCCATATTGACAATATCGACTGCCAGCAGCTTTGTACGCAGCTTCTCAAAACTGGACAGGAACATCCAAGCGTGTTGCGTGATCATCGCCTGATAGCCGTTCTTCTTCGCCATCTGCCCGCAGCGTTCGATGAACACGGCAAACATATCCGCCTTGCTGTCCGGGAAGTTCTTCTTTACATAGTCGTTGACCTTTGCACCGGCGTTGCTGACTGCCATATATGGCGGATTCGTCACAACCACATCATACTTCTGCGCCAGCAACTCGGCGCACTTGACCAGCGGCAGCAGTTCATCCAACGCCGGCATCTGCATCATGTGGATGTCATTGCGGATCTCTTCAAACCGGGCGTACAGTCCGGCAAAGTCTACGGGCGTGATGTTCAGGATAGAGCCGTACTCTTTGGCGTCCCGCATTTCGGTGACAACGCTCTCAATATCGGCTTTCAGCCTCGGATCATTCTTATGGAAATACTCGATGGTCATTGCCTGAATGCCGTTGCTCTCGCGGATGGAGAAGATATTGGGCTGAATGCCGCGCGTAAGCAATCGCCGGTCATACTGCCGCGCTTTCATCATGACCGCAAAATAGGCAAGCTGCGCCGCACGGTCATCAATGTCGAGACCGTAAAGATTGTTCTTGAGGATGCTCTGCGCCGCCTCGCGCTGATCCCAACCGGCAGAGGTATAAATCTGCATCAGCACATCGAAAGCGTAAACAAGGATATGACCACTGCCCATGCAGGGGTCGATGACCTTGATCTCTTCCGGCTTGATGGTCTTGTATTCCTCGCGGAGCTTGGCAAGCTGGGTTTCTACCTCCGGCTCCTGCTCGGCTTCATCCAGATAGTATTTCCAGCCGTCGTGCAGCTCGGCATTGGGGTGACCTTCCAGCCAAAGCCTTCCGAGGGAGTTTTCCACCATATAGCGGACGATCCAGTCCGGCGTGAAAAGCTGCGTCGCGGCAGGGATGCGCTCCTTTGTGATCTTGACATTCTTCTTGAGTTGGGCGAAGGTATCATCTTTCAGTTCGGTGTTGTAATACTGATACAGCCAGCCGATGATCTGGACGGCATCCTGCCAGTCCTCTTCGGGGATGTCGGAGACCATGTGACCAAGAACGCTGTCCTGCCGGAGAATGTTGTTGGGCAGCAGCATTTCCGTGTAGCCGCCCATCCGCTCGAACATGACGGGAAGCGCACTGTTCAGCGCGTTGCACTGCGTCAGCAGCAGATAGCAGTAGAGGGCTTCGGTGTCGTTGCTCTCGATATACTCCGCTACCTTGCCGCTGTCCAGTCCCGGCAGATCAAGGTGCAGCACGTCATTCAGGATCTCGGGCTTAAACGCGCCGGAAGCATCCGAGAACACGCGGATATGGGAGGGCAGATAGTTATTGACCTCCATAAAGCGCAGGGCGATGAAGCGGTTGAACCAAGTGTAGGCAACCTCTTCCATAACCTGCTTATAGCCCTTTTCCTTGATCTGCTTGATGAGTTCCTGCCGCTGGGATTTTTCCTCTGCTGTCAGCAGCCGCCCACCCAGCGTGTCCGCAGAGGCGTCACCGAAGCCGGACTCGTCAATTCCATATTGATAGGCACGTTGGGAAACCTGAGCGATCAGCTCGTTCCGCGCCCAGATCGCAAACTTCTGAATTGCGTTCTTGTTCATCTTCTCATGCTCCTTTAGTTGATCTGCACACCGTCGCAGCTTTCGAGCGTCTTCATGAGCTTTTCGCGGATCGCCTCGACGTACTTATCAATGTCTTCCTTGCTTTGCAGACGTTTGACCGAGCAGAGGTCATACCGGCGCACGGTCATGATCTTCGGAGGTTTCGGTACGGGCGTTCCGGTTTTCGCGGTCGCCGCGGGCGTCTGCGCTTCCTGCTGACGGGAGGCGGACATGACCTCCATGCGGCGGCAGATCGTGTCCTTGTAATTGAGAAGCTGCGTAATCATGGCGTCCAGCTCGGTGAGGGAGGTCGCGGTTTTCGCCGCTTCGCGCTTGGTTACAAAATGATCGTCCGCCTGACGGAGCAGTGCCCCGGCGTCCAGCGCTTCGCTGGCAAGCTGGTGAACATCCTGCATACACTGGCGGATGTTCTCCGCAACCTCTTCACGTTTCATATCCAGCAAGCTGTCGTAGGCGGTCTTGACCTTCTGGACAAGCTCCGGCAGTTCCCCAATACGGAAGTAGGGTTTCGGCATCGCGAGGATCGTAGACATCGTGCTGATGACGTTCAACGTGTCTGCATCCGCCGCGAAGTAGTCTCTTTCCTTGAGAATGCTGGCAAGCCGCTTCTTGGCATCGTCGAACACCGTCCGCTGCGCCTTGAAGAACATCTCCACGCCTTCCATATCCTCGGCGGAATCGAGAAGATCGTCCTGCCGCTGCACCATCCGTTTGAGCAAGGCAACATTGTCCTTGCGCTGGCTCAGAACGTCGTTCATCAGGTCGCGGGCAGCAGTGACGGTTTCCTTTTCGGGGTAACGCTCTTTGGAGTAAAACTCGTCAAGGAGCTTCTGATAGTAGCTCTGCTTGGTTTCAAAAGTGTTCAGCACGAAGCGGATCAACCCATCCTCATCAAAGGGAATGTCCATTGCGCCCAGATAGTCCCGCAGGAAGTTGACGCTCTTGCGGATCAGCTCTTCGGAGGGCGCAATACGCCGCGCGACAATGGCTTTGTCAATCTCGGTCTTCTTGCGCAGAAAGTCCACCAAACGGCGCTCTTCCTTGCCGACAACCGCGCCGCCATAGTTGATCGGGATTTTCTGCTGGACGATTAGACGGGCAATCAGAGCGGCAATGTCGATTTCCTTCCAGCCGTAGGGGATCGCCTGATACCGGCGCTGCACATCGCCCATCGAGGTCTTGAGCATCTTCTGGTTTTGCAGCTCCAACCACTGACTGATCTCATTGAGGGCGTCTTCGTTGTTCGCGCCCAGTCCGGTGAAGCCGACTTCTTCGTATGCGCCGTTGAGGATAGCGAGAATATCAGCGTCGCTGTCCACAAACTGATTGACCATGTTGAGCTTGGAATAGACGCTCTCAACAAGGCTCTTCATTGCCTCATCCAGTTTGTCCTTCGCAGAGCCGTATTTCAGGTTGAGGATTTCGCCGTGAACATAGAACTTTCCCTCGACGATGGCTTTTTCAATCAGGCTGCGGGCATGACTTTCCAGCTTCCGCGCCTCGTCGTTGCGGTCGCGGATAATCCGCTGGATGCTCTCCGGCATCTGCGACACATTCCGCTGCTTGACATACTTGCGGATCTTCATCGCCTGTTCCAGCTCATCAAAGTAGGGCGTGTCCGCCGAGAGAACGACGATTGCCTCGTTGTTGACCTGAGAGTCCATGATAAGCCGCTGATCTCCAACGCCGTAGAGGTCGCTTGCCACGGTGACAATGCGAAGCCGCATTCCGCCAGTGGACGCGCCGTTCAGCGTCTCGTCAACGTACTGATCGTAGGCAAAGTCATACTTGCCGTATTTATATTTCTTTGCCGGATAGATTTCGCCGTAGACCGTCTGAGAAATGCTCTGGACGATCTGTGCGCTGTCAACCGGCGTGTTCTTGATGTCGATGGCAATATCCTGTTCCTCGTCCGTCAGGAAGGCGTAGGTATCGCCATTGCGGGAGATGTAGTTCTGAGACAGAAGGCGTTCCAGAGAAGCCGTGATGGATGCGCGGAGGGCAATCTTGTCCGTGTGAATATCGTCGATCATCAGGATGGCGATGTTCTCGATGTTCGCCTTGACATCTTCAATGTAACGGACAAGGTAGAGCAGCTTGAGGACGTTCACATCCTGCTGCTCCAAGCCGTCGTTGGCATCCGCCGCATTCTGGCAGCGGTCGATGACCCGGCGGATGGCACTCTCCAAGAAGGTATGTACCGTATCATAAAACTGATAGAACGGTACAAGAGCGTTCTCATCCTTATTTTCAATCTTCTGCGCCGCTTCTTGAAAGCCGGATAGCATGGATCGTTCCCCGCCTGAAAGGTGCTTGCCAGAGTTACCATGCTTTCGGATCTCTGCCAGCACTTTTTGAATGATGATAAACTGATACGGCACAAAGGGAAAGGTCGCACTGAACTCTGCCGCGCTGGTAAAACCCTTAATATCGAGAATCGGGTTGTCAAAGGCAAACAGGCTCTTTAAGCCGGACGCTTCCTTTTCATATTCCATTTGCAAAAGATGATCCGCGTCCTCCGTCTTCGCCAGAACACGCTTTTGAATAACCTCATCAACAGACGAGGAAGACAAGCTCAACCGGGTATTAAAACGACCTTGAATCTTGGAAAAGTCGTTGCCTGTAATCTTCACAACGGAATCAATCGCTTCCTGGCTGGTGACCATAACCCAGACCTTGCCCCGGCATTTGTCCCCGATCTCTTCCACCAGAGATTGCAGATTCATCATTAGATCGCCATCATCGCCAATATACTGGCCGACTTCGTCCACGCAAAACAGCAGGCGGAAGTTCCCTTCCTTGCTGTCCACATACTCCTTGATCTCGGAGACGAGCTGCTTGATGCTCATGTCGGCATTTTCTTCGCCGTTGAACCAATTTCGGGCTGCCGTCTCGCTCATGCCGAGAACAGACTGCAAAACCTCAACCACATCATCCTCGAAGAAGGCGGCGGAATCGCGGGTGCCTATCCACTCTTCCCCGTTGACTTCCTTGAAGGCAGCACGGAACGCCTCTGTCTTGCCCTGTTTATCAATAAAGCGCTCCAGCTTTGCCACCTTGAGGTCTTCACCGTAGAAGCCACAGTGGTTATAAAACACCTTCGCAAAGACGCGTAGCACAGCGGTCTTATCCTTGTTGATCGGGCCTTCAATGTCGATGTTAAACAGAATCGATTCCGTGGGAATGCGGACGCATTTCTGCACCGTTGCATACATCATCGGATCGTCAAACTTGTCCGCGAAGTAATCAAAGGCATATTGGCCATCCACTTCTTTATTGGAAAGAAGGTAGGAAAGCATTTTCAAAAAGTGGGATTTACCGCTGCCAAAGAAGCCGGAAATCCAGACGCCGATTTTGTCCGTCGGGTGATCAATGGCTTTCACATAGTTATCAAAAAACGTAGCAAAATGGCGCCGCAGTTCTTTTGTGATTATATACTCGCTCAGTTCCTGTTTTAAGCTCTGCTGGTCATCCTGCGACACCTTGATAACGCCGTTGATGTCACGGTCGATGTCCTTTTGAAACATACTTTGTATTTTCATAGCGCCTTCCTCCAATTACAAAAGGTTGAATGCCCGATAATAGTGCCCGTCCAAAAACTTTCCAAACAATCCTAGGTCTTGTCCGTTGAACGATCCTGGATAAAACATCACAATGGGAATGTCCTCAAATAGATGCTGCATACTGTCCAGCATTTTGTGAGAACGCATAAACGGAAAGATTTTTCCCACGCCGGTTAAAAAGAGAACATCGCCATATTCGTGCGGTTCGTACATCATATATTTTAAAAGCGCTTCCGGCGTTGCAATCTTTTGAAGCTGTTTGAGGAGATATTCTTTCCCTCTTTTTTCTTCCAAGCCGTCTACGGATTTTAAAACACGCTTGTCCTCCAAGAGCCTGAGAAAGATCTCATACAGATCGCATTCCTTAATACGGTACGGCGTTCCGCTCTCCGCTTTCAGCCGGGAAACAAAATCCCTGACGATCAATTCATCTGCCGGATCATAGCAAAACACATGAATACCGACTTCATTGCTCAGCCCTTTATTGGCAAGAAAACTGGGATCGGAAATTCTCTCCCGAATTCTATCCAACGCTTGCTTAATCTCGCTCATTTCAGAGCCTCCTGTCTAAAGCAGTTAAACGCTGCAAGTGCTTCAAAATCTTTATTCCTCCGAATGCCCTCTTCCAACTCTTCACAGAGAAACAATGGAGTCAGTCTTTTCGATTTAACGGTATCCAAAATTCCAACTTCCACCAAGGCCTTTGTAAGCACTTGCTTGATTTTATTGACCGTTGACTCACTCCATTTTGCAATAGCATCGTTTTGCTCTTGCAAATGGGCGAAAAATACATTCAGGTCTTTCCGCGAAAACTCGAAATCCTGACTCCTGAACTTTTCTCCGATCACGCCGACCATGAAGTCCCACACAATGCGGTTGTAGCGCATCATGGCGTAGAGATTGATCTGCTTTGCAATCTCCGCCGGAGCTATGGATATTTCCTGCCGGAGCTGTTCATCGTCTAATGCGTCCAGCCGTTTGTAGCAGCTTCGCACCATGCGGGCAACAAGCCGCTCGGTCGGGTATTGAAACAGATTGTTCTTTTTGATTTCTTCGATAGCATCCTCCACGGATGCCCCGTCGAGGTAATACTTCGATGCAATGCGGATTTCATAAAAGAGGAACTGTTCCGCCGTGATCGTTCCGTTATAGATCAGAGATCGTTCCATTTGCCTCCCCCTCTGAGCCGGCCTCCCAAACTCGCTGTTGTAATATCAAATCCATCGCAGAAAACAGCTGCTCATTTGCCTTCGTCTACAAACTCCACAATGTCCCCGATATTACAGCCGAGGCAAATGCAAATTTTTCTCAGGGCTTCCATCGACACATCTTCGCCCTTTCGCAGCTTTGTCATGGTACTGGAAGACAACCCAGACGCTTTGTGAAGATCGCCCTTGCTCATCTCCTTATCCACAAGCAATTTCCACAGTTTTTTATAGCTTGCTTTCATTATTTTCACCTCAGCACAGAATGTATTTTGACTATACCTTTATCAAAGCCGTATTTCAATAGATTTTCCCTTAATTTTAGACGAATTCGACCGATTTGCATGAATGTTTCATCACATGCGGCACTATGTGCATACCTGGGCCAGGCAAAACCGCATCTTCAATTTCTTTATTTTTCTTCTTTTTTCTGTATTTTATCATAAAAAGAACCGCGCTTTCCTCATAAAGTAAGCGATCCGTTGCCATTCTAAGCCATTCACTTCACCAGCATACACAAATACCCGCCGCGTTTACCATTTTACACCCCCTCTTCTTGCACTCCCATCTTTATAAACACAATCAAAAAGCCCCGAACCCTCGAGGCTTTGCGGCAAATACCGTCCTCCCTATTCAATTGCAGCGCCGGCTCAGCCGCGTCTGCCGGCCGGTTTCCCGTGGTATATCGGCCAAGGGCCATGGAACAAAGGGCCGTTTCGTAGGCAGCGCAGGTTTTTCCGTTATGCCGGTGCCCTGCCAATCCTTCCCTCCGCTGTTAAATCGAAAAGCCCCAACCGAATATCCGAATACGTTCCCGGCGCTTACCCTCCCTTTGCATCGCCTTTCATTCTGTACACTTTGGCCATGATTTTCTAAGCGCCCTATAGGAAATCAAAAAGTTTGCAAACCAACCGGCCGGCACGGCAAGCCAGACAAAGGCTATGCCAAAACGCGGGGCAAAAATCAACGCAACGGACAAGCGAATCGCAAGGTTTACCATATTGGCAATGAGAAACGGCCGCATAATTCCAAGCCCGCGCAGAACGCCGTCTGTTGCCATCTTGATCCCCATAAAGATGAAAAAGTACCCCAGCCATTTCATATAATCCCCGGCTACCTGGTAGGCTAAGGCAGTTCCGTCTTTGCCGAGGAAGAGCGAGGAAATCGGCGTGTGCAGTGTTTCAATCACGATAAAGGCAAGCACTGCAAAACACGCATCCAACACCAATGCGGCATGGTATCCTTGTTTGATCCGCCGGGTTTTGTTTGCCCCAAGGTTCTGGGAAACATACGGCGAAACCGCATTGCCGATGGATACAAAAATCAGAGAAAACACATTCTCCACTCTCATCGTTGCCGCATAACCCGCGAGCGCCTGTGTGCCGAATGGATTTACAACCGCCTGCACGATCATCATGCCGATTGACACCGTAGACTGCTGGAGCACCGACGGAACGGCAATCCGCAGCATGGAACGCAGCTCCTTTCCGTCAAACCAATGAAAGGCGCTGTTGTATCGCTGCATCCGATGCAAAAAAATCAAAAGCGAGAACACGGCGGAAATGCCTTGTGCAATGAGGGTGGCAAGCGCCGCACCGAACACGCCGAGGCCAAGGCCCGCTACCATCCAAAGATCAAAAAGTATATTTAGGACAGAGGAAAAAATCAAAAGTCCCAACGGAATTTTTGATTCCCCGATGGACGTAAACATGGCGGAA
>ENA-ORSA01002409-ORSA01002409.1-human-gut-metagenome-genome-assembly--contig:-NODE-2409-length-13359-cov-6.808704_pt1 | contig 13359 bp, 10 predicted proteins | sample MGYA00242179_ERZ509142 | MGnify/ENA primary metagenome ERZ509142 (study PRJEB26280, sample SAMEA2338659) | human gut metagenome | biome: human gut; feature: human-associated habitat; material: faeces... | reverse complement strand
GGAAGAGGTTGGGGTTCTTGCGGTCGCGCACGAAGAGCACGTCGTCAACCAGCGCATACAGGCCGTCGCGCAGGCGGGTGTCGGCTTCCGATGGTTTTTCGCCGAAGGCGGCCTCCACCTTGCGCTGCGTGTCGTATTCGGGCCTCATGGCGTAGCCGTCGCCACTGGGGCATACATAGGTGGAGCGCACCTCGTCGGCCCTTTCGCCGAATAGCGCCTCGATCACGCTGTCGGTGATGTAGGGCTTTGTCAGCCGGCCGGTGTCGGCCTGCAGTCCGTAGGCAGCAATCTCCTCGCGGGTCATGCCGAGTGCAGGCACAAACTGGCCCAGCAGTCCGTGGACGGCATCTGCCGGTATCTCCCATATTCGGAAGAAGCCCAGAATGTGGTCTATGCGGTATGCGTCGAAGTATTCGGCCATCTTCCCCAGGCGCTGCGTCCACCATAGGCAGCCGTCGGCCATCATTTCGTTCCAGTTGTATGTGGGGAAGCCCCAGTTCTGCCCGTTGGCCGAGAAGGCGTCGGGCGGGGCGCCGGCCTGCCCGTCCAGGTTGAAATAGCGGGGCTGCGTCCATGTCTCAACGCTCGTGCGGCTCACCCCGATGGGTATGTCGCCCTTGAGTATCACCTTCATGTCGCGTGCCAGTTCGTGCACCTCGCGCATCTGCATGTCAAGGTTGTACTGCACGTAATACCAGAAAGCCACCTCCTTGTATAGCTTTGTCTGCGGGTTGGCCATGGCCTTCAGCTCGCCGTCGTCGGGCCTTTCGTGGCCTGTCCAGCGGCTGAAGTCGGGTGTGCCGTGCTTGTCGCGGTAGTGGCAGAAGGGGGCATACGGCACGAGCCACTGCCTGTTGGCCTCGAAAAACCGCTTGTAAGTAACCCTTCGGCTCACCGCCTGCCACTCTTGCGCGAACAGTTCGCGCAGGTATCCGGTCTTGGCTGCATTCACCCTTTCGTAGTCCACCTGTGGCAGCGCGTTGAGTTCTTGGCGCAGCCTTTCGTAGTGCTCCCGGCGTTTGGCGTCCTTGAGCGGCGCCAGCTGCCTCAGGTCGGTGTATTGCGGGTGCAGGGCGTATGTGCTGATGGCGCTGTACGGGTAGGAGTCGCGCCATGTGTGGGTGGCCGTGGTGTCGTTGACGGGCAGCACCTGCAGCGCGTGCTGTGCTGTCGACGCTGCCCAGCGCACCATAGCTTTCAGGTCGCCGAAGTCGCCAACGCCGTAGCTTCCGCCGGAGCGCAGCGCAAACACCGGCACCACCGTGCCGGCCCCGCGCCACAGGCTTATGCCGAACTCGGCCTGCAGCAGCTCGTAGGTCACCACGTCGCCGGCCTTCATGTCGGGCAGCGTGACCGTGCGGTTGGCGCCGTCTTCCCACATTATTATATTGTCGTTGTCGTTGCCTGCGATGACAAACTTAAACTCCATGAACGGGCGGTCTATCTTCGATGCGTCGAGGCTCACCACCCACTCGTTGGGCGTGTGCTCGGCCATGCGCAGCCCCGCCGGTTTGAGCCAGTTGCCAAGGTATGGGCCGCTGCCGGCCAGGGCCAGCCTCTGGCCCGCGCGCAGTTGCGGGGCCCGCACTTTCAGGCGTATCATCTTGCCGAAGTCGGCCACGGCGCTCAGCTCACGCTTGCGCCTTGCAACGCACTCGGTGAAGGCCGAGCTGTAGAGCAGGGCGTCGGAGGGCATGTCAATCCACTTGTCGTACATCACGTGGCACGCGCTGCGCGAGTTGGCAAACTCCAGGCGGTGGGGCATGGCGTCCCATTCGCGCCTGGCCTCGCTGCCTCGCCGTTCCACACTGTAGTAATAGTCTATGTATGTTGCAGGCTTCACCGTCCTCGACAGGCTGCACGTCCAGCTTCGTCCGTCGAGCGTTTCCATGGGGTGGCGCTCTGCCTTTGCGGTGGCTTCGCCACTGATGATGTTGAGCATCAGTGCCTCGCCGTATGCGGTCAGGTAGTCAATGTTGAATGTAAGCTTCATTGGTTTCGGTTGTCTTTGATGTTATTGGTGGCGTAAAGTTAATAATAAAATGTGGAAAACCAACAAAACTTCACTGCTTTTTCGCTTGTTTTTTATCCGTTGGGGGCTGTTGGCCACTTGCTCTGCCGCGCCGTGTTTCAATGGTGCCGGTCGGTTGGTGTAACAACTTGTATACCAGAGTGTTGCCGTTGATGCCGAATGGCGGCGCAAAACAGGCTGTATGGCAGCGCGAAAAGGGCCGCCTGGCAGCTCGAAACGGGCTGTGCGGTGTATGGGCCCGGGGCGCATGCGGCCTTTCCGCCCGCTGGCGACGGCTGCAGTCTTGCCCCGCCGCCCGTTCACCTTATGTTTATGGCCACGTCAAACCCGCGCCCGTTGAAAGCCACGGCCACACCCTTGTCTTTCAGCAACTTGCCGCCCACAAAGTAGCACAGCTCTGTCGACAGTATGCCTATGGCGGCCCCGGCGGCCACGTCGTACCAGTGGTGGCGGTCGCGCATCACCCTGTCGGCCGCCGTCAGCGTGGCCACGGAATACCCCGCCACGCTTATCCACGGCGAAACCTTGCCAAACTCCTTGTGCAGCACGGTGGCGCCGGCGAAGGCGATGGTGGCGTGGCCCGACGGAAACGAATGGTCGTCGCTGCCGTCGGGGCGCTGCTCGCTGACGGTGTGCTTAAGGGTGTAGGCCACCCCTGCCGAAACGGCCATCGACGCCGCTGCCGTTGCTGCCAGCCTGGGCCACTCGTGGCGGCTGTCTATGCCGCTTGCCTTGAGGGCTATCACTGCCGCCCATGGCGTGAGTTGCAGCACGTCGTCTGTCGTTTCGCCGCCTATGCCCCCGGCGAGGGCAGGCGCGGGGGCGGCCATCAGTGCCGCCATGATCATAGTTTTTGTGTTCATGGCTGCAAAGTTAAGCATATTTTTCGGGCCGCGGGCCATGTAGACATCGGAAAGATTTGGCCTGCCGTCATTGCCTTTCCGATTTTTTGCAGTAAATTTGTGGTCTGAACGGGCTGTCCCGGGCAGGCGGATGCTACGGCTGTCGCTGCTGTTGCCTGGGTTGCCAATGCCCGGAATGTGTGTATAGGCAGTGCCGGCTTGTTCCGGGCGCCATGCCGCGCGACGTGCCGTGCAGGCCGTGGGGCGCCCTCGGCCTGCCATTGTAACAATGTAAAACAAAGCTCAATGATATGAAAAGACGGATTGTGATGGCGGCCGCCGCGCTGGCGGCCATTGTCGTGCTGGCCCTTGCGGGCGGCAGCTTCTATATGCTCGGCTATTCGCTCGACCCCGACCCGAACCGCGCCGACACCGACAGCGCCTACGCCCAACTGTACAGCCGGATGCCCGACATGAGGCCGTGGGCCGACAGCCTGCGCCGCTGCGGACTGCTGCGCGACACGTTTGTTGCAATGCCCGGTGGCGAGCGGCACCATGCCCTGTGGCTCCGGGCCGACTCGGCATGCGGCCGCACGGCCGTCATAGTGCACGGCTACAAGGATTGCGCTGTCAAGTTTCTGTACCTGGGGCGCATGTACCACCGCGACCTGGGGTACAACATACTGCTTCCCGACCTACATGCCCACGGGCTGAGCGACGGCGGGAGCATAGGCATGGGGTGGAACGACAGGCTCGACGTGATGCGTTGGGCTGAGGTGGCCGAGCGCATGTTCCGCGTGGCGGGCCATGAGTCGAGGGTCGTTGTGCACGGTGTGTCGATGGGTGCAGCCACGGTCATGTGCATGTCGGGCGAGCCATTGCCGGCTTACATAAAGTGCTTTGTCGAAGACTGCGGCTACACTTCGGTTTGGGATGAGTTTGCCTGCCAGCTGCGCGAGCAGTTCGGCCTGCCGCCGTTTCCGCTGATGTATACCACGAGCGCGCTGTGCGGCGCCGTCAACGGGTGGCGTTTCGGCGAGGCGTCGCCCCTGGCCCAGGTGGCCAGGTGCCGCAGGCCCATGCTCTTCATCCATGGCGATGCCGACAGGTTTGTGCCCACAGAGATGGTCTACAGCCTCTATGCGGCCAAGCCGGGGCCCAAGCAGCTGTGGATAGGGCGCGGTTCGGCGCATGCCATGTCGTATGCCGACCACCCCGTGGAGTATACGCGGGTGGTGGCCGACTTCGTTGGCCGCTGACGCTGTGGCCGCCCTGTGCCCCGGGGCCACGGGCGGCAGCCGGCCGCGCCTCCTCAACGGCGCTGTCGGCCGGCGTGGGGCCTTAATCGGCGTAGTAGCTCCCTCACCACAAACCAAGCGTGCATAATGGCGGTCGGGGCCACCCCGTAGTGGCAGGCCATCACGCTGAAGCGCTCGCGCAGCGACTCGCGGTGATGGAGCGTGGTCTGCCCCTCCTGCGTGTAGCATGCTATGGTGGCGCGGGCGTTGGCCAGCGGCAGCCTTTGGCGGGCGGCTTCTTTCATCACCCTGATGCACCAGTCGACGTCGGCCGAGTATTTGTACTTCAAGTCGTAGGGCGTGCGGCGGGCAATGTCGGTGCGGGCGTAGAAGGCTTGGTGGCACACCAGCATGCCATGGCGGAACGAACGCCACGACAGGTTGCGCGGCGGGCGCAGGCGGCGGGGGCCGAGGTAGCGGCCAGCGTCGTCTACTATGTCGGTGTCGCCGTAGATCACGGCAGGCAGTCCGCCCCCGGCGTCCATGGCCGACGCGGCGGTGCGGGCCAGCAGCCCTATGGTGTCGGTAGCGGGCAGGTAGTCGCCTGCGTTGAGAAAGCACACGTAGTCGCCCGTGGCCCGGGCCAGCCCTTTGTTCATGGCGTCGTAAAGTCCGCGGTCGGGCTCTGAGCTTATGGCCACGGCATGGCCGTTGGCGGCGCTGTCTGAGCGCCTCTTGTAGTCGTAGGCCACGCCCAGCGTGCCGTCTGCCGACGCCCCGTCGACAATCAGGTGCTCTATTGCCGGGTAGCCTTGGCGCAGCACGCTCTCGAGGGTTCGGGGCAAGGCGCCCTCGGCATTGAACGTTATTGTCACTATGCTGAACTTGATCATAGGCTGTAGCGTTTGTAAGCCACGGCTTGGTTGTACACCTCTATGTACTTGATGGCCACGCTTTGCTGTGAGTAAGACACCGAGACCTTGTGGACGGCGTTGCGCCCCAGCTCTTCGGCATCGGCGTCGGCCAGGGCCCAGCGTATGCCCGCCGCCAGGTCGGCGGCGTCTTTGTAGGCAGCTACATACCCGTTGCGCCTGTGGTCTATCATCTCGGGTATGCCGCCGGTGTTGAACCCCACGCACGGCACACCGCAGGCCATGGCTTCCATTATCGTGTTTGGCAGGTTTTCAGACAGCGACGGCATGACAAACAGGTCGGCGGCGCGGTAGGCCGCCACAATCCTCTCTGTGTCCGACACATAGCCCAGCGGATAGGCCGGTATGGCAAACTGCCCTGCCAGTTCGATGCCGCTGCCGCCCAGCATCACTATGCCCATGTTGGCGGCAATGTCGGGGTGGCGCTCGGAAAGCAGCTTGCAGGCTTCAATGAGGTAGGCGGCGCCCTTGTTGCCGCTCGACACCCGCTGGGCCACAAACAGCATGAGGCGGCGCCCTTCGGGCAGCCCGAGCATCCGGCGGGCCTCGGCCTTGTCGCCCGGGCAGAACACGCGGCGGTCTATTGGGTTGGGTATCGACACCACGCTCTTGCCCTCGAGCAGCTTGCTCTGCCTGGCCTCAGAGGCCAGCCACTTGCTGCAGGCCACGAAGATAAGCCTGCCGCCGCCTTTGAGCAGCCGCTGCTTCTTGCGCCATACGTGGCGGGCCGTGTCGCCAAACAGCCCGGCCGGCAGCAGGGGGCACGCCGAGCAGCCTGTGGTAAACTTGCGGCAGCCCAGCGTGAGGTGGCATATGGCCGTGGCGGGCCACATGTCGTGCATGGTCCAGACCACGGGCTTGCCGCTGTCGAGTATCTTCCTGATGTCTGACAGCGACAGCATTCCCTGGTTGACCCAGTGCAGGTGTATTACATCGGCCTCCTTAAACTCGCGCAGGCCGGTTATGTCGGCACCGGCGTTGGCTATGTCTATCTCGAAGAGATGCTTGCGCGAGAAGTGTGTATGGAGGAATATGACGAGGCGCTCCCACAGAAACCGCCACTGCATGAGCAGCTGGTGTGGCGTGGCCACGACGGTTATCAGGTCTGTCTCCTTGTCGCGCACCAGCATCTTGGCCTTTACCCCGTTGTTTTTCAGGGCTTCCATCAGGCGGTTGGCAGCCACGGCTGCACCGCCCGTCTTCTCGCTTGTGTTTACTATAAGAACTCTCATGGCTGTGTGGTAATGTGGCTCGCGGGCGGCCGGCGCATGCCGAGGCCGTGCCGGCGTCGGGGTCGGAGGCCGCCCGTTGTTGATGCAAATGTAATTAAAATTTCTGAATCCGAAGCCCCATGTGACTATTATTTTCACCATTTTTAAGTAGGTGTTCACAATCAATTGCCGTCAAATAGCACACAAGATGGTGGCAAAGATAATGGAAGACACCTGCAAGGTCTATTGTATCGGTTAATTTTGAACAGCTACTTATGCCTGAATGCTGTCTTTCGGCAACTGCGGTGGCGGGTTGCCTGCCGCTGTTGGGGCTGGGATTGCACGCCGCTGTGGGGCGGCATCCTGCCCGTCGGCTTTCCGGCGGGCAGCCCGTGCCGCAGCGGTGTCGCCCGTGCTGCCTGCATGCCGGTTGGGGGGTGCACATACGGGGCTGTTTGTACCGTTTTTAAGGCGCGTCTCGTTGATTTTTGTTTACGCTGCTTTAATAGTGTTAATTTGATGCAAATAATGCTCCTTTTGGTAACAATGTATTCCTAAATTTACTATCTTTGTGATTGAAAGAGAGACTAATTCATCCATTCATTAATTCTTAAAATACAGGGCTTATGACTAATTATCTTAGCTTCAACGTAGGTGCTATATTCAGTGATCTGGATGATTACATGCTTAGCACGGGAAGATTGGAGATAGACGCGATCGAAGCCAATCGAGAGTTGGATCGCAAAGGCCTGTTAAAGGATGACCAGACGCATCCGGGTAAACCATTGGAGTTGCTGCTTGGCAGGCTGCGCGACATGAATCTGTTGCCACAAGGCGTTCGTCAGCTGTATGGAACCTGGAAAATCAAGCATTCCAAGACAATCGCTAAGGTACGCATGATATTCCAGTATTGAGCTGATTGGGCTTGGGGATTATGGCTCACGGGGTGGGGCAGAGTCCGAGGGCACAAGTGGAACAGCCTGCGCAGATGGTCTTGATAGATGGCCATCTGCGCAGGTTTTTTTTCTGAAATAACATCAAAGACGGCCGATATGGGTTAAAATAACTTAACCCGATGTCACTTTCGGCGGTGTTATGTGTCATATAGATAACTTTGCACGGAATATCAATTAAACAGAAAGAATATGAAGAAAAATTTAGTAATGTTTTCAGTGATTGCCGGCTGTGTGCTTATGAGCAGCTGCGTGAGCAAGAAGTCGTTGGAAAACTGTCAGGCGGAAAACCAGAAACTGTCGGAGAATTTCCGCGACATGGCTAAAAACTACCAGGACGCCAAGGAGCAACTGGCTGCCAGCACGGCCCGCATGACAAGCCTGGAAGACCAACTGGCACAGCAGAAAAAAGACTATGCCGCGCTGCAGGGCTCGCTCGACAAGAGTCTTGCCAACGCCGGGCAGAACAACATCAGCATCGATAAGCTGGTTGACCAGATCAACGAGTCGAACCAGTATATCCGCCATCTCGTAGAGGTGAAGAGCAAGAGCGACTCGCTCAACCTTGTGCTTACCAACAACCTGACCCGCTCGCTGAGCAAGGAGGAGCTCAAGGAGGTAGACGTACAGGTGCTCAAGGGCGTGGTTTACATCTCGCTGGCCGACAACATGCTCTACAAGAGCGGCAGCTATGAAATCAACGACAGGGCTGCAGAGACGCTCAGCAAGATTGCCAAGATCATTAAGGACTACAAGGACTATGACGTGCTCATAGAGGGAAATACCGACAATGTGCCCGTGAACGCATCGGCTGCGTCGATGAAGAACATCCGCAACAACTGGGACTTGTCGTGCCTCAGGGCTTCGAGCGTGGTGCAGGCACTGCAAAATCAGTATGGCGTCGACCCGAAGAGGCTCACTGCCGGAGGCCGTGGCGAATACAACCCTGTGACGTCTAATGACACAGAGGTGGGCAAGCAGCGCAACCGCCGCACGCAGATTATCATCACACCGAAACTCGACCAGTTCATGGACCTTATAGGGCAGGCTCCCGAGACGGAGTGATATTTGTCTGTACCGATATGTCTGCGGGCCGCCAACCGGGTGGGGCGCGAAGCCTATGGCTTCTGCTCTGCACTGTGGGCGGCCCGCAGTGTGTTTTCCGGGGGGGTATGGGTGTGGCGGCGGCTTGCCTTGTCGTTGCCTTTCGTTTTCTTCGTTTTATCGGCGGGCAAAGTGTTTTCCGCCTTGCCAATGTGGCATTTCGGTAGAAAATAAGTGTGCTTCAGTAGGATATGAAGACCTTGACGGCACAGTAGACTATATCAACCGGTTTACCCTTGAGGGCGGCAACCCGTTTCTGAAGCACGAGAAAATACATTCGCTGGAGCTGATGGGAGCATGGCGCCAGTTCTTCGCCCAGGTTGCATATACATATAAGAAAGACCCGATAATGTACATTGCACGCCCTTCTGGCAATGATGGCGAGGTGAAACTCGTTACGAAAGACAACCTTGCTGAGGTCCAGGGGCTGCAGGCTTTTGTAGGCGGGCAGTTCAAGGCCGGTATATGGCAGCCGAGGGTAAACGTGGGGATAATGAAGCAGTGGCTCACCATCGACTATTCAGACGCACGCAAGAGCATGGGCAAGCCTGTCGCCCTTGTGCAATTGCAGAATGCCATCCACTTGCCTTATGACATCTGGATGAATGTAGACAGGCAATGGATGAGCGCCCGCAACGACGACAACACGTATCAGGAGCAGTCGTCATATCTCAACGCAAAGCTGTACAAGGCGTTTTCAACAACCGTTTCAGCCTTACCCTTGAGGCCAATGACATATTCAACAAAGGCAACCGCGACGTGAGGGTGATGAGCAAAGACGTCACCATACAGAGGTTCAGAACAATCAGCAACCGCACTTTCATGCTCACCCTGCAATATACCTTCAACGCCACGCGCGACAGGTATCGCGGGCTGGGGGCAGGTAAAAACGAGCTGAACCGTTTTTGACCCTAACCGGAAGCTGGCCCCTGCAATGGCGGGCCGGCAAAAAAAGACAGCCGCCTGGATTCCGGGCGGCTGTCTTTGCGTCTGCTCATAAGTTGCTGTTTAAAATTTTTTGTCATCAGATTGTGCGCAGTTCCGTGCATGTTTTTCAACGTCCGAGGTGGAAGTGTAGCGGGCTATACTACCGATGAGGCGTTGGAAAACAACGCGGAAGAGCGTGCAAGATGATGGTAAAGATTAGATAACCATCTAAATTGGTTTGGTTTCCGTTAATTTTCAACAGCTACTTAATCGTCTGAAAATGAATATATGGTTATTTACACTTGGTTGAGCGGTAATGCGTCATTCTGTCGAATGGACTATTTCACCAATATTTTCTCTACCTTGACATTGCCGTTGGCGTCTGTCACCTTCCTTATGTTAATGCCTTTCGCGGGCTTCTCTACGCGCATGCCGGAAAGTGTCGTGTATTCGGTGCGCGTTTGGCTGTCGGCCCCAACGCCGGCAATGGAGGCCGGTGTCGGTTGCCATACGATGGGAGAGGCATGCTCCTCGCCGCCGCCTTTGTACACGGTGCGTATGCCAACCTTCTGCATCTCGGAGTCATAGATGTAGAATTTCACTTGTCCGTAATTGAAGATGAAGTCGTAGTTGTTGTCGGAGTAAGCATAGGGCACCTGCGTCATAGCAGAGTCCAGGCGGTGGTACGGGCCGCCCTCTTCCTCTGGCACAAACCGTATGGGCTCGGTGTTGTCGTCTACATATACTTCATAGAACAGCTTGTCGGGGTCGATAAACTTTCCGTCGGTGCTCTCCAACTCCATTGTGAATATTATCTCTGCACCGTAATCCTCGATGTACCTACCCACTTTCTCTATCTTGGGTGCCACCGGTTCGGCTGCTACTTCATTGTATGGTATCAGTACCGGGTTGTCTATGATGCCAACGGGGTTTATCTTGGTGGTTGACAGGCTGCTCAGCAGCGACACGTTGCCTACGCTTGTCAGCATGCCGTCGGTGCCGGAAGGGCGCATCACCAGTTCGTCCATGTAGGTGTAGTCGTTGTAATTGCCGTATTCATCGCTTTTGACCACGTAGCTGGCGGGCATCTGGAACTGGTGCGAAATGAACCTCTCGTTCACTCCCATATACTCTTTGGCTGCAAAGTGGTAGTTGCCCTCTGCGTCCTTGGTGCCTTTCAGCCATAGTCCGGGCGTCGACGGGTCGTTGATGAACAGGGCGTCGTCGGTGAGGCGTGCGCTTACCACGAGGCGCCTGTTGAGCGAGTACTTCTGGTCGCGGGCCCCTTCAGGCACAGTCACGGCTTTGTAGGGGTTCTTGGTAAAGACGTGCCCGTATTCAACGGCGTACCAAGACTCCGACTCGTCGATGAAGCCCAGCGGCGTCTCTCGTGTGTCGTCGAGGGCTTTCAGCGTGTCGTTGCGCAGCACGAAGTACATGTTTTGGTCTGCGTTAAGCGTCCAGTTGTCCTGGCCGTCCTGCTTCATCTTTGCCACAAAACTGTTGCCGTAGCTTTCTGCCACCACGATTTGTGGCAGGCGTGCCACCAGCGTGTCGCCGTTGTACGGGTCAAGCTTCATGTAAGTGTTGCTCACCATATACGATATGGGGTTGAGCATGTACACCGTTCCGTCGCTCCCGGTCACATAGCTGCCCACGGCCTCCGTGTTGTCGTATTCGTTCAGGTCGTAGTAGCTGTCATAAAAACCGTGTGCGGCCCTGATGCAGTTGTCGTGCCTCTGGCCTTCCGGTGTGCGTATCACATCGGGAATCGTTGAGATTATCACTTTGGGGGCGGCGGTCAACTTGTGTTTGACTGGCAGCGTCTGTGGGCTCACCGGGGCTTGCTGGCCATGGGCTGGCAAGGCCAGGGCGGCAAGCATAAAGCCTTGTAGAAATGAGTAATGAATTAGTTGCATAGCTTTTTCTTTTTATTAAGTGAATGATATGGTTCTGCATCTATGCTGCGGAAGTTCTCAATGCCGCTGCCAAATATCTTTGTCTATGCCTGCAAATATATATATAATATGTCAAACCCCTGTGTTCCACATAACTATAAAAACAGTCGCTTTGTCTGTTTTTGCCATTTTGGGGCCATTGTCGGGCAACAATCGCATGCTGTTGCCGTTCGTGTTGATTGCCGTCATTGCCTGATGGGCGGCTGTTTGCGTCGGCGCAAGGTGCCTCGGTGGGCCTGTTGGCCTGTGGGTTGCATGGCGCCAGGCGGCTTTACGGGCACAGGGCGGTCTTGTTGCCGGTTGGGGCATGGTTGCCGGCGTGGGCGTTCCCGTCTCTCCTCCCTTATTGCCTGCCCCTGGAAAATACTTGCCGCGCCGGGCGTAGTGCACGGCGCGGCAAGCGGTAATCCACGTTCAATGTGTTTGTGGTGCAAGGCTGTCAGCCTGCATGATGTTTATTTGCGGGGTGCCACTTTCCATGTGTTTCCGCCTTGGCGTATTATTGTCACGCCGTCATGGTCGGCATTTGTTGTTTTCCTGCCGTCGATGGTGTATGTCTCGTATGGTTCCGACTGGTCGAAAGCCGCCTTTCCGGTTGATGGCGCCGATATGTCGCTTGGCAGTCTTTCGCCGCTTACCGTCATCGACTTTATCTCCCAAGTGCCGGCCTCTTGGCTGGTGCTGGTATAGTGGAATGCAATCTTTATCTTCTTGCCGGCGAAGGCGTTGAGGCTTATGTCGCCCGACTCGTTGAATGTCCAGCTGTTGCCTCGCGGCCAGTTGATGCCGTTGAGCGGCGTGGCCACTCCGTCGCAGATGACCTCGACCGCCAGAGCGTCGGCCGGCGAAGCGAAGAAGTTGGCTGCATGGCTGAAGGTGAGCGTGGCGGTGGCATATCCGGTCAGGTCCAGCTCGGGTGTCACCACCGATGCGTCGGCTGCATTGTTGGTGTTGTTTGCGAAGGCTGTGCCCTTCCAGCCGTATTTGTAGTCAAGCCTCCAAACCTCGAATCCGTCTTGTGGCACCTCCTTGTTGATTATTGTGCATCCGCCTGTGCCGTCTGTGAATATGGCGGTGTAAATGGTGCCTTGTTCCGGTGCTTCGCCGCCGGGTGTATATTCCGATGTGCACAGCGTCGTCCCGGGGTCGAAGGCATAGTCGGTGCTGTCGCCCCAGATGTATTCCATCAGGTTTGGGAAGTCTACAAAGGGGTTGCGGTTGCCCTGTATGCGGCTTACGGCCTCGTTGCGCGATGTCTCCGTCTCGTCGGGGGCGTCGGTCTTGGCCCAGCTTATATACAGTTTGTATGCCCATGGCTGCAGGGTGGGGTAGTCGCCCTTTTGAAGTATCTGCAAGGCTTGCGTGCCTTTCCACGTGAAGTCCTGGTAAGTGGTGGCCATGTACATGTAGGCCCGGGCAAAGTCACCTTTCCATTTGTCGGCCGGTTCCCATAGCTTGTAGCCTTTGCTGCCGGTTCCCACCTTCGTGCAGCCGTTGTCTGTTGTGGCCTTGCTTACCTCGCCCATCGGGTAGTTCGATTTGGCCGAGTTTATTTTCTGCTCGCTCGGCATCAGGTTGTAAAGGTCTTTGTAGGCCTGGTTTTCTGAGCCTCCCCACCAGCTCTTCGGAAACGAGTGCTCTATGTTCATTCCGCCCACCGAGCTTCCCTTTGAGCCGAAGTACCTCGTGTCGTTGCTGTATCTGTCAATCACTTGGTTGTCGGCTGTGCGGTCGGTGGTGTAGAATCCCTCCCAAGTGTGGCCCTTGCCCTTGCCGTAGTCGAGCACGTTGGCGTCTTTTATTGTTTCGTGCACGGCATTCTTAAGCTCAGCCCCGCTTTTCCCTTTCAGGTTGTCGTAATACCCGGCCGGTATCTGTGCCGCCGAAGAAGCTGTGTTCATGGCCACCGCAATGGCTGCGATGGCTCTGGAAATGGTAGTTTTCTTCATTAGTAAATATGTTGTTATGTAATGTCCGTTTGATATATTTTGCAAAGATAGTCATTTTTATCCATGTGGCAATGCTTTGTGTCGACATAACGCGGGTACGCCCGCGATTGGGGTGTTGCCGGTTGGTGATATGTTTTGGTGTGCGTCTTTTCCATTGTTAAGTAGGTGTTCAAAATTAATTGCCATCAAATTGTGCGCTATTTCGTAGATGCA
>ENA-ORSA01002407-ORSA01002407.1-human-gut-metagenome-genome-assembly--contig:-NODE-2407-length-13366-cov-3.386522_pt1 | contig 13366 bp, 9 predicted proteins | sample MGYA00242179_ERZ509142 | MGnify/ENA primary metagenome ERZ509142 (study PRJEB26280, sample SAMEA2338659) | human gut metagenome | biome: human gut; feature: human-associated habitat; material: faeces... | reverse complement strand
CGACTCCAAGAAGACCGGCGGCGTGACCATCAGCCACCTGCGCTTCGGCGATCACGAGATCAAGAGCCCGTACTACATCAACAAGGCCGACTTCGTGGCCTGCCACAACCCGTCCTACATCACCAAGGGCTTCAAGATGGTCCAGGATGTCAAGCCGGGCGGCGTGTTCATGATCAACTGCGAGTGGACGCCTGAGGAGCTCAGCCACCATCTGGACGCCTCTGCCAAGCGCTACATCGCCAAGAATAACATCCAGCTCTACACGATCAATGCCATTGACCTGGCCATCAAGATCGGCATGGGCAAGCGCAACAACACCATCCTGCAGTCCGCATTCTTCTCCCTGGCGAAGATTATGCCGGAAGAGGACGCCATCCGCTACATGAAGGAGAAGGCCAAGGCTTCCTACATGAAGAAGGGCGAGGACGTCGTCGAGATGAACTACAAGGCCATCGACCTCGGCGCGACCGCGTATGTGAAGATCGACGTTCCGGCCGACTGGGCCAACGCCGTCGACGAAGCGCCTGCCAAGGAACTGACCGGCCGTCCGGCCACCGTCAAGATGGTGCGCGACATTCTCACCCCGGTCGACAAGATGGACGGCGACAGCCTGCCGGTCTCCGCGTTCGTCGATCACGCCGACGGTACGTTCGAGCTCGGCGCCTCCGCGTATGAAAAGCGCGGCGTGGCCGTCTCCGTGCCCGAGTGGGACAGCACCAAGTGCATCCAGTGCAACCAGTGCGCTTACGTCTGCCCGCATGCGACCATCCGCCCGTTCGCGCTCACGGCCGACGAGCTGGCCGCCGCGCCTGCGCAGACCAAGGCGGTCGACTTCAAGGTCGGCGCCGGCAAGGGCGTTTACAAGTTCTCCATGGCCATCTCCCCGCTCGACTGCATGGGCTGCGGCGTCTGCACGCACGTCTGCCCGGTCGGCGCGCTGACGATGCAGCCGCTCGAGAGCCAGGAAGATCAGCAGCCCGTGTTCGACTACATGGTCGCCAAGGTCGCTGAGAAGAAAGAGCTTCAGGACTTCACCGTCAAGGGCAGCCAGTTCCGGCAGCCCATGCTTGAGTTCTCCGGTTCCTGCGCCGGCTGCGCCGAGACGAGCTATGCCCGCCTGGTCACGCAGCTGTTCGGCGATCACATGATGATCTCCAACGCGACCGGCTGCTCGTCCATCTGGGGCGGCCCGGCTGCCACCAGCCCGTACACCGTCAACAAGGAAGGCAAGGGTCCCGCCTGGGCCAACTCCCTGTTCGAGGATAACGCGGAGCACGGCCTCGGCATGTATCTCGGCCAGAAGAAGATCCGTGACGATCTGGCGGAGGACATCCGCTACATCGCCGAAAACGGCAAGGATCCCGCCAAGGTCGCGGCTGCGAAGAAGTATCTTGAGACCTATAACGACGGCGAGGCCAACCAGACCGCCACGGCGGAGTTCCTCGCTGTGATGGAGGCCAAGCCCGCCTGTGACTGCGAGCGCTACCAGCGCATCATGACCAACAAGGACTTCCTCAACAAGAAGAGCTGCTGGATCTTCGGCGGCGACGGCTGGGCCTACGACATCGGCTTCGGCGGCCTGGACCATGTCCTGGCGCAGGACGAGGACGTGAACGTGTTCGTCTTCAACACTGAGGTCTATTCCAACACCGGCGGACAGGCGTCCAAGGCCTCCAACATCGGCCAGGTCGCGCAGTTCGCGGCTGCCGGCAAGGAGCTCAAGAGCAAGAGCCTTGCCGAGATCGCCATGAGCTATGGCTACATCTACGTGGCGCAGGTCGCCATGGGCGCAAACCCGGCGCAGACCATCAAGGCCATCAAGGAAGCGGAAGCTTACCCCGGCCCGTCCCTGATCATCGGCTACGCCCCCTGCGAGATGCACAGCATCAAGAAGGGCGGCATGACCAACTGCCAGGGCGAGATGAAGCGTGCGGTCGACTGCGGCTACTGGAATCTCTTCCGTTACGATCCGTCCGCTGAAAAGCCCTTCGCGCTCGACAGCAAGGAGCCGGCCGGCGGCTACCGCGACTTCCTCATGAACGAGGCGCGTTACGCCCGCCTGACCAACGAGTTCCCGGAGCGTGCCGAGGAGCTGTTCGCCAAGTCCGAGGTCAACGCCAAGGCCCGCTACGAGCACCTGCTCAAGCTCAAGCAGCTTTACGACGAGGCATAAGTTTTACCTACCACGCAGGCGGGGCTGATTTCAGCCCCGCCTTTTTGCGCTGAAAAGCGCAAAAAGGCACCACCGCAAGCCTTCTCCAACGCCCTGCCCGCCGGAACGTGTTGAAAACCGGCGGGGCATGGCGTATACTAGATAACAAATCCCGCACGAAAGGGGAGACCGCCATTTGAATACGGACACCTATCAGAACGCGCTCGAATCCACGAAAGACAGCATCGAGGACGTGAACAGCGCCATCGGCTTCAGCCTCGGCAATCTCACGCTCGAAAAGCTCATCACCTCCGCCATCACGCTCGTGATCTGCGTGCTCGTCATCTGGCTCGTCATGCGCGTCGCGCGGCGCATCTCGGCGCACTCGCGGCTGTCGGAGAGCCTGAGCAGGTTCATCCTCAAGGTGCTCAAGATCGCGCTGGAGTTCATGGCCATCCTCATCGTGGCCGACAGTCTTGGCTTTAACGTTACGGCGCTGCTGGCCGTGTTCAGCCTGCTCGGCCTGGCTTTGTCGCTCTCGGTGCAAAACTGTCTGTCAAACGCCATGAGCGGCATCACCATCCTGCTCACGCGGCCGTTCGAGGACGGCGATTTCGTCGAGGCCGGCGACGTGAGCGGCACCGTCAAGGACATCGGCCTGATCTATACGCAGCTGTGCACGCTGGATAACAAGGACATTTACGTGCCGAACAGCGACCTCTCCGCGTCCAAGATCGTCAACTACAGCCGCGAGCCGCAGCGGCGCGTGGATCTGACCTTCGGCGCGGACTATACCTGCCGCCCGGAGCAGGTAAAGGCGGCGCTGCACAACGCCGTGTCGCTCGTGTCCGGCATCCTGCCGGAGCCGGCGCCGTTCGTGCGCGTGTCGGGCTACGGGGAGAGCAATATTGAGTATACGGTGCGCGTCTGGTGCAAAACGGCCGATTACTGGACCGTGTATTATGACCTCATGGAGGCCGTCGGAGCGGCATTTGACGCGCACGGCGTGTCCATGTCCTACCCGCAGATGAACGTGCACGTGCTCGATACGCCGGAAAGTGCAAAAAGGGATTGACTTTCTCGCTTTTTCAGGTATAATAATATGGCCTGCGTGTTGACGTGGGTGATCCTTGCTCTCATTTGAGATGAGGGCCACTAGACCAGAAGGAGGTGCAACTGAAATGGCAAAAACCACCGAAAAGTACGAACTGATGTATATCATCAACCCCAATCTGTCGGAGGAAGAGACTGCAGCAGTCGTCGAGAAGTTCAAGGCGCTTGTCGAGCAGAACGGCACGCTGGAGGAAATGGAGGAGATGGGTAAGCGCAAGCTCGCTTACGAGATCAACTACATTTCTGAGGGCTACTACGTGCTCGTCAAGTTCACCAGCGGCCCGGATTTCCCGGCCGAGCTGGATCGTGTGCTGGGCATCACGGACGGTATTCTCCGCTCCCTGATTACCCGTCGCCCGGAATAAGGAGGCACGGCAATGCTGAACCACATTGTGCTCATGGGCCGTCTGACCCGTGACCCCGAGCTTCGTTATACCCAGTCCCAGATCCCCGTGGCGTCGTTTCGGCTGGCGGTCGACCGTGATTTCGGCGGCCGTGACGGCGGCGAGCGGCAGACGGACTTCATCGACATTGTCGCCTGGAGAAGCACGGCGGAGTTTGTCTCCAAGTACTTCACCAAGGGCAGCATGGCCGCCGTGAGCGGCCGTCTGCAGATCCGCGAATGGACTGACCGCGAAGGCGGAAAGCGCACGACCGCGGAGGTCGTGGCGGACAATGTCTACTTCGGCGAGAGCAAGCGCCGCGACGGCGGCGATACGTCTCGCCCGGCAGCGCCGAGCGCATCGGCCCCGGCTCATCGCGGCAGCTATGGCGGATATGACAATGTCCCTCAGGGCGGCAGCGCATTTTCCGAGCTGGACGACGATGACGGCGATCTGCCGTTCTGATTTTGATAAAGGAGGATTACAGTCTTGGCTTTTGACAGAGATAAGAGCAAGAACCGCAAACGCAGAAAAGTTTGCCAGTTCTGTGTGGACAAGTGCACTTATATCGACTACAAAGACACCGCGAAGCTTCGCCGCTTCCTGTCCGAGCGCAGCAAGATCCTGCCGCGCCGCACGACCGGTACCTGCGCGATGCATCAGCGCGAGCTCACCGAGGCCATCAAGAGAGCGCGTCAGATCGCCCTCCTGCCGTACGTGACCGACTGAGTTTCTGTTCACAGACAGCAAATCGCCCCCATCGAACGATGGGGGCGATTTTTCTTTTTCTTTTGCGCCGTGTCAGTCCCCGAGGTGCAGCGGGATGTTCTCGACCTGCGCGATAACGGAGACCATGGCGCGGATCTGCGGCGTGAGCACCTTGTCGCGGTGGTGCACCAGCTGGCTCCACTGCTCCATGTGGCAGTCCGTGACCGGCAGAATGGCAAGCCGGCCCTCTTCCGCGCGGCGGCGCGCCGTGTAGCGCGGCAGCACGGACAGATAGGGGTTGTGCTCGAGCAGCTGCATGACCATGCTCGTGCTCTCCAGCTCCAGAAACGGCCGGATCGACAGCTTCTGGTGTGCCAGCTCCATGTCGAACTGGTGGCGATAGCTGTTGAACTGCGGCATGAGCACGAACGGCTCATTGACGAGGTCGGCCAGCTTGAGCTGCTTGGCGGCGGCGAACGGGTGCTTGGGGCTGGCGACGATGACGATCTCCTGCGGACACTCGAACAGCTTGATCCGCTGCGCGTCGTAACCCATGTCGTCGAGCGTGTAGATCAGGTCGACTTCATTGTGCATGAGCATATCCGAGAGCGTTTTCGTGTCGCCCTCGACCAGCTGCGTGTTCACATGCGGACAGTGCTCATGATACAGCGGCAGGATCTCCCCGAAGCTGGCCGTCATGATGGATTCGATCGTGCCGATGCGCAGCGTGCCGGTCAGGTCGCGCTCCTGCACCGTAAACGACACGGCGCGCGCCGCGGCCGACACGACATCGCGCGCGTAGGGGATGAACTCCTGCCCGTAGTGGGTGATGGATACGGTTTTTCCGATGCGGTCAAACAGGCGCACGCCCAGCTCGTTTTCGAGCTGTTGGACCTGCACCGTAACGGCGGACTGGGAATACCCCAGGGATTCTGCGGCCTTGGAGAAGCTCTGTAGCTGCGCGACCTTTAAAAACGTGGTCAGCAAACGAAGTTCCATAAGGCGATGCCTCCTTATCCCGATTTGGTTCCGTTTTTATCTCAAGCTTATAATACGTCGCAAATCCGGCCTACGTCAAGCATTTTTTCGCCTATCCAACAGGTGACAGGGGAGGATTGACATGAAAATATCATTTTTGCGAAAGAATATCATCAAAATTTTGAATTGAATCGAAAACGCAAAATGTACCTTTCGGAATTGTGAATTTTACAACAGGCACGCGATATGCTATCATGCAACTGTAAGCGAGGGGATTGGCTGATGGCCTCCCCAGAACCGAAAAATTTCAGGAGGTAGCTGCTATGAAAAACATTTGGCTGAACATTCTTGCGTTCGTTGCGTTTCTCGCGATCGAGATCGTCGCTGTCTCCTTTATGAGCACGTACTCCGCGGGCTCTGCTGCGATGGCGCTGCTGGGTGTGCTTGCGCTCGTGATCGGCGGCATTTACACGGTTCTGCTTGGCAGAGACATCGTGAGCATCCGCCGCTGATCTCATTTTCCTTTGCTATTTTTCATCCATTTCTGTTTTTTTCTCCAAGGTTTCCGGGAGTAACCGCCTCCCGGTGACCACCCCCCAATGTGCGGTTTTCCGCACAAAAAATCTCCTCCCGTAACCGCCGGGAGGAGATTTTTTTATCCGTGCCGACGCTCGGAAAAAGATTTACAACCGTTCCGGCCTGTGATACACTACGCTCAGAACTGTATATTGCGCAGTCTTCGCCGCTTCGGGCGGCAGGGGAAATGTGGGTGCAAAGCCCCGCGAGTCGGTCACTGTGAAGCCGCCGGAAGGCGGATCAGTCAGAATACCCGAAGGCTGCAGGCATTTCTGCCGGAACCGGAAGTTGCATGGCTGAACGAAGGAATTTCGTCCGGCCGGTTTTGTTGCACCTGTCCGCCGGTTTCGGCGGGCAGAATTTTTTCTTTCAGGAGGGAAACACATGAAAAAACGGTTGCTGTCCTTGCTGCTGGTGCTGGCAATGGTGTTCAGCCTCATGCCGGCGGCACTGGCGGCGGACAAGCCGAGCTTCCAGAGCTTCTTTGAAAGCGTCCCGGCCAACGCCGAGACGGAGCCCGGCTCCCCGAACAGCACGAACAAATGGAAAGTGGCCTCGTTGGACGGGGACTATGTGCTCAAGTCCGGCGGAGCCGGAAAAAGCAAAGCCAACAGCACCCTGCAGTTGACCTTTACCGCAGACGCAGAGCTCACATTTGAGTACAAGGTCTCGTCCGAGCCCAATTACGACTACTTCACCATCACCTATGACGGGGCGGAAAAGGTCAAAGAGAGCGGCGACCTCGGCTGGAAGACCTACACGCTCTCGGCCGAGTCCGGCAAGGTGCTGACGCTGACCTATGCAAAGGACAGCAGCGGCGACAAGTTCAAGGACTGCGTCTATGTCCGCAACTTCACGGCGGGCAAGGCCACGGTCGTCACCTTCCACGCCAACGGCGGCGTGGGCGACGACTACACGCAGAATTTCTACGGTCAGGCCGCGCTCAAGCTCAACGCCTTCACGAAGGCGGACGGCGTGTTCGCCGGCTGGGCGACAACACCGGACGGGGAAGTCGCTTACACCGACGGCGCGAAGCTCAACCCCACGGAGGCGATGGATCTCTACGCCGTCTGGACGCCGGCGTACACCGTCACCTTTGCCTATAACGACGGCACAACAGCCGACACCACGGTCGCCATCGCGTGCGACACGGCCATCGGCGCCGGCGCCATCCCGCAGCCGACGCGCACCGGCTATACGTTCGGCGGCTGGTTCGCCGGCGACACCGCGCTGACGGCGGACACGGTCATTGCGGACAACACGACCTATACGGCCGCGTGGACGGCCAACACCTACACCGTGCAGTACCTGCCCAACGGCGGCACGGGCGAGATGGCCGCGCAGACCTTCACCTATGACGCCGAGCAGGCGCTGACGGCCAACGCCTTCACTCGCGCGGGCTACGACTTCCGCGGCTGGAACACCTCTGCTTCCGGCAGCAGCGTGCAGTATACCGACGGCGCGGCCGTCAAGAACCTGAGCGCGGAGAACAACGCTGTCGTGAAGCTCTACGCCGTCTGGGCCGGTCAGCCGGTGCAGGTGACGGTGAATCGCAACGACGGCTCCGAGCCGACCGTGCGCACCGGCGTTGTGGGCTATAACTATAACTACATCTACGAAAACGGCAGCGCCCGCTACAACCAGATCCCCGATCCCACTCGCACGGGCTACATCTTCCTCGGCTGGTTCGACGCGCCGGAGGGCGGCACGGAGATCACCAACCAGACCAAGTTCGCCGACGCCACGCCCGTGACGCTCTATGCGCACTGGCAGGAGGGCATCACCGTCCATTTTGACGGCAACGGCTACAAGGGCAAGATCTCGGACAAGACCGTGCGCAAGGATGCCGTCGGCAAGAATCTGCCCTACCTGTCGGAGTACAGCTACCCGGCCAACAAGGCGCTCGACGGCTGGTATACCGCCGAAGAGGGCGGCGAGCGCGTGACGCAGGACACGGTCTTCACCGAATCCGAGATCACGCTCTATGCCCACTGGAGAGACTATCAGTATCAGGTCGAATTTAACGTTCGATACAGCGACAAGAGCAGCGTGACCGGCGAGATGGCCACCGTGGCCGTCCCGTTCGGCGTGGACTACAAACTGCCTGCCTGCACGTTCCAGCGCGAGGGCTACAAGTTTGCCGGCTGGAGCGAGTCGTCTTATGGCACGACGGTCAAGTATGCCGATCAGGCGACCATCCACCGTGATTTTGAAGACGACGACTGGGGCGACGGCAGCGAAGACAACGAGATCTACAAGCTCTATGCCGTCTGGACGAAGGATGCTTTCGGCATCGCGTTTGACGCGGTAGCAGCCGCGCTGCCGGCCGACGGCACCATCCGCACCGCGGATGCGCTCACGCTGCCCACGAGCGGTGACGGCTATACGATCACCTATACCAGCAGCGCCCCGGCGGTGCTGGCTGCCGACGGCACGGTCACGCTGCCGGCCTCCGGCGTGCAGACCGTGACGCTCACCGCCACGGTTACGGACACCGACGGCACGGTAAAGACGCGCGACTATACGCTCACGGTCTATTCGGCTGCGGCCGCCGCGGCCGAGGCGCGCCTTGCGCAGGCGGCGCAGACGCTGGGCGAAACGTTTGAGCCGGCCTACGGCAAGGATACGAACGCGGCCGACGCCCTTGCCGCGCTGCTGGCGTCCAAGGGCTACGACGATGTGACCGTCACGGTCAAGGCCGCCGCGGGCGACGCAAAGGCCTCCATTGACGCCGACGGCACGATCCATTATTACTTCGATGCCGGCATGAGCAGCCGCAGCAGCTATTTCTACGCGACGTTTGTCCTCAGTCTGGACGGCGCCAGCGTGGAAAAAGAAGTCTATGTGCACATCACCTGGGATCTGGCGCGCGCGCAGGCCGTGCTGCAGGCGGAGCTGGATCGCATCACGCTCCCGACCGAGCCGGTCACGTCTCTGACGCTGCCGCGCTACCCGGTCAAGGAAGGCATCGACCCGTCGCAGGTCGATTACAGCAAGTACGACAACTTCAACACCTGGGCGACCGTCACCTGGACGAGCGCCAACGACCAGATCGTCAAGGTCGGCTCGGCACCCTACACGCCGTACTACGCGCCCTACGCCACCCGCACCGCGGCAGACCAGCAGGTGACGCTCACGGCGTCCATCGTCTGCAACAGCATTGAGGGACTGACGCTGACGAAGGCCTTTACCGTGACGGTGGCCGCCTCGCAGGAATCGCAGGCGACGCTGCGCGAGCAGCTTCAGGCCAAGCTCGACGCGGGCTTTGCCGCCTATGGCGGTCTGCGCGATGCCGTGACCGGCGAGGTCCTGGAGGAGCGCGACGGCAAGTACATCGCCGCCAACGACATCCACTTCCCGACAACGGGTGATTTCGGCGTGGACGGCAAGTATACCCCGGTCATCATCACGAGCAGCGATGCGGACACCATCGTGCCCCCCGGCGTGAACAACGCCGCGCGCGTGGAGGTCTACCGTCCGCTGCCCGGCGAGGATGCAAAGGACGTCACCGTCACCGTGACGATCAAGGATAAGGAGACCGGCATCGCCGTCTCGCGCGATTTTGTCATCGCCGTCCAGCCGCTCACGCAGCAGGAAATCGACGACGAGCTTGCGCTTATGGCCGAGGTCAAGGCGCATTACTTTGACGGTATCCGCAATGGCAATCCCGATCCCGAGCACATTACCGGCAACCTGCACGCCTTCCGCGAGGCGTATCTGGACGCCGACGGCCAGCTCGTCTGGGTGTACGACATTGACGATCAGGCCAACCACGGCATTGTCCCCTCGGAGCTGCCGGGCTGGCAGGCCAGCGAGCGGTGGCGCCTGTTCCGCTCGACGAATCCGGCCGTCATCAGCCACGAAAACCTGCTCGTAACGCGCGCGACGGAGCATAAGGCCGTCACGATTGTCAGCGAGCTCTCGAGCGAGACGCTCGGCAAGTACGCCGCGCGCTACCCGGACAATGCCGACTTCCAGGCGCTGAGCCATCAGGCCGTTTCCGCGCGCCTGATCGTCCGCGGCACCGCACCCACGAGCGACGAGCCGCAGGTCACGACCAGCACCGTCACCTTCCAACTGCACACGGACACCGAAATGTGGATCCAGCCGACCGTCGTCTACGACCAGCCCGAGGGCACGACGGCGATGGACGTGTTCCGGCAGGTGCTCACGGCCAACGGCTACACCTATGAGGCGAAGGGAAGCTATGTGCAGGCCGTCATCAAGCCGGACGGCACGAAAGTGGCCGAGTTCAGCAAGGGACCGAATTCCGGCTGGGTCTTTCGCGTCAACGGGGAGTTCCCGGACGTTGCCATGCAAGACTACCAGATCTCGGACGGCGACGTGATCGAGGTGCTCTTCACTGCCAACTATATGGACGAGCCGGGGCTGTTCCTGCCGTTTACCGATGTAAACAACCACTGGGCGTACAGCGCGATCAAGCGCGTGTATAACCGCGGCCTCATGCTTGGCGTGAGCGACACGCGCTTTGCGCCGAACCAGGCGCTCAGCCGCGCCATGCTCGTGACCGTCCTCTACCGCTTGGCGGACGAACCGGATGTGACGGCGGATAACCCGTTCACGGACGTTCCGGCCGGTCAGTGGTACACGAACGCCGTGATCTGGGCGGCGGCCAACGGCATCGTCAGCGGCTTCGGCGACGGCACGTTCCGGCCAAACGCGCTGGCCACGCGCGCACAGGCAGCGGTCATGCTGTGCGGGTACGCGAAGCTTGCCGGACGCGACACGACGCAGCGCGCGGATCTGTCCGCGTATGCGGACGCGGCGGAGATCCCGTCCTGGGCGCTGGCGGAGATGCAGTGGGCGAACGCCGCACAGCTCATCCGCGGCCGCAGCGACACGATCCTTGCCCCGAACGCCGGGACGACCCGTGCCGAGATGGCCAAGATTCTCAGCACATTCATCGGCAAATAACACACAAAACAGCAGCACCCCCGAACTTCGGTTCGGGGGTGTTTCGACTGCCGGAAAACCGCAGTGGTTTTCCGACAAAAGGCTTGCAGTCTGCTGCGCGCAGAATTTGTGCGCCGCCGGCGGGCGGTAAACTCTGCGAGGGTTTTTGATACGCACAACGCCCCCGAACTTTGGTTCGGGGGCGTTTGCGCTTTGGGGAAAGAAGAGGGAAGGGATTCTTTTATTTTTTCGTGCCGCAGACCTGATACATCCGGTCGTCCGAGATGACGACGTCCACGTCAAAATACGGGGCCATGAGCGCGGCAAGCTCCGTCTCGCTGATGAGGGAGACAGAGACCGAGCTGGCTGCGCCCGCGTGATGCCGGTCGAGCATGGCGCGGCTCATGCCGTGCGCGACGGACAGGCGGCCGCCTGGCTTGAGCAGCGTCGCCAGATGCGCGATCAGGCGCGCCGGATCGGGAAAGTGCGGGAAAGCATTGTAGACCATGCAGCGGTCAAACTGCTGCGGGAGCGGCACGGTCTCAATGTCGCCGCAGAGCACGGTCACGCGCGCATCCGGGAACTTTTCGGCGGCGCGCCGGGCCATTTCCGGGGCAATGTCCACACCGGTGACGCTGTGCACGTCCCGCGCCAGATAGTCCGGGAAGAGCACGCCCGTTCCGCAGGCCACGTCGAGCACGTCCACGCCCGCGCGGATGTCCGCATTGTCGAGAATGGTGCGGATGACCGGCTCGTTGCGGATCATTTCCGCGTCCCAGTCCGGGGCGCAGCGGTCGAAAAACGAAATGACGTCACTGCGTTCAATCATCGGCAGGCACCTCCTTCGGGTAGCGCTCGGGGATGAGGCGTGCCTTCATGAGCGCGAACACGATGCTCGGGATGAACACGAGCTGGATGACGGTGCCCGGCCAGCTCTTGACGACGGAGCCCGCGACCCACGTGGCCATGGAGTAGCTGCCGCGCGCGAAGATGAGCGCATTGACCAGGCCATTGACAACGCGGCCGGCGACGATGGCGACGATGAGGCTGATATAGAGGTCGGCGTACACGTGGCGCGTGTGCACGCAGCGCATCATGATGCCGGCGATCAGGCCGTAGACGGCCAGCTCGATCATCATCGACGGCAGGATGCTCACCGGGGGCATGCCGCACAGTGCGCTCGAGAGCGCGGGGCCGGCCAGACCGCACAGCAGGCCGAACTGCCAGCCGCACACGAGGCCGCACAGAAAGACGGGGATGTGCATCGGGCAGAAGACCTGGCCAGCGCCCTGAATGCCGTGAAACAGCAGCGGCAGCACATAGCACAGGGCGATGCACACGGCGGTGATGATGGATTTTTTGACGGTAGACATGGTTTGCATCGGACTTCGGTTCCTTTCTGATTTTGGATTTACAGGAGTATTTCCGCTGCGCACACAAGGGCGCACAGCGCAAGCGCGCCCCAGCCGCTCAGGGGCAGGGGAACGGACTTTTTTCGGGTGCGGCCGCGCGCGCCGCGGTAGCCGCGGGCCTCCATGGCCATGGCGAGCTCGTCGGCACGCTTGAAGGCGCTGAGGAAGATCGGCACGATCAGCGGCAGCATGGCCTGTGCGCGCTCGTGCAGGCGGCGGCTTTCAAAGCGCGCGCCGCGCGCGATCTGCGCCTTGCGGATGGTGTCGGTCTCTTCGAGCAGCGTCGGGATGAACTGCACGGCGACGGACAGGATCATCGCAATGTCCTCGACCGGCAGCCGCACGAGCCGCAGCGGGCTGAGCAGCGTCTGGATCGCGCCGGTGATCTCGAGTGGCGGCGTCGTGCACGTGAGCACGTTGCTCATCACGAGGATGAGCGCGAGCCGCATCGTCACCTGCGCGCCCTGCACGATGCCGGGCACGGACAGCGTGAGGATCCACCAGTGCCAGATGGCGTCGTCGGTGGCGAAAAACAGGGCGTTCATCACAAAGATGAGCAGGAAAAACCAGCCCATGCGCGCCACGGACGCGAGCGCGGTGCGCAGCGGCAGACCGCAGACGGCCACGACGGCGGCCGTGACGGCGAGCAGCAGCGCATAGCCGAGCCAGGCGTCCGTGCACACGGTGGCGGCGATGAGGATGAGAAAGCCGAAAAACTTCGCCCGCGCGTCCAGCCGGTGCAGGATCGAGGTGCCGGGAGTGAACTGCCCGGTCAGGTGTTCTCTCATGGGCGGCCACCGCCCTTCGCGCGCAGCACGGCCGCGAGCAGCGCGTCATAGCTTGCGATGTCCTGCGGAATGTCTAGCCCGCCCTGCTTCAGCAGCGCGGCTCTGCGGCACGCCCAGCCGGCGCGCGCGCATCCAGTCGAGGTCGGCGTAGATCTCCTCCGGCGTGCCGTCGCGCACGAGTTGCCCGTCCTCCAGCACGAGCAGCCGCTGCGCATACGCGCCCAGACAGTCGGCGTTGTGCGAGACCATGAGGATGGTCATGCCGCCGCGGTTGAGCTCGGTGATGAGCTGCAAAAACGCCTCGCGCCCGAGCGGATCGAGTCCCGCGATCGGCTCGTCAAG
>ENA-ORSA01002405-ORSA01002405.1-human-gut-metagenome-genome-assembly--contig:-NODE-2405-length-13376-cov-3.105698_pt1 | contig 13376 bp, 12 predicted proteins | sample MGYA00242179_ERZ509142 | MGnify/ENA primary metagenome ERZ509142 (study PRJEB26280, sample SAMEA2338659) | human gut metagenome | biome: human gut; feature: human-associated habitat; material: faeces... | reverse complement strand
GATGGGCAGCATGGAAGCAGGCGTGATGCTGCCGCCGTTGGACATGCGATAAAGCGTAAGGCAGGACAAAACAAAGGCCAGAGACACACAAAGCGCGCCGGTGGAAAGCATTTGGATGGTCCATTTTTGCCGGCGGAGCAGCAAAACGATACACGCAATGCCCAAAACGGCAATCACCGCGGACCAAAACAGCGGCGAATACAAAAACATGGCGGATGTGGAAGCGCCTTCCTCAGGCTGAATGGAGGGAAGAGCAAAGGCAAAAAGCACAACCAGCGCCGCCAGTAAGATGACGGCAACGGGCACAGCGGCATTGGATTTTTTCTTTACGAGGAAAAAAGCCACCGCACTGACAACGACCAGCGCCCATAAAATCCAGGCCCAGGCCGGCAGGGAGATCAGGTTTTCCCAAAAGATTGAAAACCACATAAACATACAACTCCTTTTGACCGCTTTCCATGAAAAAACCCGCAAACTTTGTTGCGGGAAACGTGAACGCATGCATTTGATACGCGCGCCGCTTCCCTTCGTTGGCATGATCCAGACAGGTTCTAAGGGTTGGGCGAAAACGCCCCTCTCAGCCTTTTGGCTCCCCCAGCGGTATTATAAATATTTTTGACAGTATTAAAGTATAAAAGCGGCGAAAGTGCTTGTCAAGAGAGGCTTGCAAGCGGGAAGGAAAGATTGTATAATACAAAACAAGAAGGCAGAGACCAAGACCCCGGTCTGCGCAACGCTTTTAGAGAGCCTGCCCTTGGCTGAAAGGCGGGCGTGTTTGCAGGATCGGTTCCCATCTTGCGAGCTTTGCAGCGAAAGCTGCCGCCGGCCGGGCGTTATCGGCAAAATGAGTGGGCAGTATGGCTGCCAAGTAAGGTGGTACCACGGAAGCGATGTCTTTCGTCCTTGCACAGAGGTGCGTGCGGGCGAAAGTCTTTTTTTATGCCCGGCGAAAAATGATTTGGAGGCGTATACAATGGCAGGAAAGACGCAACAGGGGGCGTTTGTACAGGCGATTACCCCCATGGATGAGAATTTTTCAAGATGGTATACCGACGTGGTGGTGCGGGCCGAGCTGATGGATTATTCCGAAGTGAAGGGCTGCATGGTCATTCGCCCGTATGGATATGGCATCTGGGAACTGATTCAGCATGAGATGGACCAAAGATTTAAGGCGACGGGGCATAAAAACGCTTATTTCCCGATGTTTATTCCGGAAAGCCTGCTGAAAAAAGAGGCAGAGCATGTGGAAGGGTTTGCCCCGGAAGTGGCCTGGGTAACCAAAGGCGGCAACGACGAACTGACAGAGCCGTTGGTGGTGCGGCCTACGAGCGAAACGATTATCTGCTCGATGTATGCAAAATGGGTGCAATCCTATCGCGATTTGCCGATGCTGCTTAACCAATGGTGTAATGTGGTGCGCTGGGAAAAGAGCACGCGCCCGTTTTTGAGGACGAGCGAATTTTTGTGGCAGGAAGGGCATACCGTGCATGCCACCTATGAAGACGCACAGGAAGAAACCATGCGGATGCTGGAAGTGTATCGCGATTTTGCTTATAATGTGTTGGCCATTCCTGTTTTAACCGGGCAAAAGACGGAAAAAGAAAAGTTTGCCGGCGCGCAGGACACCTACACCATGGAAGCGATTATGCATGATGGCCAGGCCTTGCAGATGGGCACCAGCCATAACCTGGGGCAGCATTTTGCCAAGGTGTTTGATATTCAATTTTTGGATAAGGACGGCCAGAGAAAATATGTATGGCAGACGAGCTGGGGTACGAGCACGCGCATGATCGGCGGCCTGATTATGGTTCATGGCGATGACCGCGGGCTGAAGCTGCCGCCGAAGATCGCGCCGATTCAGGTGGTGATTGTGCCGGTGGCCATGCATAAAGAGGGCGTATTGGAAAAGGCCAACGAATTGTTTGAAAGCCTGAAAGCGGCCGGCCTGCGCGTGGAGATGGACGACCGTGATCAATCCCCGGGATGGAAATTTAACGAATGGGAAATGCGCGGCGTGCCGGTACGGCTGGAAGTAGGCCCCCGCGATATTCAAAACAATCAGGTGATGTTGGCGCGGCGGGATACGCACGAAAAGACAGCGGCACCGATGGAAAACCTGGCGGATACGATCCAGACGCTGTTGCAGGATATTCATGATACGATGCTGAAAATGGCAACCGAGCACAGGGACGCGCATATTTTCCGCGCAGAGAGCATGCAGGAAATCTGCGACGCGGTGGACGTGAAAAAAGGCTTTGCGCTTTCTCCGTGGTGCGGAGACAGGGCGTGCGAAGAGCATGTGAAGGAAGAATACGGCATAACGACCCGTTGTATGCCGTTTGAACTGCAGGGCCAGGAGGAAGGGCATGTATGCGCTTGCTGCGGCAAACCGGCGAAAAAGATGATCTATTGGGCACGAGCCTATTGAGAAAAAGGGAAAGCAATTGCTTTCCCTTTTTTGTTTGCGCTCTTTAGGGGAAAAAAGCAGGGCGGAGAATGAGAAGGTGGGATTTGGAGACAATGAAAGGCAATATCGGGCCCGGCCTTTTGCGGATTCAGCGTTTTTTTGAGGGAAGGGAAATAAACGGCAATGCAATGAAAAAGGCAGAGGCCGCCGAAGGGGATGATAGGGAAAATAAGCGAGAAAGCGATACGATCCTTGGCCGAAACGGGATAGAGAGCCGTTTGAAAGACAGGGAAATGTAACAGAAGGAAAAATTGAGAAGGCAGCCGAGGGGAGAAACCATGAAAGAACGGGACAAAGGCAGAGATAAAATGACCTGTATTATCAAGTAGAAAACGGGAAAAGAAAGACAGGGAAAAAGCGTAGAATGTTTTGAAAAACAAACGGCTTGCATTTACTTTTGAGGAGTGCTTGGGATATAATATAGATTCTGGCAGAAAATAGAATCAATGTTTATAAAATGGGTTGCATACAAATGTGTATGGGGGTGTTGGATTGCCAAACACAGAGCAGACGGGGTTTGTGCCGAGAAGCGAATTGCGCGAGCAAAACGCCAAAGGCCATCCGGCGCGCCGGAGAAGGACACCGGTGCAAAAACAGCAAAGCCACGGAAGAAATCAACATAAAAACAGAACGGAGAAAGCTTCGCAGCACGCGCTGAAAACCACGATGGTGGTAACGCTGATCATTGCGGCCAGCAAGCTGCTCGGTTTTGTGCGTGAAATGGTGATGGCGGCCTATTTCGGGCGCGGGGTGGAAAGCGACGCATTTGTAACGGCGTACGGCATTTTCAGCATTATGACGCTTTTGTTTAGCGCGGGCATTGCCTCTACGTTTATTCCGATCTACACCAAAACCAGGCTGAAAGAGGGGCAATCGGCGGCGGATTGGTATGCCAGCAGGGTGGTAACGCTTTATTTTGTAGCAGGGCTGATCGGTTCGGCCTTGGCCTATATATTTGCGCCGGCCATCTGTTCTTTGATCTACCGGGCCGATGTGGGCGTTGAATTGACCATTCAGCTGACGCGAATGATGTATCCGTCGCTGGCGTTTTATGCGGTAACCGGGGTATTGTGCAATCTTTTGAACGCCAGGGAAAAATTTATCCCGGAGCAGCTTTTGGGCTTTGTGCTTTCGGCCTGCTTAATCAGCGCCATGGTGGCCTTTAAAGACATTCGCATGGTGGGCATGGCTGTTTCGGTAACGGGCGTTATGCAGCTGGTTATCTTGCTGCCGTTTTTGCGGGGGCAAATCCGGTTTCAGCCGCATTTAACGGTACGCGATCCTAAAATTCAGCGTACATTTTTGCTGGCGGTGCCGGCTTTGATCTCCATGGCGTTTGACGAAATTAACCACCAGATAGACCGTATGATCGGCTCTTCGCTGGGGGTAGGGGTTGTGACGGCGCTGAGCAAATCCTATTCTCTGGTAACAACGGCGTTGGGGATTTTGATAGTGCCCATTACAACCATCACATTCAGCAGACTGAGCCGGATTGTGGCCAAAAGGAAGAAAAATGATTTTTGCCAGGCCGTGCGGGAGAGTATAGAGATCATTGCGCTGATTACGTTGCCGGTGATGGCGATGGCGATTGTGATGCAAAAAGACATCATTGCTGTGGCGTTTCAAAGGGGCGCGTTCAAAGCGGAGGATACGGCGTTTACCGCGCCGGTATTTGCCTGCTATATTGCGGGGCTGTTTTTCTTTGGCTTACGAAACTTTTTAAGCCGTGTGTTTTATTCTTTGCAGGATACAAGAACGCCGATGCGCGTGGGGATTGTCAGCGTTTGTATCAATATAGGGCTAAACCTAACGCTTTCCCGCGTGATAGGCGCCATGGGGCTGACCTTGGCTACCACAACCGCGGCCCTGGCAGGGGCAACGCTGCAATTGATTTTGCTCCATAAAAAAATGGGCAATATGGGATTGGGCAGCGTGATCGGCCAGCTGTTTAAGATCTTATTGTCGTTGGCGATTGCCACGGCGGGGATGATCGTTGTATTGAGCCTGTGCCCGGTGCACAGCGGAGAAACGCTGAACGGGATTTTGCGTTTGGGAATAGGAGCGATAAGCTTTTTGGCGGTATACCTGGGAGCAACGTTGGCGTGCGGGGTGCGAAGCACCAAGCGATTGTATCATATGATAACGGGCAGATAAAAAAGGACGCATAAGCGTCCTTTTTCTTGGCTACGGGATAAAAATCAACGGCAATGGGATAGGATGGCATCGTGTAAAAACTGCGTGCTACCGGGCGCAATGGCCTCGTAATATTCGGTAAAACGCGGGTCTTGCAGGTAGAGTTCGGCAAGGCCTTTGTGCGCTTCGGGCGTATAGGACGGCCAATAGCAGCATAACCATTGTTTGTGCAGTTCAAATGCGCGCTTGGCCAGGGCGCCGGAAGGATCGCCGTTGGCAGCGCGTTTTAAAAGATCTGCCAGCTGCGCTTGCAGGTTCTGTGCGCTTTGATATTCTTCCCGGCTGAGCGATTGAAAAGCGCGGTTGGAATCATCCATGGCGGCATCGCCGTAGCGTGCACGAATTTCCGCGCCGTAGTTGGCTTCGTTTTCGTCGATAAGGTGTTGCTTGAATCCTTCAAATTTTTCACTGTCTTGCATGTGTTTTTCTCCTTTCAGGGCAGAGAGGGTGTTTTGGATGGTTTGAATCAGCGTTTCCAGCTGTTGTTTTTTGGCAATCAACCGGGTAAGATGGCAGGTTAGAGCGGCGGCTTTATCAAAATTCGGTTGGCTGATCAGCGTGCGGATGGTGGAAAGCGGCACATCCAGCGCGCGATAAAATAAGATGGTTTGCAGGCGATCCAACGAGCGGCTGTCGTAATAGCGATAGCGGGAAATATCCACCCGGCTGGGCTTTAGCAAGCCGATTTCGTCATAATAGCGGAGCGTCCGCGCGCTGAGACCGGACAGCTCACAAACCTGATGCAAACTGTATTCCATTTGTTTTCCCTCCCTATGAACACAGCATAGAGGATGACGCAACGGAAGAGTCAACCCCTGTAAAGGATAAAAAGAGAAAAAGCGGCTGTCAACGGCAAAAAAGGGGAGAGGAGAGAGAAAGATAGTGGCATTGTGACAAAGAGAAAATGGTGATACAATCGTAAAAGGACACGGAGAGGAGCGAATATTATGATTCAGGATATTGTACCACATCGATATGACAATACATATAAGATTCAAACGCCGCACGCACAGGACATTTTGCTGTATTATCAAAAGCAGGATGTGCTTTGTCAGCATACCGAGCAGGGGGACACGCTGCCCCGCTTTGAATTGTTTGCAGACGAGGTGAAGGAAAAAGCGCAGTATTTATTCAGCATAGACGATGTGGGGTTTTATCTGGTAAAGCAGCTGGAAATTCCGGAGGGCAAAGGGCTTTTTATGCAGCCGACAAGGGTGTTCCGCAATTTTGAGCCGCAGTGGATGGCGTTTGGCGGCATCACGGGCAGCCAGATCTATCGCTGGGAAAGGGCGCATAAGTTTTGCGGAAAATGCGGCAGCGTGATGAAAGACAGCGAAACAGAGCGTGCGCAGGTGTGCACCAAATGCGGGTATACGGAATATCCGAAAATTTCGCCTGCAATCATCGTGGCCATTCGCCATGGGGAAAAATTGCTGATGGCGCGCAATGTTTCCTCCCCGCCGGGAAAATTTGCGTTGATTGCCGGGTTTGTGGAAATTGGCGAATCGTTTGAACAGACCGTGAGAAGAGAAGCCATGGAAGAAGTGGGGATTAAGGTGAAAAACATTCAGTATTATAAAAGCCAGCCCTGGTCTTTTTCCGATACGGTGATGATCGGCTTTACCGCAGAATTGGATGGCGAGGATGAAACGCTGTTTTTGCAGGAGAGCGAATTGGCAGAGGCGCACTGGTTTACCAGAGAGGAAGTGCCGGAGCCCACTTCATATGCCAGCATAGGCAGCGAATTGATCAACAATTTTAGATTGGGAAAATAAAAAAGAAAAGGCCCTTTGATAGGGCCTTTTTTCATAAAGCGCGATGGGAAAATCAGGCTTTTACGGGGTTTTCCGGCATGGGCACTTCCTCTACCGTTGAGATGGGATACTGTGCTTTGCCGGTGACAATATCGGCTGTGATTTTCAAAAGAAACAGCCGGTTGCGCATTTCCGTGGTGATGCGTTTGACGGCGGGACGGCCGGTATGCAAACACAAAACACTCATGCCGTGCAGATATTCTTCTTCCTGTTCCGGCGTGATGATTTCCGCTTTGCCATACGCGGTGACGCTGCGATAATCATGCGTTTCGTTTCGATAAGAAGGATGCCCCACGCGATCCAAAAAGGAGGAAACGCTGACGGCAACAAGGGGATTTTTCTTGATAAGCTCTATACGATGTCCTTCGATGGCCATATGGAAATAGAAAATGAGCTTGTCATCCCAGGTATAGCCGTAGTTCATGGGCACCACATAGGGATAGGGTTCATCGTGCAGCGCAACGCTGCAGCTTTCTTCCAGATCCAAAATGGCGCACAGCATTTCCTTATCGGAAATGCGCACTTTTTCGCGGTGCATTTTCAGCAGGGCATATCAAACAACAGTTCGTTGTCTGCGATGGCAGAAGTGAACATTTTCCAGCCGATTAAGCCAACGGTATCCCCTTCAACAAGCCCGCTTTGCGCCCAAACTTCCGACATCGGGCGTTCGCCTTCCATGGGCTGGTTGGGCAGGGAAAAATACGGGCACAGGACGGGGGTTACGGCAAGGCGGCTGTATTGATGCATTTTATACATTTCGTTGCCGAGCACCATGGCGGGCGTGCCGGCCAGGCGGACGACCAGCGCAGCTTCTTCAAAGCGGGGTTCCCACCCGGTGAAGAAATAGAAATTATCGCCGTGTTCTTTATCGGCATAGATGACCACGGCATCCAAACCGGCCTCCGCCATGGCTTTGCGCAGACGCTCAAAATGCAGCTGGTAGGTTTTATCCGAAATAAGCACGGGGGCTTCCGGCCGGGAAACCTCGGGGGACGCTACTTTTGTGAATTGTACTTGATCAATGGTTACCATATTCATCACTCCCATATTGATTTATAATTTGCGGAACAAGCTGTTCGATGGATAATTTCATAAGGCCGAGCAGATAATCATCGCGAAATTCCGGGCGCAGGATAATTTTGGGCTGCATACGCTGCGGAATGCATTGATCCATGCATTGTTTGATTTTTTCCAAAAGCTGCGGAAGATCCCCGGTTTGCAGGCGTTCGCCGCCTAAAATTACCGGAGAAGGGTAGCTAACGCAGCTGAGAATATGAAGTACGCGGACGACCACCACGGGATGCATGGCGCCGTCGGCATCCTGTTTTAATACATCCGGCAGGGTGTGTGAAGCATCAAAGGGCATATCGCTGAATTCACCGGCAAAGCGGGAAGCGCCCTGAAGCAAATGGATGGCCGCGATTAGCCCGGTGCACAGGCAGCCTTGGTTGATATGCAGATAGACAAGATCTGCATTTTCCGCATCGGCCAGCCGATAGGCATAACCGGCGGCCATGGCGTTTAGATCATTTTCCAACACGATGGGAAGCTGATAGGTATTTTTTATCTGCGTGCCGATTTCATGGGTTTCCCATGTGTTTAAATCCTGGCGGTTGATATAGTTGCTGTCATCTACAATGCCGGGAACGCCCAGATCGATGGCAACCACATGCCGGGTTTCAATGCAGTGGTGAATCAGCGCATCGGGGTGTTTGGTGGATTGATAGACGCTTTTATGCTCCGTTCCTTCATGGAGGATTTCGCCGGTTAGGGTGCAACCCCGATAGATGATTTCATAATTCAGATAATAAAGGGCCAGAACCCGGTTTGTTTCGGGGTTTAAGGCATAACGGGTGGCGCGCCGGCCGCCGGTGGATTGATCCTGGCTGAGTTCAACGACCTCCCCTTTGCGGCGCAGCTCTTCCAAAAGAGAGCGGACAGCGGTAATGCCGATTTGCGTCCACTATGCAATTTCCGCCCGGGTGGCGCTTTTCAGGTCTATCAAAGCTTTGTATAGCAAAGTTAGATTATTTCGCTTCACATTTAAGGATATATATCGGTATTTTTCTGCAAATTACGGCTCCTTACTACTTAAGTTGGATACATATAAAAGATTCTAATTTGAGTTATCATGTTTTTTAAAACCACATCAAAAACTGGAGAATAAAAGAGAGGGAAAAATCGTTTTCAGTTAAAAGGACAACGGGAAGCGGAATAAGAAAAAAGAAAAATCCTGCAAGCAATGCTTACAGGATTGTGGTGGAGCTTACCGGATTCGAACCGGTGATCTCTACACTGCCAGTGTAGCGCGATAGCCAACTTCGCCAAAGCCCCTTGAGAACAATAGCTATATTATCATAGAAATAAATTTTTGTAAAGGGGAAACTTTTGTTTCTTCAAAATGTTTGGTATGATAAAGCTGTGATGAGAAAGAAAGAGAAAAAAAGAAAGCGCCTGATAATGTTGCTTGCGCTCTGTATACTTTGCAGCGGGTGCGCCGCGCAGCCCATAGAAGCCAGAGGCTTTGCCATGGATACGATTGTTTCCGTAACCGTGTATCAAAAAAACGAGGGAAAAACGGCGCATGCGGCCTTGGGAGAGCTGGACGAATGGGAGGGGCAGTGGTCTTCTACAAAAGAAGAGAGCCCGATTTATGCCCTAAACCGAGGAGAAACCGTGCCTGTTTCGGAGGACATGGAGGCCATGCTGCGCTTGGGGCAGCAGCTGGAAAGCGAAACGGAAGGGGCCTATACGCTGTCCATAGCGCCGCTGGTGGAATTATGGCACATTCAGACAAGGCAGCAGGAGGAAGCGCTGCCGACAAAAGCGCAAATACAAGCGGCTATGGGAAAATGCGGAAAAATGCAAATAAAATGGAACGAGACGAAAAAAACGCTGGCCATGGCGCCCGGCGCGGGGCTGGATTTTGGCAGCATTGCAAAGGGGCGGGCTGCGGACAAATTGGCGGCATATCTGCAAGAGCAGGGCGTAGAAACGGCCTTGATTGATCTGGGCGGAAATATACGGGCCATAGGGGAGAGAACCTATACCATCGGGTTGCAGGATCCGCGGGATTTGCAGCAGATTTTTGCAACGATTCAAGTGAAAAACAAAAACGTGGTAACAAGCGGTGATTACCAGAGGTATATTGAAATCGGCACAACCAGATACCATCATATCTTGGACGCGAGAACCGGCATGCCGGCGCATAGCGGGCTGATCAGCGTGACCATCGTAGGCGAAGAAGGCATGCTTTGCGATGCGCTGTCCACAGCGGTATTTATTTTGGGAAAGGAAAAGGGATTGCAGCTGTTGCAAGCCTATGATGTGCAGGCAGTGCTGGTGGAAGAGGATAAAAAAGTGACGGTAACAGACGGATTGAAGGATGTCTTTACGCTGCAAAACCAGGCGTATACGGTAGAATGAATCGGCAGAGAATATCAACCAAAAAAATGGCGCAAACGGCCATGCTGGTGGCTATGGCGGCGGCCATGCATTGGCTGGAAGGAACGATGCCGCCGCTGTTTGCCGGCATGCCGGGCGTAAAATTGGGGCTGGCCAATGTATTTACCCTATTTGCGCTGCAAACGCTGGGCAAGGGAGAGGCGCTGCTGGTTTCCGTATTGCGCTGCGGGCTGGGGCTGTTGCTGACCGGTGCGCCGGTGGGCACGCTGTATGCGTTTGGCGGCGCATTGACAAGCCTTTTTATGATGATTATGATGCAAAAGCTGGGGTTTGGCGTGCTGGCGCAATCCGTAGCAGGGGCGGTAACGCATAATACGACCCAGGGGCTGCTGGCGATGTGGCTGACAAACACCCAAGGGCTGCTGTTATATTTTCCGGTTCTGTGGATTACGGCCATTCCCACAGGGCTTTTGATAGGAGCGGCCTGTGCGGGCATGCAGCGGGCACTGAAAGGGATGATTCCGTGACGCAGGAAGAATTATGGATGCAAAAGGCGCTAAAACAAGCGCATGTGGCGGCCAAACGGGGCGAGGTGCCGGTGGGGGCCGTGATTATTAAAGATGGAAAAATCTTGGCCAGGGCACATAACACGAGGGAAACCAGCCATGATCCAACGGCCCATGCGGAGATTTTGGCGCTGCAAAGGGCGGCCAAAAAGCTGGGAGGATGGCGGCTGTCCGGCTGTACGCTGGTGGTGACGATGGAGCCGTGCCCCATGTGCGCGGGGGCCGCGATCAATGCGCGGATAGAGCGTATTGTGTTTGGCGCCTATGATGAAAAGGCGGGCTGCTGCGGCACGGTATTGGACTTGACAACGCAGGAAAAATTTAACCATAGATGTGAAGTGACGGGCGGCGTGATGGAAGGCGAATGCCGCGCGGTATTGCGGGATTTTTTTGTGCAGAGACGGAAAAAGAAAGGACAGGAAAAACAATGAGCAAACAGGCGGTGATCCGGCCGGTAGAAAAACGGGATTTACGGCGGGTATGTGAAATCTGGAATGAAGTAGTGCTGGCGGCCAATGCTTTTCCGGGAGACGAGGCGCTGGACCAAGCGCAGATGGAACAATTTTTAAAAGAACAGACGCTGGCCTGTTGTGCAGAAGAGGATGGCGAAGTTTTGGGCGTATACATTTTGCACCCGAACAACATAGGGCGCTGCGGGCATATTGCCAATGCCTCGTATGCCGTGTCCTCATCTGCCCGGGGAAAGGGCATTGGAGAACAAATGGTGCGGCATTGCTTAAAGCAGCTGGCTCCGCATGGGTTTACGGGATTGCAATTCAATGCGGTGGTAAAGAGCAACAAAGCGGCCATTGCGCTGTATCAAAAGCTGGGGTTTGAAAAAATCGGCATAATACCGGGCGGATACAGAAGCGAAAACGGATATGAAGATATTTTGATTTTCTTTCATGAGGCAGAATGAAAAAAGCGATGCAAAAAGCATCGTTTTTTCTTTTACGGCGAAAAAGAGGAATTGTGTTTTGGACGGGCGGAAGGGCTGTTTATTTTCTATCAAGGAACGGATGGGATGGACGGGAGAGAAAGCGTTTTTTTGATAGAAAAAATTCCCCACCGGAAACCCGATGGGGAAGGAGAAGCAAAGTTGAGTTTATTCTGCTTTTTTATTTTGTGCTGCGTAATAATTCATCAAACAGCCGGCCAGAATGATGTCGCGTTCCTGATCTGTCATCTGCGGCAATTGGAGCTGCAAAGCAGTTTCACCGCCGGGTTGCACCAATGTTGCGGGAATTTCGGTGAGGCCGGCTTCCAGGGCCTTGCGAATGCCGCGCAGCTTTACCACATCGCCGGGCTGAATGTTATAGGTTTCGGCATCGGGCAGGATAAAGGGAAGCATGCCCCAGTTTACCACGTTGGCGCGATAGCGGCGGGTGGCATATTCCAAAGCGATGTTGGCAACACCGCCCAGCACACGCTGGCAGGAAGCGGCCTGCTCGCGGGCAGAGCCGTCGCCCGGGCGCAGCGCAAAGACCAGCGACCCGAGGCCGGGCGCATCCGGCGCAGTGGCACGGCGCTCCAGCTCTTTGGCATAGATGGCCTTGGCACGCCCCACATATTGCGGATCTTTCCGGGAGAGGGCAAATTCCGCCAGCCGCAGCGGGTTGCTGCGATAGCTGGAGGTTTCTCCGGAGGGGATCAATTCGTCTGTTGTGGTAACGGGATCATAGATGGCGGAAGCAACGGTAAGATCCAGATTTTCCGGCAGAGGAATCATGGTGGGCCAATCGGCAATGTTTGGCCCTTTGACCAACTCAGCCTCCGGCTTGGGATGGCCGACTCCGCGGTATACGCGGCTTTGATACGGCATGTCGTTGTAGATATAATCTGTCTGCTCCGGTTCTGAAGGCACTCGCGGCAGTTCGGTGGCGGCCGTCAGCACGCCGCCGTTGGCAGCCGTAGCCGCGATGGAACGAGCGTCCATCAAAGCCACATACGCTTCCTGGCCTTCGCCGGGCTTGCTGCCTTCGCGGTTGGGGAAGTTGCGCGTGGTATGGCGAATGCTCAGTCCGCCATGGCCGGGCACATCGCCGGCGCCAAAGCAGGGACCGCAGAAAGCACTGCGCACGATAACGCCCTGGCTCATCAAATCCGCGATGACGCCCTTGTTGGCCAATGCCATCATCATGGGCTGGCTGGCGGGATATACGGACAGGGCAAAAGCGCCTGTGCCGAGAGAGCCCTGTTTTAAAATTTCGTTGACGCGCAAAACGTTTTGATACAGGCCGCCGGAACATCCCGCAACTACACCCTGATCACAAAGCAGCTGTCCGTTATGGATTTTGCTGGAAAGCGTCACTTTGGGCGCATGCCCCAGCTGTTTTTCGATTTTTTGATCTGCTTCATGCAAAATATCCGCAAGGTTTGCTTTCAATTCTGCAATGGGATACGCGTTGGAGGGATGGAAGGGCAGCGCGATCATGGGCTGCACTTTATCCAGCTCGATATGCACCAGGCCGTCATAAGTGGCGGTTTGCTGCGGCGCAAGAGGACGATAGGCATCGCCGCGGCCGTGGCGGGTCAGCCAATCCTGCACGGTGGCATCTGTTTGCCAGATGGAGGACAGGCAGGTGGTTTCGGTGGTCATTACATCAATGCCGAGCCGATAATCCATATCCAAAGCGGCCACGCCGGGGCCGATAAATTCCAACACTTTGTTTTTTACAAAGCCGCTTTCAAACACGGCTTTTACCAGCGAGAGCGCCACATCTTGCGGGCCGACGCCGGGCTGAGGTTTGCCGGTTAGATATACGGCGATGATTTCGGGATATTTTAAGTCATAGGTGCGGCCCAACAACTGCTTTGCCAATTCCGGCCCGCCTTCGCCGACGGAGATGGCTCCCAGCGCGCCGTAACGGGTGTGGCTGTCTGATCCTAAGATCATCTTGCCGCCGCCGGCTAACATCTCACGAGCAAATT
>ENA-ORSA01002403-ORSA01002403.1-human-gut-metagenome-genome-assembly--contig:-NODE-2403-length-13399-cov-3.627398_pt1 | contig 13399 bp, 11 predicted proteins | sample MGYA00242179_ERZ509142 | MGnify/ENA primary metagenome ERZ509142 (study PRJEB26280, sample SAMEA2338659) | human gut metagenome | biome: human gut; feature: human-associated habitat; material: faeces... | reverse complement strand
TGCTTGAAGAACATCGGCATGGGCTGCGGCTCCCGCGCCGGCAAGATGGATATGCACTCCAGCGGCAAACCCTCCATCAATCAAGATCTATGTATCGGCTGCGGCAACTGCCGTCGTAACTGTGCAAACAACGCCATCACCATCACCGATCGCAAAGCCAGCATCAATCATGACAACTGCGTGGGCTGCGCACACTGTCTGCCGGTATGTCCGAAAGACGCCATCACCCCGCCGTTCGATGCTGCCAACGATGTGTTGAACAAGAAGATCGCAGAATACAGCTACGCTGTGTTGCACGGTCGTCCGAGCTTCCACATCTCCCTGGTTTGCGATGTTTCCCCGCTGTGTGACTGCTGCGGCGAAAACGATATCCCGATCATCCCGAACGTGGGTATGTTCGCTTCCTTCGACCCGGTCGCTCTGGATGTAGCCTGTGCAGACGCTTGTAATGCACAGCCTGTATTCGAAAACAGCGAATTGGGCCACAAAGAACACACCCATGGCGATCACTTCCGCGATCTGCATCCGGAAACCAATTGGGAAGTCTGCGTAGAACATGCTGAAAAGCTGGGTCTGGGCAGCCGCGAATACGAACTCATCAAAGTGTGATCGTAAATTTGCTCATACAAAAAGCAGCCGTGTTTCGGCTGCTTTTTCTTTTTTCTTTTTATATTGTTTCCAGTTTCACGCTGTTTCCCTGCGCCCGAATCAACGAAACCAAATCCTCCAATTTTACCCAAACCGTCGCCGTGTTGTCGTTTGGGTGAACCCCAATCGGCAAATCCTGCTGCAAATCTTTATCAAAGATCACTTCCACTGTTTGGTCTTTATCGTTAAAAATTCCCAGCGGCGTTACGGAGCCCTTGGTCAGATGTAAATATTTTTCCAGCCTTTCCTCCGAGGCAAAGCTCAGCGGCGAACTGCCCAAAACCGTCCGCAGTTTTTTAAGATCCACCTGTTTATCCCCGCACACTGTCACAAGAAAATGCCGTTTCCCGTTTCGGTCTCGCAAAAATAAGTTTTTGCATTCCACGCCCTTTGCTTCCAGCTTCAGCGCGTCAATCTCCTCCATGGTATACACCGCTGCATGTTCTACCAATTCATAGGCAATGCCCGCCTGTTCCAGCGCCTGCAAGGCCCGTTGTCTTTGTTCGTTCATTTTGTTTTTCCTCTTTCGTTGGTTTCGGTTTCAGTCCGTTTTTCTAAAACAGCCCGCTTCCGGAAAAGAAACGGGCTGTTGTTTACGGCTTTGCAATGGAAATGATGCTCTCTATCTCCGCTTCCGTCTTGGCATACTCTATTTTCACCGTCGTGCCCACGTTACACGTCACAACCATCTCATAGTTTGTCACAGGCACGACAAACATCTTGCCCGGTGCGCTGTCTACCCGAATGTAGAAATAGGTATTTCCTTCCTTTACCACCGATTTCATCTCTGTAATGGCGCCCTGCACGGTTTCCACGCCGGCGGTTCCCTTGCTGTCTATCCCTATGCCGTGCCGGCTCATCAGGCGCAAATATTCCTTCTCGCATTCCGCCACCGTATCCCCGATGGCCACCACCTGATATTGTCCCACGTTGACCATGCCGTATTTTTTCACCAGCTGTGCATCGTCCTTCAGCGAAACAAAATAGGTCGGCTGGCCGCCGATATTCAACAGCAGCGGGAATGTCGCCGTATACCGCAGGTTTTGCACCTGCCCTTCGGCAGATGCCATGGCGGAATTTTCATCCGCCCCCGGCACCGAATAATATTTCGTTTCCTTGGTGCGCTGGTTTATCAGCACAAAGCCTACGTTGCTCTGGTCGCTGTTCACGCTGGATACCCCGGAATACATCCAGATATCATCTTTCAGCGCCAGATAGTTATACCCGTCCGTGCTGACCAGCGAATCCTTCTGGCCAAAGATCGAGTTGAAAAATCCGTGTTTTAAGGTACCCCAGTTATCAAACTGCTCAATTAAGATATCCGACGATACCGCGCGGTCTACCCACTGCGGCACCTCGCCGATCGGATAATACGCCGTTTCCCCCGTCACCGCGTCGCACAACACCACACCGGTAATGTCCGTGCCGCCGTACAAGCCGATGGTATATTCAATCCTCGGCACCACCCAAAACGGATGTCCGTTTTCATCCACTTCAAAATTGGGCGAATCAAATATAAACGTAGGATAGCGGAACCGCAAATGCCGCTGCAAATTCCGCCCGAAATGGTCGGCCGGAGAATACATAATGCCCTGTTCCAAGCGCACCACGTTCACTTCCTGGGTCACCATGTCGATCATAATATACGCAGGCGTGCCCTGTTTCATATTGTTAAACCATTTGATCACATCGCCGTATTGCAGCGGCGTTACGCGTACCGGCCGGCCTTTATAGTTGATCTGCGAGTAGTAATCCGATACCTCAAACTGAGACACCATATCCACAAGTTCGCCCATTTTTCTGTCGCCCAGCTTCATGGCGCTGTCCCTGTCCAGCATGGGGATCTGATTAAAATCAATCTCCTCTACCTCTTCGGCAAAGTCCCCCGTTTGCACATCCAGCATGCTTTGATACCGCGAGGCGTTAAACAGCTTGGCGGAACCGATCCAGCCGATCAATGCCGTCAGCGCCACGATCGAAGCCGCGCCGATCATTGCCCCTTCGGCCGGGCCGATTTTAAAGCCGCCCTCAAACGGAAGCCGCCCTTTGAATATATTCCCCAAATAACACAGGCCGGCAAAGATCAATAACACCATCGCCACATAGCTTACAAACAATTTGGAATGCAGCGTTACCGGCGGCAGCATAAAATAATAGATCACAGCGGCAATGGCCACGGTGATGGCCGCGTTTATCGCAATTTGCTTTGCAGTCAATTTCATAAAGCGCAATTTCCTCCCTTATCATACAGGCTTACCCCATAGTAAAATCCACTCTATCAGTTTCCCCACCTTCCTGCAAGCCTATCGCTGCTTTTTCCGATAAATTTGTTTTCTCCTGCTTTCAAAACTGTGCAAAACCCGATATAATTGAAATAATCATCGTTGATAAAGGAGTGCTTGTCTTCTATGAAGCAGCATCGTTCGTTGTTATCCTCGCTGTTAAAAGGGCAGCGGCTTTCTCTGGCCGTGATGTTGCTCTGTATGGTTTTCATCTCCCTTCTCGCCTTTTTTCCTCAGCAAATCATCCGCTATACCGTAGATGTCGTGTTGGCCGGCGGCCCCAGCTTTTTGCCGGTTTTTTTGGAAAACATGATCCGCGCGCTGGGCGGCAATACCGTTTTGGGTTGTTTGGCGGTCTCTGCCCTGGCCATGGTCGCGGTGGCGCTTATCAACAGCCTGTTTACCTACCTTAGAAGCAAACTTTCTGCCGATGTTGCGGAAAACATTGCCTATTCCCTGCGCACCAAGCTCTACGATCATATCCAGCGGCTGCCCTATGCCCGGCTGCTCTCGTTTGGTACGGGCGATTTATTGCAGCGCTGCACTTCGGATGTGGAAACCGTCCGAAAGTTTGTGTCCGTACAGATCATGGAAATGCTGCGCGCGCTGTGCCTTGTGGTCTGCGCCATTTTTATCATGTGGCCCATGAGCCATACCATGACGCTGATCTCCCTTTCCACCGTTCCGCTTTTACTCTTCTTTTCCTATTTTTATTTTGTATTGGCCAAAAAAAACTTTCTTCATGCCGAGCAGGCCGAAAGCGATATGTCCATCGCTTTGCAGGAAAATTTAACCGGCGTGCGCGTGGTGCGCGCCTTTGCCGCCCAGCGCCAGGAGGAGGCCAAGTTTGACGCCGCCAGCGCCCGCTTTCGCGATCTTTCACAAAAGCTTACCTATATCATGAGCTATTATTGGTCCCTTTCCGATCTGATGATCTATGCGCAGGTAATTTTAACCGTCTGCCTCGGCACCAAGTTTGCCTTATCCGGCACGCTTACCATCGGCACCGTCATCACCTTTTCTTCCTATGTCACCGTCCTTCTTTGGCCGGTTCGCCAAATGGGGCGTATTCTGGCCGATCTTGGCAAAACCAGCGTTGCCTTAAACCGCATCCGGGACATCCTCTCTACTCCCATCGAAGAGGATCTTCCGCAGGAAAGCACACCGGATATTTCCGGCAACATTGTCTTTGATCATGTGAATTTTTCTTATCAGGATGGCAAGCCCGTCTTGCAGGATATCTCCTTTTCCGTTTCTGCCGGGCAAACGGTTGCCATATTGGGAGCCACCGGCAGCGGGAAAACCACCTTGATGCTGCTTTTGCAGCGCCTTTACGATCCTACCGGCGGCCGTATTCTCTTTGACGATACGCCCTCTGTAAACATCCGCCGCGCCTATCTTCGGCAGCATGTGGGCATTGTCTTGCAGGAACCTTTTCTCTATTCCCGTTCCGTGTTTGATAATATCGCCATCACACAGCCGCACAGCGCGGTCGCTGATGTGCAGGCCGTTTCCAAAATGGCAAGCCTGCACGATTCCGTTCTTTCCTTTGAGCAGGGCTATCAAACCATGGTTGGCGAACGGGGGGTCACCCTCTCCGGCGGGCAAAAGCAGCGGGTTGCCATTGCGCGCATGCTCTTGCAGCGCACCCCCGTCATGATTTTTGACGATTCCCTTTCCGCGCTGGATTCCGAAACCGACGCCGCCATTCGCGCCGCCCTTTCGCAGCGCCGGGAAAAAGCCACCACCTTTATCATCTCTCACCGGGTCAATTCCGTTTTTCAGGCCGATCAAATCATCGTATTGGATCATGGGCGCATTATCGAATCCGGCACCCATCAGTCCCTATTGGAAAAAGGCGGCCTTTATGCCAAGCTTTGGCGCTTGCAGGGCGCCGTTGAAGAGGAGGCGTAAGCTATGCAAGTTCATCTGGATGAAAAAGAATATGCGGAAAAAATCAGCCTTTCTCTTTGGAAACGCCTGTTTTCCCTGGCCTATCCCTATCGCTATTTAATGCTTCAGTTGGGCCTGGCGGATGTGGTGCTGGGCCTGGGCGAAACGGTTTTCCCTCTTTTAACCCGCTATGCCATCGACCATTTTATCGGGCAAAATACGCTGTCCGGTCTGGTGCCGTTTGTCTGCCTGTCCGTTTTTCTGGCCGCGCTGTTGTCCTTTTGCGTATGGCTGTTTATCAAACAGGCCGGCCGTATCGAGCAGAGTATCAGCTATGATGTGAGAAAGCAAAGCTTCCATCGTTTGCAGCAGCTCAGCTTTTCCTATTACGATCGCACCCCCGTCGGCTATATCATGGCCCGGATGACCAGCGACACCGCCCGTTTGTCCGAAACCATCGCCTGGAGCCTGGTGGATGTTCTCTGGGCTTTTGCCCGTATGGCAGGCGCCCTGATCGCCATGTTTTCGCTCAGCCCGCGGATTACCGTTTATGTTTTGCTTGTCATTCCCCCGCTGGCCGCGGCCACCATTTATTTTCAGCGCAAAATCTTCAAAAGCCAGCGCCAGGTACGAAAGGCCAATTCCCGCATCACCGGCGCTCTCAACGAATCCATCATGGGCGCCGCCACCACCAAATCCCTGGTTCGCGAAACGCAAAACCTGGAAGAGTTTTCCTCCCTTTCCCATCACATGCGCAAAGTGTCTCGCAAGGCTTCTCATTTAAATGCCGCCTATCTGCCCCTTGTCATGTTGCTGGGCAGCATCGGCGGCGCTCTGGCGCTTTGGCGCGGTGGCATTTTACAGCAGCAGGGGCTTGTCTGGTTTGGCACCATCTCCGCCTTTGCCAGCTATTCTCTTCAGTTTTTCGATCCCTTGCAGCAGCTGGCACGCATTTTCGGTGAAATGCAGATGGCGCAGGCCTCCGCCGAACGCGTTTTCACCTTGTTGGATACACAGCCGGATATTGTGGACACGCCGGACGCTTTACAAAAAGAAGGGGACGTGTTTGCGCCCCATACCAAGGGCTGGCCCTCCATTCAAGGGGAGATTGTTTTCGATCATGTCAGTTTCTCCTATGGCGACGGACCGGAGGTACTTCACGATTTTTCCGTCCATATCAAAGCCGGGCAAACCGTAGCCCTTGTCGGCCAAACGGGCAGCGGTAAAAGCACCATCGTCAATCTGCTCTGCCGGTTTTATGAGCCTTCCAAGGGCCGCATTCTCCTGGACGGAACAGACATCCGCACACACAGCCAAGCATTTTTACAATCGCACCTCGGTTATGTTTTGCAATCTCCCCATCTGTTTTCCGGTACCGTTGCAGACAACATCCGATACGGCAACCCCGCCGCTTCTTTAGAGCAGGTGCAGTGGGCAGCAAAACAGGTATCTGCGGATGAATTTATCCGCGCTTTGCCGGAAGGCTACCAAACCCAAGTCGGCGAAGGGGGCAACCGTCTTTCCACCGGCCAAAAACAGCTGATTTCCTTTGCCCGTGCGCTGCTGCCCAATCCGCCGCTGTTTGTGCTGGATGAAGCCACCAGCTCCATCGACACCGAAACCGAGCTGCTCATTCAAAACGCCATTGAAAAAACCTTCACCGGGCGTACTGCCTTTGTCATTGCTCATCGGCTGAGCACCATCCGCCATGCCGATCTGATCCTGGTCATGAAAGACGGCAAAATGATCGAGCACGGCACGCATGATCAACTCATGTCTCAAAACGGATATTACAAACGCCTGTATCGAAACCAGTTTGTACAGGACAGCCAGGCAGATCTTCTCTCCGGGCGGTAACGCGCCCGCTTTCCTCCTGCCGGCCTTTGCAGGCTTTTACACAAACAAAAAAAGAGCGGATCCTCCGCTCTTTTCTTTTTTCAATATTTGGATTCCATCACATACACCTTGGCGCGTTTTGGCATCGTATACCCATCCAGCTTCATCACGGAATCATGATACATGCTGATGGCATATTCGCTTTTTTTCATCTCTTCCAAAAAGTCCTCTACCGGCGCCAAATCATACCGGCATTCTTCCCTTGCATAATGCATCGGAATCACGATTTTGGCTCCAATCGCATCCACAACCTGCGCCGCCTGCTTGGCGTCTATGGTAAACAAACCGCCCACCGGAATCATCAATACATCCACTTTGCCCAGCGCCTGCACCTGTTCTGCGGATAATAAATGCCCCAGGTCTCCGCAATGGCAAAGGCGAATGCCCTCCGTTTCAATCAACGTGATCAGGTTCTCTCCGCGCTTGGCACCCTTGTTATCGTCATGATAGGTCGCCAAATGCTGTATGGAAAATCCTAAGCCTTCATAATTTCCCTGCTTTTCCAGCAGCACATAGTCTTTGTTGACAATGGCGGCCAGGTTGGCATGATCCATATGCCCATGGGAACAGGAAACAATATCCACCCCATCCAGCGCGGGCACTTGATATCCCACTTCCTCGTTATAGGGATCCATCACCAATACATGGCCCTCATCATTTTTTAAGCAAAAGCACGAATGTGCCAGCCATTCCAATGTCATATTTATTCACGACCTTTCTTCTTTTAAATTTCATACAGTATAACACATAATTGCTTAAAATTGGAATGGCTCCGTCAAACGTTGTGCGCTTTAATACACAAAGGTGCCGTCCTCGGCGTCAACAATCTGTAAAATATCCTCCTCTGCGCCCGTTTCCGCGTTGATATGAATATAAAAGGCGTCTCCCTGGTTAGTCCCCACAAATTCATAGCACAAAACCTCCTGCCCGTCGTCCGTCGGAATCAACGCCAGCCGGCAGGCCTGTATATCCAGCCGCTGGGCAATGCGCTGTTCGATGGCCTGCTGGTCCAACACCGCCGGGCTCTGCGTTTTCTGCCTCTGCGTATGGTAAACGATATAGTTATTTGCGTCCATCCCCACAATTCGGCCGGTCTTTACTTCCATCCATACCTTCACCAGGTCCGGATACAGATACACTTCGTTTTCCACCGGCAGCATATTCAATACTGCCATCCCGTTATAATATTGGGCATAAGCGCCTTTCATTTCCGGAAAGCCGCGCTGCTGTAAATACTGCGCTGCCAGGCTTTCCAACACCTTGAGCTCCTGTTCCGTCGGCCGTATCAGTTCGTCTCCCGCCGTGTTTGGCAGCGCCTGATACATCAGCCCGTCCTTTTTTGTAACGCTGATATCAATCGCCAGCCCGTCCTCTGTCGTACAGCGAAATTCATAGGTTGGAATCAGCCCCTCTGTCTGTTCGCCCAGCTGTTCATATTCGCCTTGAAAAAATGTCTGTGCCGTTTTCAACGCCGTCTGCACATCCACCTCTGCGCCCTGCGCGTTTTTAGGCGCCACGTTTTCCGCTTTTTCGGAAAACGCCCCGTCATAGATCAGCCGCGGTCGCTGCTGCATATTTTCCATCACTTTGCTCTTTGTTTCGTCCGCCCCGTTCAGCATGGAAAGCTGTTTGGCCGGTTCGTCGATATTCCAGGCAATTTTCTCCGTGCGCCGCTGATCCAGCAGCTGGGAAAGCTCGTTGCTCTGCTGTTCAAACGAGGCCAATTCCTGATATTCCTGCTGCGAAAGCGTTTCCCCGCGCTCCACTTTTCTGGTCAATAAATAGCTGTAATCTCCCAGTTCGTTGATAAAGGTTAAAAGCGGTTGGCTCACGTCTTCTGTCAGCGGCAAAAGCGCCAGCGCGTTTTGCGTTTCCCCCGCCAGCCTCCAAATGCTGCCCAGCAGCAGCGTCTGCTGCGGCTGCGAAGTGCTCACCCGCAATTTGGCCAGCTGCGTTGCTATGTTGGATACGTTGCCGGAAAGCTGCCCAAACGATTGATCAAACGTGTCGTTCAGCCTTTGGGCGTAGGTATTTTTTCTTTGAATGCTTATCGTCAGCACAACGGCCAACACCGCCGTAACCGCCATCAGCCCCAGCGCGACTGTCCGCCAAATCCGTTTCTGCTTTCCGCAGTTTGTTTCTCTTTGCATCCCTGCCTCCTATTTGCAAAACACATGGTTGCCAATGGTCAGTAAAATCGGCCGTTTTTTTATCCACGCATTGGTTGCCGTTTTAGGGTTGTAATAATAGATACAGCCGCTTGTCGGGTCATATCCGTTTAAGGCGTCCTTGGCCGCCCGGTAGGCGTCGCTGTCCGGTGTCAGGTTGATTTGCCCATCCGCCACTGCGTCAAATGCGCCCATTTGATAGACCACGCCGGAAACAGAATTTGGAAATTCCGCATGTTTCACTCTGTTTAAAATCACCGCCGCCACAGCCACTTTCCCCTTATACGGCTCTCCTCTGGCTTCGCCGTGAATCGTCCTTGCCAGCAGTGTCACATCCGCCTGGTTTTGCGAAGGCGAACTGCCGCTACTGTTTGTCCCGTTGTTTGCCAGCTGAATGCCCAGTTTGGCCGCCGTGGCCGGGCCGATGATCCCGTCCGCCGTCAGCCCGTTGGTCCGTTGAAAATATTTTACGGCGCCCTCTGTGCCGCTCCCAAAAATCCCGTCTATATTGCCGTCATAATAGCCCCAGTTTTTCAGTTTCTGCTGCACGGTTTTTACCAATTGCCCCTGCGAGCCCTTTTTCAAATTCACCGTTGCCGCCACAGCTTTTTGCGCCGGGAAAGCAAGCAAAAGTACAGCCGTCAGCGCCATTACCAAGCCCAGCAGTTTCAGCGGCGCCTGTTTTCTCATGCTCAAATTTTTCTATCCTCCTTCACTTAAACAGGTTGGCAAAAAACGATTGATATTCCACCCCGTCCTGCATCTGCCAGTTTGCCTCCGTTTGGATAGGCTCCAATAAACACAGCGGCGGAAACAACACACACCACCAGTTTTGCCCTACGGATTGACCCAGATGAATCCGCAGCGCGCGGTAGGTGCCTGCCGGGAAACAAATGCCGCCATACGTCTTATCCGGAAAATCAAAGCTGCCGATTTCCGCCGTCGCCGTATAGGAAAACCCGTTTTCGCGCAGCACCCGGTTTGCCCGTTCCACCAATTCTTGCAAATGCTCTTTTGTGTATGCTTCTGCCTGCTCCCTGTCCGCCGCGCCGTCCATATCTCCCATTTGTTCTATAATCGCATCGCGCACTTTCAGCTTCACTGCCTGGTCCTCCGCGCTGTCGCTGTTTGCAATCACATGCAAACGAAATACCGGCGGAATCCCCTGCGAAGACGCCACCGTTAATGCTATCAGCAATGCTATCCATCGTTTCATAAACCCTTTTCTCCCCTTATTGATTTTCTGTATTCAAAGTTTGTCCACTTTGGAAAGTTTTAACCATACTTGTCAAAATTTCCCCGTCTGTTACAATAAAAAAAGCATGAGAAAAGGAGTCGTTGCTTTTGATTTCCGTTCGTTCCACGGCCAAAATCAATCTTACGCTGAAAGTAACAGGCACCCGGCAGGATGGTTATCATCTGTTGGATTCTCTGTTTTGCGCCATTGATCTGCATGATCTTCTCACCTTGGAGCCCGTCCCCTCCGGCTTTGAAACCATCTGCCTTACCGGTGAGCAAATTCCCCGCAATTTGACCACCCGGGCAGCGCAGTTGTTTTATCAGGCTACCGGTCAACCCGGCGGCTGCCGCATTGGTTTGGATAAGCGCATTCCCATGGAAGCAGGGCTTGGCGGCGGCAGTGGCGATGCCGCCGCGGTATTGCGTGCTTTAAACGAGCATTTTGGTGCGCCTTTGTCTCCCGATGCCCTGTCGGTATTGGCCGTCGGCTTGGGGGCGGATGTGCCCTTTGCCTTAACAGGGGGCCTGGCCCGTATCACCGGCATTGGCGAATGCCGCCGGCCGCTGCCCGGTTTGCCGCCCGTTTTCTTTGTGTTGGCCAAGCCCTCTGCCGGCCTTTCCACGCAGCAGATGTTTGCCGCCTACGATGCGGCCCCACCCTGTCTTCCCATTGATAACGACGCTTTTTGCCGCGCGCTGTATGCGTTGGATGCAACCGGCCTACGCGCCCACGGCGGCAACGATTTACAGCCGGCCGCCGAGCGCTGTCTGCCCATCATCTCCGTGCTGCAAAATCGGCTCTATGAGCAGGGCGCGCTCTATGCTGCCATGACGGGCAGCGGCTCCGCCGTTTTCGGCCTGTTTACAGACCGTGCGCAGGCGCAGTCCGCCTGCCAAGCGATGCAGGTGCTTGTCCCGTTTTGCGTTGTTTGCCAATCGGTTGGCTGATTTTTTCAAAAAACCTCCCCTCGGCTTTGCTTCTGCCGTTTGGAGGCTTTTCTTTTTTGCTGCAAAACAAACCTTTGTTTTGTTCCCGCTTTTCTGTTTCCCTTGAAACAAAAAAGGCAGGAGACCCTGCCTTTTTTCATCTGCAAATCAATATCAGTTTATCCCCGGCCTGCACCGGCAGGTTTTCCTCCCGTCCCGGATAGCGAATATCCTCCATGCGCACGCGATAGCGCTTTGCCACAGACCATAAATCCTCGCCGCTGCCTGCAAAATAGATCACGATCCCCGCCGGCCGCTTTTCTTCCTGCTCTTCCAGCTCCATATTGCAAACCAGCGACATCTGCTGCTCTCTTTGCCCTTCTGCTTTCCAGGCCAGCATCACCCGCACATCCAGCCCGTCTCCGCCGGGCATGGCCTGCACCTGTTCGCAGATGATCTCGGCCGTCACTTCCATTTCCGGAATCATACCGGGAGCCTCTTCCTCCAAATGCACCGGAATTTCGCATCGCGCGCTCTGGATCTGTTCGCTTCTGTCCAAAAAAATCACATCGCACTGCACCACCGTATCCAGGCACACTTTTTCCGCCATCGCCGTTGCGTTGGCTGCGCATGCGTTGGCAAAGCAGCTCAACACCCGCATGGGCTGCTGTTCCAGAGGCACGGATACCTGTTCGCGAATGGGCACTGTCCCTTTTGCTTTGGCCCGGTTTGTGTAAACGCGCATCTCCTGTTCTTCCAACAACACTTCGTTTCCATCGATGGCATACGCGTCCGTAACCGCCTTGATTTCCCCGGTTTCCGTTGTGTCCGCTTCCAATGTACAAATTGCCTCGATATGCAGCCCGTCCCCCTGTTCATTGACCCTGGCAAACAGGTCTTTCCATTGCGCTCGTACCGTAACGTCCTGTTCTGCCAAAGCGCCCGGCGCTGTAATCATCTGGCTAAACGGCAGCTGCGGAAAACACTGAATCATAGGCGTCTGTTCGTCCTCGGTGCCCACTACGATGTTCAGCTTCAATTCCCCTTCCACGCCGATGGCGTCCTGTTGGCAAAAAGCCTGCAAAATATCCACATAGCCCTGGCAGCACAACACCTGCACAGCCTGCGGCGCCCCGGACGGCAGCTCTATATCCCCTACCACCTCCACTGCGGCCGTCCCTCTGGCACAGCGCTTTGTCAGCGGCAGCGTTTTAATCAGCGGCACCACGTTTTCCGGCACCCTATTCTTCTCCATGGCGCACAGGTCCCGCTCTTCTTCCGTTTCAAACCTCACATCCACCACGGCGGCCACGTTGATCCGCCTGGGGTCGATCATCTCATAATTCACCTCGCAGACAAACGCTTCCGCCATCCCTCTCATGCCGGGCTGCGCGCCTGGCAATTCCGCAGTATGTTTGAATGTGGAAACCGATTCAAAGGCGTGTACCTTGCCCTCTGCACATAAATAGCAGATACAAAGCGTCACCGTGCCGTCCGTCATGCCCCGGCCGTCCAAAAGCTCCACCTGGGCTGTCTGCGCATGCCCGCGCACCATCAAAATGCGCTCCATCTCCGGCTTCCCGACCGGCAGGGCCACCTCTCCTTCAATCAGCGCCTGCGTCAGGTTTCCGTTGTTATGGTACAGCACGCGTTCTCTGCTATATTGTTCTTCCATTCTATAACCCCCGTTCTATGCGTTTTTCCCCGCATCGTTTTCTTTTCTATGCTTAATCGCCATACAGAGGGTTTATGACTTTTCACACTTAATTTTCCCCGAAATTTTGAAAAACCGTTGTGTTCGCCTCCATTCTCCCCCCGTTTCCCTTAAATTTTTCAGCATAAACGCATAAAAAAAGACGCCCGAAACGGGCGTCTCATACCGAAGTAAGGGGGGAGTTACTCCAGGTATTTCATTTCCAGCTGCCGGGTAAACAGCTCGTTGTAGCCATAGCTGATTCGCTTTTCCTGCCCATGCTCTTCAATCAAGATGGTAAAGATGCTGGGAAAGCTGTGTTCCAGTATGCCTACGTTTTCCACGCACTTGCTGCGTCCTCTGTGGGATTTCATCCAAACCCGTTTGCCCAGGTTCTTTTCAATCCCGCCCCGAATTTCCTGCCATTGTTCCATGCCGTTGCCTCCCTAATGCCTTCAGTTCGGTATTAGCATGTCCCCTGCTGGAAATTTTATGCAGATTGTTCCATGGAAAGCTTATCTGCCACCAACGCAATGAATTCTCCGTTGGTCGGCTTATCGTTTTTGGTATACACCTGGAAACCAAACAGCTGATTGATGTTTTCAATCCGCCCTCTTGTCCAGGCCACTTCAATGGCATGGCGGATGGCGCGC
>ENA-ORSA01002401-ORSA01002401.1-human-gut-metagenome-genome-assembly--contig:-NODE-2401-length-13406-cov-6.568497_pt1 | contig 13406 bp, 9 predicted proteins | sample MGYA00242179_ERZ509142 | MGnify/ENA primary metagenome ERZ509142 (study PRJEB26280, sample SAMEA2338659) | human gut metagenome | biome: human gut; feature: human-associated habitat; material: faeces... | reverse complement strand
CTGCAGGCCGACGTAGAGCGGTATCTCGAATCGTGCGACCAAAGGCGGCAAAAGCCCGGCGAGGGGCCTGGGGCAGAAGGCTCTCAGGCAATGTAAGTCTCAAGGAACTTCACCTTGCCGCTGACGCCCACAATGCCCGTGGTGGCCGGCAGAAGCAGCGTATGGCCGGCGCTCAGCGTGGCCGACGTGCCGTCGTCGCAGGTAAGCGTGCCCTCGCCGCATACCCCTATCAGTATCACGAAGCTGTCAAGTTCGGAGTAGTCGAGCGTCATAGGCTCGTCAAGGTCGTAGAGCGCCGTGCGGAAGTAAGGGCAGTCTACCAGCTCGGCCGGTTCGTTCTTTACTCGGTCATATTCCGTGCGGTAGCTTTCCTGCACCTGGTAGTCAATGGCGTCGGCGGCTTCGGCGGTGTGCAGCTCGCGGAAATTGCCGTCCTTGTCCTTCCGCTTGAAGTCGTATATCCTGTAAGTCACGTCGCTCGTCTGCTGTATCTCGGTCAGGAAGCACCCTGCACCGATGCTGTGGATGCGCCCCGAGGGTATGTAGAAGCAGTCGCCTTCCTTCACATTGTACCTGCTTATGGCGTCGCATATTGTGCCGTTGGCCACAAGCGCCTTGTATTCGTCGGGCGTTATGCTTCTCTTCAGGCCCACCATCAAGGTGGCCGACGGCTCAGAGTCCATCACATACCACATCTCGGTCTTGCCCCTTTTGCGCCCGTGGCGCATGGCGGTGGCGTCGTCCGGGTGTACCTGTACCGACAGGTCGCCGGCAGCATCGATAAACTTGATGAGCAGCGGAAACTCGTCGCCGTAGCGCAAGTAGTTGTCACGGCCCAGCAGCCTGTCTCGCAGCGTTGCCACAAGCTCGTTGGTTGTCAGCCCGTCGTAGGGCCCGCCGTCTACCACGGTCTCTTGTCCCTTGACGCCGGAAATCTCCCAGCTCTCACCCACTTGGCCCATGTTGCATTCCAGCCTCTTGAAGGGGACAATCCGTTCTCCCCCCCAAATGGTTTGCTTTAGTAGCGGTTTGAATTTAAAAATGTTTGCCATGATTGTATGATATAGGTTGCATCAGTTCTCTTTCCAGAAACTGTGCGTGAACAAAACTAGTACTGTCATAATCTCAAGGCGGCCTATCAGCATCAGAAGCGAGCAAAGCCACTTCACGCCTTCGGGCAAAGAGCTCCACGACATGGTGGGCCCTATGGTGTTGCCAAGCGCCGGGCCCACGTTGCTCAGGCTGCTCAGTGCAATGGTAATGGCGTTGGTGTCGTCGACGCCGGCCAATATGATGACGGTGGCGGCAAGCAGGCATATCAGTATATACGTCACGAAGAACGCCAGGAGCGACGGCACGTGGTTCATCTGTATGTTCTGCCTGTTTATCTTTATGGGCAGCACGGCGTTCGGGTGGAGTATCTGCTTGAACTCGTTGCGTATTATTTTCAGTATCATCACGCCGCGTATGCACTTGAAGCCGCCGCTGGTCGAACCGGCGCACGAGCCTATGAACATGCAGAAACCGAGCACGACCCATGTGAAATGCGGCCATTGGCCGGCATCGTCGGTAAACATCCCGGTGGTGGTGATGAAGGTCACGACCTGGAACAGGGCATGCCTGACGGCGTCGCTCGCCCCGTATCCGCTGCGGCTGACGAGGAAGTAGGAAATGAGCGCGGTGGCTATGGCTATCACGACGCAGTATAGCTTGAACTCGGAGTTGGTCAGCAGCTTTGCGAACTGCCTCTTGAAGAGCACCACGTAAATCAGTGTGAAGTTCATGCCTGCCAGAAATTGGAATACGGTGGCTATGTACTCGATTGACGGCGAGTTGAAGTGGGCCAGGCTGTCGTTGTATGTTGCGAAGCCGCCAGTGCCGGCTATCGACATCGAGAAGCACACGCTGTCGAACAGCCCCATGCCCGCCACGTGGAAAAACAGCACGCAGCTGGCCGTGATGGCTAAGTATACGGTCCATATCCACTTTGCGTCGGTGCTCAGCCGCGGGTGCATCTTGGTCTTTATCGGGCCTGTCGACTCGGCTGCAAACACCTTGATGCTTCCTCCGACCACCGACGGCAGTATGGCGATGGTGAAGAACACTATGCCCAAGCCGCCTATCCAGTGGGTCAGCGACCGCCAGAACAGTATGGTGTGCGGCAGGCACTCAACATCGTCGATGATGGTTGCGCCTGTCGTGGTGAATCCCGACATGGTCTCGAAATAGGCGTCTGTGATACTGGGCACGTAGCCGCTGATGAGCAGCGGCAGCATCCCGAATGCGCAGAACACCACCCAGATGAGTGCCACCACGAGGTATGCCTCGCGCCTGTTGAGCTCGTTTCCGGCGTTGCGGCCGAGGTGTTTGAATATCAGTCCGCTGCATATTGTGAGCATCATCGATATCAAGAACGCCATAGCGTCGTCTTCTCGGTAGCACAAAGCCATGACGAGGCACGACAGCATCATGCCTCCTTCGAGGAAGAGCAGCTGCCCGATGATCTTTGATACGATGTCGAACCTTACCATATAGAGGCCGCTTTGAAGAATTTTTCCATCTTGTTCATCTTTTGCTCGTGGCAGAATATCATCACCGTGTCGCCGGCTTCGATTTGCGAGTTGCCGTTGACGAGCATGCCGACGTCATTGCGCACCAGTCCGCCTATGGCCACCCCGAACGGCAGCCCGAGGCTTTTCACTGGTTTCTTTGTCACGGGCGAGCCCTCCTCGGCGGTAAACTCAGCCACGTCTGCGTCTACCATCATGAGCGAGCGCAGGTTGCTCACCTTGGCGTCGAGCATCATCTGGTATATGTGGCTGGCTGCTATGGTCTTCTTGTTGATGATTGTTCCGATGTCAAGTTCTTCGGCCATGTCCACGTAGTCGAGGTTTTCCACCATGGCGATGGTCTTCCTCACCCCGAGCCTTTTGGCCGTGAGGCATGCCAGGATGTTGGTTTCGGCATTGCTTGTCAGGGCTACGAAGGCCTGTGTGTGCTTTATCCCTTCCTCCATGAGCAGGCTTATGTTGCGCCCGTCGCCGTGGATTACCATGGTGTCGGTGTCGCTGAGCAGCTCGTTGAGTTGCTCGCATCGGTGCTCGTCGGTCTCGATTATCTTTATGTCAAGGTATTTGGGAGCAGTCAGTGCCGCCCTGACGGAAGTCTTGCCTCCCCCCATTATTATTACGTTTTTGACGTCGGCATATTGCTCCTTGCCCACTATCTTCCTGATATACGGTATGTATTCCTTGGTAGTCATGAAGTAGGCGAGGTCGTTCAGCCTGAGCTCGTCGTTTCCTCCCGGTATTATTGTCTCGCCTTCGCGCTTCACCGCCACGATGTGGTAGGGGTCGTCGGGGCCGCACAGTTCCCTCAGCGGCCTGTTAAGTATCTCGCATGTGGCCCTGAGCTTTATGCCGAGCATGACCAGCGCCCCCCCATGCACGTCCCATCTCTGTCTTACCCAGCTCATCTTGAGGCCGTTGTTGATGTCGATGGCGGCCAGCACCTCGGGGTAGATGAGCGAGTCTATGCCGATGTTCCGGAAGAAAGAGCCCATCTTCGGCGACAGGTATTCATAGTTGTCTATGCGTGCCACCGTCTTCTTGGCGCCTATGGCGTGAGCCATGATGCACGACGTCATGTTGCGGCTCTCGTCGGGGGTGACGGCCACGAATATGTCTGCGTCTTCGGCCCCGGCCTCCTTCAGGGTCTTGATGCTTGTGGGCGACCCTTCCATAGTCATTATGTCGTACTCGCTGTCGAGGCCTTCCAGCCTCTCGGCGTCTTCGTCCACGAGCGTGCAGTCTTCGTGGTCGCGCGACATGAGCCGTGCCAAGTGAGTTCCCACGGCTCCGGCTCCGGCAATGATTATTTTCATTTTGTTTGTCTTAGTGGTGTTTCGTAATCGTCTGCTTGGCGGTCATTGCGCCTTGCTGTAGCCGCATATCCCGGTTATGGCCTTCTTTATGCCGTCTTTGTCGATGCCCGTTATGTGCATCAGCTGCGGCACGGTGCCGTGTTCCACGAACGAGTCGGGCAGCCCGAGCCTCACGATGCGGGGTGCAAGGCCGTTGTCGGCCATCCACTCGAGCACAGCCGTGCCCATGCCTCCGGCCCTTATTCCGTCTTCGACAGTGACTATGCGGCTGAACCGCCGGCCCACCTCGGCCAGCAGTTGCCCGTCGAGCGGCTTGAGGAAGCGCACGTCGTAGTGGGCCACGGTGAGCCCCGGGTGTTCCTGTTCGGCCTCGGCTATGGCCTTGGCAGCCTCGTTGCCTATGTGCCCTATGGTCAGCACGGCCACGTCGTCGCCGTCTTTCAGCTTCCGGCCCGTGCCCACCTCAATCTCCGTGAGCTGGCAGTGCCAGTCGGGCAGCACCCCCCGGCCGCGCGGGTAGCGTATCACGAACGGCCCCTTGCCGGGCAGTTGGGCCGTGTACATGAGCCTGCGCAGCTCATGCTCGTCCATCGGCGCGGCAATGGTAAGGTTGGGCACGGGGCGCAGCGCGGCCATGTCGAACGCCCCGTGGTGCGTCGGGCCGTCTTCGCCGACCAAGCCCGCCCTGTCGAGGCAGAGCACCACGGGCAGCCCCAGTATGGCTACGTCGTGTATGATGTTGTCGTATGCCCGTTGGGCAAAGGCACTGTAGATGTTGCAGAACGGCTGCAGCCCCTCTTTGGCCATGCCCGCCGAGAAGGTCACGGCGTGGCCCTCGGCTATGCCCACGTCGAACACGCGGCCCGGCATCGACTTCATCATGATGTTCATCGAGCAGCCTGTGGGCATGGCCGGCGTCACCCCGACTATGTTCGGGTTGGCCTCGGCCAGCTCGAGCAGCGTGTTTCCGAACACGTCCTGGTATTTGGCCGGCAGACCTTTCTCGTCGTCGCACAGGCGTTCGCCCGTGCCCACGTCGAACTTTCCGGGGGCGTGCCACACCGTGGCCGCCTTTTCTGCCGGTTTGTAGCCTTTGCCCTTGGTGGTGTGCAGGTGCAGCAGCTTGGGCCCTTTCATGTCTTTGAGCTGTCGCAGTATGCGCACCAGCTCCATCACGTTGTGCCCGTCGAAGGGGCCGAAGTACCTTATGTCGAGCCCCTCGAATATGTTTTGCTGGTGGCTGAAGGCCGACTTGAGCGCGTTGCCCAGCCTTATCAGCCCCTTGCGGCGGTCGTCTTCCAGGTAGCCTTTGGAGCGCAGCCATTTCGACAGCTTGAACCTCAGGGCGTTGTATGTCTCGTTTGTGTTCAGCCCTATCAGGTATTGCTTCATCCCCCCCACGCTCCTGTCGATGCTCATGTTGTTGTCGTTGAGTATTATCAGGATGTCGTTGGGGGTCGCCGATACGTTGTTGAGCCCTTCGAAGGCCAGCCCTCCGCTCATGGCCCCGTCGCCTATCACGGCCACCACCTTGCGTTCGGCAGCCTTGCCATTGCCGCCCGTGGCCCCTTGCTCGGCGGCGATTTTCTCCAGCCGCTTCTCGGCCACGGCCATGCCCAACGCTGCCGATATGGAGTTGCTGGCGTGGCCGCAAACGAAGGTGTCGTAGGGGCTCTCCTTTGGCGAGGGGAACGGCATGATGCCGTGCAGCTTGCGGTTGGTGCAGAACGCCTCTTTGCGCCCTGTCAGTATCTTGTGGCCGTAGGCCTGGTGGCCCACGTCCCATACTATTCTGTCTTCGGGGGTGTTGTAAACATAGTGCAGTGCCACGGTAAGCTCTACTGCTCCGAGGCTCGAGGCGAGGTGGCCGGGATTTACGGACAGCTCGTCGAGTATGTCTTTCCGCAGTTCGTCACAGACCTCAGGCAGCCGGTCGGCCGGCAGCTTGCGCAGGTCTTCGGGGTACTGAATGTGGCTCAAAAGGCCTAAGTCATCGTGTCTCACTATTAGTAATGATATAGAATAAGCCATGCAAAGATACACTATTATTTCGATAAAATGACTTTTGTTAGCAATAAAATGCGTATCTTTGCGATGAATCAAATACAATTATACATATATGAGATATGCCATCATTGGTACAGGGGCCATAGGCGGGTTCTATGGCGGGAGGCTGGCAAGGGCCGGCTTCGACGTGCATTTCCTTCTGCACAGTGATTTTGAGTATGTTCGGGATAACGGTCTGAGGGTAGATTCTTACGACGGTTCGTTTGTCATAAGCCATCCGCAGGCTTATGCCTCGGTTGCCGGCATGCCCCCTTGCGACGTGGTCATCGTGGCCCTGAAGACCACGGCCAACGGCGGTTTGCCCGCCATGCTCGCGCCGCTGCTCACTGAGCGCACGCTCGTGTTGCTGATACAAAACGGCGTCGGCGTTGAGGCCGATGTCGAGGCGGCACTGCCCGGGGTGCAGCTGGCGGCCGGACTGGCTTATATATGCACCACTAAGGTGGGCCCGGGGCACATAGAGCACACGAGCAACGGCAAGCTGAGCGTGGCCAACTACTCGTGCCGTGACCAGGGCCTGATAGACGGGTTGCTGGCCGACCTTGGCGCGGCGGGCATACGGGCGGCGGCCGTCGACTATGCCAAGGCGCGGTGGATGAAAGCCATGTGGAACATGCCGTTCAACGGCCCGTGCTCGGTGCTCGGCCAGACCACCGACCGCATGTTGGCCTCGCCCTCCGGCGAGCGGCTCGTGAGGGCGTTGCTGGCCGAGGTAATAGGCGCAGCCCGCGCCTGCGGGGCTGTGGGAATAGACGAGAGCGTGGGCGAGCGCATGATTGAGATGACGCGCAACATGCCGCCTTACTCGCCCAGCATGAAGGTTGACTGCGACCTGGGCAGGCCCATGGAGATAGAGTATCTTTACACCAAGCCCATAGCCATGGCGCGTGAAGCCGGCTATGCCATGCCCCACATGGAGATGGTCGAGATGCAGCTGCGCGCCATCGAGGAGCTGCGCGCTGTCGGCCCGGCCGTGGGGCAGTAGCGCGCGTGGCGCCGCTGGCGGCGCTTTCGTGGCCATGGCCTTTGTAACATTATTTCAGCATCGTGCCCTTCCCTCGCACAGCCTGTTGGCGGGCGTGTTGCGGGGGCGGTGCGGCTGTAGCGCCAAACGGGCCGTTTCGCATTGCGATTCGGCCCGTTTTGCTGTCTGGTTTGGCCCGTCTCGGGGCGCAATGCGGGCCATGTGGCCCGGCAGGGCTGCGTTTGTAATAAAGTTTTATGGCCGTCTGCCCCTTTTTCGGGGCTTGGACAGCGTAGCCGGGGCGGCCGATGATGGTTTTTATGTGGAAATTTTTAATAATCAGGCTGCGTTTTTAACCGATACAGATTGCCGTTTTACATATTTTCGTTACGATTTGCAATCGTTAAGAAAACGGCGGCCGGCTCGGTGTACCCACGGGCTGGGCGCGTGGCCGTTTCTTGCAGGCTGAAGGAAAGTGATATGTATTTTACAAATCAGAAAAAGATAAATTTATGAAGAAAATCAAATTTTTTGCGATGGTGTTCATGGCTTTGTCGGTGCAATCGGCATTGGTGTCGTGTGGTGATGACAACCCCTCGGGTGACGGCGGGATAGAGCAGGGAGGCCAGACGGGTGGCGGCTCCGGCGACGAGGGAGTCCAGTCGGCCCCGGGACTGTCGACCGTGGAGCAGAAGCAGAGGCTGGAGCAGGCCGCCAACGAACTGATGGGCCTTGTCGATGCGGCCGACTTCTCGAGTGTGGCCGACCTCATTGACTATGTTGCCGAAAACTCGTCGGACGGCAGCGAGGTAGACAGCTGGTTTGACCACTGCGCAGGCTTGTGCGAGGTGTCGGCCACCGACGACCTTGTGAAGAATGTTTACAAGGCGTCAAACTTCTACGGTCAGTTTGAGCTGCGCAACGGCAGGTGGACGCAGACGGCCAGCAACGTGCAGTATCTGGAGTTCCGCTTCACCGACGGCAGCGGCGCTCCGTGCAGCCTGAGGCTCGACTGCTCGGGGGCGGAGACGCCTGTTCACCACGAATCGTTCGACGATGAAGAGTGGGACTACAATTACAGTTCCGACGGATATTATTCGGTCATGACGCGCATAGAGAACACATTTGTGGTGCCCGAGCGCATAGATGTGACCCTCACCCAGGGCGGGGCCACGCTCGCCACGGCATCGCTGGGCTCAGACATCAGCTTAAGCAGCGGCAGTGGCGACTTCGACTACAAGCGCGACCGTGCCGAGCTGTCGCTGGCCGTTGCCGTGGGGGCCTATGGCGTTGCCGTAGACAGGGTGGCATTCAACGCCGGGCGCACGGCAGCCTTCTCGCAGAAGCTCACCAAGGACGGCCGTGAGCTCGTGACACTGGCAATGGAAGCCGACGGCGACCTGACCGACGACGACAACCTGACGGGCCGGCTCACGTCGCTCGACTTCAACATACTCGACAAGGTATGGCTGAAAGGCAGCATCAGCAGCATCGACAGGTTTGCCCGATACCTTGAGTCTGCCGGCGCCAACAGCCGCGACGAGGCTGCCTACAAGGCCGACCTCGAGAGGGCCAACGGCCTGATGGAGCTCGGCCTTTACTTTGCCGGAGTGGACGGCCCGAGCGCAAGCATGCGGCTGTATCCGTTTTCCGACAGGGGTTATTATGGCGAAGAGTGGTACTGCGAGCCGGTGTTGGTGTTCCCCGACGGTTCTTCGTATTCAACCATGCAGTCGTATTTCGCCGACGGTTTCTTTGAGAGCGTGATTGAGAGCTTTAAGAAGCTGGGCGATGATTTCGTGAGAGTGTTTGACCAGGAGGCCGGCGCATGATGGTTGCATCTCGTCGCAGGCCTGTAGCTTCCGGCCGCCGTGGGCGCCGCCGGTACCGCCGCCGCTGAATGGTGGGGCAGGTGGTTGCCATGGCCATGGCCTGCATGGCCGCCGCCGCAGGGCATGAGGCGGCGGCCGACAGTGTGGACACGCTATCCCGCGAGTTGCGCCAGGTTAGCGTGACGGGCCGCAGGGTGGCTTCGCAGCTGGCGTCGGACAGGGGCGTGAGCGTGGTGGGCATGGGCCTCATGCGCAGCATGCCGCGCATACTGGGCAACGTCGACCCGCTGCACTACGCCCAGATGCTGCCCGGCATACAGACTGGCGGCGAGTATGATGCCGGACTGCACATACAGGGCAGCGACAACTCGCACAACATGTTGGCCATCGACGGTGTGCCGATATACAACGCCGCACATCTGCTGGGCTTCTTCTCGGTGTTCAACGCCACCCATTTCTCGTCGATGCGCATAGGCAAGTCGGCCACTGCGGCGGCGGCCCCCAACCGTCTGGGCGGCATGGTAGACATGCAGGCGGGGCGCGACAGGCCGCCCGGGCCCACGGGCGACGTGGCCGTGGGGCCCATGTCGTCGCAGGCAACGGTGAGCCTGCCTGCCGGGCGCTGCTCATGGCTCACGCTGTCGGCCAGGGCGGCATACTTCAACCTGCTTTACTCGCGGTGGCTCGAGGTAGACGGCGAGGAGCTTGGATATTTCTTCCACGATTACAACCTTACCTACACCTACGCCCCCGACAGCCGCAACAGACTGTGGGCCGAGGTGTATTACGGTGGCGACGATGCCTCATACGGCGACGGCGGCTACGGCATGGACACCTCGCTCGGCTGGGCCAACTTCATGGCTGCGCTCCACTGGGACCACTCGTCGGGCGCCACCGGCATAGGGCAGTGTGTTTACTACACACGCTACGGCAGCCGTTTGGGCCTGAGCCAGCCGTCGGTTGGCCTGAGTCTCGAGTCGCGCATAGCCACCGCCGGCTACAAGGCCGAGGCCCGCTTCGGGCAGGCTTCGGCCGGCATAGACGCCGCATGGCACGACGTGAGCCCCCAGGAGCCGCGCGCCGACTGGGCAACAGCCGGGAGGGTGGCGGGCCAGGGGCGCCAGCGGGCGGCAGAGGTGGCCCTGTGGGGCGGGTGGAACTGCAGGCTGGGCCGCTGTCTCGAACTGGATGCCGGGCTGCGTGCCACGCTCTATTCGGCCGGCGGCAAGGCCCGCTTTGCAGCCGACCCTACGGCCTCGCTGTCATGGCGCGTGTCGCCCGGGGCAAGGGTTTCGCTGAGCGGCGGCGTAAGGCATCAGTACCTGCTGCGCACGGGCTTTTCAGACGTGGGGCTGCCAACCGAGTTCTGGTTTGCCTCGGGCTACGGGCAAAGTCCGCAGTATGGCATCGGCGCCTCGCTCGCCGCCGAGGTTTACCTGGGGCGGAGGGCATGGCGCATAGAGGCCGAGGCATATTGCAAGCGGCTATGCCACCAGGTTGAGTATGGCGGCAATATGCTTGACTTTGTTTTCGACGATTATTCGCTCAACGATGTGCTCATTGCCGGCGACGGCCACAACGTGGGGCTCAACCTGCTTGTAGAGCGGCGCAAGGGGCGGCTGACGGGCTGGGTGGCCTACTCGTTCGGGCTGGCCCGGCGGCGCTTCGGCCGCGCAGGCGCGACAGGGTGGTGCCCCGCGGCCCACGAGCGACCCCACGAGCTCAACGCTGTGGCCACCTTCAAGGCGGGGCGGCGGTGGAGCTTCGGGGTGGCCATGGTGGTGGCCTCGGGCACGCCCTACACGCGCGTGGAGCGGTTTTATATGCTGGGCAACCACGTGCTGTCCGACTATGGGCCACACAATGGCGAGCGGTTGCCCCCGTATGTGCGCCTCGACCTGTCGGCAAGCTACGACTTCAGCGTGGGCCGGGGCCGGCGCAGCGGCATCAACCTGTCGCTCTACAACGTGACCGCCCACGACAATGTGTTGTTCTACAGGCTCAAGGTCAACGAGGTGGAGTATGCATACCGCCCCTTTGCCTTTGCCCTGAGGCTGATGCCATCGGTCAATTATTATTTCAGTTTCTGACATTATGATATCATCCAGGTTGTTGAGGGCAGTGCCGGCCCTTGCCGTTGCCCTTGCCTTTGCGGCGTGTGAGCGTGGGTTTGGCGACGCGGCAGAGCCGCAGCTTGTGGTAGAAGGGTGGATAGACAGCGGTGGGTTTCCGGTTGTGATGCTGTCGCGGACGGTGCCCATAACCGACGAATACCGCCCCACCTCCGAACTTGCCGACTACGTTGAGCGGTGGGCGAGGGTGGCCGTGGCCGACGGGCAGCGCGAGGTGGTGCTCGTGGGAAGGCACGACGCCGACTGCTTCCCGCCTTATGTCTACACCACCTCCGACTTGCGCGGCGAGCCGGGGCATACATACCGGCTTACCGTAGACTGCACTGACGGCACCCATGCCGAAGCCACGGCCACCATCCCCGAGCCTGCGCCCATCGACTCGCTTGCCGTAGAGCCCGTGGCCCACGCCGACTCGCTGCGCCAGGTGTACGCCTTTGTGGGCGGCAGGCGCGACAGTTGCTTCTACAAGCTGTTCACCCACGTCTTGGGCAAGCCCTATGGATATATGTCGTCTTACCTCGGCATTGCCGAGGGGCGCATGCTTCCCGCCGACGGCAAGATGCCCGTTAACCCCGGTCGGCTTAACATTGACTCTGATTTCACGCCATGTTTCGAGGCCGGCGACACGGTAATGGTAAAGTTGGCGAGCATCACCGAAGAGGCTTACCGATTCTGGCGCGACTTTGAAGACATGACCACGCTGTCGCGCAACCCGCTTTTCCCTGTTACCAACAACTTGCACTCAAACATCGACGGCGGCCTTGGCTATTGGTTTGGCTACGGGGCCTGCTTTGCAACGCTGACGGTTGGGCCTTGACGTTGGCCTGGCCCGGCGGATGCCAGCATGGCCCTGGGCGGCCGTCGGTTGCCCATGGCCGCAATAGGCCATCAGGGGCCAAAGCGTTTTTGCGGCATTGCCGGCATCCTGTAGGCCGCCTTGTCTTGGCGCGCCCGCCATGCCCAAGGCCGTGGCGCAGGCCATGCAGCCCGGCAATGTCGCAAAAACGTTTTGGCCTCTAATGGCATGTTTGGGTTGAAAATGGTTGTAAAAAGGTTGCAAGGTTGGTCATAATGTCATAAAAACAGCATCTTTCGTGGAAAAAATGTTTGGCCGCTCAATAACGGCAATGGCTTTTCGTGGATTTTATAGATACACCAATTTTAATGTGAATTATGGCATCTATAAAACTTAAATTCAGGCCGTCGGCCTGCAAGGGAAAGGAAGGCACTTTGTTCTTTCAGTTGATTCAAGGACGCACAGTGCGCCGCATGAGAAGCAAGTTTAGAATCTTTAATGAGGAGTGGGACTCGGCCGCCGGCCAGATTGTGCTGCCGCAGCATCCATCGCCGCAGGCAGACAGGCTTTCGCTCATCAGGTCTAATGTCGAGCTGGAGTTGAGGGTGCTTGAAGACATCGTGGCCAACCTCGACCTCGATGGCGATGCCTGGGACGCCGACGAGGCCGTGGAGCGGTTTATGATGAGCAGGCGCATTGACGGGAGCGTGTTCCACTTCATGGAAAACCAGATTCAGCGCAAGCTGAAGCTGGGACGGCTGCGCTCTGCCGAGACGTATCAGACCACCCTGAACAGCTTCATGGGCTTTCGCAAGGGCGTCGACCTTACATTCAGCATGATAGACTCGGCTATGATGCAACTCTACGAGGCTGCCATGCGCTCGAGGGGCCTGTCGCGCAACACCACATCTTTTTATATGCGAATAATGCGCACTAACTACAGGATGGCGGTAGAAGAGGGCCTCACCGACGACAAGCGCCCTTTCAGGCATGTGTATTGCGGCATCGACAAGACGGTGAAGCGGAGCATCACTTTTGCCGACATCAAGCGGATAAAAGACCTTGACCTGTCGCAACGGCCGGTGATGGCCTTTGCACGCGACATGTTTATATTCAGCTTCTGCACGCGTGGCATGTTGTTTGTTGACATGGCTTACCTCAGGAAGGCCGACCTGAAAAACGGTTATCTCACCTACAGGCGAAAGAAGACCGGCCAGTTGCTTACCATAGAGTGGACGAGGCAGATGCAGGAGGTGATGGACAAGTGCTCTACATGCGCCACGCAGTATCTCTTGCCAATCATCGTGCGCGAAGACGGAAGTGAGCGCAGGCAGTACCAGAACATGATGCTCAAGGTGAACAGAAACCTTAAGAAGGTGGCTGCAATGGCCGGGCTGAGCGTGCCGCTCACACTGTATTACAGCCGGCACAGCTGGGCTACGATAGCCCGATACAACGCTGTGCCGCTGTCGGTAATAAGCGAGGGGCTGGGCCACGACTCTGAGGCAACCACACAGATATATCTTGACTCGATACAGTCGTGCGAGGTTGACAAGGCCAACAGAAAGATTCTGAGGAATCTTTAGCTGGCAACTGCCTGCTTGGGCATGCCGGTGGCCCTGACGTTGCAGCCATGTGGCCCTGCGAGGCTATTGATAAGTAGGTGTTCATAATTAGTTGCCATCAAATTGTGCGCTATTTCGGAGATGCATGCCACAGTCCGAAGAGAGAG
>ENA-ORSA01002400-ORSA01002400.1-human-gut-metagenome-genome-assembly--contig:-NODE-2400-length-13416-cov-2.250954_pt1 | contig 13416 bp, 11 predicted proteins | sample MGYA00242179_ERZ509142 | MGnify/ENA primary metagenome ERZ509142 (study PRJEB26280, sample SAMEA2338659) | human gut metagenome | biome: human gut; feature: human-associated habitat; material: faeces... | reverse complement strand
ACGACTCGTTCCTGCGTTGGGGATTTAATTGGTGCAATGTCAGTGACAGCTGGCTTTGGTTCTATATCAAGAATCTCGGACTCATTTTCATTCTGATGCCTGTTGCGCTGCTTTCCGAAAAAAAGCAGAACAGACTGTTCTATTACGGAACACTCGTTATATGGCTGCTGTGCGAAGTGCTGATTTTCCAGCCCAACCCGTACGACAACAACAAGCTGCTCTTCGTTTGGTTCGCATTTACCTGCGGCATAGTTGCGAATTATCTCATAACAACATTTGCACGGCCCGTTACAAGACTGGAGCGCGGGAAACGCCGCGTGCTGCGCGGCAAGACCGCCGGTCGCTATCTGCTGCTTGCAATGATGCTTATTGCAATGCTGCTTTCCGGCAGCCTGACGCTGGTGCGCGAATACATCTCGGGCGATCATATTGCATTCGCTGCGGGTGCGGACGGGAAGAGGAGCCTGCAATACATTGAAAGCGGCTACGAGGTTGTGCCGGCGGCGCAGGTTGAGCTTGCGGAATGGATAAACACAAACACCGACGAACCCATTGCGGCGGATGCAACCTTCCTGACCGAAAGCAACCATAATAATGCCGTTGCAATGCTCACCGGACGCAACATTTTCTGCGGTTCGGGCTCGTTCCTTGAATACCACGGCGTTAACTATCGCCCGCGCAAAGAGCTTATAAAGCCCATGTATGAACAGCCCGAAACTTGCCTGCTTCGGTATGCGGCGGAATACGATATTGACTATGTGCTTGTGGGAACACGGGAGCGCGGAAGCTATGCGGTTGATACGGAATGGTTCGATGCAAATCTTCGGGTCGTGTACCGCAATGCACAGCTGACGGTCTACAAGATTGCGAAATAACAAGGCAAAGGTCCCGTGTTGAGCTTTTTCAATGCGGGAGGAAAGAAAAACAATAAAAAGAAAACCGTGCGGCAGCGAAATGATTCAAGCCGCACGGTTTTTAAGTTCGGATTCTTTTAAATTCAGATTATTATACCTATGCTGCTCCGTTTCGGCATTGATGACGTGAGCAAAAAAGTGCCGAAGGGGCAAAATGGCAAAAGGGTTTTAAATCAATGCCCGTCAACCATTCTCAGGAAAAAGTAGATGCGTCCGCCGAGGTTGGATTCCCAATGCTGATCGGCGCAGGTGAGAACGGTCAGAAAACGATCGTTCGGAGTGACATGAACCGAATAATCAAGCTCGGTCCGCGCCTGCTGATAGGATATCCATTCGGAAATCTGTTCGGAGGTCATGCTCTCCATGGTTTGCGGATAATTGCAGTTATAGTACTGGGAAGATTGCTCGGCAGAAGCGGGCTTTTCTTCGTACATTGCAAAAACTTCCCAAGTATGCGTTTCGCCGAAAAGGTTGAGCGTCCATAATCTGTTTTTGAATTCACCGTAAGTCGGTGCGTACTCATCCTGAATCTTGTGCAATTGATGCAGCATTATGCCTGCGCGGCGCAGATTATGGCCGGAAATCACCATGTTTTGCGAGGGATAGCCGTAATAAAGATAAACTGATCCGCGCGAGGATGAGTTGCCGCGTGCATCATGATAATGATAATAAAAATTCGGACCGAACATCACGGGTGCGTCAATATTCGTGCCTTCAAGTTTTATGTAGCCGACGGTATCGGCATTTGTTCGCTCCGCATTTGCGGTCTGTTCGGAATAGCGGAAACTTTTTGCATATTGATCGATTACGGTGTAATTCGAAAGATGACAGCGAAGCTGTTCGACATCTGCCGCATCAACGGAATTCGGCTTTGCGGCATCGCGCAGGATATTTGCCGCCTGAAGCTGAACGGGATCGAGCTGAACATTGCCGCTGAGGTAAGCGGCGAGAAGATCTGCATCGGCGGCGGTTATGCTCCCGTCCATGTTTATATCGCCGAGGATGACCGCTGTGCCGCGGTTTCCGTTTTCAAGCGTATATTCATCACCCGTACGAATTAACGGATCTGCATCCGGTGCAAGCCCGAGTACAAAACCGCCGTCCGCAAAATAAGGGCGCAGCCGCCATGAAGCGGTTTCACCTTCGCAAAAGTCGTTGCTTCCGAATGCGTGTACCGTGCCGTCATCCGACAGCACAAGCGCATGCCCGAAAGCACAGGAAAAATCCACAACGTTTGCATCATCTTCCGTGAATGCCTCGGATATGCGCTCTCCGTCCGTGTCGGCAAGTTCACAATCCGTATGCAGTCGTCCCGCATAGTCAACGTAGGCAAAACAATTATTGCCCGCAAAGGCATATTTGCAGTCCGCCGCACCAAAAAGCACCGAAGCTGAGGCATCTGCTGCATTGCTTGCGCAAAGAAACAGCCCGCCTTCCGTCCGTGCAGCAAGATTACTGCCGCATGCAGCAATTGATGTCAGGCTGTGCCCGGAAAAGACAGAAAGCTCGGGCGTATTGCCGCGGGAATGAATCTTTCCGCTTGCTTCAACCGCAATGAAAAAATCGCTGCCCGCTGCGATAAGGCGGATATTATTCAAATCAGCAGTGTTGAGCATCTCGCTGTAGAGCTGAGCTTCGGCATCGGATGCCGCTGCGGATTCGGTTCGTGCACCGATGGCAATGACTCTTCCGTCACCGGAAAGTGCATACACAATTTCGCTGCTGCAGCAAACGGCGGTTATGTCGTTAAGCTTTGCCGATTCCTGCCGAAGCGCATCGCTTCCGGAACAGAGCAATCGGCCCTCTTTAGTCAGTCCGATGGTAAAGGCAGGCGCGGCGGCAATTGCCTTGACATCGCGCCAGTCATAGCAATAAGCCTGTCCGTTATTGTAACCGATATATGACATGAGCCCGACGGAGGACAGCCCGAACGAAAGTCCGTCTCCTGCCGCGACTGCACCGCACGGTACGGACGGAAGCTCGCTCGGCACGGGAAGAGGTGCGGGTGTTTCAGGCGTCGCCGAAGGTGTTTCGGAGGCGAGCGCAGCAGGGGGCTCGGGCGGGACGGGGTTCGACTCTTTTTTTAAGGACAGGCAGACGATAAGCCCGGCGGCAAGAAGAATTGCGCCTGCCGCAATCAATATGCCGCGTCGTCCGATTTTTTTCACAAACCCACCTGCGGGGACAATGTTTCGGTGATTCGTATCTTTTTTTATTTTTTTCATGTAAGTTCCTCAGTTTTTATTGGATTGCACCCAAACTCAAATTGTTCAAAACCAATCCCAAATCGTGCAGGACGGCATCAAAAATGCGAACTGCGCTTTTTTTCGACTGCTGCGGCATAACGCACGGCATCGCGCACGGCCTCGAAAGGCGAGTCGGCTGCTGCAAATATCTCATTGCGTAAAGACAAAAAGAGTTCAGAATCATTTGCGGCAAAGGCAATTGCTTCTGCGGTCAGCTTTCCGTTGCCGGTAAAATTCCGCCCGACAAGGCTGCGTGCCTGCGCAGCGTCGCCGGTGATGAGCCGTTTGAGATTAAAAACATCGTTCAAATTGATTTCGTCACCGTTTGCCGCACGAAAACTCTCCGTATCGGCGGGCGGAATTTTCGCGTTGCGCGGGCAGGCATATTGGCAAATTTCACATCCGATAAAAGTTTTCTGCATGGCGCGAACGCTGTCCGGATGCTGCGCGGTTTCCATTTGCAGCCGCATACAGCGTTCGGTCGTCAATCCGTTTTCGGATATTGCACCGGTGGGGCACGCTTTCATGCAGAGGGAGCAATTGCCGCATTCGTTTTGCCGAGTGTTCAACGAGGGAAGGACAGTCAGCAATTCGGAAAGTGTTTCGGGCGGAATTTCCCGAACCGCAAACGTAAGAAGAACGATCCGCGTTCCGAATTCGGGCAGTGCAATCAATGAGTTGCGGCATTTAATGCCGATGCCTTCCGCTTCAAGCTGCATTTTGACGGGAATATCGGTTTTTTCGACGTGAATTCCCGCAGCGGTCAGGGCTTCCGCCAGTTTTTTTGCACTGTGATAAGCGCGGTTGGATGCAATGTAGTATGCAGGTATACGTTCGTCAGCCGTAAACGGCGCATAGGGGTACACAAGCACCGCAATGCTGTTTGCCCATGGATATGCTGTCGGAGCATCGGCGGTAAGATTGAACCGATTGCGGCCGAGGTCAAATTTGCGCGGCGTTGTAAAAAACACCTGTAAGAATCCGTAATCGGCGGCTGTCGTTCGGAAAACAGTCCGCAAATCGCAGGGGGAAACAGCGTGGGGAGTGGGTGCTGACTGCATACGGTGCGCTCCTTTCTGTTCGATTTAATCCGTTTTGCGGTCGGTTCAATATGCGGACGGATTCCTCTTTCGTCCGTAAATTGCAGCAGTCAAACGCGCAGACGGGCGGATGAAGAATATATGTCAATTGTACCATACGATACCAATATCGGCAAGAGGGAACGGAAAACGAAGAATGAAACAGAAAGCGAAACCTGTTCAAATTGAACATAATAATATATTTAACGGAAAACGGCAAAAGCGCGGGATAATCGGGTCATTTCACGATAACACAAGTGAAAGAAAAAATAAGGAGATACAACCATGGACACGAAAGAAATCAATGCAGCCGTTAAATGCGCAGTGGAAACAACGCAGCAGCCGCCCTCTTTTTTCATTCACGGTTCATCCGTGTTTGCACTGGAAACCGAGGCAGTTAAAACCGCAGAGACGCTGAAAAGATGCGAAAACATGTTTTTTCGCGGAATCGTTAAGTATTTTTCAATCAAAATGCCCTATTTTTCGGATATGGCAGGTTCGGAAAAATTCCTTGCGCGGCTTGACGAGAGCATGAACACAGCGGCGGACTTTTACAGCGAGTTCAAAGGTGTTGTGATAATTGAACTTTCGGAGGAATGGGCAAAGAAAGGCATCAACGATGCATTCTCATGCCTGCCGGGCTATATCGGAATGCATAAATGCATTTCGTACATTGTCATTATTGAAGCGGAAAAAGAGTCGGCATCGATTGACGATATGAGGAGAGCTTTGAACGGAAGCACGATTTGGATCGATATACGCATGAAAACGGCGGAAATAGGGCAATGCATAAATCTTTTCTTCAAAACGGCGAAGGAAGTCGGAATGACCGTTTCGGATGCCGCTTCAAAAGAGCTTAAAAAAACACTTGAAAATGCCGACGTTTCCGTTTTGCCGCTTGATCAGGTTGTTCTTCGAACGGTGCAGCAAATAAAGCTGAACAAACAAGTCAAGAACGCCAACCCTGTTATTGAAGCGGGCGATTTGGATATAATGCCTCAAAAAAGGACGTGTGAAAGGCGAGGCCGCATCGGATTTTCTGCAAAGGAATAAGGAGGAACACAATATGCTGAGTGATGGATTGAAATATCAGGATTCAAGGATGGCGACTTGCGAAGAGATGAAGCAGGATCTTGCGCCGTTCGCATTGCATGATGCGGCTGCAAAGTCCAAGGGCGGGCCGGTGCTGCTGCGCGACGGCGACACGGTTTATACGGATCCGAGTGATTCGCATTCGCTGATAGTCGGGGATACGGGTTCAATGAAGACGCTGCGATTCGTGCTTCCTCTCATTTATTCCTGTGCGGCGGCGGATGAATCAATGGTTATTGTTGACCCGAAGGGCGAGCTTGCGCGGAAATCCGAAAGTTTTCTTTCCGCGAAGGGTTATAAAACAGTTATCATCAACATGAGGGATCCGCAGCGTTCACCCGACACATGGAACCCGATGGGGGTTATAGAGAGGGCGTACAAAAGCGGGGAAGAGGGGCAGCAAAAGGCCGTTTTGCAGCTTAATGATATGCTGAACGACATTTTCTTTCGAAGAGTCGATACAAAGGATCCCTATTGGAACGAGTCCGCAGGGCAGCTTGCTCTGGGCATATGCCTGCTGCTTCTTGCATTGGGCGAAAAGTTGAACATGAAGAATCTGCTGAAATGGCGATATGAAAAGCTTGCCGACGGAACGCTTGATAAATGCTTCCGAAATCTGCCGACGGACGGCGAGATCTACCAAAACCTTGCGGGTTATTTGGGTATGACGGCCGAGAGCACAAAGTCCTGCATAAGGTCAACCTTTGATCAGCTTGTGCGCGTGTTCAAGTCCGCACCTGCACTGACTGAGATGCTGAATGATACGTCATTTGATATTGAACGGATCGGGGAGGCAAAAGCGGCGGGTTTTATCGTCATCCCGGATGAAAAAACAACCTTTCATTTTCTGGCGACGCTCTTTATCAGCCAGTGTTACACAACCTTGCTTGAAACAGCGGAAAGGCACGGCGGGTCGCTGCCGCGAAGGACGAATATCATCCTTGAGGAGTTTTGCAACCTGCCCGCGCTCGGCGATATCGTTCCGATGATCACGGCGGCAAGGAGCCGTAATATTCGGCTGCACATGGTCATTCAGTCGTACGGACAGCTTGTTGAAAAGTACGGCGAAAACGTGAGCCGCGCCATTCTCGACAACTGCGGAAACATGATCTATCTTCACACGCGGGAAATGGATTTTTTGACGTATATCAGCAGACTTGCGGGGAACAACGAGTACGGAAGGCCGCTGATTTCAACATCACGTCTGCAAAGGCTGCAAAAAAACGAAACCATTATCTTCCACGGCAGATGCTGCCCGTATCTTGCAGAGGATGTTCCGCTGATTTTTGATTATCCGATAAAATTGGGGACGGAGCTGCGCTCTGCGCCGCAAAAACCGAAGAAAGAAAAAAAGCGCAGGCGAATCGGGGATGTATTGAAGCCGCCCGAACTGAGCGGAGACACCGATGTATGGGACTGATCGAAAAAGCGGTGCAGCGGATATTGAAAATATATTAGCCGTTGCTGCCGGGAAAAAGCAATTTTTCCCGATAAATAAAGTGTAAGGGAAAAACGAATGCACATGCGTTTGATGCGCGGCGGCTGACGCCAAAGCGTACAGCGCATGAGCGTTTGAAACATTCCCGAACGGATAAGCAGGTTTTCTTCCCGCGGGCGATGAAAATATATCATTGAAAACCGTGGGGAAAAAACAAAAAAGCCCGATAAAGTAAATGAAGAGTGAGCAGAACTGAAAACTCACTAAAAACACAGAAACCGAAAGGAGAAAACTAAAATGGCAAGAACAGGACAAGCTTATTCAACAGCAATTGCGGACAGCATCAACGCCTTCCTTAAGGAGGACGAATGGCGTTTCGACTTTGACAGCGAGCGCGGCAGGTTCATTTTCAACCTCGGCCTGAGCTGCAAGCTCAAATCGGTTCGGTACATTGTTGATGTGCGCGAGAAAGACTATCTTATCTACGTTTTTTCACCTCTGGGCCCGGATAAAGGCGATGCCGCAACGATGAAGCGCACGGCGGAGTTCCTGACACGAGCGAACTACGGACTTGTTTTCGGCAACTTCGAAATGGACATGCACGACGGCGAAATTCGCTACAAAACCTTCGTTCCGTGCGGCGGAGAAGCCCCTTGTGCCGATGTTATCCGCCGCAGCATATATGTGCCGACAATGATGCTTGACAGGTACGGCGACGGCTTGCTGAAGGTGCTGTATTCGGACATTGACCCCGAAAAAGCTTGCAGCATGTGTGAAAATGACCTGAGAGACAGCGCGGACGACGACACCGAAGAATCGGACAGCACGAACGACAGTACGGCAGACATCCTGTCGAGGCTTTCGGCACATTTTTCAAGCGATACAAGCGATACAGAGGATGAATAATCCGTTTCGAACAGAACCTTTATCAGCGTCGCCTTAAAATGATGCCTGCAATGATACCGAGCAGCGCAATGCCGGCGCAGATAAGCACAAGCGTCCCGAAACTTGTCGTTTTGGCGGAGCTTGCTCCTTCCGCAAATGCCGTTGCACAGCACAGCGCGGAAATGACGGCCGCAAAGCAGCCGATGAATGAAAAGAAATTGCGTTTCCTCATGTTTGTTTCTCTCCTTGTACTCCCAACCCGCATGTTCAACTTCATTCATCGTCTGCGAGCGGCAATTAACGGATTCAGCTTTGCTGAAAGCAGAACCCGAGCTTAAACAGCTTCATATGCATTATAACACTTAACCGACACATAATCCACAGCAAGTTTAATAAACACTTCAAACAGCATACCGATTCAAAGTTCATATCAGCCGATGCCCCCTTGCCGAATGCGCAGGGGGTATTTTTATGTAATCGTCCGGCAGGAAATAGGTGTTGACAGGAAATGCGCCCGCGTATTATATATTTATTTGATTTGTTGAACAGCGGTTGACTTTTTAATAAAATTTTTATATTATTGACCTGCACATGCAGCGCGCGGGTTCGATACGCGCTGATGAATGTGTGGGGGAATTTCATAAAACAGACTGCATCTTTTTGCGGTCGGTATGTGCCGACTGCAAATCAGGTGTTTTTTGTGTATCGAATTATGAAATATGAAAGGGACTTGCGGGACTCCGTAAGTCAACGGTTCTTAATGTCATGAACGAATTTGTCCTCACTTGCTGTTCAACTGCAGACCTTCCCAAGGAACGATTCGAACAGCTCAAAGTTTCCTATGTTTGCTTCAACTACACGATTGACGGAGTTACGTATCCGGATGATCTCGGGCAGAGCATCCCGTTCGATGAGTTTTACCGCCGCATGGCGGAAGGCGCAATGACGTCCACTTCGCAGGTGAACATGGATCAGTATTTGCAATTTTTTGAACCCTTCCTTGCAGAAGGAAAGGATGTTCTGCATGTTACTCTGTCCTCCGGAATTTCGGGTTCGTTTAATTCCGCATGCGCGGCAGCGCAGGTTTTGCGCGAAAAATATCCCGAAAGAAAGCTTTATATCGTCGATTCTCTCGGTGCATCATCGGGGTACGGACTTATAATCGATAAGATGGCGGAGCTTCGCGATTCCGGCATGAATATAGACGCGCTTCATGACTGGGTGGAGGAACACAAGCTTAACATGCATCATTGGTTCTTCTCAACCGACTTGACATATTATGTGCGCGGGGGAAGAATTTCGAAATCTGCCGGGTTCATCGGCTCGATTCTGCATATTTGCCCGCTGCTGAACTGCGACGATTTGGGCAGGCTCACTCCGCGCGCCAAGATACGCACGAAAAAGCGCGCAATAAACGAAATCGTTCAAAAAATGGTCGAGAATGCGGAGAACGGACTTGATTATTCCGAAAAATGCTTCATTTGCAATTCAGCTTGCTATGACGATGCACGTGCGGTTGCGGATCTTGTTGAAGCGACTTTCCCGAAGCTTAACGGCAAGGTGCTGATAACTTCGATCGGAACAACCATCGGAAGCCACACGGGGCCCGGAACCGTTGCGCTTTTCTTCTGGGGAAAGAAGCGCGTTGACTGAATTTGATAACGGCTTTTAAAACAGAACGCATTGCCGCAAACAGGGGCAATGCGTTTTATCTTTTTCGTCAATAATTTTATGCAGCACAAAATGCGTTATGCACAAGGGTTTCGGCTTTTATGAAAGGAGCAGCTCTTTCACGCGAACTGCGGCTGCCACGTTGAATTCACATCTTGTATCCACCTGGTAATCAACGCATGCGCTTCGGATTATTTCGGGCGCTGCGTCAACGTTTTCGGCAGCAAGCAAAGCCGTTACAATACGAACGAATTCGTTAAGCTGCAAAACGGGCAGGTCAACGACTACTTCAAAAAGACTCGGGAGCACGGGTGATTTTGAACAGGCCGCAAGCAAAACATTCATCGGCAGCAAAGGTTCTGTCACCGTTTCGCATGTATCCTCCCGCAGCTCATCGCAGAGGAGCATGAATTTGAGCGGTTGACAACGCAATTTTGCAAGCAAATCAATGCAATTCAGGCTGCCGTTGAGTGTGTAAACAAGGCGGAGCTGGGGCAATTCGTCCGTCAGCTCAAGCATCATGGTCGTTTTGCCCATTCCCTGCTGCCCGCAAAGAAGCATCGGATGTGCGCTTTCGTCCCGCATAAATGCAATCGCATTGTTCAACAGTATACGGTATTCCGCGTCCATCAGCGGAACAAAATCACCCGCCCGCAGCTCGTGAAGCGGTTTCAGCGCACCGTCAAAGATGAAGTTTCGGTATTTGAGGAAGATTCCGCTTCCGTACGAAGAGTGAAAATTCCAAAGGTCGTTCACAAGCTCGGACCAATCATCAGACTCGAGAAAACGCCGATACATGCCTTCAAGAGCAACGTCCGCATAATAACTGTCGCGAATGCCGAACTCACCGTATTGCCACACGGGCGGCGGGAATTCGGTTTTTGCAGTCGGCTGTTTGGGTTTGAATTCACGGGGCATGGGTGCAACGGGGGCGCCGCCCCACGCAGCGGAGGCAATCACGGAGGCGGCATCCTTTGAATTCTTTTTTTGCTTTTGTTCCGTGCAATTGCAAATTATGGAGTGCAAAACGTTTTCATCTGCCTCCGAAAGAGTTTTCAGGGCGGAAAGCTCAAGCTGCATTGCGTGAATGACGGCATCGTCCGCCTTTCCGGAAGCAGCGGCACATGAAAACACGTTGTCGGTCAGCAACACCGTATCAAGAATGTAATCGTGCCAGATATTGCCGCTTACTCTGCGTGCGCCGCAGCAAACAAGCTCCGAAGTCAAAGCGGAAAGTGCGTCCGCAGCGTTTTGCACGTTGCCGGCATCGGCAAAGCGAAGAAGCTCGGCAAGTTTTCCGAGGGGACGAGTGAGAAGTTCGTTTCGGAAAATTGCAAGCCGGGCAATTGCAGCGGACAGCGTGCGAATGTTTTCCTCAGTTTGTGTGCAATCCATTTTTGCTGCCTTTCTATAGAAAATGAAGCGTTTGCGCCGCAGACTTACCAAGCGATAAGGTGCAGAATATTTTGATCAAGCACGATAAAAGCTCCGAGAATCGCCGTGTAAATCGCAAAACCCCAGAGTGAATGCTTTGTGATGAGTTTTATCATGAAACGCACCGCAAAATAGCCCGAAACGGCGGCAGCGGCAACGCCGAGCACGACCGAAAGCCAGTTTATGTTTGCTGCGCCTGCGCTGACCGCACCGGGAATTTCAAGCACCGCACCGCCGAGAATTGCAGGAATCGAAAGCAGAAAACTGAATTCCGCAGCGTCTTCTTTTTTCATGCTGCAAAGCGTTGCGCCCGTGATGGTTGAACCCGATCTTGAAATGCCGGGCAGGATGGCAACGCCTTGAACAAAACCGATAAACACCGCATGATACCACTTCATTGAAGGAACGGTAAGTTTGCATTCGACTTTCTGACGTATAAAATCGCAGAGCACAAGCAGCGCCGCCGTGAAAAGGAAACAGAAGCCGAGCAGACTGCCTTCGTTCGCCGCATCAATGATGTCTTTAAATACGAGTGCCATAACCGCGGTTACGAGTGTCGCAACGATCATCCAGATCCAATACTTTGCCTGCTTTACCGGGTGGAGCAGCATTTCAATGATGCGTTTGCGGTAAACAACAAGCACCGCTGCCAAAGTGCCGAGATGCAGCATGACGGTGAAGAAAAGTCCGCCGTCCGATATACCGAAGATTTTTTGAAGCAGCAGGAGATGACCGCTGCTTGAAATCGGAAGAAATTCGCAAAGTCCCTGAACAAGGCCCAGGATAATTGCAATAAAAGCGTTCATTTTTTGTTCGCCCCCGAACAGCGGAGGCTCTCCCTTCAACTTTGTTTGCAGACCCGCGAAACCTGTCGAATTGCCGCATCGGAAAAAACGGCTTAATCAACACAGGCTGCAATGAAATTATATTTATTTTTTTCGAAACGATTCGATTTACTGCGAAAAAAGGTTGAAGCTTCATCCTTTTTCGCGAAAATAAGCTTAAACCGGCGTTTTCATCGGAAGGCTGTCAATCTGACAGGAACTCCCGATTTTTATGTTTGACGGTTGAAAACCGTGAAATCAATAATAGCGGGGTCCGGAATTCCATGCGTTGTCAAACGCGTTGTCGAACGCAAGAATAAGACCGGCGTACGTTAAAATCATAAGAAGGGTCAGAACTGCACCGATTACAATTCCCGCAATTGCAAGGCCGCGTCCTTTTTCCGAACGTTTATTGCATTGACAAAGTCCGATAATGGATAGAATAAGTCCCACGATGCCGGGCAGGCCGAAAAAGAAGTTAAAAAGAATTGCAGCGCAGGAAAGCGAGAAGCCTGCAATGCTGAGTCCGTTATAATTTGCGGAAGGCGCGCACGGCGTGCAGTCCTGCTGCGGCGGGGTGTAGTTGAATTGATTATACCACGACTGCTGCGAATTCTGCTGCGAGTCCTGCTGAAAATCCTGCTGCGAATTCTGCTGCGAGTCCTGCTGAAAATCCTGCTGCGAATTCTGCTGAAAATCCTGCTGCGAATTCTGCTGCGAATTCTGCTGAAAATCCTGCTGAGCAGAACTTTGATCATTGCCTTGGGTGAAGCTGTTCAACCGAGCACCGCAGTTGGGGCAGAACGATGCGTTTGCATCAAGGATGTGGTTTCCGCAATTTGGGCAAAACATTTTTTGTTCCTCCGTGTTTGAATTGAATTCGAGTCACATGCAATGTGATTTAAATTCAATAATATTATACAGCACACACAGGGGATTTTCAAGGGGGCGGGGCATATGTGCAAATGAAAGGGGCTTTTAAACGAACCCCGTTTCGACGCAGCCTCTTGACAACCGTATATTACGGATTTAGAATATCCCTGCGGGGTAACCGCAGTTTCCGAAATCGCAATTTTTCGGACAAAAGGAACATCGGCTTCCGCTTTTGCTGACAAAATTTTTGGGAGGATTTTGCGGTATCGCGGCGGCATTGCTGCTGACGGGAAAAGCAGAGCGGCGGAGAAAAGGCAAACTCTCTTAGAGCGGGAATCAATCCGACGACGGGCAATCAATCTGTTGGCGGAGACAATTCGGAACATTCGGTATCGTTCGGCGTTACCGCTTCGAGAATGGCTTTTGCTTTTTCATACTTTTTGCGCCGTGCGGCAAGCTGCTCCGCATCGATTTCGGAACAGCCCGCATAACGTGTTTCGTCCGAATTATGCGCAATGTCCGCAAGTTTGACGCGGACTGCTGTCGGATTGCTGCGGATTGCCCGGATGTAATCGAAATAGTCAATGCCGTCTTTATGCGTCAGCAGTTTTAACACATCGATAACAGCCGACGGAAATTCGGATTCAAGTTCAGAGAGTGTTATGTCCGTGTCCTCTGCAACGTCGTGAAGAAGTGCTGCGCAGACCGAAATTTCATCGGGCATTTGTTCCGCAAGATGAATGGGGTGAAAAATATAAGGCACGCCGCATTTGTCAACCTGCCCGGCATGGGCAGCGTATGCAGTACGCATTGCCTTATTGGTGAGGAGGGTGTAAATCACGGTTCGAACGATCCTTTCGGGTTTCAGTGTAAATCAGCATATTCAAGCTGAACATGAGTGCAAAAACACAAAAAACTCTCGAAACCTTCGAGAGTTTGGAGCGGGAAACGGGGCTCGAA
>ENA-ORSA01002396-ORSA01002396.1-human-gut-metagenome-genome-assembly--contig:-NODE-2396-length-13445-cov-3.020164_pt1 | contig 13445 bp, 27 predicted proteins | sample MGYA00242179_ERZ509142 | MGnify/ENA primary metagenome ERZ509142 (study PRJEB26280, sample SAMEA2338659) | human gut metagenome | biome: human gut; feature: human-associated habitat; material: faeces... | reverse complement strand
AGAGCACTGGTGAATCGTCCGGAAATTATATTTGCAGATGAGCCGACAGGTAGTGTCGCATTAGTACAACACTACCCAAAAATAATTCCCGTGATGTTATTATCACGGTCAACACGAATTTCCGATATGACAGAGCGCCAGAGCGTCCGTTTTTCTTCACGGGTCAGGGAATCATATATGCTTTTAAAATCTGCTTGCAACATTCTTTCTACAGCGGAAAAGTCCGGCGGCGTTTCTTCTGGCGCTTCATCTGGTATCTGTTGCAGGGCAGCAGTATATATCTGGTAGTCTTTTTTATATTCTTCAATAGTAATCAGATCATCCATGTACAGTTCTTTTAATTTTGTCAATTTCCGTTTCAAAACCGCTTTATCCGTTGAGCGCGTTTTCTTTTTACGTTCTGCCGCTTGTACGTCCCATTCCAGTTTACAACGTTCCAGTTCTTCCCCCAGATGTTCAAAAAGCCATTCTTCAACATAAGATTCACGAACAGATTTATTATGACTGCATCTGCCGCGCTGGAAATGCTGATTGCATCTGTAGTAATAATATGGACCGGCGACATACCCAACAAGATTATGATTACATTCAGCACATTTCAGGATAGAAGTAAAAATATAAACTTTACCACTGGGAACACTGCGGGCGTTTCTGCTGGTTAATACCTGTACACGTTCAAACTGTTCTTTACTTATGATTGCTTCACAAAAGTTTTCATTGTATCTGCCCTTGCTGTCATAGACACCAGTGTAAAGACGTTCAGCAAGCATACGGCGAAAAGTAGCATCACACCAGTTCACACCGTAGGTTTCCCGGATATGCCGGATGGTACCACGTTGGCTTATGGAAGATTCATAATAATTAAAAGCGTCCCGGACGATCGCGGCAGCGTCTGGGTCAATGGAAAGGCGCTTTTCTTCATTCACGACGTAACCAAAAGGACAGTTACCGGAAACAACCGTGCCGTGCTGCACCTTGCTGTCAAATACAACAGAAATTCTTTCGCTACAAATATCAGCTTCATTCTGGGCGATTGATAATTTGACGTTGATATACAAACGACCGTTCGCGGTACTTGTGTCGTATTCTTCATCTGTAGTCTTCCAGTCGCAGTGATGGGTTTGCAGTATTTCCATGATCTTGTAATAGTCCGCGACAGATCGAAACCAGCGGTCAAGGCGGCAGAACAGAAGCAAGTCTATTTCATCACGCTTGACAGCGTTAATCATTTTCTGAAATTCAGAACGTTTCCGCATATCTTTACGGGCAGTTTTTGCAGCGTCGATATATATACCGACAACCACCCAGCCTTGCTGCCGCGCGTATTCTTCCAAACGTTCTTGTTGTGCTTCCAGCGAAAGACCTTTTATCTTTTGTTCTTCACCGGAAACACGTATGTAAAGTGCAACACGAAGCGGACCCGTAGAAAGTTCTTTTTTTATCATGCTATTTCCTTTCTTTTCCTGTCTGCATATGCTACAATAACAATGCAGACGGTATGTTGTATCTGGTATGATTATACAAAACGTTGCAGAAATCCCGGCAGTGTCCCCGCACCGCCGGGATTTTTATTTTCTAACATATAGACAATATGAAATTGCTGTATTCAATTGCAGGCAAACTGTTCTTTGCTATATCCATTATTGCAGACTTGCTATGGTATCGAGAGAATTTGACACCGTAAGCAAATGCCTGTTTTGCAATAATTTCAGAATCGAGTTTTTCTTCATTTTCCGTTATTCGAGAAATAATAGCACTAACGTCAAGAAAACATGCACCTGACGGAATGCGAGCGCCCAAAGATTTTGCGTAAGCAAGTTGACGATCAGACGGAGGAACGGACGGTAAAACAGTAATGTCAAAAGGTCCAACTAATCCGTCATTTTCAGCACACTTGCAAGCACAGTCACGGTCTTTAACTTCATAAATACGCTTGTTTTTGCGCTTGGTATCTGGATTAATACCGATAACCTGAAACCTGCCATAGCTTACAAAGCCACCAGAGGGAGAAACGTAACTGTCCAATGCTTTTAAAGAAACAGCAGGCAAGACCCCGCGTGTTTTCTGCTTCACTTCAACATAGTAAGAAGACTGGGAAACAGACATTTCTACTTTTACGGGAGCAGAGACAGTCTGCGAATTACTAAATAAACGTGAAAAAAATCCCATAAAATACCAATCCTTCCAGACATTGCATTTTCTACCAGAACTTACTTGTATTATACAGACAGTGTAGCAGGTAATATAAACGTTGCACCCAGCCATCAGGAGAAGGGGTAGGGTGATACATATGGTTATAAAGTACGTTTACTATAAATACACAAATGTATATGCGTTATATTATCGGTCAAATAATACACTGTACTATAACAGGCTATTTTCCGGGAAATGCAAGTTAATCATATTTAATTAAGAAAAAAGGCTGGGTGCGCTTTTACCCAGCCCCCAGCCCTGACCCTTCTTCTTCAACTGGGTACTGACTTTCCAGTTCTTCCGGCGTTTTCGGATGATCGTTGTTGTCCGTTAATTCCGTCTTAAAATGTTCTATGAGCATTTTTCTAATGTCCGGGTCAAGTTCAAAATACGCTTTCACAACTTTCAGTTCAAGATCAGACGCGCCACGCGCCCGGGCAAATTCATCAAGGTTGAATGTTTCCGGTTGCACGGTCATTGGTTCAAGACCGTTTCGCAACCATTCTTCATTTAATCCGCAAACAGAACAAATAACCTTTATGCTGCTGTCTGCCACAGTGGACCCTTCCTGTTCCATATAACTTACGCCGGACTGGGTAACGCCCAGAATTTCCGCGAATTGCTTCTGATTCATCTTTTTAATTTCTTTTCTGAAATATTTAATTCGTTCATTAATAGTCATGCGATTTCACACCTCCTTTCTATCTGATAAATTAATAATACCAGTCACTTGTATAAATGTCAATAGAAATAACAAGAAAATAGTTGACAAATACAAGTGACTGGTATATTATAGTCTCATAAAACAAGTGAATGGTATAAAACAACAAACCACTTGTAAAAATAATAAAAGGAGGAAACCAAAATAGGAAAACCAACAATAGTAGTGCATAAACCGCAAAGAAGATTCCTATACAATCACTTTTTGCGATACATTTTAGCAATTTTTCCGCGCTTGCAATATACAGAATTTGGAAGCGCGGAAAACCCAGAAAGCATGAAAGACATAAGAAAATATGTTGCTATCTGGTTTAGCTGGTTCGGTCATGTTTTCTGGAAGAAAGTTTATTTGTTAGACCCAGAAGACCGCAACTTTTGAAAATCAGAGCCGCCGCAGCGTGGACATACAAAAAGTATCTGACTATCAGAATAAACACGATTTACAGTGTTGCACTTGATACAAAGATAATCACCAGCACCCGGCATGGTTCCAGATTTTACATACTTCACATAAGCACCCCCCCTTTTACTATGTGATGATGTGACAATTTGAGTATAGCAAAGGGGAATTAGAAAGAAAAGGAGGAAACCACAATGGCAGAAAACAGAAAAGCACTGGAAATGATTCTGGCAGCAGAAAACCAGAAAGAAGCAGCAGACGTTCTGGACTTTGCAAAACTGCTGACAGAGGAACAGAAAAGCAGTTTTGAAACATTACTGCGCGGCGTAAAGATCGGCTACGATCTGGCAACAGGTGGAGCAGCAAAGACAGCGTAAAGCGCCTGCCTGCGGGTGGGCGCGAAGAAAGGGAAACAAAATGGAAGAAGCAAGACAGTTAAGTAATGAAGAACTGTACGAAACCGTAAAAGGCTTCTGGGGCAGTAACCTTCCGCCATTTGAAGATTTTGAGAAATGCGGAAAAGGACTGCGGGCAGATGATAAGAAAAAAGCATGGTTTATAAGACAGTCAGGAAACTTCATAAGAATTGAAGTATTCAGCCACGCAGCACTTGGACTGACAGACTGCGGCACACTCATATGTAAAAACGGGGAATGGGTGCGCTGGGCGTAGATCACCGGAAAGAAGGTGAAAAGTTGGAAACACCGGAAAGAACAGTTTTCATATGTGAAGAACCATTGACAATACAGCACCTATACACAGAACCATACGAACAGATAATAACAAGAGACTGGGGAGCATGGGCGCTGGTAGGACAGAACAAAAGAAAAGGTACCGTAAAGCTGCATTTAATAGCAGACGCGGGGAACACGGTTGCTGAATTAAAGAAAGAAGTGTTTGAAAAGCATTTTAAACCATTTTAGAAAGGGGAATAGGCGTGGAAGTACAGGGAACATTTAATGCACAGCGTTTTTATGACACCTTGGCGCTGATTTTATCACGCCGGGAAAATGTAAAGATCACTGTAAAAGTGACACAAGAACCAGAAACAGAGGTACAGCAGAAGAAAGCTGTATAAATAATCATACCAGATAGAGCATACCGGAGGGAGTGAAGAGAAAAAGTGGTTACTAATTACGAAGCATACGGAATTGAAGTGACTGCGGAAATTATGCCAGAAACTTGCACTGCCTGTCCGTTCTGGCTTGTGGATATGGAAACCGTAAAAACTGGAATGTGTTTCGTTACAGGGCACGAAACAGTATTGGACGGAGAAGAAGATACAAAAAGAATGGATAATTGTCCGATTACAGAACGGAGGAAAAACAAACATGGGGAAGTTACAACTTGTACCTGTCAGCCTGAAAGAAGCAAACATGTTCGTACAGACACACCACAGGCACCACAGACCAGTAACAGGACATAAATTTTCAATCGCAGCCGCAGTGGATGGAGAAATTGTGGGAGTGGCTATTGTTGGAAGACCAGTAAGCCGTTATTTAGACGATGGATGGACATTAGAAGTGAATCGACTTTGCACGGACGGAACAAAAAATGCGTGCAGTTTTCTTTATTCTGCTGCATGGAGAGCAGCAAAAAATATGGGATATAAAAAACTAATTACATATATCCTGAAAACGGAAAATGGCGCAAGCCTTAAAGCAAGCAATTGGAAATGTGTTGGAGAAGCTGGCGGCGAGCGCTGGACAGGGAAAAGAAGACCGGAAGTAGACCTTTACCCAGCACAAATGAAATTGCGTTTTGAAATCGAGGAAAAAGACAAATGACAACAGAGGAAACAAAACGGTTTAAAGCAAAGAATTTAAGATACAAAAAGCCGATAGTGAAGAACCTGAACATGCAAAGCATACAGGAGCAGTTGTGGGATATTCAAGAAAATTGCGAAGAAGTCCATTGGTACTGCGACGACGAAGAAACACTGATAAACGCATTGGATGGGGACGAAGACGAAGCACAGGAATTTAAAATGATGTTTGCTGATTTATGCGCAGAATGCGAAAGGATGCAGGAGGATTTACGGGAAGAGTGGGTACCAGAGTGCTTTAACAGCTTCTTTGTGGCAGCAGGGGCAGGAGAGACATACGGGGGACTTTTGGGCTGGGATTCTTACGAACAGGATTATTTCGGTTTATCTTGTAGCGAAGCATGGGCGGAAGACGAAGTAAAAGCAAAACTAAAGAGAATGACAAAAGATGAACTGATAGCAGCAACAAGACAGTGCTTCCGTATATATTCATCATTCATAGCATTGTGCTATAGATACGATTGCCTGAAAGCGGCAATAGATATTCTTAAAGATCAGAACGGGGCACATTTAAAGTTGGCAAAGCAAATAGAAGAAACTTACGAAAAGGCGGAGAAAGAAAACTTTGCAGAATGGGAAAAGTCAACAAAGGAGTTTAACAGATTCTTAGAAAATCTGCCACAGGAAGAGTGGGTTAAATAAGGAGAAAACAACAATGACAAGGATTGACGTACACGAAGCAATAAGCAAATTGGACATAATACCGAAGTTCAAAATTTATACATTTTGCCTGCTGTCAGGAATCAAACTTGAAGAACTGGAAGAAATTCTGGCGGAAGTGTTCGACAGAAGAATAGGCGCAATGATGGCAATAATTGAGCTGATGAAAGAAGACGTTGCGCAGGAGATAGCGAGAAAGAGAGGCGAGGTAAGGTGAATAAAAGACAGAAAAAGAAGCTGTATAAAAAGCTGCACGGCTATAACCCGCCAAAGATTGCGGATGCACAAAGAAATGTACAACCAAAGGTACCAGCACCAAAACAACAGCTGAACCATGAAGTATTGCTGAAATATCAAAGACCGTGGGACAAGGTAAGACCACTGGAAGACAGCGACTTTGCACAGCGGATTTCAGATGCACTAAAGCGGGGAGCAGCGACAATATCAGAAAGCATGTCAAGCTGGGCGAAAGAGACAGCGAAAATGTTCGCAGCTTTTTCATTAGTGCCAGACATGATTAATGAAGCAAGGCAGCAGGCGGAAAGATGGGCGACACTGGAACGGTACAGGGAACTATTGAACATACCGGAACCGCCAGTGGTTAAAACAGCAAAAATCCTGACAGTACAACGACTGGCAGGTAAAAGAAATAAAAATCATACCAAAAACAGGAGGAAAAGAAAATGGCATTAAAGATGGTGAAATACGGAACATGTACCGTATGGAGAACACGAACAATTATCAAGGACAAAAACGGAATCCCGGACTTTATGACGCTGTTTTTTATGGACCCGCGAGACGGCAAACCGGATGAAAAGGACGTGCCGGACATGTTCAAAGTAAACGGGAAGATCGTACAGGGCGTTGCGATCTCACAATTTCATAATACAGAGATCAAAGGCGTTCCACATTCCTTGCCATACAACATGCCTATTGAAAACAAGACTTTCACGCAGGCGGAAGAAATGTGCAAAAAGAAGGGTCCGGGATGGCATCTGCTGACAAATACAGAATTTGTCTATTTGCTGAACGAAGCAGAAAAGATGGGAAAGACCATTCACGGCAATACGAACTATGGAAAATGCGCGGACGCACCGGAAGAACGCGGCGCACTGTATGACGGTTACTGCACACTGACCGGATGTGACCCGCTTACATGGTCACATGATGGAACAGAAGAGGGAGTGTTTGGGTTATGCGGGAACTACTGGGAACCAGTAACCGGGTTAAGACTGCGGAAAGGCAGAATTGAGTATATCAAAGACAACGACGCGGCAGCAGTGGACACGTCAGAAGAAAGCAAGAACTGGTTAGCGATCTGCACCAAAAACAGCAATGCGGAACATGCAGACATGTCTTGCCTTGACACCTTATACCTTGATGTACAGATGGGAAGCGTAACACTGACAGATAAACAGATTGCCGGGAACTGGGGTGGCGATCATTACAGAGATTTGAAACTTGCAGGAACGCTGGAAGAAGTACCGGAGATCATTCACAAGCTGGGTATTGTACCAAAGAACTACAAGGAAGAAAAAGCGGGAATCTGGGTTGACAGCACACTTGAAGAAGCAGTTCCGTTTCGCGGTTCCAGCTTCAACTACCCCAGCGACGGTGGCGCTGCTGCGCTGTACTTGTTCCTCCCGCGTACTTACAGCTACTTCTACATTTCGCTGCGTTCCGCTTTAATTCTGGAAGACTGGGAACTGGTGACTGAAACACTGAAAGGTGCGTGGTAACGCACCAGAAGAAAGCCTGAAATAAAAGGGCAACAAAAAGCCCTTGCAAATGTGTTGGTAGCACGAAATGCAAGGGCTTTAAGTCAACTAAAAGTATAAAAATATGATTAAGTACATTATACCATGTTGACGCAGGAAATGCAAGCAAAAGGGGCGAAAAAGCCCCATTTTATGCGGGGTTTGGAACCGCTTAACGGGCTTGTATGGGGTATTAACATTCCCACGATATATAAATATATATACATAGTGTATAGAACATATATAACAGTATCATACATGGGGATAATGGACAGATCAGAAAGGGGATAGCATACCCTTTAGATACCCACTCTGCAACATATGGGGAAAGGACAGAAAATGTTCTACAGAGAGAAGAAGACGGACTGCGGGTTATACAGGGAAGTTGATGTAATACCGCGGACAGATAATGCGGAAAGGGCAGTAAAGGGTAAAAGAGGGAAAAGAAGAAAAGCAACAGAGCCAAAACAAAAGGACCTGAACGACAAGAACAGTAAACGGTATCTGGTGCAGTTGGGTAACGGGAATTTTGGCGAAGGCGATCTGCACGTATCGGCAACATACACAGATGCAGATTTACCAGAAACAACGGAAGAAGCAGAAAGGATAGTAAATAACTACTTACGCCGGATAGCATACCGCAGAAAGAAACTGGGTATTGAACCGCTGAAATACATTCTTGTGACTGAATATGGTTACAAGAAAGAGGACGAAGCGCAGGAACACCCAATAAGAATACATCATCACATTATTATGAACGGTGGATTGCCGCGTGATGAAGTGGAAATGATGTGGACAAAGAAGCGTATCAACTGGAAGAAGTACAAAGAAGACCCGGAAAGGTACACTGGAACCATAAAGAAAATGGGATGGGTAAACACGGACCGCATACAGACAAATGAAAACGGCATTGAAGCACTATGCAAGTATGTTGTGAAGAACCCACAGGGGAAGAAAAGGTGGAGTAGCAGCCGGAATCTGAAAAGACCGATTGTACAGCCGCCAGCAGATCATAAATACAGCAGGGCAAAAGTGGAACAGCTGGCAAAATCCGGGGATGCAGGAAAAGAGTTTTTTGAACGCCAGTTTCCGGCATACAGCATAAGCGAAGTGAAACCAGAATGGCATGAGGAAACAGGGTGGCACATTTACGTGAAGATGTGGAAGAAAAAGACAGGAGGAATGAAAGGTGCAGCAGGCAAGAAAAAGCGCAAGACAGCGAAAAAGAGAACTGCAAGTAAAAAGAATTAAAAGAACAATGATTTCTGTTGCTGTTGTAGCGGCAGCAGGAATCATGGCAGCAACATACTGTACAGCGCTTACATACACAAAACCGGGACCAGAACCGCAGCAGACAGCAGAGATTACAACAGAAGCGGTAGAACTGGTGGACATGCAACCAGTAACGACAGTGCGGGTAAACGACCCGGACAACGATATATACCCGTATGACACAATAAGCCGGGACTGGGGCGCAGGCGATCTGGACGGGTTTGCATATTACAAGATACCAGAAAAATATAGCATGTATGGCGGATGCTTGCCGGAAATAGTACAGATATACACCTATTGCACCTGCAAACAGTACAAGGTTGACTATACAACCATTCTGGCAATGATCGAAGCAGAAAGTGGGTACCAGTGGGACGCGGCAGCAGACGACGCAACCGGATATATGCAGATCATACCGGAATACCACAAGGACCGTATGAACAAAATCGGGGTGCAAAATGTGAATAACCCATACCAGAACATAAGGACGGGAGTTGATTGCATGGCAGAATTGTTGAAAAAGTACCAGAACAATTACCACAAGGCACTGACGGCGTACAGATGGGGACCAACAGGCGCAGAAAGAAACTATTTCAGTAAAAAGAAATACACTTGCGAATATGCAGAAGCGGTACTGGAAAAGGCAAGCCGGATAAAAAGAGAGTTGGAACAGGAACAGTGAGAGAATACACGCAAGAAGAACTGAAAGAAAAACTGAAAACTGCATACAACGTAGAAGCCAGAGCCGGACATAAAAAAGACCACCTGTCAATCAACCTGATAGGAACCGTGAAACGCGGCAGCAGGCTATATGATCTGTACGAAGATACCGGGAACAGTTACTGGTATTCACTACGGTTTATAACAGATCATGGCATAGTATCAGAGTACGAATATATTTTCGGACACCCAGAACGAAAGCAGGAAAAGAAAGGAAGGTAGCATGAGAATTTGTGCAAATTGCGGCAAGCGGATAGAAGACGGAGAAAATCACTATAGTTTTTTAGACAACTATCTGCAAGTGAAGTATTTCGACAGCGAGGAAGACAATATTTTCTGTAGTCAGGAATGCGCTTGCAAAGGACTGTTTTTAACAGAGGTCACGCAGGAGGAAAGAACGACATGAGCGGACAGGCAAAACGAAAACGGATAACCGCAGCGCAACGCATGGAGGTATGGCAAAAGTACAACGGTCATTGTGCTTACTGCGGATGCGAAATAACGCTAGAAAAAATGCAGGTAGATCACATGGAATCTATCTACAGACATGAAAAGGACTATATAGCAGGGAACGCAGAATATCTGGACAAGATAGAAAACTATATGCCAGCTTGCCGGATGTGTAATTTTTATAAAATGACATATACGCTGGAACAATTCAGGCAAAGGCTACAGACAATGACAGAAAGACTGGAAAAACAGTTTATATACAGGCTTGCAAAGAAATACGGAATAGTCAGGGAACAGGAAAAGGGAATCACTTTTTACTTTGAAACCGTCGTGAAAGGAAAAGAAAATGGAACATGACAAAATAGCTGAAAAGCTAAAGAAAATAAAAGCCCTTGCAGATCGCGGCGTGGGCGGAGAAAAAGAAACAGCAATGCGGATGTACGAAGAACTGAAAGCCCGGTATGAAATCGAAGACGAAGAAATCATGCTGGACACAGTAAGTCTTCACTGGTTTGGATATAACGGAGAACTGGAAGAAGACCTGCTGACACAGATTTTCTACAAAGTAACGGGCAGTGCTTCATACCATGTGTACACTGGTAAGTACAAGAGAAGAAAGAAACGCGGTTGCGATTGTACGGAGATTGAAGCAGCGGAAATCAAACTGCTGTTCAGCTTTTACAAAGAGGAATTAAAACGGGAACTGAAAACCTTTATGATCGCTTTTAGATCAGGAAACAATCTGTACCCGGATGAAACGGCACGCTGTTACATAGAAAACGATAACATACCAGAACGTGAGAGAACAGCAGAAGAAAAAAGAGAACTGAAAAAGGCGGCATTTTACAGAATGCTTCTGGACAAAAGGGAACCGCCACGGGCAATGATCGGAGAAGATCAGGAGGACGAAGAATGAGCAAAGCAGCAGAAACCTATAGAGAACTTGAAAAGGTATTAAGAGAAGCAGCAGACAAAGCCGAAGCATGTGCAGAGGTTGAAGAAAAAGAGAATCCAACGCAGGAAGAAAGAGAAGAAGCAGAAAAGAATTTTATGTGGGCGTTAATGAAAATACAGGCTATGGAGTAGGGAGAGAAAAAGAACATGGGATATTACAGCAGATTGCAAAACAGAAAACGCAGTGAAGCCACGGAACAGGAAAGAGTCATAAATTGGTGCGGGTACAACGCAAGTGAACACCCGGAATTAAAGTTGATATACCATATTCCGAATGGCGGCAGCAGGAACCAGCTGGAAGCAGCAAACCTGAAAAGACAGGGTGTGAAAGCTGGCGTGCCTGACCTTACATTACCAGTGGCACTGAAAGGCTATCACGGCTTGTATATCGAAATGAAGTTCGGAAAGAACGGAACAACGGAAAAACAGAAGTGGTGGCTTGAACAGCTGGCAAAACAGGGATATAAAACAGCAGTATGCTACGGAGCAGACGAAGCCATAGCCACATTAAAACAATACATAGGCATAACAGATACAGAATTTTAGGCGGTGAGAACATGGAAGGTAAATGCAATTTAGAGTGTACAGAGAATATGGACTATTGCTGCATCTGCTGTCCGAAAAAGGAAACATGTACAGCACAATGCGAATTTTTAGACATGTACGAATACACGGAAGAGTGCAGACATTATAGAAAAGGGGAATGACAATGGCAAACATACCGAAAGCAGCAATGAGAGCCACAAACAATGTCATGCGTGGATATATCCCACATAACAGCATTGTATCAGCTGGGGCAAAGATAGTAGCAAAGAACCAGTCGGGCAGCAGATCAGCAGGAAAGAAGAAACGCCATACAAGATTAACAGAGATCAGCAGAGGAAGTGGGAAAGCGATCATATCAGACGGCGTAACCGTCAATCAGGCAATTAAAAAACTACATGACTACGAAGACACCGGGCTTTCACCGCAGGCAGTTAGAAACCTGATTGAAAGAGAAAAGAACCTAACAGAAAAAATTCTGAAAATGCAGGACTGGTAGGAGGTACAGAGCATGGACGTAGACAGATGCGTAATGTGCGGCGAAGCCATACCGGAAGGTATGCAGGTTTGCCCGGAATGTGCAGACAAGATCACCGGGAAAGATGAAGCAGAACAGTTAAGAGATATTGCAGACGTGCTGAAAATTACGGCAGGAACAGACAAAAACATAAAAGACAGCATGGAAGCAATATTGAGAATAGCAGACAGATTAGAAAGGAAAAACAAACATGAGCGTAAAGCTGGAAAGGACAGAACATGAGCGAGAGTTACAAACCAAAGGTTGTGCGTGCGAGACTGAAAACAGGAGGAAAGACGGTACAGAGTGTAAGAGAGAAGTTGACTGGACGTGGTTTTACCGTGCGAGATTTTCAAAGCATTATTAAAGCCGGAAACTATCTTGATGGATTGGAAGTACAGCTTTCATTGCAGAACTGGGACAATTACGAAAACTGGCATTTATGGAATTGGAAACAGGAAGACGACGAAAAGGTAATGCTTGCAATGTATCAGGCAGAACAGTTTCACCCGTTCGCAGCTATGAGAAACTACAAGAACAATTTTGAACAGTTTAAGGAAGACTGGAAAAAAGAAGAATACGACCCGGGAGCATCCTACACATTCGGCTTTGATGAAGTGGAAGTGCTGGAAGTATTGCAGGAGGAAGTGAACAACATTGAACCGGGAACGGTAGAAAAGGCAGTAAGGACCACAAAAGCGATCAAAGAACAGCAATATTACCACCGTAAGAAGAAAAGAGCCGCGAAGCGTAGCAAATATACATATCACAAAAAGAAACGCAGATAAGGAGGTACAGAACATGGGAAGAAAAAAGAACAGACACTGCCAGAGCAAGCAGGAAGTTATAAACCGGGAATTGTTGAAACGGCAGCAGTCCGGCAGCAGAACTAAAAATACTGCAATTAATCAGTTGCACACGATCAACAAGTTACGCCCTGCAATGGAGCAGGCAAGAAACACAATGAGAGAGAAAAACAGGAGGGAAAGCAAGAATGACATTGTTTAACATGTTTATAGGCGCAGTGGTGATTCTGGGAAAGATCGTTGGTTTCTGCGTTCTGGTGGGACTGTTAATGCTGGTATATATCATCATGCGTGAAGTAGCATACACAATGCACGAAGAAAATAAAAGAAAGTTAGAGGAAAAAGAAAAACATGAAAATGACGGCGTTTAGAGCAGTTTGCCCGGTAGAGATCGGGGACGAGATATTTATTATCGGGGACAAAGCATATTATCTGGTTCCGGGCGTAAAGGTAACACCAAAATTCTGGTATTCACTTTTACAGCAGTCAGACAGACGAAACATTGAAGATATTGCAACCGTAATGTACTGCAAGAGCGGAAACGTGGAATTTCAATACAAGCTGAATGGGGAACAGGAATACAGAAAGTTAAATGTTGTGGCAGTAACCAGTATTCCGTGAATACATA